>OBLF01000034.1_pt1 | contig 181584 bp, 159 predicted proteins | sample 1519231 | NCBI WGS metagenome assembly OBLF01 (sample SAMEA2602895, study PRJEB22501) | metagenome
CTGAATAACAACAACTTTTGAGAGTTGTAAAAAGACGAGGTTTTTACATGAAAAAAAGCCTCGAATCAAAGACACAATTTCTATAAAGATATTCTGAATAACGAAACTTTATGACTTTCTTTCGAAATTCATAAAGTTGTAGTAGCTTAAATTATTGCCTTTCTTGTATTTTTGTCTTTATCTACGGCAAGGAGTATTGTCTATAAACCGTTTTGTCAATCCCGAAAACTCGTCTATTCTGCGATCTCGCAAATACGGCCACCAACGTCTCACTTCTTCGGTGCGATCAAGGTCAATTTCCACACATATTTCCGCCTCTTCATTCTCCGGTGCCAAAGCTATCATTTCGCCTTGAGGATCGCAGACAAAACTACTGCCCCAGAAATTTATTCCGGGAGTAGCTTGGGAAGGATCTGGCTCATAACCGGCACGATTAACCGTTATTACATGCAGATTATTTGCCACGGCATGACCGCGTTGTACGGTTATCCATGCCTCTCTCTGACGTTTAATTTCTTCTATCGTGTCTTCTGAATTATAGCCAATGGCAGTCGGGTAAATAAGAAGTTGCGCTCCATGCAATGCCATTAGTCTTGCTCCTTCGGGATACCATTGATCCCAACATATTTGCACTCCGAGGCAACCCAAACTCGTATTTACGGGATGAAAACCCATATCGCCCGGCGCAAAATAAAACTTCTCATAATAACCGGGATCATCGGGAATGTGCATCTTTCTATATTCTCCTGCAATGCTACCGTCTTTGTCAAACACAACTGCGGTATTGTGATAAAGTCCTGCGGTGCGACGTTCAAACAATGTTGTAACAATAATAATGTTGTTAGCTTTTGCTATTTCACCATAGAACTTTGTGGAATTGCCGGGAATATTTTCGGCTAAATCAAAGTTGTTTACGTCTTCGCACTGACAAAAATAAGGTCCGTTTTGAAGTTCCGGCAAAACAACAAGTTCTGCCCCTTGTTTAGCCAAAGACTCTATTCCCGCCTTTATCTTAATAAGGTTACTATTAAGTTCCGGCAAAACCTTGGGTTGTAAAACACCCACTTTTATTTTATTCATATTGTTTTCGTTTTGTTTGTTTCATACACTCCAGCAGGAAACTGCATTGCGCTGCAATGTATAGAACCATGCTGACGAATCAAAGCAGTTGAAGGCACTGCTATAATTTCTCTATCTTTATATATATTGCCTATTGTTTCAAGAGCCGCGTTGTCATTCGAAGGCTGATTGTAAGTAGGAACAAGCACTGCATCATTAATTACAAGGTAGTTCGCATATGTTGCAGGCAGGCGCTCGCCGTTTTCTTTATCGTATATGGCATCAGGCATAGGCAAAGGTTCAAGTTTGAAAGGTTCTTCCTCTCTTTGTGAAAAGCCTTTAAGTTCTTCCTCCATAAGAGCCATTTCCTCGTAATGTGAATCTTGGGGATTCGAACACTTAACGTATGCTATTATATCATTTGGACACATGCGCGCAAGCGTATCAATATGTCCGTCAGTATCATCTCCCTCAAGTTTTCCATGCTTCAGCCACAAAACTTCACGCAAATTGAACACTTCCCTAAGCATTCGTTCTATGCCGGCTTTGTCAAGTCCTGCATTTCGTTGAGGCGACAGCAAACAACTTTCTGTAGTAAGCAATCTGCCTTTACCATCTGTTTCTATAGACCCGCCTTCAAGGATAAAATCTTTCTTATTTACGTAATTACCATGCAGTATGCCTGCATCTTTCAATTTTGAATTTATGGTATTATCTTTATCTGCTTTGAATTTGTTGCCCCATCCATTGAAACCGAAGTCAAGTATATCCACTCCTTTTCGTGTAATCTTTGACAGCACGCCGCTATCTCTTGCCCATGTGTCATTTATGGGACATTCATAAAGGCAAATATTTCTTATACAGCGAGAAGGTAATCTTTCGTGCAAGAGCTTTTCTACATATTGCTTTTGTGATGTAACCACTAAAAGAGTCTCTTTTTGTGATATTTCGAAGGCTATACGCACGTAACAATCTGTTACTTCGGAAAGCATGTATTTCCAATCCGTATCATCTGTAGGCCAAATTAATTGTACGCCGCTTTGGGGGAACCATTCGGGAGCAAAAAAAACGTCGCTTGTCTGCTTGAAGTTTTTTTCTTTCCATAATCGCATGGATTCTGTGGTTGACTCAGATTGCCCTCTGCGTGATTTTCCAAACATTGCCATATTCAAATCTTGTTTTTAAGATAATCCTTACCTAAGGAAGCCTATTTTGAATACAAATTTACAAAAACACAGAAAGTTGTAACGGATTTGCATATGATAAAACAGCCCTAAGACATTGGGTTAGCCCTCAATTTCGGAAAGCTCAAGCCATCGATTGCTTTTTTCATCGAGTTCCTTCTCACACAAAGGCAAACGCTTGCTCATTTCCGTTATCTTTTCTACGCTTGCAAGTCCATTGCTTAAAGACTCTATTATTTCTTTTTTCTCATTTTCAAGAACAGAAATTTCTTCTTCAAGTCTTTCAAGTTCTTTACGCTCCTTGAAAGAAAGTTTGCGACTATGATTGTTTTGACGCTTTACTTTTACTTCAGACGAAGAGTTTTTCTCGTTTTCCTGCTTTTCCTTTTGTTTTTCTTTGCAATGTTCTCTGTATTGAGTATAGTTTCCTGGATAATCTTCTACGTCAGCATTCCCATTAAAAACCAACAAATGATCCACCACTCTATCCATAAACCATCTGTCGTGCGAAACTATTATAAGGCAGCCTTTGAAGTTTACCAAATACTCCTCAAGCACCTGTAAAGTTTCAATATCAAGATCGTTTGTTGGTTCGTCAAGAACAAGGAAATTCGGATTCTTCATCAAAACGGTACAAAGATAAAGTCTACGACGTTCTCCTCCGCTTAGTTTATAAACATAGTTGTTCTGTTCTTTGGGAGAAAACAAGAAATGTTGTAAGAATTGCATTGCACTCAGTTTCTTTCCTCCACCAATGTCTATTGTTTCCGCCACATTCCTTACTACGTCTATAACTTTCATTTCGTTATCAAACTTTAAGCCTTCCTGCGCGAAATACCCGAATTTTACGGTCTCCCCAATGTTTATTTTGCCGGAATCAATACTTTCTAAACCTAAAATCATTTTTATGAAAGTTGATTTTCCTGAGCCATTGCCTCCAACTATGCCTAATTTTTCATGTCGCGAGAAATTATAGTAGAAATCTTCGAGAATCTTTTTAGTCCCGAAAGCTTTTGACACGTATGCAATCTCTATTATTTTAGAACCTATATAAGTGCTCTTCGCTGCTAATTTTATGTTTTGCTTCTCAATATTCTTATGAGCCAACTCTTCTATTGCTGCAAAATTTTCTTCACGGTAACGTGCTTTATGACCGCGGGCTTGCGGCATGCGTCTCATCCATTCAAGTTCCCGACGATAAAGATTGTTTGCACGCAACACTTCTGCTTTTTCCGAATCCTTGCGTTCTTGTCGTTTGGTAATATAGAAAGAATAACATCCCTCATAGCAAAACATTTTATGATCTTCAAGTTCGTAAATACGATTGCACACATGTTCTAAGAAATATCTGTCGTGCGTAACCATTAAAAGTGTTATGGAGGGATGCGAAAGATATTTCTCAAGCCACTCAATCATTTGCAAATCCAAATGGTTGGTAGGTTCGTCAAGAATAAAGATATCCGGTTCACGAAGCAGTACATTTGCAAGAGCGACTCTCTTACGTTGTCCGCCGGACAAATTCTTCATTTTTTCGTCAAAATCGGTTATTTCCAATTTAGACAAGACTTCCTTTACCTTATATTCATAGTCCCATGCACCGGAAACATCCAAACGATTTGCATATTCGGAAATTGTTTTGTCGTCATTCTTCGAAACGCCCTCAAAGTACATTCTTACGATATCAGAGAACTCATTACTATTGTTCAGACAAGCTTCAAGAACCGTTTGTTCGGGAGAGTAATCCGGAGTTTGTTCAAGATAGCCAATCTTTATGTCCTTACGATAAACTATAGAACCACTATCGTAGCCTTCTTTACCGCTAAAAATATTAAGAAGCGTAGATTTTCCCGTGCCGTTACGCCCAACAAGTCCAACTTTTTGTCTTTCCAACACACTGAAAGAAGCATTGTCCACGATAGTCAAATCACCAATATTCTTACACAATGAGTTTACATCAAGATATGTTTTAGCTTCTGCCATTTATTTGGGTTTTAGTAAGGTTTACTTCGTCAATCAGAACTGCTTATCGTAAATTTTTCAAGATCATACATAGAGCCGTTGTACACGTTCAAATCCACATAAGATTTTATCCCATCAACTTTGCCATAATCTGTATGTTGCCAAAATTTCCACTCTCCTTGATAACGCAATGTGTCAACATAATAATGTGCAATCCAATATGGGTAATCGTCAAATTCCTTGCTCGAAAAATACTTCTGCTTAAACTTATAGTATGTATAGAGTATCGGTTTTACATGATACTCCTTTTCTACTGTTTTCAACCATTCAAGAGCGTTTCTTTCTATTTCCTTGCTTGTTAAATTGCCTGTTTTTTCAAAATCCAAGACTGGAGGCAAATCGCCTTCCTCAAGATGTACTTGCTTCAAAAAGTATTCTGCCTGACTTTTGGCATCCACACCGGGAACAAAAAAATGATATGCACCACGGATAAAACCATATTGAGATGCCTGATAGAAATTGTCTGCAAAATTTTGGTCAAGCAACGAATTCCCTTCGGTGCTTTTCATTATTATAAACCGAACCGGAGTTCCTTCAATAAGTGCACCATGCAGTTTGTCCCAATCTATTTTTCCTTGATAGTGCGAAATATCTATCCCTTGCACCGAATAGCCCTCCGGATACTTTGTTTCTCCGAAAATAGCTTTCCATATTAATGTGTTTTTGGGAGAAAGAAATACAGACTGAAACAGAAAAAGGTATGCAACGCACAACAATGCAGCACCAAGCAACAGTTTCCACGCCGGCAACTTAGCAAGCGTTTCAAACAAGTTCCTATTTTTAGCTCTGCGCTTTGAATACCTTCTTTTATACTTCATGATAAACAAAAAAATAAGTTCCCGCCGGCATTTTTCAAGCAAGACGGTGAACTTATTCTTTTAATTATTTCTGTTTATTATTTGCTCTGTTCGAGTTTCAATGTCATTGTAGGCTGGTCGCACACTTCGGTAGGACCGAAATACTGAATAGGACCGGGATATACGAAACAAGTATTGCGACGCCACTCTTCGCGATGTGAAGCAAATTCTTTGAACGGTTTTCCATTCAAATCCACGAGAGCTTTACGAATAACCGGCTTCATTTCTCCGTTGCGACGTTCCATATTAAACATCATGGTAATAGGCACACCGCCGGCAATCCATTCTTCTGCAGGAGCCGTAGTATTTTTTACTATAGCCATGTAACCGGTTTTGCCATTGGAAATAAGTTCCGAAGCACTTATGCCAAGAGCGTAGCAATAATCGGCATCGTAATTGGAAGGAGCAGCGCATCGTCCTTCATATCCGAAGAAGTGGTGCTGTGCAGCAAACTTGCCATTGAACTTCCCCTCTTTTTTCCATTCGGCGAGCTTGTTGGCAACCATTTCTGAAAGGAGTTTTTCTGTTTCAATAAGAGAAACCTGAACATTTCCATGCGGGTCGCGTTCCATTGTAAGCTGTTTTGCCACACCTTCAGGCAGAGAAGCATAAACTGCAGCATTTTCACCGGTAAGTTTCGACTTTATCCAATTGTAATGATCCTTGGGTTCTACTTTCTTTCCTTCTTCGCTTGCAAGCAAGTCATTCAATTCTGCTATAAGACGCTTGATTGCAGGGATAAATTCGATGAGTCCTTCAGGAATAAGAACCGTACCGAAATTGTTTCCGTCGGCAGCACGGTCTGCAACTGCTTGAGCTATATATGTTACTATTTCGTCCAAAGAAGTATCGTTCTTCTCCACTTCTTCCGAAATAATAGTTACGTTAGGATGACACTGCAAAGCACATTCAAGAGCAATATGTGAAGCCGAACGACCCATAAGCTTTATGAAATGCCAATACTTTTGTGCAGAATTTGCATCGCGTTCGATATTACCAATAACTTCCGAATAAGTTTTGGTTGCAGTATCAAAACCGAAGCTTGTTTCAATCTGATCATTCTTCAAGTCTCCGTCAATTGTTTTGGGACAACCTATAACCTGTATGCCATAGTTCTTTGCAGCATAATACTCTGCGAGAACGCAAGCATTTGTATTTGAATCGTCTCCGCCAATAATAACCAAAGCCTTGATTCCGAGCTTTTCAATGATTTCGCGACCCTTTTCAAATTGTTCTACTTTCTCGAGTTTGGTTCGACCAGAACCTATCATATCGAAACCACCTGTATTTCTGTAGTTGTCTATAATGTCGCTTGTAAGTTCCATATAGTTATGATCAACAAGTCCACCCGGACCCATGAGGAAACCATACAAACGATTTTCAGGATTCAAACGTTTGATTCCGTCAAATATACCACTTATAACATTATGTCCGCCGGGTGCCTGACCGCCGGAAAGTATTACGCCTACATTGATAGGCTCATTAGTCTTTTTTTCTCCAGGAACAAATTCCACAAGCGGAAGACCATATGTTTTGGGGAAAAGTTTCTTTATTTCGTCTTGGTCTCCCACGCTTTGAGTTGGCTTTCCTTCTTTCACATCAACAAAGCCACGAAGAGCCTTGGGAAGTTTGGGAGTATATGCTTCCCTTGATTTTTGTAATACGCTTTTTTCCATCGTAAAATGATTGATTAATTACAAATGCAAATTTAAGAAATAAAGCCCAACCTGCAAAAGCCAAAGCACAAAAGTATTGCAGGATAAAACACCTAAATAACAGGGAAAGATTTTCTTTATTTTGAAATATATCCACAATGATATTTATGCTACAAACGGTATGTGTTTCTTATAAAAAATGTCTTTGGCGACTGGAAAAGAGTAACAGCAATTTCACTTTTGCTTTTGTGCGCAAACACAAGTCGAACTTTGTTTTTTTTCATTATAAAACATGCAAATAGCTGGTATTTTTGAGCACTTTTATACGGTCCTGTTTTTCAGACATTTGAAACTGCAAAAAATACAAGGCACTTATTTCAAAATATAAGGCACATATTTTAAAATATATGGCTTGTATTTTTTACAACATGCCTTATGTTTTTTCCATATCGCAAAATCCTACAAAAAAAGCCGTTTGCTTCTGTGATAACAAACAGCTTGGCAATCTTGTAAACGGTCTATTTTTGTTTTGCATTTTTAGTCAACATATTTCATGTCAACTATTTCAACTCGCTATTAGACTTCGATTGAAAATCAAGAAGTTGGGAATTTACTTGTTAAGATTGCACTTTCACTATTTATATGTTCATAATCTGGTGTTTGGGATGTCTTCTTACCGTAGTCAAAACTATAAATAATTTTCAAAGTTGCATATTGGTTAAAACTGCGGCTTTGATCTATTTGTTTGAAAGAATAATATGATGCAGACAATTCATCTACAATATGATTCTTCATCACAAATAAATTGTTTGCATTAGCTTCAATAGCCCAATTCCTATGATTCCACATTGCCGATAGTTGGTACCGCCAAAATGTCTTTCTATAAATCTGGGGGTCTATCAAATTCCGAGACGGTGTCGCTATGGATGCGCCAAAAGAAAAATCCTGAACATAATAGTTCATCATAGCTGTCCCAGAAAAAGCAGACAAATTACGATGCACTGCACCTCCTCGAACTAAATGTTCAACCCATTGACCGGATAATTTCATGTTAAGTGAAACAGAAGGCTTATATGTTATAGACATATCTGCACTGGGACGATGATAGATACAGTCGTCTCTAAAAGTGCTAATAAGATGCTTGTTTCGAATATAGTAATCCGAAATAATCGAATGATTTTGGTAAAAGTATGACACTCCCGTTTGCAAAGCGAATTTGTTAAGGTTCAATGTATGGCTTAATCGCGGATTCAAAAGAATTGAATTATCCATATTAGGATTACCTTTAAGAATGATAATAGGGTCAATCTGCTGTTCTACATTGTTAATTGTATTTATCCTCGGGTAGGTATTTCCCAAAGCGAAAATAAATTGAAGTTGCTGCACTTTATCTATCTTATATGTAGCTCTTGCCTGAAGTCTCGGTGTAAGATGATTGATTGACTTCGTCCCCTTCAAACGATATGTTAGAAAAGACAGTCCCGGATTAATGTCAAAGAAAAATCGTCCTAAACGTTGGGAATAGTCTGCAAAGAGGATTGTTTCAGACGAACGCAAATTTTGATTATATGCAGAAGTCCCATTATATTCAGAATCACTAATTCTCATGAACTCGTATAAACTAAAAGCTAATCTATTTCTATGACTGAACGTCATAGAATAGTTTGCATTCGCCTTGACGTAATAATAATCTTCCTTGACATGCGAACGAAAAGACACTTCATCCTCGTTGTAGAAACGGCTATAGTCGTTTCGAGAATAATATCCATCAAAAACATAGTCCAATGACTTTGTGTTAGAAAATGTGTGTAATCCGTAGAAATAGATACTCGGACGATAAGATTTGTTTCGACTGTTGATGTTCAAGATACTGCCGTCTTTGATTAGTGTATCAGTTTGCCAATAGTTCGTCATTCCATTATTGACATTGTTTCTTGAGTCATTCCATGCCACACCACCTCTAAGCATCCAGATGTATTTCCTCCCTCGGTTACTGATTGATGCTTGCACATATTCTTCCGTCTGCCTATTGCCGGCATCATTGTAACACTGCAGCCTGTTCAACTGATAATCAGGAAAAATAAAAGACTCGTTCTCGGTCATAGATGATTGGGGATTTTGCAAAGAATATCCAGTCCAGAGATTCAAACTTTTGGTTCCAATGACATACTTTGAAATAAGATTATAATCACCATAAAGATATCCTACGTTCTGAGACGCATCAACCTGTGTGTAGCCACCGTTGTTGAGTGGCTTCATTATTATGTTTATAGCGTATGCGTCTTTGGCGTATTTGCCGGTCGGTACATCAAAATATTCCACACGAGAAATATCCTTCGGTCTTAATGACTGTATCTCTCGAAATTCAACTTCGCGTCCGTCAATGTAAAGAATCGCAGCTCCGGTTGGAGTTGTAACATTTCCAGTCGAACGTTCAACATAAACTCCCGGAATCATGAGATTGCTCAACAGGTCATAACCTGTCGCAGCGTGTTTACGTTGATCCTTTGTAGGAATAGCAAGAATATGATCATCCTCGCGGGTGAGATAAGATGTCTTTACAACCACTTCATCAAGTTCTTTGCCTTGAATAAAAGTTTTAGTTGTATCAAGTTCATGAGCATACGATATGTTTAAGAACAAGCTTATGATGATGACCAATAACGCTTTCATCCCTTGAATTTTATATTGTTTTTTACCTATAATCAATATATCTTTTAAGTTTGTCAATAAAGACTTTTTTTACTTTGCAAAAACATTCTTGGCTATCAGAGAGTACCATATTGTTCTAATAACAACTTATTAATTTCGTCTGCGTCAAAACAACAGCTATTTGGTTTAGCAGAAAAGCCATCTGTGATGTATCTAGAATGGATATTGATGCTGTATTTGCCGTACCTCTTACTTGAGATAGTACATACGAGGATCTTACATTTGATTAGATTTGTCAAAACTCTAAATCCCATTATCACCAAAGATTTATCTCTTTAGCTTTACAAGTTCGAAAGTTTTATTCTTTGTTTATCTGTCAATTGCTATACTCCACTCCTGTTAACGACATGCCTATTGACACTGGAAGTTTTCTTACTTTACCGTTTTTAAGATTTCTTGCATATGAACTATGAACATAAAGAGGGAAAGTAATATTGCATCCTTCCGTACCTTCCACTACACATAATCCTAAATAATAATCATGTCCCTTTTGCAAAACAATCTTTTCGTCAAATTTTACATGGTAAGTATAATCGTCTGCGTTCTTTTTACATTCCACATACAAAGGCTTGCGCATTATCGGAGTAAAAGTTTGGTTGTTTATATCATATATTATTATACGTAATCGGCAAAAATCGTAAGAAGAATTTTTTACTTCAAATTCCAAATTGCGCACCAGGTAATCTTTGCTTATTGACACTACCGAACCGATTTCCTCTATCGGTGAAGTATAATTGTTTAACATTATATCACCGGGCAGTTTCATTCCTTTACGTACAATTTTCTTCTCCTTACATTTCTTGCCGGCAACTGTTACCACAGGCAACTGATTCTGTCTGCTCTTCATCGTTATTATTTTATGATTGTAAATAGAAGTATGAAGAGTTTCATAGCTGATATGACTTATGGTCATAAAAGTATCCTTTTCTGTGGATAAGTTTAATTCATAATATCCTTCGGCATTTGACATGGTATAAGCATTGCCGACAATAATATTGGCATATTCTATTCCCTGACCTTGCTCATTTACAATCCTGCCTTTTATTATGTTTTGGGCAGAAGCCATGTACGAAAACATGACCGCAAATAAAAACGATAAAGAGATTTTCAGTTTTTCCATTTATATTGAAATTCTATATACTACATTTGTCCGTAACTTTTCCTGTATTTTACGGCATATGTTTTTACCTATAATATATAAGGTAAAACTTATAAACTCCTAATATAAAATTTGTTGTACAACCTAAAATGATTATACAACAAATTATTCTATTCGGTTTGCAAATATTTATTGGAAAGTTCCGCTTGCCATGTCAAGCAATTCGGAAGTAATGGCTTGCTGTCTTGTCTTATTGTAAGTCAAAGTGAGTTGCTCAATCAAATCATCTGCATTATCAGTTGCCACCTGCATTGCCACTACGCGCGAAGCATGTTCAGCTGCCAAGCTGTCCAAAATGGCAGAGAAAATTTGCATATGCAGCGTAGCGGGAATCAAAGAGGATATTATACTTGCAGGCGAAGGTTCAACTATGTAATCAAGTTGTCTTCCCTTATTGCTGCTTTTGGCAGTAGCTTTCGAATTCGCAGAATCATCAAGACTGATAGGCAGGAAAGTATTGTTGCATATTTCCTGTTTGGAAGTATTTACAAAGTGCTGCGAAATAATACAAACCTTATCTATCTCACCATTCACAAAACGCTGCATGAAGTTCTCTGCAATATTATAGGCTTTGATATATTCCGGATGTTCCAAAACATCGGAATTATCCGATTGGAATTTATATCCGGCTTTTTGCACTGCTTGAGCAATCTTTTTACCTATTGGAAAAACCTCCACAACCACTCCTTTTTGTTTGTATTCCTCTGCCGTTTTAAGAAATTCCTTAATTATATTGGCATTGAAAGCTCCGCACAAACTGGAGTTTGACGAGATAACAACGAGCGCGACTTTCCTTATCTCTCTTGTCTCGGAATAAACACTTTCAACTTCACCTTCCATAGTAAAAAGGAAACGTGTCATTATGGATGCAAGACGTTTTTCATAAGGACGCATACACTCTATGGCTCTTTGGGCATGGTGCAACTTTGATGAAGCAACCATTTTCATCGCATTAGTAATTTTGCGAGTACTCTTTACTGAGCCAATTCTTGTTTTTACTTCTTTCAGTGAAGGCATGACTACTTATATTGAGAACTTATTCCTTTTGCCTCTTCTTCAATTACATCTGTAACTTCTTTAGACAGATTACCAGCCAACAACTGTTCCAAAACATCAGCACGATGTTTGCTGCGCATCACCTGCAAGAAGTTATCTTGGAATTCCGATACTTTTTCAACAGGAACATCTGTGAGCAAGCCATGAATACCGCAATACAATATAACTATCTGTTCTTCTACAGGCATCGGGGTGTACTGCTTTTGTATAAGAAGTTCTTTGGTCTTACGACCACGGTCCAAAGTCATTGCAGTTACTTTATCCATATCGCTTGAGAACTGTGAGAAAGCTTCAAGTTCGCGATATTGCGCCTGATCAATCTTCAGCGTTCCGGCAACCTTTTTCATTGCCTTGATTTGCGCGGAACCACCTACACGAGATACGGAAATACCTACATCAATTGCAGGACGGAAGCCCTCGTTAAACAAATTGCTGACAAGATATATCTGACCGTCGGTAATAGAAATCACATTAGTAGGAATATACGCCGAAACGTCTCCTGCCTGCGTTTCAATAATAGGGAGAGCCGTTAAAGAACCGCCACCTACAACTTTTCCTTTCATAGATTCGGGAAGGTCATTCATCTTCTCTGCTACAGAAGTCTCGATATTTATCTTTGCTGCACGTTCAAGAAGACGTGAATGAAGGTAAAATACATCACCTGGATATGCCTCGCGACCGGAAGGACGACGCAATATCAAAGACAATTCGCGATAAGCAACTGCCTGCTTTGACAAATCATCGTAAACAACCAATGCGTGCATTCCTCTATCTCTGAAATACTCTCCTATTGCCGCTCCAGCAAAAGGAGCATAATACTGGAGCGCAGCAGAATCAGCAGCCGTGGCAGCAACAACAACAGTATAAGCCATTGCGCCGTGTTCTTTTAAAACCTGTACAGTATTTGCAACGGTAGAAGCTTTTTGCCCAATAGCAACATATATACAATATACAGGATCGCCTTTCTCAAAATTGTTTTTTTGATTTATAATCGTATCTATAGCAATGGCAGTTTTACCTGTTTGACGGTCGCCAATTATCAACTCACGCTGCCCTCTACCAATAGGAATCATGGAGTCAATTGCTTTCAAACCAGTCTGCAAAGCCTGATTTACCGGCTGACGATAAATAACACCGGGAGCTTTTCTGTCAAGCGGCATTCTGAGTTTTTCTCCTTCAATAGGAACTCCACCATCTATAGGATTACCAAGAGGAGTGATAACTCTGCCAAGCATAGAATCACAAACATCAATAGATGCCAAACGCTTCGTGCGCTTCACGGTCTGCCCCTCTTTAATTCCTTCGCTTGAACCCAATATGACAGCTCCGACATTGTCCTCTTCAAGATTCATCACAATGCCCATTGTTCCGTCTTCAAATTCAAGCAACTCATTGGCGGTAGCATTCAAAAGACCATAAATTCTGGCAACGCCATCACCAACCGTTAGTACAGTCCCAACTTCTTCGAGTTTAAGACTCGTATCTAAAGATTTTAGCTGTTCAAGCAACACGCTTGAAACCTCTGCAGGATTAATATTATTTGGCATAAAGGTTTTCTATATTTTGTTTTGCGGTTACGAATTACCGGCAGTCCGCATCAACTTTTTACGTATGTTCTTAATTTGGTTACGAATAGAAGCATCTATTTTATAAGTGCCGTACTCAAGAATAAAACCACCTCCAAGAGAAACATCAGTGTTTACCTGCATCTCTACTTTGCTGTCGGTTTTAGCCTCTACCAGTTCGCGCATTTTATCTACAAAAGCGTCGTTGGGTTTCGAGGAAACAGTAAGACGACTTTTTACAACATTTTTATATGACAGATATAAGGACTTATACGAATTTGCAATAAACGACATGATAGTAGTGCGTCGTTTTCTTATAACCAAAGAGAAGAAATTCTGTGTTGTTTCACACGGATTCACTCCCGTTGCTTTGCACAATATTTTCATTTTATTGCCATTTGAAAGCAGTGGGTTTTCTATCATCTGACGCAACTCTGGCGTATTCAAATATACCTGCGACAGAGTATCCATTTCGTTATAAACGATATTTTCCTCCTTTTGCTCCAAAGCATATTTGAGTAAAGCCTTTGCATATCTGACAGAAACTATTCCTATATCCATTATATTAAACGCTTATTTGTCGAATTTCATTTCATCAAGAAGGCTGTCTATATATTCATGTTGCTTTTCTTGATTCTCAAGATCTTTACGCAACACTTTTTCGGCAACTTCCGTTGAAAGAGACACTACTTGACTACGAATATCTCGCATAGCGATTTCCTTTTCAGCCTTTATCTGTTCCTTGGCTGCATCAATCATTTTCTGACCTTCTATGCCGGCTTTGTCGCGTGCCTCTTTTATTATTATCTGACTCGTTGCCATTGCCTCTTTCAGAATCTTTGCCTGTTCATCACGTGCATTGCGCAAAATGCTCTCACCTTCGCTTTTTATATTCGAAAGCTTTTCATTTGCTTCACGTGCGTTCTGCAAAGACTCGTCAATATATTTTTTCCTATCCTCTACCATTTTCGTTATAACAGGAAAGCCGAACTTTGCCAAGACTACAAACATCACGGCAAAAGCTACTACCATCCAAAATAGTAATCCGGAATCAGGAGTTAATAAAGCAGGCATCTTAAATTCTTATATAATTTTACTGGAACAAGCCCAACAAACATACGATTACAGCGAACAGAGCCACACCCTCTACAAGAGCTGCAATAATAATCATGTTCAAACGTATGTTGTTAGTTTCTTCGGGCTGACGCGCTATTGCGGACATTGCATCACCTCCAATACGTCCGATGCCAATACCGGCACCAATTGCTGCCAAACCGGCACCCAAACCTGCACCCATTTTTGCGAGTGCTGCATCTAATAGTACTAACAGTAGTGAAGTCATAACTTTAAGTTTTAATTTATTTGATTATTTATGTTCCGGTTCAAGATGTGCCAAACCTATAAATACGGCACTTAACATTGTAAATACATAAGCCTGTATGAATGCCACAAGCAATTCCAAGAAGTCCATAAAGATAGTCATTGCCACACTTACCACAGTAAGCGAAGTTCCGGCAATAACTCCCATTTGGAAAGTTATGAATATTATGCAGACCAATGATATTATTATGGCATGTCCTGCAAGTATGTTTGCGAAAAGACGAACCATTAAGGCAAACGGTTTTGTGAACACACCGAAAAATTCAATGAGAGGCATCATCGGTACAGGATATTTCAACCAAGTTGGAACTTCGGGCCAAAATATATCCTTCCAATAATGTTTATTTCCAAACAAATTGGTAGCAAGGAACGTGCATATCGCCAAGAAGAAAGTTATTGCAATGTTTCCCGTTATATTTGCTCCTGCAGGGAAAATGGGGATAATGCCCATAAGATTGCTTGCAAATATAAAGAAAAATACCGTCAGAAGATACGGAGAGTATTTCTTGTAATGCTTTTCCCCAATGCTACTTTTTATAACATCGTCATTTATACTCATTATAAACATCTCCATAAAACCAACGAATCCTTTGGGAGCATCATCACTCGGCTTTTTGTTTTTATACCATTTTGCGCTATGCAAAACAATAAACATAACAATACAAACTACCAATAGCAATTCAAAGACATCCTTTGAAATCGAAAAATTCAGAGGTCTTATTTCGTTTCCTTGCGAATCTTTTTCTACTATTTTGCCGGAGTTCTTTTCAGAGTTTGATATATAAAAACCTTTATATACTCCTCCGTTTTCATGGAAGCAAGAAGACATAAAAACATTCCACCCACTTGTTTTGCTATACAGTATAACAGGTAGCGCCACAATAATTTCTTTTTCTCCTATATTTGTTATATGCCATTCATAGGAGTCATCCGTATGGCTGAAAATTATATGCTGTATATCTATCTTCTCTTTTGAAAGACTATCTGCTTCTTGCGCACAGACTTTATTATCCAACGAAGTTATCGTCAGAAACAAAAGCAGTACTCCGAAAAATTGTATAATACGATTACGCATTTTGAATTTCACTTTTTCTTTCAACGGCAAAGAAATACAACAATTCCAACGCCATTGCAAATATATAATATGCGAATGATACTATGCCCAAAAGCAAACCATGGTCCTTGTTCAAATATACCAATATTCCTATGAGCATTATGCTGGCAACGAATCTCACCACTTTGTCAATCAGATAAAACGAGGTTATAAAGTTAGAGTGCGATGACGCAAACATTCCCCGTGCGTAAATTGAAACCGTATTTGCAACGCAAAAGAATATTCCAAGAATTATAGTAGGCAAAACCATAAAATCGTTACCCACATAATGGAAGATCATTGACAATATCACCGTGCCGCCCAAGAGACCACACAGATTGGTCAACATATATTTTTTGCAGTTGCTCAACATTTCACTTATCCCAATTCAACACACGCAACAACTTCATCATTCGAAACCTCAACAAAGCCTCCCTTTACGCTCAAGCGTTTTTCCTCTCCCGCTTCAGTATATGACACTACTCCACTTTGCAAACTTGATATTATGGGAGCATGTCCTTTCAATATTTCAAAAGGACATTTACTTCCCGGAACACAAACTTTGTCTGTGTATCCTTCAAAAATCACGTTTTCAGGAGATATTATTGTCAGCTTCATATCCTAACGCTTTAAGCCTGTGCTTCAGAAAGAAGTTTATTTCCTTTTTCTATCGCGTCATCAATTGTTCCCACATTCAAGAACGATTGTTCGGGAAGATTATCAACCTCACCATCCATAATCATATTGAAACCGCGAATACATTCGTCAATTGGAACCTGCACTCCGGGAAGTCCCGTAAACTGAGTTGCCACAGAGAACGGCTGACCCAAGAAACGCTGAACCTTACGCGCACGGTTAACAACCTGCTTGTCTTCATCCGAAAGCTCATCCATACCAAGAATGGCTATAATATCCTGAAGTTCCGCATATTTCTGAAGAATGTGTATTACTCTTTGCGCGCAATTATAATGAGCCTCACCAAGAACCTTTGGATCCATGATTCGAGAAGTGGAAGCCAAAGGATCCACTGCAGGATAAATACCCATTTCGGTTATCTTACGATTTAAGACTGTTGTTGCGTCAAGGTGAGTAAAAGTCGTAGCAGGCGCAGGGTCGGTCATATCATCCGCAGGCACATATACAGCCTGAACAGAAGTAATGGAACCTTTCTTTGTAGAAGTAATTCTCTCCTGCATTGCACCCATTTCACTCGCAAGCGTAGGCTGATAACCCACTGCAGAAGGCATACGTCCCAACAAAGCCGAAACTTCAGAACCGGCCTGAGTAAAACGGAATATATTATCTATAAAGAAAAGTATATCGCTCGACTTACCGTTTTCACCGCCTTTGTCGCGCATACTTTCAGCTATGGACAAACCGGAAAGAGCAACTGCAGAACGTGCTCCGGGCGGCTCATTCATCTGACCATAAACAAGTGTAGCCTGACTTTTTGCAACCTCGTTATAATCAACTTTGCTCAAATCCCAATGTCCTTCGTTCATGGATTTCTTAAACTCATCGCCATAACGAATAACACCGGCATCAATCATTTCACGCAGCAAATCGTTACCCTCACGAGTACGTTCTCCCACTCCGGCAAACACAGAGAAACCGTCATGAACCTTGGCGATATTATTGATAAGTTCCATGATAAGCACAGTCTTACCTACGCCGGCACCACCGAACAAACCAATTTTTCCACCTTTCAGATACGGTTCAAGCAAGTCTATGACCTTGATACCGGTAAAAAGAACCTCCTGCGAAGTTTTCAACTCATCAAATTTAGGAGCTTCATGATGTATGGGGTAATCGTTGTCATGCAACAAAGCTTTCAAGCCGTCAATGCTTTCGCCAACAACGTTCATCATCCTACCCTTTATTTGTTCGCCGGTAGGCATAGAAATGGATTTACCAGTACGCACAGCCTGCAAACCACGTTTCAAACCGTCCGTATTATCCATTGCCACGGTTCTAACCGTATCTTCTCCAATATGTTGTTGTACCTCCGTTATCAATTCGCTTCCGTCCGGACGTATCACATGCAACGCTTCCTTTATGGCGGGCAAAACCTCTTCGGCTTTACGTCCCGCTGTGTCGAACATTACATCTATTACAGGACCAATTATCTGAGACACACGACCTATTTCCTGAGCCATAGTTTAATTTTGAAGTTGTCTTATAAGTTTTATGGTGCAAATGTACGCTTTTTGGAGCAATAACGCCATACAAAACATACTAAAAAATGTTCCGCACACAGAGCAATGCATAAGAAAAGACTTCCGAACTTTCCCAAACATCACAGCAAATGACACTTACTCTTTTGTCGCAGTCTTCGTCAAGTCCATGTCAGCACCCTGCCAATCATTATAATACTTCTATCATTACCCTTTTACATTACAACAAAGATATGCCATCTTTATTCCCATAAACCTCTCTTGATTCTTCAAAAAATCATGCTTTATAAAACATTGAAAACAACAAACTTACAATCTTCAAAAATACAAGGCACTTATTTTAAAATATGTGCCTTATATTTCAAAATATATGGCTTGTATTTTTTATTACATGCCTTGTGTACTTTTTTATGTCCCATACACCACGAGCAATATTCAATAATTGTCATTTATATTCTTACACAAACAACCTACAAACAAGAAATTAAACTCAATACGCAGCCTTTCTGTTTCACAATAAAAAGCTAATAATTACAGTAAGCGGAAGATGAAGATAAAAAGTTAATAGAACTTCATGATATAGGAAAAACAATAGAAGAATTGTGCAAAATATTTGAACGAAATGAAGGAGCTATTAAATCTCGAATAAAAAAGTTAAGCCAATAAGTAACATTAAAAAAGAAGTACTGCTTACAACTCCCAAGTAAGCGGTACTACTTTTACAACCTTAGAGAGGATGATATTTCACGGCTCACTTATGTACTAAAAACCATAATACAAACGATCCAAATCCCTATTATCATTCTCAAGCTTTTTAGGATGATAGTCGCCAAGGAATTGGATTTCATCAAAGCACACACTATTAGAGTCTTTCTTATACTTCTCTATAATAGAATTATATCTTTTATCATTATCTATATCGTGATGCAATTTTGACATATCTTCACTAATTGTCCATGTACTACAGTTTAAAGCTCCGCCCCATTTCTCAATAATTTCTTTCATCTGAACTTGAAAAATCCTTCCTCTATAATCAGGATATAAAGCAATAAACTGACCTATTGCTTCATTATCAAGTTTTGTATTGCCAATTCCTGGAACAATAATAACATCACGTGTCTGAAGAGCGTTGATATATGCCCAACTTAATTCGTGATATTCAGAAAGTTTCAACTCTATAACATAAAAATATTCCATCAAGATATTACGCATTTGAGTAGCAATACCATCATCATATACTGAAAGATTAGTTAACACTACAGGTTTGCCATCTTTTTGTGCGCCGACAAATCTTAATATTCCATCCGTATGCCCACAAACATCCTTTTTATCCCATGGCAACCATACTATAGTTATTTCATCAATAGTTGAATTACATTCTTTAGGTTTGAAAGAATCCCGAATTTCAGATTCTATCTCCTTTTTAGATAATCCTTCGTTTTCTATCATCACCTTGTCTGTCATTACAATAAAGGATTTAGTGGTGTAAGTATTTGGTTGTTCTATTTCGCCAACAACAATATTTCCACCATCAATAACCAAAGAAGAATGATTGACGATAAAATTCTTATCTTCAATCTTATTCATCACTTTATCTACATCAGTAATGTATTTTTCCTTACCTTTTAGATAGTCGGGATTGTATACAAATTGAGAGAAACGATTACTTGCATATTGTACTGGCATATAATCTCGACACCAATAATCCTTAGTTAAAGGAAGCGTTTCATGCGCAACGCTATTAGCATCCAGAATTTCACAAACATCCTTATAGATATTGGGATAATCAGTACGTAGCAACTGTGAAAAAAACACTTTGTCTTTATATTGTTCTGTTATCATAGCTTTTCAACTCGTTTAAATCCCCATAATCTGTTGTCGTTTATATTGATTCGCTGCATAGGTTCTGCATAGCCCGATGTTTCATCAGGCTCATCTATCCATTCTATACAAAACTTTCCATTGCTTAGCATATTTGCTCCACCAAAGAAATCATACCAAAAATCATGAGGAGCCCAATCTTTTCTTTTTTCATTATTCTCCCATTCCTTTTTACCAGGCACTATAGCTTTATATCCTCTAATCAAGAAAGACGCATGATATTTCTTTTGTGGATCATCAAACAAAACGTCTACGCCAGATGGATTTGGACATATTGCACCTAAAGCATAGCCAAATTCATCTTTTCCTTTCAGATATTTTTTTTCATCTTTAATATTGCCATCATCCTCGTGGTAATAGAATTCTATGCAGGTCAACTTTAGTCTATACGCATCCTTACAACCGCCATTAATAAGAAAATAGCCAGAGAAGAATGCAGCATCTGCTATTTTCTTAAACTCTTCAAATAGGTTTGCTTCGCAACCTTCTGCACCTTTGAAAGCTTTTAAGGCTTGAAATAATCTTGATTCCATACTTATTGTAATTATCTTTATTTGTAAACCTCTAATGTTTTATCCAGCCATTTACATATCTTCTCCTGAAGACTTTTGGACTCTAACACTTTTATCATATTGCCGAAGCTCATTAGTTTCATATAAAAGTCGTAGGTTGGACGCAATGTTAATTCAAAATCGGCATAATCATCACATGCATAGATTTCTTTTTGCGAGTGATGCAACGGTAATGTGCGCATATAGTGCTGATGATATTTATCTGCCCTTAACACTATTCGCTGAAGCGGAATTGATTCATCCAATACAATTCCAAAGTATTCGGCGAAGTTCTCTTTAGCACAAAAATCTTTTGGAAGGACAAAATGAGCATCTGTCAACTTAACAACTTCTATTCTGTCAAGAGAATACAAACGCAAGTAGTTATAGTCTACGTTCCTTGCTAACATATACCAACGCTGTGCGGACATTTTCACACAGTATGGTTCAATAAGAAACGTCTTGGCTTCTTGCATCGAAAAAGAACGAAACCGTTATTGAACATAAGCCTTTGAATGCTTCAACATTTGTTGTTCTATATACGACATATTTTCTTTTTCCTGTTCTTTCTTCTTTTCCCATAACACACGCGTCCTTGGCAGATCGGCATAAGATGCCATTAGTTCTTCAAATTCTTTATATTGAGTATGGGTCAAAGGTCTTATATCATGATTTATTTCTTGTTGCCATCTACGAAGAGAGCATTCATATTCACCAGATGTAGCAAATGGGAGATGCCCATTCTGCTCAACAAACTGTTTAAATTTATCAAGAGCCTCCTCGAAAGATACACCTTCTAAAGAATGTACGGGTTTTCCGTTCTCGTCATATTCCGTTCTAACTGGAATTATTACTGTTTGATAATCCGGAGAAACCTCCACGTTATATACTGCCGATATTATTTCAGCAAAACGCTTTACAACCATATCACGACATTGTACATCTTCACTTATATATCGAGTCATAGGGTAACGGTTTTCCTGCCAAAGAGTATAATATACATCCTTGCTTACATTTCCTATAGTTGTACGCCATTTGATACACCCCATTAATTCACTTCCTATATGATATTCTGTTCCATTTAATGTAACAAAGTCCCTTACTGACTTTTTAGCTTTAGGAGTAGTGACCGAATCCTTAATTTCAATGTCTTTGTTGATATTTTTATCATTCCATTCTTCTGTTTCTTTCGTTGAGAGTCCTTTATATTCTCTAATAGCCTTAACAAATATAGTTCCAAGACTTTCGAGCTTATGAGTGCCTATACCAGATATAGAACCAAATGCGATATATGTTATTGGTTGTACGATAGCAAGTTGATGCAAAGTTTTATCGCTAAAGATAACATAAGGAGGAATACCTCTTTCGGATGCAATCTTCAAGCACAACTGACGTAGATTCTCAAAAAGAGTTTTATCTTCAGCCATTTCTGTTTGCTGTTCTTCAAATTGTAATTGTTGACGTTCTTTTTGTTTTCTACCCTTTACTGTAAAATCTTCACGATTAATAATTGCCAACTGAGTCTGTTTGCGTTTATACAAAACTTCCTCGCCTTGGGATGTAATTTTGATATGAGAATTATCTTTATAATCAATTTCTATATAACCCAAATGAAGCATTTGTAAGAGATAATCTTGCCAATCTTTAAATATAACATCGCGACCACATCCGTAAGTCTTAATCAAATGATAACCTTTCTGATAAACCTCTTGATTAGAAGCACCACGAAGAATGTCTATCAGCAGTTTAAATCCTACTTGTTGTTTAGTGCGCATGATGGCGGAAAGAGCCTTTTGTACAAGTATTGTTCCGTTAAATCTACGAGGAGGATTTTTGCAAACATCACAGTTGTCGCAATCATGATCCATTGTTTCGCCGAAATAATTGAGCAGAATTCTGCGACGACACACTTGACTCTCCGCATACTCCTGCATACGATCCAACTTTTCATTATTGATATTCTGTTGACCACTTTCTTCTGCAAACTTTCTAAGCATTATAAGATCACCTACCTGATAAAACAGAATAGTCTCGCAAGGAAGTCCGTCACGTCCTCCACGTCCTATCTCTTGATAATAGCTCTCTATACTTTTCGGCAGATTGTAATGAACAACAAAGCGCACATTACTCTTGTCAATACCCATACCAAAAGCAACCGTTGCGCACACCACATCTATTTCGTCGTTAATAAATGCTTCTTGCACATCGTCTCGCTCCTTAGCAGAAAGTCCAGCATGATAAGCCTTGGCACGAATACCTTTTTCTTGAAGTTTCTCAGCCACCATTTCTGAAGCTTTCCTGCTCATGCAATATATAATACCACTCTCGTTATGATGACGAGCAATCAACGAAAGCAGAAAGCGCAACTTATCTTTTGCAGAATATCCACGACGAACATCTAACGATAGGTTAGGACGATCGAAAGATGATATAAAGATCTTCACTTCTCCAGTTTCATCTTTATCTAAACGGAGTTGCTGTATTATATCATCTTTTGTTATTTTATCAGCTGTTGCTGTAAATGCCGCAACAGGCACATTAGGAAACAATTCTTTTAGCTTACCAAGCTGAGTATATTCTGGTCTAAAATCATGTCCCCATTGAGAAATACAATGAGCTTCATCTATAGCAAACATACTAACTTTGAGAGAACCTGTAGGTGCTGTTCCACATGAATTACTAAATATACCATATTGAATCTCTGATAATAATTTTTCAGGCGATACATATAATAACTTGTATTCACCTCTGCATGCACGTTCTGCTATATCATTATTCTCTACTTCTGAAGCATTACTATTTAGAGCAGCTGCAGCAATGCCGTTAGCACGCAGACTCTCTACTTGGTCTTTCATCAAAGATATAAGAGGAGAAATTACAATAGCCGTACCAGGCATCATCAATGCTGGTATCTGATAGCAGATACTCTTTCCACCGCCAGTAGGCATCAACACCAGACAGTCTTTGTTGCTAAGTATATGGCGTATAATGTTCTCTTGTAGAGGGCGAAAGGAATTATATCCAAAATATCTTTTGAGTGTAGATAGCATAGGTTATTATTTTAAGGTGTATTATTAATATATATATTAATGTGACAAATGTACAAAGAATAATCGAAATATAGAAGAACGAAACGTATTATTTTGTTCTCCAGTTTATGATTATATATACCAATTTCTGAATATGTATTTGCCGTAGAAACAATATTCAAAGTTGGGTTTATGAACATAAAAGGAGAGATAGTTATTCCTATTGAATATGATACTTTGTCCTGTAGAAATGATCAATATTATAAATTTTCTAATGGAAAGGCAAAGGTGGTAAAGTGTCTTGATGCTTTCGAAGGTGATGAGATGAATATGTGGAATATAGATTAGTTAATGTTCATCGTGCAGTTATCAACGATACTGCACGATGAACAAAGCCAAAAACGTTTTAGCCCAATTGATAGAAATTCCCAATAATAGCAAGTTCCGCCATTTGTTTGACAAGTATGATGGAAACTGCTATATGAAACATTTCATTTGTTGGAATCAATTATTGGGCAACTGGGTAATTGACTGTTTGTGTATTGATTGTTGCTTTTGAAGAACATATAGCAAAGCAATACAATCTTGTATTAGGTCTAAGTCTTTCAGGCAATCATAATCGTGAATTTCTGTGTAATAGAAAGTTAAATACGTTAAATCTTCACATTTTCGTATCTAATCAGAATCCATACGGTCACTTTTCTACCGTTTAAAGCGTATAACACTGATAATCATCTGATAATAGATTTAAAACTGCAGCAGCTTGACAAGCTTTCACTTACCAACAAAAATTCGTGGTGTTGATTATTACGCCTTTGAGGGATGCGACAATTTGACAAGTATGTACGTAAACTGGGCAAACTTGGATGATTTAGCTTATTATCTAAAACAAAATGAAGATGATCTGAAAGAAAATTTTGATTTTTTCAAGGGTTGGGGTAACGGCAAATCATGTACATTATTCGTACCGAAAGGATCTTATTCTTTTTGGACAAGAAAAAAATATCTTCATAATTGGATCGTTAGTTTCAAAAACATCAAAGAATATGATGTAACAGGAATTAGTCATGTTAAAAATTCCAACAATACTAAAGAAATTTTTCGATATTCTATAGATGGCAAACTATTGAAAGCTACCACTAAGGGTATAAATATAGTAAAGTACAGTAATGGCACGGTAAAGAAAATCATAGTGCAATAAAGTAATATTTCAACCATACAATTCGTTTTAGTCTCGTATCAAATCTTATAGCATTTGTCCATTCTGCTATTCGCAAAATTAACCAACAATCAAAGTCTAACATATTTCGTATTATAACAATTACATCATTGATGCTTTTATGCAAGATTTTGATTACTCGCACAGAATTCGTAGTCTTGCATTGATATTTTCTCTCTGAAATTTTGGTAGAACAGAATTATTTCTTACTTTTGCACTGCTTTAGAAAAGCAACTATACATGGTGGGTATAGTTCAGTTGGTTAGAGCGTCAGATTGTGGTTCTGAATGTCGTGGGTTCGAGTCCCACTACCCACCCACATAAGAGAGATCTTTTTAACAAAAAGGTTTCTCTTATTTTTTACGAGTATATAAGCAGCTATTGCTGACGATAGACGGTTTAGTTTTAAGTAATAATAATGCCATGGTTTATTAATTATAAAGCCTGTTCTGTATTTACTACAGAGCAGGCTTCGTTTCTTTATCGTTACGTTTAACTATATCTTTTGGTCTATCCAAGCATTTATTATTTGGCGTGCAATGCTCGCTTCATCCGGCAAAGGCGGCATTTTGTCTCTTGAATACCATCCTCCTTTGCTTAACTCCGATTCTTGTATTTGTATATCACCGCTTTCATAATCGGCGACATAGCCTGCCATAAGATTACAAGGGAAAGGCCACACCTGACTTTTTATATACCGAAGATTTTTTATCTTCAATCCGGTTTCCTCCATAACTTCACGGTTTACGGCTTGCTCAAGAGTTTCGCCGGTTTCAACAAAACCTGCGACAAGTCCCATATAATCAGATTTGAAATTTTTGGATTGTACAAGTAGGACTTTATCATCGCGTTTCACTAAAACTATAATGGCAATCTGCAAAGACGGCCATATTTCATGTCCACATTCACAACATTTCTTGCTTATCGAAGAGGAAAATTCCATACGACTGCCACAACGTCCGCAAAAACGTGTTTCGTTGTTCCAATACACCAATTCCTCCATTTTGCAAGCCATCGCATAAATTTCTTCTGACAAAAAGAAAAATGTTCTGCGCAAAGGCACAAATTCATAATTGGGAATATCTGATTCACCAAGTTCCGCTAGATATGCCTTAGCTTCTATGCCTTGAAAACGTAATGTTACGAAATCTGCTTTTGCATAGCTTTCGCAAGGATTAGTTCCTTCAGGAATCTCGTAAGAACCGTCAGCCTTTTTATACATCAGGATATTTTTCCTGCTAAAAACAAACCACAAAGTTTTTTTCATAATCCTACTATATAAAAAAGCAGGACATTCAACATGAAAATAGAATGCCCTGCAATACAACAAATTTATTTCTGTCAGATATTTAAGGACGCACGTACATCGTCTATCTTTTTCAAAGCTGCCTCGTGTGCGCCCTTATAACAATGCTTGCATCCCATTTCTCCTTTTACCTCTATATAAAACTTTATCTTAGGCTCCGTACCGGAAGGACGAACACTGACTTTAGTTCCTTCTTCGGTAAACCACTGAAGAACATTGCTTGGCTCCGGCATATCTATTTTTACAGAACTTCCGTCGCCCTTGGTTTCTATGAAAGTCTTATAGTCTTTTGCTGAAACAACTTTTGATCCTGCAATTTCACGAGGAGGATTATTGCGGAATTTCTCCATCATGGCTTTAATTTCATCTGCTCCACTCTTTCCAGGCTTCACAACGTTGACTGTCTTGTTCAAAGAAAATCCATAATCAACATATATGTCCATCAATACATCGAAAAGAGTTTTGCCTTGATCTTTTGCCCATGCACAGATTTCTGCCAAAAGAGTACAAGCAGACACTGCGTCTTTATCGCGTACAAAGTCTTCTGCAAGGAATCCATAACTTTCCTCACCTCCGCCTATATATTTCTTCTTACCTTCGTTCAATCTTATTTCACGCGCAATCCACTTGAAACCGGTATAAACGTCAAACATTTCTACCTTGTTCTTCTTGGCAATTTCGCGAACCAATTCTGTGGTAACGATTGTCTTAACGATAAATTCGTTACCTTGCATTTGATGTTTGGCAATTCTATTATTGATGATATAGTAAAGGAATATCATGCAAGTCTGGTTGCCATCCATCAGAACCCATTCTCCATTATTGTCTTTGCAAGCCATTCCCACACGATCAGCATCAGGGTCGCTTGCCATCACAATGTCAGCATCTATACTTTTAGCTAATTTAATGGCAAGTTCCAAAGCCTCTGCATTCTCCGGATTAGGACTTACAACCGTAGGAAAATTGCCGTCTTTTACCATTTGTTCGGGAACACAATGTACATTTTCAAATCCCCACAACTTCAATGATTGAGGAATTAACATCATGCCGGTACCATGTATCGGCGTATACACTATCTTCAAATCTTTTTGCTTAGCAATAACTTCGGGATCTATCGAAAGTTTTTTGATTTGACGAAGGTATTCTTCGTCTATTTCTTTCCCGATGATTTCTATCAAATTTTTGTTTCCTTCAAATTTAATTTCTTCTGGACGAACTTTCGTTACTTCATCGATTATTCCTTGATCATGCGGAGCCAAAACCTGTGCGCCGTCATCCCAATAAGCCTTATATCCGTTATATTCTTTCGGATTATGAGAAGCTGTAATAATAATACCGCTTTGGCAACCTAAATGACGTATAGCAAACGATATTTCAGGGGTCGGTCGCATATCATCAAAAAGAAAAACCTTTATGCCATTGGCAGAAAATATATCGGCAGATATTTCTGCAAACAGGCGACTATTGTTACGACAATCATGTCCTACAACAACGGAAATTTCTTTACGATCTGCAAAATTTTTCTTTAGATAATTAGAAAGTCCCTGGGTAGCTCCTCCTACAGTATATATGTTCATGCGGTTTGTTCCCGGTCCCATTATACCACGCAAGCCACCGGTTCCAAAAGTAAGATTCTGATAAAACGAATCTATCAACTCGGTTTTATCGGGATTGTCCAACATTTCACGAATTTCGGCTTTGGTCTTTTCGTCATACACAGGCGAGTCAAGCCATTCTTGTGCTTTTTGTTCGCACAGTTTTATTGTCTCCTGATTATCCATAACACACAATCTTTAATGTTCTATTATTTTGAAGGGACAAGATACTTATCCCTCGTTTCGTTCACTATTACTTTTTTATATTCTTCTGAAAAGCCGGGGCGTACAACAGTTTCTCCCAATCCTTCTTTTGTTCGTAGGAAACGACCATTCTTTTCCGGTTTTACCGCTTGGTCATTGTATTTCACAACCAAAAATTCTCCCAACTTTTTCCATTGCTTTACCATGGATTGCGCCACAGTGTCAGAATAGTTCGTCAAAAAATCTATCGCTTTACGAGAATCTTGTTGATATAGACGTTGAGCTTCTTTTTCTATTTCGCCTTGATTCTCAAGATAAGAATTTTCTAATTTGTTGCGAAGTTTTTCCAAGTCTCTAAACATCATAGAATATCTCGGATACACCATATTGGAAACCCAATTACAAACCCAGAATGCAGATTTCCAAGAAAAAGTTACTGCATCTGCAGTTTTTTCTGAAAAACATTCCGGCGATTTGGTCATACAACAATACATCGGCGTGAAAGGAACCATATTTGCATCATCATTTGCAAACCACAAAACACCACCCACTGCATTTGGTAACGCGGAACGCAATTGAGCGACAAAAACGAAACCGCTTTGCTGTGTTGAAACAGGACGTTCATTAAAATATTCCTTTCCATTATATTTCCATGACAAAGGAGTTGGACGATATGGAGCTTTATATACTCCACTTCCTGCATCTACAGTCGTATCAAAAGGTGTTCCTTCGTAATGATCACGCATAGAATTCATAACATCGCTTGCAGATAACTTTTTGTTTGGCTTTATAAACAAAGGCATTGGTTCCGCATTCAGATTCTGCCCAGAAGCGTAAGAAAGATATTTATCCATTCCTTCTGACCACCGATTAAAAAAGCTCCAAACTCTGGCTTCACAAAAACGCAAACCGCTAAAAGTTGCAGGGCAATATGCATTTGCAAAATCAAAATCTTCATCTTTCCCTTGAAAATATCCCTGTTTTCTAGCAAATTTAACAACATCTTTGGCATACATGACGTTGTCCTTATCTTTCATATTAAATTTGTGAATACGGCTTTGATTAGCATGAGCACATATACAATCGTCAGGAACTCTTACGGCAACCCAAACTGCACCTTTTTCAACGTTGCCCTTTCCTACCATCTCCATTATCCACGCTTCGTTTTTGTCAGCTATGGTAAAAGTTTCGCCTTCGCTATTGTAGCCATAAGTTTCAACAAGATCTGTCATAATTTTTATTGCCTCACGCGCTGTACGGGAACGCTCCAATGCAATATAAATCATGCTCCCATAATCCATTGTTGCAGTTGTATCCACAAGCTCCTCTCGTCCTCCAAATGTTGTCTCTGCTATTGCAACCTGATTCTCATTAATATTTCCAACAACATTGTATGTAATCGGAGCCTCAGGGATCTTACCAAGAAACTGATTGGTATCCCAATATCTTACATTTCGAAATTCTCCTTTGTTATGCTTTGAAGCGCTACGGTGATAAAGAAACCCATACATTCCGTAATTATCTGCCGCATACGATATCAACACAGAGCCATCAGCAGAAGCATTTTTGCCAACAATAAAGTTTGTACAAGCATTAGCAGAAGCTATATTCAGTACCGCAAAAATACACACAAGGAGTTTTATGCTATACTTCATTTCAAAAAGCTTTAAATGATATATCAAGACTCTTTACCGAATGAGTGAGCGCACCTACAGAAACAAAATCCACTCCACATTCAGCATAATCTTTTATAGTATCAATAGTAATACCACCACTCGATTCTGTTTCATATTTTCCGCCAATCATTTCTACAGCTTTGCGAGTATTAGGTACCGTGAAATTATCAAGCATTATGCGATTTACGCCCCCATGCTCAAGTACTTCTTGAAGTTCTTCAAAATTACGTACTTCTATTTCTATTTTCAACTTTTTCCCTGTTTCCTCAATATATTTATGGCAACGTTCAATGGCATTTTTTATTCCACCGGCAAAATCCACATGATTATCCTTGAGCAGAATCATATCAAAAAGCCCCATTCTGTGATTTTCTCCACCTCCTATTTTTACAGCCATTTTCTCAAGCACTCGCATTCCCGGAGTTGTTTTTCGTGTATCGAGAACTTTTGTGTGAGTTCCTTTTAACAAACTCTGATATTTATGCGTAACGGTAGCTATTCCACTCATGCGTTGCATGACATTGAGCATAAGTCTCTCCGTCTGAAGAAGACTTCGTATTTTTCCGCTCACCACCATAGCAACGTCCCCAGGTTTAACTTGGGTACCATCCTCTATTTTTACATCAATCAGCAGTTCCTTATCGAATTTCTTAAAAATACGTTTTGCTATATCTACTCCGGCAAGTATTCCCTCTTCTTTAATCAAAACTTTTGAACGTCCAACGGCATCTTCCGGAATACAGCACAATGTAGTACAGTCTCCATCACCAATATCTTCGGCAAAAGCCAAATCCAATAGCTTATCGATCAATTCCTCGTTATTCAACATGATAATTCCACCAAATATATTTGATTTATATGTTTTTTGCAGAAGATGCATAAAACTTATCAGTTCTGCCAATAGACAAATAATCAAAGCCCCATTGCATCATATCCTTTATTTCGTAAATATTTCTTCCGTCTACAATCAGACTATTAGCCATTTCATTTTTTACTCTGCTCCAATCAGGAATTCTAAATTGTTTCCATTCTGTAAGAAGAAGCAAAGCGTCTGCCCTTTGTAAAGCAGAATACATATCGTCGGCATATATTACAGAATCGCCTATTCTGCGCTTGCATTCATCCATTGCCACCGGATCAAAAACAACAATTTCACATCCTGCTTTTTTTAGTAAATCAATAGTCACAAGCGACGTAGCCTCTCGCATATCATCAGTTTCCGGTTTGAATGCAAGACCCCACATTGCTATTCTTTTACCATTCAAGTCTCCTTTATAATATCTGGACAACTTTTGGAAAACAACTTCTTTCTGTCTTTCATTCACACTTTCCACAGCTTCCAACACCTGCATTTTATAACCGGCTTTTTTACCTGTATGTACAAGTGCTTTTACGTCTTTAGGAAAACAAGACCCGCCATACCCGCACCCGGGATACAGAAAACGGTTACCTATCCTCAAATCCGCACCTATTCCACGTCTAACAGAACTTACATCAGCTCCTGTCATTTCACAAAGATTCGCAATATCATTCATAAATGATATACGTGTGGCAAGCATAGAGTTTGCTGCGTATTTTATCATCTCTGCAGACGGTATGTCCGTAATGATAAATCTATCTTTGCTAAGCATGAAAGGACGATACAAAGAAGAAAGGATCTCCTTTGCTTTATCAGATTCAACACCAATAACAACTCGATCAGGCTTCATAAAATCTGTTACAGCACTTCCCTCTTTTAGAAATTCGGGGTTACTTGCCACATCAAACTCTATATCAACACCGCGCTTTACCAGCTCGCTTTTTATCGTATCTTTTACCTTTTTCGCAGTTCCTACAGGCACAGTACTCTTGGTTACCACTACGAGGTAATTATTCATATTCTGACCAACTTCTTTAGCAACTTCGAGAACGTAGCGTAAATCAGCAGATCCATCCTCATCCGGAGGAGTTCCCACCGCGCAAAAAACCACGCTTACAGAATTCAAACAATTTTGAAGACTGCTTGTAAAATGCAAACGACCGGCTTTTCTGTTTCGTGCTATCAATTCGTCTAACCCCGGTTCGTATATAATGGTCTCACCGTCATTAAGCCTTCTAACCTTTTCTTCATTAACGTCCACGCAAGTAACGTCAATTCCCATTTCTGCGAAACAAGTTCCAGAAACAAGCCCCACATAACCGGTTCCAACTATGGCGATATTCATTTTGTTTTATCTATTAGAACACAAACAGATTGCCAAAATATTGACAATCTGTCTATATTTCCATTATTTTTCTACGTTTTTATTTTTGAGCAGGCGAAGCAGGAGCTGCATTCTGGGTTTGACCATTAGCACCAGCTGCAGGCAGATTTTGGTTTTGTTGCATGGGAACTGCCGGCATAACAGTCTTTTCTTTAAGCACAACGCTCTTTTGAGCATCTACCGAAGGAACAAAGTATGCTGTCGCAACACTCAATACTACCATAGCAATAGCCAAAGTCCATGTTGCTTTTTCAATGAAATCCGTGGTCTTACGAACACCCATTATCTGATTTGAAGAAGCGAATCCCGAAGCAAGACCGCCACCTTTTGATTCTTGAATGATTACTATGAAGCACATCAATACAGACACAGCAACCATAAGGATAACCAATACTGAATACATTATTTCTTACTTTTATTATTTATTACTACTTTTTCGAGAAATCTTATTTGGTCTGCAAAATAACAACTTTTTTTCGGATTATCAGCACTTAACTTGCGCATAATTTCTATTGCGCCCTCATATTTACCTTGTTTTATGTATATCTTTGCCAAAGTTTCCGTAAAACATTCGTCATTTTCGTTTTCCGATTTATTTTCATCGCCTATTATATACGACTCATGCGCTTTTGTTAATACGTCTTCGGGGCTGGTCTTTTCTCTTTCTTCTGTTCTGCCATACGCATTCGCAGTGTCTGTTCGGGTTCCTGCTTCCTCTTGTTCCATACTATCTTGTTGCTCAAGATATGCAGCATAATCAGTTGTTGCATCTGCCAAAGTCAACCTCCTTTTAGGTTGATCGTCCGGCATAAGCAACAGAAATTCATTTATAAGTGCCGATGTTCTATCCGTAGCTTCCACAGGGCTTTCTTTCTTTTCACGAACATCTGTCTTTTTGTCGGTTGTTTGATTCGGAGAAATCTTATATTTTTCTCCTTCTATCATATAGAAAAGAACTTTTCTGTCTGGAACAAACAAGGAAGCCTTTCGCAATTCTTTTCCGAAACTATCATTCTGCAAAGCAAACAAACGTTCTATATACTTTATCCTTGCAGATTGGTCGAAAGGATAACGTTCTACAGTGGTTTGTAACTCATACAAAGACATTTCCAGGCTTTCTTGCAAGCCATTGTTCAATTCTTTTTCCATTTTACCAATTTGCTACGGTTGCATTGAATATCTGGTCTGCCAAATCTTTTACCATTTGAGTTACCAAATCTTCTTGGACAGAGTTCAACGACAGAGAAGAATTATACTCGCTCGTGGCCGTAAACCTGCGTTCGAAATCCTGCGAATGATTCTTGGTATTCACAAACCTTACATTAACTGTCATTCTCAGCTGAACCTGCGAAGCATAACCCTCTGCGGATATGGATTTGTTGAATTGTTCATAACCCACAATCTCTCCGCTCAACTGCAAATCACCCTTTCTCTTTACCTGACGCAAACGTGTCTGATTTGCGTATATGTCCTGAATCTGATTATTGAATATGGAGCGCATTGGTGCCCATACCAATGCGGTACGCAAAGGGAAGTCGGAGATTTGAATGGTTTTTATCTGATCATAGTTTATTGACGCTCCGTTGAATTTATATTGTACGCTGCACGCAGTAAGTAATACTGCGACACAAAACACAGCCGCAAGTACCCATGTACGTCTATTCGAGACCATATTCCTTTATTTTACGATATAAAGTTCTTTCTGAAATTCCGAGTTCCTTGGCTGCTTCTTTTCTTTTTCCATAATTTCTGAGCAACGCCAATTTCACAGCTTCACGTTCATAACTTTCAAGAGTAACATTCTTGCCGTCCTGTTGAGCGGGCACTTTCAACTCTTCCACATACTCCTCTTCTCCCTGCGGATTTTCAATGACGCGCCCGTTATTTACTTCTCCGAGCAAAGTATCTCCTTCGCTTGTTACATAACGAACCGAGTCGGCTTCCGGAATTTTTGCATTCCTTTCCTGCAAGTTATTAACTGTGTTTTTTAATTCACTTACATCACGCCGCAAATCAAAGAGTATTTTGTACAAAATTTCTCTCTCTGTTTCAAAAGAATGCCCTCCATTTGTCGAATCAACGGTTACGAGCTGTCTTCTTTCTATATTTTCAGGCAAGTATTGTTTTATTGCTTCTCCGTTTATCTCTCTATTTTCCGAAGTAACGGACATATTTTCCGTTATATTCTTCAACTGACGTATGTTTCCGGGAAAAGAATAACTCATAAGTCTTCTTTGGGCATCTTCCGTCAAACTTACAGCAGGCATATTGTACTTTTCGCTCATTTCAAGAGCGAATTTGCGGAACAGCAAACAAATATCGTTTCCACGCTCACGCAGAGGCGGCACATTTATAGGTATTGTATTGAGTCTGTAATACAAATCCTGACGGAACTTTCCTTCTTCTATCGCACGAGGAATGTCAACATTTGTCGCAGCCACTATTCTGACATCGGTTTTTCTCACATCACTCGCACCTACACGTATATATTCTCCGGTTTCAAGCACGCGCAGCAATCGGGCTTGAGTTGAAAGTGGAAGTTCTCCCACTTCGTCCAAAAACAATGTTCCTCCGTTTGCCACACCGAAATAGCCTTCGCGTTCGTTTATGGCTCCCGTGAATGCTCCTTTTTCATGTCCGAAAAGTTCACTATCGATTGTTCCTTCGGGAATAGAGCCGCAGTTTATGGCAAAATATTTCTTTGACTTCCTATAGCTGTTGTCGTGTATTATCTTCGGAAACACTTCCTTACCTACTCCGTTCTCTCCTGTTATCAACACGGACAGATCAGTCATGGCAACCTGCAAGGCAACATCCAATGCGTGGTTTAGTCCGTCATAATTGCCCACTATGCCATAGCGGAGTTTTATCTTTTGAATCTTATCTAAATCCATAACAAAAATTTCAGGCTTCAAAGTTACAAAAAATAACCCTATCAAAAGAAGCAATACAATATCTATTAATTATAATCTTCGATAGTTTCGTGGATTTTTCGTTACCTGCGAAACCGCAAACATTGTTTTAATATTATTCATATACAAGGTCAGATAGACATGCATATTCACTCTCCCCGCATCATGACCAAAAGAGACCGGGGAACGTCTTTTTTCGCCCTTCCCCAAGCCTTTGTAATTCAAAGTCTTATAATCGCAGAAAATACAAGGCACTTATTTTAAAACACAAGGCACATATTTTAAAATATATGGCTTGTATTTTTTACAACATGCCTTATGTTTTTTACGCCATGTTTTTTGCTTACATTTTTAGCTTCTCCAAACGACATCTTATGCAATATCATTCCATGACAGACGTTATATTTATAATAGAATATTGACATGACATATAAAGTATACAGCAAAGCCTCACGTACACTCGTACCCCTGTTTTTTATTTTGGTATTAGTTATACAGATTTCATGCACGGATGATGAAAGTTTTACCAAATCGCCCACCGCCATTCTATCTTTCCCCTGCGACACTCTTAAATTAGACACTGCCATAAGCGGAATTGCCACGAGTACATATTCTTTCGTAATACGAAATCACAATAGCCAAGGTATTAAGATTGTCAAGGCTTCCCTGGACAACGGAGAGGCTTCCGGATTTCAAGTGGCTGTTGACGGAGTAAACATAAATGATTCCTACAATCATGCAATTGAAGTAAGAAAAAAAGACAGTATCACGGTTTATGTCAAATTAAAGACCAAAGAGAACAATGATGATGCAGTCAGAACCGTTTCCGACAAAATTTCTTTCATGCTTGAAAGTGGAACTATACAGACTGTTACTTTGTTGGGCTACTCCCAAGATGTAAACACTCTAAGCAATTTGGTGATAGAAAAAGATACTGTTCTACAAAGTACCAGACCGTTTCACGTGTTAGGCAACCTAAAAGTAGCGAAAGGCAAAACGCTGTCAATAGCTCCCGGTACGGTATTGCTGTTTTCCCCCACTTCGGAAATGATAGTGGACGGAACGCTGAAAGCATTAGGGACCTTGGATTCAGCCATTGTTTTCAGAGGAGACAGACTTGACCACATGTTCACAAACCAGCCTTACGACAGAATTGCAGGGCAATGGAAAGGAATAACTTTTACTTCAACAAGTTTTTACAACACTTTTGATTTCTGCGATATACATAGCGGCTGCTATGGCATAAAATGCGACTCTTCCGACATAAGTGAGATAAAATTGAAAGTAGAAAATTCCATTGTGCACAACATGAAAGGCGACTGCATGACATTGATTAATTCAAACGTATTTGTGGGAAACAGCCAAATAACAAATGCTTTGGGAAACTGTATAACAATCCGAGGGGGAAACAATCAGTTTGTACATTGTACCATTGGCAATTTTTACCCGTTCGAAGGCAATCGGGGGAAATCCGTCTTTCTTTACAATTCTCTAAACGGGCGTAGATTGCCGTTGAAGAACGCACTGTTTGAAAACTGCATCATATCCGGTTGGAGCGATGACGAATTGTTTGCCTCTTTTCTCGATGATAACACCGCAAAAATCTATTTGTTCCGCTCATGTTTGCTGACAACTCCCGCCGTAGAAGATGAAACCGACTACCCGAACAGTATTTTTGAAGACACAAAAGACTCTGTATGGGGAAGTAAAAACTTCAAAAAGTTCGATTACGACAATCTTGTTTTTGATTTCAGGCTTGACTCTCTGTCAAAAGCACGCAACAATGCCGACATTTCCATAACCAAGCAATATTATCCATTAGACCGCAAAGGAAAGGCAAGGCTCGAAAACGACAACAAATCGGATATTGGATGTTACGAATTTGAATAACCGAAAACTTATATCGCTCTTATAGTTTCGATAAGCAATTTAATTTCAGAGCATACAAAGCCATTTATTCAGCTAATTGCGGTAACTTTGCACTGTGGAACGTTTTGAAGTTACAATATTAGGTTGCGGCAGTGCAAAACCCAATGCATGTCATTTCCCCAGTGCACAAATTGTAAATGTGCACGACAAGTTGTATATGATTGATTGCGGAGAAGGAGCACAAATACAAATGTGCCGAAATCATATAAACTTTTCTCGTCTTGACAATATATTCATTTCACACCTTCACGGCGACCATTGTTTCGGACTTATAGGACTCATTTCCACATATAATCTTTTAGGCAGAACTTCGGACCTTAACATTTACGCTCCGAATGGTCTTGGTGAAACTCTTGAAGTTCTTATAAAAGCATATTGTAGGGAAATGACATACAGAGTAATATTTCACTCGGTTGATACAAAAGCAAACATTAAGATTTTCGAGGATCATACGGTTGAAATTTATTCGCTTCCGTTAAAGCATAGAATTCCTTGTTGCGGTTATATGGTTTGCGAAAAACAAAAATTGCCACATATCAAACGCGACATGATTGATTTTTACAAAATTCCCTTTTATGCTATCAATAAAATAAAACAAGGTCAGCCATGGATTACGGAAGAAGGCAACACTATTCCGTATGAGCGTTTAACAACACCGGCTGATAAAGCAAGAAAATACGCATACTGCTCGGACACAATATATATTCCGCAACTCAAAGATTTGATAGAGGGTGTGGATCTTTTGTATCACGAATCAACTTTCGGCAAAGACAACGAGCCAAGAGCAAAAGAAACCTTCCATTCTACAGCAGAACAAGCTGCCACATTGGCAAAAGATTCTAAAGTAAAGAAACTTGTCATTGGACATTTCTCGTCCCGTTACAACAATGAAGAACGTTCACTTCTCACCCAGGCACAAGCAGTTTTCAAAAACACTTCATTAGCAAAGGAGAACAAAACATTTGAAATAAAATGAAATTACCGCATATAATAAACAGACAGCACTCCTTATTGGCAATATTTTTATTTGCTCTTATTTTCCTTTGTGGTTGCGTACCGTCTTTTATGGCTACAAAACTTCTTAAAACAGCATTGCAACCAACAAACACGTCTAAAGACACAACCGTAGCGTGGAAAAATGAAATAAAAGAATATCCTTACATAGGAACATGGCGAGACAGTCTGACAAAAGTTTCTGCGCTGCGTGATACTTTTATTACTGCCCCTGACTATGCAAATTTGCACGCATTATTTATTAAGTCAGCACACCATTCCAATATAACCGCAATTGTAATACACGGACACACTTCGTCTTCTGTTGGCGTTGCACATCTTGGATATATGTACAACCACGATTTGGGTTATAATGTTATACTTCCCGATTTGCGTCTTTCAGGTCTCAGCGACGGCGATCACTATACAATGGGATGGGACGAAAGAAAAGACATAAAACTATGGATAGATTTGGCAAAAAAGATTTTTTCAGATTCTACCCAAATAGTAATACACGGAGTTTCTATGGGAGCAGCCACAACGATGATGCTTGCAGGCGATACGCTTCCTCAAAACGTAAAATGGTTTGTGGAAGATTGCGGATATACCTCTGTTTGGGAACAATTTCAATACGTACTTGCAAAGGATTATCATATTTCAAGTAAATCTTTGTTGAAAGCAGCGCAAAAGAAAGCAGAAAAACTATACAACCTTAATTTCAAGAAAGCGTCCTCTGAAGAACAAATCAAAAAAAGCAATTTACCGATGCTGTTTATACACGGCGACGGAGACACATACGTTCCCGTAAAAATGGTAGAGCAATTATACAAAGTGAAGCCGGAGCCCAAAGAACTGTGGATTGTTCCTGGAGCAACTCACGCCCATTCGTATAAAAGTGCCCCCAAAGAATATACCAAACAAGTGAAAGACTTCATCTCAAAATATTCAGAGAGCAAATGAAACATTTCATCTTATTGGTATTTGTATTTCTGGCATATTTCCCGACAAACATAGCCAGCAAGAGAATTATTACAGGAGACGAAAGGACTGAATTATATTTCAATCTAATTAAAAACAAACGCATAGCATTATACTCCAATCATACAGGCATTGCACACAAAAAACATGTAGTTGATCTATTAATTGAAAAACACATGAACGTTGTCGCGATATTTTCTCCAGAACACGGATTTCGCGGAAACGCAGATGCAGGAGAACATGTAGGAAACTCAATAGATGAAAAAACGGGAATACCAATAATATCTCTGTACAATGGCAACAATAATGAAAATTTCGGAAACAACTTTGACGTTCTCCTTATAGACATTCAAGACGTAGGGCTTCGCTTCTATACGTATTATATTACTATGTGGCGTTTAATGAATGCCTGCGCAAAATATGACAAGCAAGTTATTGTTTTAGACAGACCCAATCCTAACGGTTTTTATGTAGATGGTCCTATTCTTGATTTGAACTATCGCTCAGGTGTGGGTTGGCTTCCAATTCCTATAGTACATGGAATGACTCTTGGAGAACTTGCCCAAATGATAAATGGAGAGAAATGGCTCGACAACAAAAAAGAATGTAAGCTAAAAGTCATTCCTTGCTCAAATTACAGACATTCCAAATCTGTAAAGCTACAAGTTCCGCCTTCTCCGAACCTTCCCAACATGAAATCAATATATCTGTATCCTTCGACTTGCTTCTTTGAAGGAACAATTATAAGTCTCGGACGCGGAACTGATAAACCTTTTCAAATATACGGGCATCCCGATATGAAGAATTGCAGTTTCTCTTTTACTCCCAAAAGTATACCGGGAGCAAAGAATCCGCCTTTATTGGGAAAGAAATGTTTAGGGAAAGATATTTCCAATGTAAGTAACAAGATAATTAAAAAGCAAGGTATCAACTTGGAATATATTATTGATGCGTACAATAATTTGAATATAGGCGAATCCTTTTTTACTAATTTCTTTGACAAACTTGCAGGTTGTAAATATATACGCGAAATGATAATAAACGGAGCCTCCGCTTCAGAAATAAAAGCAACATGGAAAGAAGATGTCGCAAAATTCAAAAAACAACGAGAACCTTACATGTTATATAAATAGATTATTAATATACCATTATATGAAATTTATAAAGATAGCTTTATTCTTTCTTGCCGTCATAGGTTCACCAGTTTTGTGTTTTTCACAAAGTAATTTGACGGAATACAAAAAACAATTTGGCGATTTCTTAACCAAACTCGGTGCACGAGAATCGCAAATAGGCAGAATTGGAATAAACGAAGTAAAAGACAGTGTCGGAACGCTGTACTTTTATGCTTCGGAAAACTGCGCCTATATATCCTTCAATGAAAACAATGTGGCGGAAACATACTCAAAACTTCGCTCCATTCTTCCAAAAGAATACGAAGGACATAAATTGGCTATTTATACCCAAGGACATGAAATCAGCGACTATATTCCTTTGGCAAAACGGACCAAATCAAGCAAAAACAAAATTGCAAAGTTTGTGCGTCCAAAAGTAACCCAACTCGTTACAAATAGTTCTTCACTTGCCACGCCTAATAAAGGTCTCGCAGGGAAACATATTGTTGTTTGGCCAAGTCATGGCAGATATTACGAGCAAAAACTTACACGTTGGGAATGGCAGCGAGCAAGAATGTTTCAAACAGTTGAAGACTTATATACCCGCAGTTATGTAATGCCATTCCTTGTTCCCATGCTTGAGAACGCAGGAGCTAATGTCCTTGTTCCTCGTGAGCGAGATATACAAACAGAAGAAATTATTGTTGATAATGATAAAGGCATAAGCGCAGGTTCTTCCTATGAAGAGATATCCGGGAGCGATGTTTGGAATACCGGTAAGGATAAAGGCTTTGCCTACTTACGCAATGTCTATAAGGATTTCGAGAATCCTTTTAAGGAAGGTTCATATCGCGAAACTCATACTACAACCAAAAAGGATTCAAGTTACATTACATGGAAACCTTTAATCAAAAAAGCAGGAGAATATGCCGTGTATGTTTCCTATCATTCCGTCGAAAACAGCACGGAAGACGCTTCGTACACAGTGTTCCATAAAGGAATTGCCACCCAATTCAAAGTAAACCAATCCATGGGTGGAGGTACATGGATATATCTTGGCACTTTTAATTTCTCTGCAGGTTGTAATGATGAAAACAAAGTAGTGCTTAGCAATGTTTCCGACAAAAAAGGCAGAATAATCACTGCAGACGCAGTACGTTTCGGAGGAGGAATAGGTAATATTGCCCGTCATAATTCTCCAGAAGACGAAGTGCACAAAGACTTTCCTTATATAACCAGCACTTACCCGCGTTTTACAGAAGGTGCGCGATATTATATGCAATGGGCAGGAGTTCCCGACTCCGTATATTCGCCTACTGCGGGCAAAGACGATTATCGCGATGATTATGTAAATCGTGGCATGTGGGTAAACTATATGTCGGGCGGTTCTTCGGTTAATCCTGACGAAAAAGGACTTAATATTCCTATAGATCTCTCGATGGCTTTTCACTCAGATGCAGGAACTTACAAGGACAATCACATTGTAGGCACACTCGGAATTTATTCTACAAAAGAATATGACGGAAAATTCTATAATGGTTCTTCGCGCTTTCTATCCCACGACCTTTGTGAACTTATACAAAGCAATATCGTTAACGATGTAAGAAGAATTTACAACCCTGATTGGACAAGACGCGGGAAATGGAACAAACCTTATTTTGAAGCGTGGACTCCCAAAGTTCCCGCAATGCTGTTGGAACTTTTGTCTCACCAAAACTTTGCCGATATGCGTTACGGTCTTGATCCACGCTTCCGCTTCACTGTAAGTCGCGCAGTTTATAAAGGAATGCTGCAATTCGTTTCCTCGCAATACGAAACTGAATATGTGGTGCAACCTTTACCTGTTACGCACTTTGCCATAAACTTCACATCTCCGGGATCAAACGAGATAGAACTTTCCTGGCGCGCAACTGAAGATTCCATAGAGCCGACTGCTACTCCGGATGCTTATATTGTTTATATGCAAAAAGGCAACGCTGATTTCGATAACGGAACAAAAGTAAAAGGAACTTCATGGCGAACAACAATACCCGTTGATACTGTATGCAATTTCAAAATCACGGCAATAAATCGCGGCGGAGAAAGTTTCCCTTCAGAAATACTTTCAGCTGCAAGAACATCTTCTTCGTTATCCAAATCAGATCCAATCACAAAAACAAGCAAACGCAAGAAGAATAAATCCGTACAAGTTTCCAACAACACAAAAGACGACAATGTCCTACTTATTGTGAACGGATTTACACGAGTCAGCGCACCGGCAGATTTTGTTGCTCCGGCTCCTGCCGATACTTTACTTGCAGGTTTTCTTGATGATGAAGACCACGGGGTGCCATACATTCAGGATTTCAGCTATATCGGAAGTATGAAAGACTTCAATCGCGGCGAGCCATGGCATGACGATGACTCTGGAGGATTTGGAGACAGTTATGGAGATTACGAGACTAAAATAATTGCAGGAAATACTTTTAACTATCCCTCCATACATGGCGAAGCCGCACTCAAAGCCGGCATTTCCTATGTTTCATGCGGAAGCGATGCAGTGGAAGATAGTATCGTTGACATGAAGATATATAAATCCGTAGATTTGATTCTCGGGAAACAGCGTCAGACCAAAATGGGAAACGGTGGCTACTACCCTATCTCATTCAAGACCTTCACGCCCCGAATGCAAAGTGCAATAAAAAACTACACCGAAAACGGCGGAAACATCTTTGTTTCCGGTTCTTTTATTGCAAGCGATTTGTGGTGCAATCCTATAATAGAATCAACAGCAGAGGACTGCGAATTTGCCCAAAATGTTCTGCACTACAAATGGCGTAACAGCCGCGCAGCCCGCACAGGAAAAGTCAACGGCGTTGCCTCTACAATAGGAACGTTTAACGGAAACTATACATATAATAATACACTTAACGACAGCTGTTACGTAGTTGAATCTCCCGACGGCATAGAACCCGCCGACAATGATGCCGGTACAATAATGCGATACACGGAAAACAATTTGAGTGCAGCCGTTGCATGGCAGGGAAAATACAGAACCGTGGCATTAGGTTTCCCCTTTGAAACCATAAATAACACAGAGGCGCGCAACAATCTAATGAAGCAGATACTTAACTTCTTCAAAATGACCAAATAAGCACCACGCCAACAAGTATTCATTACGTGCTCAAAAACATAAGGCATATATTTTAAAATACGAGCCATATATTTCAAAATATATGGCTCGTATTTTTTACAAAGTCCCGTATCGTTTTTTCTGGCACAAAGAAGTCTTATTTTTCGCTTCACGCTTTCTTTTATATACTGCCCCATTTTTCTACTTTTCGAATACCATTATTATATACAATCACACACTGACGCAAAAGACTATATAGAATAAGCTAATTTCAAGAACAAGTACTGATTACTTTACCAATTACATAATATATTACAGAAGTACGTATGACAGTGCATATACTACATGCACTGTTTATTCATTCTTTTTTCGTTTTTTTTGTGCTTCACCGACAATGTGTTCAGTTTTTTTGTTAATTTTGGGACTGACAAAGAATGGATTTTATCACATTTCACACAGCACAAACCTGTGTCATGATGTTGCATGAAAACAAATTGTATTACACTTATAAATTAAAATATTATGGTTAATAGATTTATTCTTAACGAAGTATCTTACTTCGGTCCCGGAGCTCGCAAGAATCTTGCGGTAGAAGTTAAACGCCTCGGACTAAAAAAGGCACTCGTTGTATCAGATGCAAGTTTGATTAAGTTTGGCGTTACAAAAATGGTTACCGATGTCCTTGATGAAGCAAAAGTTCCTTTTGAGATATTCAGCGACATAAAACCCAACCCTACCGTTACCAATGTAAAAAACGGTGTTGAGGCATTCAAAAACAGCGGAGCAGACTTTATAGTTGCTGTTGGCGGAGGCTCTTCTATGGATACAGCAAAAGCTGTCGGTATTATCACTAACAATCCCGAATTTGCTGATGTTGTTTCGCTCGAAGGCGTTGCAAATACCAAGCACAAGTCTGTTCCCGTCATAGCATTGCCTACAACAGCAGGAACTGCCGCAGAAACCACTATCAACTACGTAATTACTGACGAAGTAAACGAAAAGAAGATGGTTTGCGTCGATCCCAACGATATACCAGCCATTGCAATAATTGACGCAGAGCTAATGTATTCACTTCCCAAAGGGCTTACCGCTTCAACAGGCATGGATGCTCTCACACATGCTATTGAAGGTCTTACCACAAAGGCTGCATGGGAAATGAGCGACATGTTCGAAATCAAAGCAATAGAAATGATTAACCGTTACCTTGAAACGGCAGTAAACGAACCGAAGAATGCAGAAGCCCGCAACGGTATGGCAGTTGCACAATACATTGCCGGCATGGCGTTCTCAAACGTAGGTCTCGGCTTGGTTCACGGCATGGCTCATCCTCTTGGTGCAATGTTCGATGTAGCTCATGGAGTTGCTAACGCATTATTATTACCCTTGGTTATGGAATACAATGCTCCCGCAGCAATCGATAAATTTGTAATCATTGCTAAGACAATGGGCGTTTACAAGGAAGGCATGAGTAAAGAAGATGCAGCAAAAGCTGCAGTTGATGCTGTCAAAGATTTGGCTATTCGCGTAGGCATTCCTCAACACTTGCGCGACCTTGGCAAAGGCATTACCGAAGCCGATCTCCCACGTTTGGCAAAGGCTGCTTTGCAAGACGTTTGCACTCCGGGCAACCCACGCGAAGTTACCGAAGAAGTTGCACTTGAATTGTATAAGAAAGCATTCTAAAACAAGAATGTTTTAAAATAAGAAACTCCGAAAGATACACACTTTCGGAGTTTTCTTTTATGTTTTACGAATTAACAGGCTCTGTATTCTCTACTCCCACGCCAAAAAGTGCAAAATCTCCTCTTACAGGATCTCCAGGGAAGACTTCGGACAGAGCATTTGTAATACGTTTGGCAGAAGAAAGAGTATAAACTTCCTTTTCTACTATTCCATACACTTTTGCCATGTGAGCAACATGAGTGTCGAGAGGAATTATTAAATCAGCACTGTCAAATTTTTTCCATAAACCGAAATCAACGGGAGAATTTTGCCGAACCATCCAACGCAGAAACATATTTATTTTCTTTTGAGGGCTCTTGGGAGACACTTCAAGAAATGCACACATCTTTTCCATTGCGTTGCCATTAAAAGATAATACATATTCCTCCATGCTTTCGGCATTATCGTACACTTCATAAAGTTTTTCAAATATATCTCTAAAGTTCGCATGGCTGATCATACGGTAAAAGCTGCTGTTATCATCGTAAGAAAAATCTTTTTCGAAAACCCTCTCTTTTACATATTCCAACGGAGACTTTCCCATCATAAGACATAACTTGTCAGCTTTGCCGATAATCTGCTTACGATTCCCAAAACTCATAAGTGCAGTTACCAATCCCGCAATTTCAATATCCCGTTTCATTTTATACCTGTGAGGAAATTGCACAGGATCTTTCGGAATGAAATCTGCGGTTTCGTATCTACTTGCTGCTTCAAAGAGCAATTCTTTTAGTTCTAAGCTTATCATAACACTACAAAATTAGTTTTTTTACCAGTATATTCATCTCGCGAAAGACATTAAAAAGCAGACAGAGACCAAGAAAACGGCATTACAATCGATTTTGCTCGTTTTTTGCTTTGTCGGCAACTACGTATAAAAAAAATATCGTAACTTTGAATTTCAAAACTGTGGCAAAATAAAATGCCGCGATTTTCAATAAAAACAATAATGGCAGATTTAGAAGATAGAATTATTAAAGTCAACATCGAAGAAGAGATGAAGAGTTCTTACATCGACTATAGTATGTCGGTTATAGTGGCTCGTGCTCTTCCTGATGTGCGTGACGGATTTAAGCCCGTACACCGCAGAATACTTTTTGGTATGATGGGATTGGGCAATACTCATGACAAACCTTACAAGAAAGCTGCTCGTATCGTAGGAGAAGTGCTTGGTAAATATCACCCGCATGGTGATTCTTCCGTTTACGGTGCCCTTGTACGCATGGCACAGAATTGGAATATGCGATATACTCTCGTAGACGGACACGGAAACTTCGGAAGTGTCGACGGAGACTCTCCTGCAGCAATGCGTTATACAGAAGCCCGACTGACTTCTTTAGGAGAAGCCATGATGAGAGACATCGACAAAGAAACCGTTGATATGGCGAACAACTTTGACGATACTCTTTTGGAACCGTCAGTAATGCCTACACGAATACCTAATCTTCTTGTTAACGGAGCAAGTGGTATTGCCGTTGGTATGGCAACAAATATACCTACACACAACCTAAGAGAAGTTATTGACGCTTGCGATGCATATATAGATAACCCAGATATAGATGTTGACGGACTAATGAAATATATAAAAGCCCCCGACTTCCCAACAGGAGGCTTTATATACGGAATGTCAGGAGTAAAAAGCGCTTACGAAACAGGACGCGGACGCGTAGTTATGCGTGCCCGTGCAGAAATTGAAGCCGGTGAACAGCATGACAAGATTGTTATCAGCGAAATTCCATACGGCGTAAACAAGAAAGAACTTATTATTTATATTGCCCAACTGGTAAAAGAAGGAAAAGTTACAGGGATTAGTAATGTAAATGACGAGAGCGACCGTAAGGGTATGCGCATTGTTGTTGACGTTAAACGCGATGCCAACGCAAATATCGTACTCAACAAATTATTTAAGCTAACTGCACTGCAAACGAGTTTCAGTGTGAATTGTATAGCACTTGTAGGCGGGCGTCCAAAACTTTTATCGCTTAAAGATTGCATAAAATATTTTATTGACCACCGACATGATGTTGTTATACGCCGTACAAATTATGAAAAGAAAAAAGCACTTGAACGCATTCACATTCTTGACGGTTTGATAATTGCCAGCGACAATATTGACGAAGTCATTAGAATTATCAAAACGGCAAAAACTCCGCAGGAGGCAATCGAAAATCTTTGCAAGCGTTACGAACTTGACGAAATACAAGCACGCGCAATTGTAGAAATGCGTCTTCGCCAACTTACAGGACTTTTACAAGAGCAACTCCATGCTGAACACAAAGAATTGGAACAAAAAGTAGAATATTACAATCAGATTTTGCATGACGATAATGTTTGCCGTCAAGTAATAAAAGACGAACTCATCGAAGTAAAAGAGAAATATGGTGATGAACGCCGCAGCGAAATAGTATATGGTAATGAAGATTTCAATCCGGAAGATTTCTTTTCTGATGATGAAATGGTAATTACTCTAAGCCATATGGGATATATCAAACGTACTCCGCTTGTGGAATATCACTCACAGGGACGCGGAGGCGTAGGAAGTCGTGGCGGCAGCACACGAGACAAAGACTTTATAGAATATATGTATCACGCAACGATGCACAACACCATGTTGTTCTTTACTCAAAAAGGACGTTGCTATTGGCTGAAAGTTTATGATATTCCCGAAGGAATGAAAAATTCCAAAGGTCGCGCCATACAGAATATGCTCAATTTAGCTCCTGACGACAATGTAAATGCTTGCCTTTACATAAAGAATCTTTCCGATTCTCAATTCTGCGACACACATTATGTTGTTTTCTGTACACAGAATGGCATTATAAAAAAGACAAGTCTCAAAGAATATTCCAGACCACGCACAAATGGTATAAACGCTATCAACATTCAAGAAAACGATAAAGTGGTAAGCGTTTGTCTGACTCGTGGAGACGAAGAAATAATTGTTGCAAATAAAGAAGGACGAGCCATTCGATTCAACGAGCAAACCGTTCGTACAATGGGAAGAAACGCAACTGGAGTTCGCGCCATGCGAATAGATGAAGGAGACGAAGTCATTGGAATGGTTAGTGTTTGTAATCCTGAAAAAGACACTGTACTCGTTGTTAGCGACCAAGGATATGGTAAACGCAGTGATGTAGAAGACTACCGTATTACAAATCGTGGTGGAAAAGGAGTAAAAACAATGAACATCACAGACAAGACCGGTAAACTTGTTGCACTGAAAGTTGTAAACGACGAAGACGACCTTATGATAATAAATGTCAGTGGTATAACTCTTCGTCTACATACTTCCGACATTCGAGTTATGGGACGCGCCACACAAGGTGTACGCCTTATAAATCTCTCTAAACGCGGCGACACAATCGCAAGTATATGCCGTGTTCCAAGAGAAGACGAAGAAAATATCAATGCGGAAACCTCCGAAGCAACAACAGAAGATAGCGATCAACCGGAAAATGACAATTAATATATAAAAAGAAACAGATAACATAAAACAATATTTATCATGAAGAAACTTTTGTGTATAGCAGCTATGCTGTTACCAATGTGTTCACTAATGGCCCAAAACTCCCTTATATATAAGGCGCAGGCTAAATTCGACGAAGGCAAAATGGACGAAGCTTGGGCAGCCATAGAACCAGCTTTAACAAGTGGCAAGACCAAGAACCTTGCAGGTGCTTACAATTTTGCAGGCGTAATACAGGGTAAAATCTTAAGCGCAGAAATAACAAAAGCTGCCCAAAAACAACCTCTGGATACAATGAAATTCATTAATGCGCTTGACAAATCCGTTGAATATTTCGAAAAGAGCTACAAGTTGGACAATGCTCCCAACGAAAAAGGCAAGATAAAGCCGAAATACAACAATAATGCAGAAGCTCCTTTCCAAAGTAACACCAAAATGATTTCCCAAATGATGAACTACTATGCTTATGCTGGTCAGTTCCTTAATGCAAATGGCAATCAAAAGGGAGCTTACGATGCTTTTGAGAAATTCATAGAGATGCCAAAATCTTCTGTTTTCACAAAGCAGCAGGCTGACTCTATTTACAAGGCAAATGCAAATGAGTATTACACCGTTGCATTCTACGCTACGCTACTCGGCTACCAAATCAAAGATTACGATCGTGCTTTGAAACACATTGATTTTGCACTGCAAGACACTGCGCAAAAGAACAAGAACGACCTCTACTTTATAAAAGCACAGTCATTACTGCAGAAAAAAGATACGGCAGCATGGGTAAAATGTGCAACAGAAGCAATTACAGCCCTGCCTAACAATACCCAGTTTGTTCAAAACCTTCTTTACTACTACAACATAAAGCATTTGGACGATGAGGCAGTAGCTACAGCAAAAGATTTGGTAGCAAAAGCTCCTAACAACAAAAATGCATGGTATTCTGCCGGCTGTATATATCTTAACCAAACAAAAGATTTCGACAAAGCACGTGAATGTCTGCAGAAAGCATTGGAATTAGATCCGAACTTCCCTGACGCAAACTATAACTTGGGTGTTACATATGTAAACGAGCTTATCTCAAAAAAAGATCAATTCGTAACCAATCCGCGTAATCCCCAATACAAAACAGATGTAGAAAAAGTCAAGGATTATTACCGCAAAGCACTCACCTATTTTGAAAAGACAAGAGAACTTGTTCCCGATCAACCCAAAGTTTGGGCTCTTTCATTGAAGAATATCTATTATAACCTTGAGATGAAGGACAAAGAAAAAGAAATAGACGAGGTTCTAAAGAACGAAGGCTTGGCATCACCGGATTCTGATAACAACAAAACGAAATAAAGTTCTGCTGTAAAGCATAATTAAAGTTCCTCTTGACCCACAATTCAAGAGGAACTTTTTGTATATAAAAACATTTTTGTCTTTTTCGCAAATATGTTTTACTCTTGAAAAACCGACATTGGGAAGTTACATGTATTGCCGTTTCAAAATAAAGTTTTAACTTTGCATACAAGAATATTGCGGCAATAGCTCAGTTGGTAGAGCGTTGGCTTCCCAAGCCGAAGGTCGCGGGTTCGAGTCCCGTTTGCCGCTCTCATTAATCCATTGAGGCTTATGCACAAGATGTTTTTGTGTGTTTACAAATGGTTTTAGAGGTGTAATACAACTACGGATATGACCGTCATCATTCTTACATTAGTAATTATCGGTTATATTTTTATAGCGACCGAAGCTTTCAACCACATCAACAAAGCTGCTGTGGCTATATTCGTAGGAGTTGCGGCATGGTTGCTTTATATGCTCTCCGGAGAGTTGTATATAAAAGCCGAACACGCAGAAGACTATACAACCTTCATACTTGAGGGCGGTCGTACTTTTAACTCTTTTGTTGCCCATAATGTATTCCCTAAATACATAGCAGAAGCCTGCGAAGTAATTTTGTTTTTACTTGCAACACTTGGCATTACTGATGTTCTGAATGGTAATGAATGCTTCAATTTCTTAGGAAGAACGCTTCGAACACGAAAGGCAACAAAATTGTTATGGCTTTTGTGCGTAACAACTTTCATAATCTCAGCAAACTTGGACAACCTTTCCACAACTGTTATGATGCTTGTGGTTATGCACAAACTCGTAAGTGGTACAAAACTTCGCATGATATACGGTTCGGCTATCGTTATTGCTGCAAATTGTGGAGGTACCCTCACAGTTATCGGAGATGTTAACGGACTAACGCTTTGGACAAAAGGACTTGTTTCGCCTTCCGCATATTCCATCATAATGGCATTGCCTACCTTATTGATGTTTTCTTTATGTACATGGCTGCTTTCAAGGATGCTTCCTGAAAGACTGCCTTCTGGAGATTTTGTTACACAGTTTCAAACTGACGACACCGCGTTGAGTACATGGCAAAGAGGAGTTCTCGTTTTTGTCGGAATTGGAGGACTTTGGTTTATTCCCACTTTCCACAACATCACATCTTTACCTCCATATGTAGGTGCCCTTTGCGTGCTGTCTTTTCTTTGGGTATTGAACGAAATATTTAATTTAAGAATGATGCACAGCGGAAAAATGATAATGAAACACTCCCCTGTTGCCGTACAATATGAAAACATACAAGCAATACTTTTCTATATCGGTCTTACGCTTATGGCAGGTGTTTGTGTTGAAACAGGAGTCGTTGACAGTTTTACCCAATGGATTTGTGAGAAAACAGGCAACCCTTATATCTTAAGTGCCATCGGAGGAGGCATATCCATACTACTTGACAGTGTTGCAGTCATAATCAGTAGTACACTCATGGCCTCTTCTTTGGAAGATTGCAGATATATTTACGAATCCTTTGCCTTTAATGGAGCATATTGGCCTTTATTGAATTATGCCTGTCTTGTAGGCAGCACTCTCTTGACCGTTGGTTCTGTAAGCGGGTTCATACTTATGAGAATGGAAAATGTTTCTTTTCTATGGTACATGCGCCGAATCACTCCTCGTGTAGCAGTAAGCGGAATAATCGGTGCTCTATCATTAATATTGATAACAGAGTTGTTGTAATTATATTATCATCATGACAAAGATTAAAACAATAGGAGTTTTAACTTCCGGAGGCGACTCTCCTGGAATGAATGCAGCCATACGTGCCGTTACACGAAGCGCAATTTTCAATGGTTTTCACGTAAAAGGCATCTACAGAGGCTATGAGGGACTTATACATGACGAGGTAAAACGCTTTACTACCGAAGATGTTAGCAATATCATTCAAACCGGTGGAACAATACTTCGTACAGCCCGCTCAAAAGACTTCCCCACTCCTATGGGACACAAAAAGGCGTACGAAACTCTACAAAAAGAACACATTGATGCTCTTATTGTTATTGGAGGAAATGGTTCCTTAAGCGGTGCAGCCCAATTTGCAGAAGCCTACGATGTTCCGTGTATAGGACTTCCCGGAACTATTGACAATGACCTTTATGGTACGGACGCAACAATAGGATATGACACAACGCTAAATACCATAACACAGTGCGTTGACAAAATTCGCGATACAGCAAATTCGCATGAACGAATTTTCTTCGTAGAAGTCATGGGGCGAGATGCAGGTTTCTTGGCCCAAAACAGCGCAATAGCTTCAGGAGCCGAGGCTGCAATCATACCCGAAGATTCTACAGATACCGACCAATTGCTTACTTTCATGCAACGCGGCATTCGCAAGAGCAAACGCAGTTGCATTGTGATAGTCAGTGAAAATCCTAATGGACACGGAGCCATGTATTATGCAGACCGCGTAAGAAAAGAATATTCCGGTTTTGATGTACGCGTTTCAATTCTTGGACATTTGCAGCGAGGCGGTTCTCCATCAGCACGCGACAGAATACTTGCTTCCCGCGTAGGTGTGGGAGCAATCGATGCTCTCATGGAAGGTCAGCGCAATGTAATGGTAGGAGTTAAAAACGATGAAGTTGTCTATGTCCCGCTGAAAAGCGCAGCAGGCAAGCGTAAACCAATAGACAAGTCTTTGATAAAAGTGTTAGACGAATTGTCAATATAGTATTAATATGCATGTCAAGATATTTACATGCACATAGACTTAAGTTGTAAAAACAAATAAAAAGCCCGGTTGTTCTAAAGAACAATCGGGCTTTTATGAATAATTATATGTCCATTATTATATTTATTACAAAAAAAAATCCCATACTTCGTCTGAAAAAATTCTCACAAAATATGGCGTACGAAGCACCTTGTAAACCAGCCTCTTATAACAGCGAAAAATATAAGGCATATATTTTGAAATAAGTGCCTTGTATTTTAAAATATATGGCTTGTATTTTTTACAACATGCCTTATGTTTTTTGAGCATCAAATATTGTCTGAAAAAAGCTCTTTTCTTAGCTTTATAATTTCAGTACACAATGAATATGTTTGCACAGCCCCAAACCTTGCAAACTTCCTATATAACATTACACATATTGAGCTTTTAGCAACATACAGCATTTTACCAAACAAAAGGGCTGTGGAAGTTTATTGCAACCACAGCCCCCATATTTATATTACTTGCGATTTATCAGAACCAACGCACGTAGCAGAAATCCTGTCTGTGAGGCAACAATGGATTACTGGGATACATACGGAATGCAGTCTTTATGCGTCCTATGAAGCTTACGGTGTATTTCAAACGGAATGTGTAAAGATTATTGTCATGACCAACAAGCTCGAGAGGTATGGATTTCAAGAACTTCTCTCCCCCGTTTTCATCTACATTTACAACAACGAGATCTATACCTATGGCATTGTCAAGTCCTTGCTCATCAACAACAACTTTTACCTCTATTTCGCTTCCACTTTCAAGTTGTCCGCTTTTGAGGTTATCGGTCATTTCTTCTGAAACCACACGTATTGAATCCCATCGTTGTGCAACGGTCTCCTTCCATGCGGCAATATCTTTTGCTTTACGGTTGTTGGAAGCAGAAAGAGCTTTGAAACGTTCGTATTCCTTATTATAGAATTTATCATAATAGTCATCAAGCTGACGCTTCATTGTGTAGTGCGGAGCTATCTTGGCTATAGAATTCTTTATGACACGAACCCAATCTTTCGAATATCCTTCTGACGAAACCGAATAATACAAAGGTATTATCTCATGCTCAAGCATACTGTATATGGTTGAAGCATCAAGCTTATCCTGCTGTCCCTGGTCTTGGTATGTACGATGCTCGGTTATCGCCCAACCGGCTCCGTCTCTATATCCTTCAAGCCACCACCCGTCAAGAATGGAGAAGTTTATCACACCGTTCATCAGCGCTTTCTCACCGGACGTTCCGGAAGCTTCCATTAGGCGTGTAGGAGTATTCAACCATATATCAACGCCGGAAACAAGACGGCGAGCCAACTGCATGTCATAGTTCTCGATAAACAAAATCTTACCAAGGAACTCGGGACGACGAGATATTTCGTAGATTTGTTTAATCAATCCCTGACCAGCCCCATCTGCAGGGTGTGCTTTTCCTGTGAATATAAATTGCACGGGAGTTGCCGGATTGTTTACTATTTTTGCCAAACGATCAAGATCTGAGAACAGCAAATGAGCACGCTTGTATGTGGCAAAACGACGACCAAAGCCTATCAACAGAGCATTAGGATTTATCTTTTCAAGCAAAGAAATAATGCGGGTCGGGTCTCCTTGGTTTTTAAGCCAATTTTCACGGAAACGTGCACGTATGTATTCTACGAGTTTCGTCTTCAAGCGCACACGAAGATTCCATATTTCGTCATCTGGTACATTATATATGGCTTCCCATATATGTTCGTTGCTTTGATCAGCAAGGAAATTCTTGTCAAAATGCTTATTGTATAGCGTTTTCCATTCGTTTGCAGCCCATGTAGGATAATGAACACCGTTGGTTACATAGCCCACATGACTTTCCTCCGGAAAATAGCCTTTCCAAATGCCATTGAACATCTTTTGGCTGACAACACCATGCAACTTACTTACGCCATTTACTTCTTGACAAGTATTGCACAAGAAAGTAGACATGCAGAATTTTTCTCCATGATCATCAGGATTGGTACGTCCCATTCCAATAAACTCATCCCATGAAATTCCCAATTTTGCAGGATAAGAACCAAGATATTTGCCGAAAAGACCTTCGTCAAAATAGTCATGACCGGCAGGTACAGGAGTGTGAACAGTGTAAAGGGAAGATGCGCGAACAAGTTCTAATGCTTCATTGAACGACATACCCTCTGAAACATATTCCACAAGGCGTTCTACGTTGCAGAGAGCAGCATGCCCCTCATTGCAGTGATAAATATCTTTCTTGATTCCGAGTTTCTTGAGCATCAACACACCACCTATACCAAGAAGATATTCCTGTTTCAATCGGTTTTCCCAATCGCCACCGTAAAGATTCTTTGTTATGTTACGGTCATATACGGAGTTTTTGTCGTGGTCTGTATCCATGAGATACAAACTGATTCGTCCTATGTTAACGCGCCATATATAAGCATAAACAGTATAGTTGGGGAAAGGAACTTCCACAATCATCTGTTTTCCTGTTTGCGGATCTATAACTTTTTCTATGGGAAGAGTATCAAAGTTTTGAGCCTCATAGTTTGCAATTTGCTGACCATCCATGCCAAGAGTTTGGCTGAAATAGCCATAACGATACAAAAAACCAACTCCACAAAGATCTACATTGGAGTCAGATGCTTGCTTCAAATAGTCTCCTGCAAGAATACCCAAACCGCCCGAGTAAATTTGTAATACATGATAGAATCCATATTCCATGCAAAAATAAGCAACAGAGGGACGAGTCTTGTCAGGACTTACATTTTTGTAGTTTTCGAATTTCTTATACACACTTTTCATGCGTGCCAAAAAATCCTCATCGTTGGCAATGACGTTGAGAGAGTCATAACTCATAAGACTCAACATCTTTACCGGGTTTTGCTTGCAACTCTTAAACAAGTCGGGATTCATGGACGAAAAAAGCTCAATGGCTTCATTATTCCAAGTCCACCACAGGTTATGGGCAAGAGTCTCCACATCCTTCAATGATTGAGGAATATGGGATTTTACCGTTAACGATTTCCATACAGGATCGTTCGAGTTGTTTGATTTTAGTTTCATCTTTTATAATAGTTTACTTGATGATTATCGTTTTGATTTATTTATTGCGAACGAGAAAGCCTTTTTGTAATTGCTTACAAACGATTTCCAATCCGCATTACATGCTATTTTATATGCTTTTTCTCCTATCCTACTACGTTCACTTTGAACTTTGTTTGAATAATCGAGAATGATTTTTTTCAAATTTTCCGAAGCATCAAAATAATTGTCGTCATTCCTTTCTATTACAGCAACTCCATCGTCAATACTCGGTTTCTTTCCTAAAAGTTCTTCTACCCAGCAACCAAAACCTGCAAGATTTGTAGTTATTGTAGGAATGCCGAAAGATGCACTTTCCATAGGAGTATATCCCCAGGGTTCGTAATAGGAAGGATACGCAGTTATATCGCAAGCCGTAAGCATATCGTAGTACTTTTCATTAATTACACCATCTTTTCCGTTAAGATATGAGGGTATCATAACAACATGCACATTGCCGAACAACGTGCTTTTATCTAACTCTAAACTTCTAATGGTATTTACGATTCTATCGTAATCAAAATTATGCAAATCGTGAGTTATGAACGGATTGGGAAGTGCACCTAAGTTTTTGGCTCTGCTTTCCAAACGAGAAAGCAAATCTTTTCTCGGTCCCATAGTCCAACAGGGGACTTCTACAAGAGCAATGACTTCCTTTTTAAGTCCCTCCGCATTTTGCAAACGTTTCAAAGCTTCTATGTAAACATCAAAGCCTTTGGGCTTGTAATCGTTCCTTCCGCTCGTAGATATGATTATTGTGTTAGAATCTTTGAAACTCATGCCACACAAAGCTCCGGCAACAGCCAATATTTTTGCTCGCATTCCTTTACGTTTTGCCGCAAGACATTCATGAGAAGGAATTTCTGAAATATTAAATCCATTGGGAAGGACAACATCTGCAGGTTTTCCCAACAAATTGGTGCATTCTTGATCAGTCGTATGACTCACCGTTGTAAAACAATCAGCAAATAGAGCAGCCGCCTTTTCTGACGTATGCTTTGCCTCAACATTCAGTTCCCGCGCCATTCCGTCTCCATTGTATTGAGCAAAGTATTTGTACAAACATTTGCCGTTATCACAAATAGAGCGTCCTACAGTAGTTGCATGCGTTGTAAATACCGTAGAAACACGATTAGGAATATACTTTTTTACAAAAAGCAAAGACATAGCCGATTGCCATTCATGTGCTTGGAGTATTATATTCTTCGTATTCTCCATGCAATTTTCTACAATTGTTTTTACAACCTTTCCACAAGCATATGCCCACATGGAAGAATCGTCATAGTCACCATAAGAATTCAGAGAATTAACTCCGAATTCGTTCCACATCATGCCGTAAACTTCATTCTTGATATCGTAACACTGGCGAATATCTACCAATATTACCATAGGTTTTGACGGTACATCCCATTTGCCAATCCTTGCTTTTATTCCCTTTGATTTCAGAGCCTCCTGCCATACTAGCATTAGAGAATTATCTTCTAAAAATTCTGATGTTCCCAAATCCGGACCTAAAAAAATAAGATTACCTCCCAAGACAGAACTTAAAGTAGAAGCCAAAGACTCTAATACTGTATGAATACCTCCTACCTTATTACACACTTCCCAACTTACTTCAAAAGCAAAGTCAGCGTTTACTGTTTGATCTGTCATATTATACATCTTTTCGATTTACAAAAATAGCGTTTTTTTTCTACGGAGCAAGTTGATTTAATCAAACCGTTGCTTCATATAAACGCAAACACTTTTCATTGCCACACACACCTAACAACTTTGTTTGACAAAGCGCAAGACAAGACCGGACAAAGCAGGAACTTCCACTCTTATAGAACATTCCGGCACAAGATGTTCTGATATTACATTTGCATTACAATCCAAAATATTTTTACACTTGTACATACCTTCTTCTATATTCATATAGTCAAACGCGTGTGCAGGAATTTTTACATACGCGCCACGCGAATTGCCATCAAAGTTCGCAACTACAAGAAGTAATTCTTTTCCTTTTTTGCGCAAGAACGAATACAACTTATCAAAAGGATATTTTGAATAGTCAGAAAGGTTGCAATAAGTCAAATCAAAAAAGTAACCAGAAGAAACTGCTTTATTCTTACATACTTTACTTAGCAATACCGTATAGAATTCCTTCAATTCTTTTTCTTCCTCCGTCAATTCTTGAGGATAGAACAAAGCTTTCCTAATTTTCAGAGGAGACCAATAATCATATATGGTGGTACGTCCGTCTATACCGCTGTATCCTTCATAATCCATTCCCCGTTCGCCGTATTCTTGTCCGGAATAAATCATCACAGGATTAACATTCATCAATGCAGAAACAATCATTGCAGGTTTACCACATTTTGCATTTCCTGCAAAAAAGTCGGAAGCGATTCTCTGCTCATCATGATTCTCCATAAAATTCAACATATTCTTTTGAAGTTCTCCCAAACGTTGCCAACAATTTGTTATTTCATTTGCAGGACTGTGCCCGACAATAACAGCGCGTAATTTGTCATAAAGACCTACTTTGTCGTACAGATAATCAAACCCTCCATAGTTTATATATGAATTGTAGAGAAACGGATTATATATTTCTGCAACAAACATAACACTCGGATATGCTTCTTTCACTTTGGATATAGCCCAATGCCAAAATTCTACCGGCACCATTTCACTCATGTCGCAACGAAAAGCATCTACTCCTTTGGCACTCCAATAAATTAAGATTTCATACATCTTTTCCCAAGTGTTAGGAATTGGATTAAAATGTTTGCTTCCACCGTCAATATAGTCCACCCCATAATTTAATTTTACGGTGTCATACCAATCAAATTTGCCGGGATTCGGAGAGAAACAATCATTTCCCGTTGCTTTTGCCGGAGATTCGTAATACTTTTCGTTTCCGTTTTCACTTTGCGGACTATGGAATGAAGTATTTTCTATATAGTAGAAATTATTTCCCGAAGAAAAGTTTTTCGTAACATCATCTTTTTCTCCAAAATTTTCTACTCCTTTAGGAGAAGAATCACTGTAATATTGACGCGCAACATGGTTTGGCACAAAATCCATCATTACTTTCAAGCCGCAACGATGTGTCCTATTTACAAGAGATTCAAATTCGTTGATTCGCTTGCTTACATTTTCAGCCAAATCTGGATCTACATCATAATAATCTTTAATGGCATAAGGAGAACCTGCAAGTCCCTTTACCAAAGAAGGATTGTCTTTCCTTATAGCGTATTTCGAATAATCTGTTTGCGTAGCATGTTCGAGTATTCCGGTAAACCAAATGTGAGTTGCACCTAAATTCCTTATGTCTTCCAAACGTTTTTGAGTGAAAGAAGCAAATTTACCACAACCGTTTTGTCTCTTCGTGCCACCTTTCACTAATCTTTTATTCTTATTGCCGTAAAGACGCGGTAAAACCTGGTATATAACTATTTTTTCAGCCATTGTTAGCGCAGTTAAAAAGCAAAAGAGCCGTTAAACCGCTTTCGCGGAACGGCTCTTTCTATTATTATCATATATTTTTATTCCAAGCCGTGCACACTTACGCTTTCATTGCCCTTGCATATACGACCTATCATTCCTTGAAGAGCTTTACCCGGTCCACATTCTACAAATTCAGTGGCACCATCAGCAACCATATTATTCACTTCTTCTGTCCAACGAACAGGAGAGGTCAACTGCGCAATGAGATTTTGCTTTATTTCTTCGGGCTCTTCGTGAGCTTTTGCATCGTAGTTCTGATAAACAGGACACACAGGCTTTGCAAATTCTGTTTTTTCTATTGCTGCAGCCAATTCTGCACGAGCAGGTTCCATTAGCGGAGAATGAAAAGCACCACCTACTTTCAAAACGAGAGCACGCTTTGCACCGGCAGCCTTAAGCTTCTCGCAAGCTGCGTTTACTGCTTCTATATTTCCACTTATAACAAGTTGCCCCGGGCAATTGAAATTCGCAGGAACCACAACATTACCTTCACTTGATACTTCTTTGCATATATCTTCCACAACTTCGTCTGAAAGTCCAATTATGGCAGCCATTGTTGAAGGAGCCTTCTCACATGCTTTTTGCATTGCCATGGCACGCGCATAAACAAGTTTCAAACCGTCTGCGAAACCTAAAGCCTTTGCAGCAACCAATGCCGAAAATTCTCCTAAAGAATGTCCAGCTACCATTTCATACTCGTCGCCTTTGCATATAGCACTGATAACGGAATGAAGAAATACAGCAGGTTGGGTAACTTTGGTTTGTTTCAACTCTTCGTCCGTGCCGGCAAACATTACATCAGTGATTTTATAACCGAGAATTTGGTCTGCCTCATCAAAAAGAGCCTTGGCTTTCGGATTATTGTCATATAAGTCTTTTCCCATTCCTACGAATTGGGCACCCTGACCGGGAAACACATAAGCTTTCATGTCAAATTATAGTTTTGTTTATTACTAATTTTCAGTGCAAAAATAGCTTTTTATTCCGAATTAAACCGTGGTTTGCAGCATTATAGCTATTCCTTCCCTTCACAAACCCTATTAAACATGCTTTTTGCTTTGTTCATTTAGCGACTTTTCCAATTCTATTATTTTGTCTCGCAGTAAAGCTGCTTTTTCAAACTCCATACGGTGTGCCGCATCAGTCATTTCCTTGCGTGTAACCTCTATAGCTTTTCTTATATCAGCGGGAGTGTTATACTGCACAACGTCTTCCGCAACTTTCACGGCACTTGTCATGGTGCTTATTTTCTCTTCGTGATAATCTGCACGGGCTACCAATTCGTTTCCACCTATTGTTTTCTTTATTTGTCTTGGAGTAATGTTGTGTTCTTTGTTATATTTCATTTGAATGAAGCGATGACGCTCCGTTTCGTCTATTACGCTTTGCATGCTGTCAGTTATCTTTTCTGCATACATTATAACAAGTCCGTTTACATTGCGAGCTGCGCGTCCGGCTGTCTGCATCAAAGAGCGATGAGAACGCAAAAAACCTTCCTTATCGGCATCAAGCACAGCAACCAAAGAAACTTCTGGAAGGTCAAGTCCTTCACGCAGAAGATTTACTCCTACAAGAACATCATAAATTCCGCTTCTCAACCCTTCCATTATCTTTATACGTTCAAGTGTGTCCACATCACTGTGAATATAACTTGTATTTATGCCTATATCCAATAGATATGCCGACAACTCTTCCGCCATTTTCTTGGTCAATGTAGTAACAAGCACTCGTTCGTTCCTTTCTATTCTGACACGAATCTCTTCAACAAGATCATCAATTTCATTTGTTTCGGGACGAACCACTATTTGCGGATCAAGCAATCCCGTAGGTCTTATCAACTGTTCTACTACTACGCCCTCCGATTGCATAAGTTCGTATTCGGCGGGAGTTGCACTGACATATATTACTTGCGGAGCGAGCTTCTGAAATTCCTCAAATTTCAAAGGACGATTGTCAAGAGCGGCAGGAAGACGGAAACCATAATCCACCAATGATTCTTTGCGCGAACGGTCTCCACCATACATGGCATTTATTTGGGGAACACTTACATGACTTTCGTCTATAACCATAAGATAATCTTTAGGAAAGAAATCAAGAAGGCAATACGGACGAGTACCAGGCTCTCTGCCATCGAAATATCTCGAATAGTTTTCAATTCCGCTGCAATGTCCTGTCTCCTTAATCATTTCCATGTCATAATTCACACGTTCCTGTAAACGCTTTGCCTCGGTGAATTTGCCTTCCACATTGAATTTCATTACCTGATTGGCAAGATCTTTTTTTATCTCCGACATTGCGCGTTCAAGAGTGCCTTCTGCAGTAACAAACAGATTTGCCGGATATATACGATATTCTTCATAAGTAGAAATCAAGCTTCCATCCGTTGGATTCCTCTCCTCTATGTCGGTAATCTCGTCGTCCCAAAACGAAATCCTTACCATTTCCTCACTATATGCGAGCATCACGTCCACGGTTTCGCCTTTTACACGAAACTGACCGCTTTCGGGAGCAAAATCATTCCTAACATACAAATTATCAACAAGTCTTTTCAAAAACTTATCCCTGTCTATGGTTTCGCCACACTTTACGTTCACCACGTTTTCGTAGAATGCAGAAGGATTCCCCATTCCATAAATGCACGACACTGATGAGACCACAATAACATCACGTCTTCCCGACAGCAAAGAAGACAAAGCACGAAGCCGAAGCCTGTCTATTTCTTCGTTAATGTTCAAGTCCTTTTCAATGTAAGTATCGGTTGAAGGGATATATGCTTCCGGCTGATAATAATCGTAATACGACACATAATATTCCACACAGTTTTCAGGGAAAAACCTCTTGAATTCTCCGTAGAGTTGGGCTGCAAGCGTTTTGTTATGACTAAGCACAAGCGTGGGACGGTTTACATTAGCCAAGACATTTGCTATTGTAAACGTTTTTCCGGAACCTGTTACACCCAAAAGCACTTGTCCAGGAAGACCTTGTTCCACACCTTCCGTCAGTTTTCTTATAGCTTGCGGTTGATCACCCGTGGGCTTATAGGGAGAATCTATCTTGAATCTGTGCATTACTACATTTTTTGCAAATATAAAAATTTCCGTTTACCCAAATCTTATACGCCTATCCTCACGAAGCTTTATTTTGGAAGCAAACCGTCAAAACTCAATGCTTGCATTTCAATCTCAAGTTTTGCCATGACCCAAGCTTCACGCTTGCCCCTTTATACTATCACAGGAATGCTTTGCACAACCCCTTTTCCCGGGTATTAATAATCAACAACTTACCAAACACAAAAATACAAGGCACTTATTTCAAAATACAAGGCACATATTTTAAAATATGTGCCTTGTATTTTTTGCGAAAAGCCTTATCTTTTTTTTCGCAGAATATATGGCTTAATTTCTACGACCAAAATCTACGATTTTTTCGCATCAATTAAAGAAATTCCACGATATTCCAAACTTTATTGTCATTGGGTTATACGGATAATGGGGCACCAAGAAATATTTTCCGCCATTGCCGCTTTTGTTTACATGTGAAGCCATCAAATAGAATCGCGTATGCTTCAAATGAAAGTTCGCATAGACATCGACAATGGGATAATTGCCGATTTTAATCTTATTTGAATTGTCTTGAACCGCAAATTGCCCTATCATTGGAGAATATGTCGGTGCGTAATACTCTGTAAAATATTTGACATCGGCACCAAACTGCACGTTCAAAACTTTAGCTATCTTAAACAAAAGATACATATTGGAATAAGCTGAAATTGTGGGAACAGGAATAACCTCCTTATTGCTGCTCGTGGAATAAACAAATTCGTTTTCCCAATTGAAAATTCCGAACTTGAAGTTTTGATTTAGCGCAACCTCAACCACTTGAACACTTCCAGAATGCTGCTTTACTGTTACTCCGTTAGAATATAATGTACTGTCGTTTCCACCGGTATATTTCACTTGATTGGAAGCAAAATAAGTGTAACTCTTAACATTTTCCATGCTCACACGCAATTTCGTATGTGTCCTGTTGTACGAAAGAATCCCTTCGAAACGGGTACGCATCTCATGCTCCAAATCATTATTATCCCACCATGCAAATTTACCATGGTAGTGGCGATAATAAAAAGAAGCCTGATTGTTACATAAATAAGCGCGAAGCTGTAAGTTTACAGTATCTTTCTTTAATGGCAAAGTAAAGTTCACGTTTCCGTCAACATTAAACATTCCGAAATCTTTTCCAGACTGAGAAACACTTCCTACTATATCATACTTTGCATATTTGCTTTGCGTGCTCAGCAATCTTCCGCCTAACGTCAGGCGATTCTCTGTGTATGTTTTATTTGAGGTTAAAGTCATGGGCAATTTATATTGCATCAACTCATGTCGCGCAAATGCACTAAGCCCGGCTTTTGCCCATTTGCTGAAGCCCTCTCTTAATTGAATGGAAACTGTGTTGGAAATATTCACATAATGAGTTCTGTCATTCACTGAGTCTCCGTCAAGATATTGATTCAGGTAATAGCCCTCACGTATCTTGTTATTAATAAAACGATGTGTGTTACCGTCAATGCGCAGTACATGGTTGAAACTTGTTACAGGCACAAATTCGCGAGTATAAGTTTTGCGCGTTTCTGCCAACTTACTTATGGAATCTCTTTGCAACGAATCAAGAAGGGACAACGCCGCAGGATCTGTAAGGATTGTGTCGTTTGCATTCTTAACAACATTGCCGTCTTTATCCTTTGTTCGGTAAAAGCCAAGATTATAACGGTGCGAAAAAAACAGATTGTTACTGTATAGTTTAGTCCAAGCCTTGCTTAAAACAGTAGGAATATCCGTAGAACCATACTTATTAGGCAAACTTTCGGGATTGGTTATATAAAGGTCGTCTTCAATACCACCATTCTCCCCTATTTTCAAACGATTTGCTCCAACAAGTAAATGCGCTTCGTATTTATCATCCACATAAGAACCATAAACAGAAGCATTAAATTGCGACGTGCTTTGATTTGCGTAATATCCGCGACCATATAAATAGTCAAACTTAAAGCCTAAACCTATTTTTTTGCCAGCATTTACGGCAAAATTTGCCGTAATTCTGTCTTCGCCATCCGTCTTATCGCCGCATTCGTGATATGTTACATTGGTAATCGGAGACAATGTATTCGTAAAATAGAACTCCCCCGGAGTAGTGAGAAAGAAATCAAACGGATCGGCAAATATGAAATCACTCATAATTTTCCTCTTCATATATAAACGTGAGATGCGCGGCGAACCCATATTTCCCAACGTATTATATTGTCCGGTGATTCCTTCCGTAAAATTACTGTTTTGAAATTGATACGCCATGGTATCTATTTCGCTTTTTATACGGTCTCCGAAAGTTTCATCCAACTTCCAAACAAACATTCCCGTGGGTAGATCTTCGTCAGTTTCCGTAGAATCTTCGTCGCTTGCGAAGTGTGAGCCGTTATCTCTTTCATATCCGTCAATGCGATTCCCACGTTCGTCAAAAACATTTTGACCGATACAAGACAAAAAGCCCACAACCCACAAAAGAATTACCGTCAGAATTTTTCTCATATTTTGCAAAGATAGAAATAAAAAACGAGAATATAAGCAGACAAAACCACGAAGGAAAATAATAAAGAATTACTGTATTAAACCATTACGTATAGTCAACAGAGCATATCAAATATAACCAACCACATTATGTTATAAAGCACCTTTTTTTGTTTTGCTAATTACAGAAACCGAAATTAGTGTAATTGCAACCGTATTTCTTATAAAAACATCCGCCTTTAATAATATCATATCCGACAATATTCTCTTTTTGCATGGCATCTATTATTCTTTCTGAAAAGAAAAAGTCTCCGTCTTGCGGATACAACAGATCATAACTCTTATACTTTTTTTCAACGCTACCCTTTTCAAATAATAATAATTAGGATCGCTATAATATTCCGTACGATTATTGAAAACCTTAGAAATTCCGCTGTCATACATATCTTCGAATACGCATCGTGGATATACAAATTCTGTGTCGGGTATTATAGGAAGGAACAAAAGATAAAAATCATCTGAGAAATCTTTAACAGTAATTCTTTTTAAGACATACTCGTTTCTTGAAACATCCAAATGTTCTAAGATTCTTTTTATTTTATTACTAACAACCGCTATCAAACTTAGGCAAGCAGGCGTGAAGTCCATAAAATCTATCACGTTTTTCCTTTTTAATAGTTTGCCTATAAGGTTATCAGGCATGTTTTCATACAAATCCATCCTGTTTTCAAAATACAGCCTGAGAATCAACAGAGATGATATAAAGGTTTATCCTGGGATAAAGATTAGTCCCAGGATGATATGAAAAGAGCGGAAAATCAGCTGTTAACTGTTAACCTGTTAACTCCTGGCTTTCCGCTCTTATTTTTTCTTATAGGTTCGCAACTAATACTGCGAGATATTATTCAGTTCCTTCAATGAAACCTGACGAGGCTTTTCGGCGAGTTTCTTCTTCAATTCATCCACCGTTATTTCTGCAGATGGATTGAAATCGGCAGAGCGCATATAGTTCAGTACACTCTGATAGAAAGCCTTGCCTTCCGGATATTTGGCAGCCTTTTCCAAATCGCTCATGCAGACGAGGAGTTTTCCGGCTCCCACCTTCCATTCCATCACCAAACCCAACTTATGATTTCGCTCGATATTATCTATCACCTGAACAATCGGGCGATAATCCTTGGCGAAGTTGTCAAGCACCAGCGGATGCGATTCCTTGATAATCGGGAACCATTGCCAGTTGGTGTGCATCTCCGTTGGGAATCCCTTGAATATCGGATATTCCGGATTCGTCAAAATGCCCAGAGTTCCTGGAGAAACCTTCTTTTTGTTGTTCTCGCAGATGGTCTTGAACATGCGATAGTTCCAGTAATCGGTCTGGAAGAGTCCGCCAACAGTATAAGGAGTAGCATTATCTGCCTGCGAAAGCGTATCATCGGCAGCCACAAAATGACTGGAAGCCGTAGGCATCCAAAGCACCTTTCCGCCCTTTTCCAAGACTTTCACCACTTTCTCATTCAAATCCTTGGCTATGATGACGCCCTTCTTTTCCAAAGCCTTCTTCGGATAAACCCAAAGTTCGTAGGAGTTTCTCGCCTCTGTTCCTTCAATGTTTAATGTAAGAAGCAGCTTGGTAGGTTTCTGCACGTGGAAGACACCATTCAGTTCACCCACATCCACCAAACCTTCATCGTATGAAAAGATGTTCAATACTCCCTCATCCTCTGCCATCAAGTCGCCCACATTCTTTCTCACTTCACCATCCTTGGTGCTGAAAGTTCCATCATCCATACAGAACAATCCGTTCTCAGCAGCCAGATGCCATTTCAGTTTCTTGCCCTTCAGCGAAGAACCGCCATAGTTGGCAACCTTAACCTTAGCCTGAATCTTCTCACCATCCACGAAGCAGAACTTCTTCATTTCCAACAGAGGAACCACAGGCGAACACCACTGGCGCCATTCCTCGGGCGTAGTGATTCCCTTGCTCTCCATAAACGCATCCAGGATGCCTACGAAAGCACTTCCCTGACCGGGATAATCCTGAATATCGAGCAATTGGAAGCCCGCCATATTCCGGGTTCTCAAATCCATCTCTATATCGGCTTTATAGAGTTTCACGCTCCATAAGCCCGAAGCCTTGTGGAAATCATCTGCCTGCGAGAGCATTCCGGCAGCAGCCAGCCTGCGACGGAACACTTCAAAGTTATAAGGATGAAGCACTCCGGTGTATTTCTTCATTCCCCGATAATCAGGATAGGTCTGAAACTGGCCTGTTTCGTGAGAGATGATTGGGATTCCTGCCTTATCGCAAGCCTCATCAAAGTTCATCGTAGAATTAGGATGGAAATGATTGATCATTCCTCCATCGTAGGCGTCGGCAAACGAGAAGGAACCACGGGTATGGGTATTGTATTTGCCCCATCCCTCGCCTCCGATTCGGCAAGTGGTGAAGTAATCCATTCCTTCTTTTATTCCCTGATAACCGAGATAGTAATTGCTTCCGAAGGTATAGTATTTATCGGGCGCAATCTTGCGGAAATCATCCACAAACTCCTTCATCTTGTCGATGTCGCCCCAGAGTTCATTACCCAGCGCCATCATTCGGAAAGAAGGATGATGACCGTATTCTCTGAGGATATTCTCGCCTTCCTGATGCAGGAACGCCATCAACCTTTCATCCTTCTTATCGAAAGAACCCCAGAAAGGAAGTTCCGGCTGGAGATAGATTCCCAGACTGTCCGCTGCCACGAAAGCCGCCTCAGGCGGGCACCAGGAATGGAAGCGCACATGATTGATTCCATATTCCTTGCAGGTTCCGAGATATTTCATCCAGCCTTCCACGCTCATTTCCACATGTCCCGTCAGCGGCCATACAGCCGCATCGTGCTTGCCACGGAGGAATATCCTATGACCATTGGCGTAGAAGTGGGCGCCCTTGATATGAAAATCCTTGGCGAAATCAGGCAATACATTTGAATTTTTCACTCTTCGTTCTTCACTCTTCACTTCCAGGCGTATCTCGCCAATAATTCCATTCCAGTTGGTCTGCGTATCTTCTGTATAAGCATGGCTGGAGCCGTAAACCTGCTCAGGCACACCTCTTCCATTATCCACCACGATTTCCAGGAGATACTTGCCCGGCTTCACCTTCTTTGGCAGAAGATAGCGCTGGGGAGTAGAGATGAAGTTGCAGGAATCCACCAGTTCTCCATCCACATACACCCAGGTCGGTCGGGTACGCTCCAGGAAGAGTTCTACCGGCTTCTTTTTCCAGTCCTTCGGAATATTGATGGTTCTGGAATATCTGGCAGCTCCTTTATAGGCATAGAGTCTCGTAAGATGCGTTGTTTCCATCGTATCTTTCGGAGCGAATCCCAGATGGTTCGTATCGATGGTACCGGGAAGAATGGCACGCTTCACCTCACCCTGGAAGGCACGCTTACTCTTGGCAAAAGCACTACCGCTCTTTCCCAACTCCACATTCCATTCACCAGCGAGCGAAATGCTCTGTGCTTGCAAGCCCAGACTTACCAGTCCCAGACAAGCGATAAGAATAGTTTTCTTCATTAACTTATTACAGAATATCTTTTAAATGGAAAAACAAAGCGTAACGAACGATGTTTCTTATCTATTCGCTACGCTTTATTCTATTTGTTATCTTGCTTTTTTTATCTTACGTATTATTCCCACTCTATTGTTGAAGGTGGTTTTGAAGAAACATCATAGCAAACACGATTCACTCCTTTTACATTGCGAATAATATCGTTACTTACCTTTGCAATAAAATCATATGGAAGTCGTGCCCAATCTGCTGTCATTGCGTCAACACTTGTAACTGCACGTAAAGCAACTGCACGCTCATAAGTACGTTCATCGCCCATTACTCCAACACTCTTTATAGGAAGCAAAACAACTCCGGCTTGCCATACTTGGTTATATAATTCATCTTCTTTGCCGTTTTGATCTTTTACTTTCCATTCATGCAGTCCACGAATGAATATATCATCAGCATCTTGAAGTACACGAACTTTCTCTGGAGTTATATCTCCTAAGATTCTTACAGCAAGTCCAGGACCAGGGAAAGGATGACGCAGTATTAGTTTGTCAGGCATATTCAATTGTTTGCCAACTCTTCTGACTTCGTCCTTAAAAAGCCATTTCAAAGGTTCGCAAAGTTTCAAATTCATCTTCTCAGGCAGTCCACCTACATTATGATGACTTTTTATTGTCTTGCCGGTTATATTCAAACTTTCAATACGGTCAGGATATATCGTGCCTTGAGCAAGCCAACGCACATCTTTAAGTTTCAATGCTTCCGCCTCAAAGACATCTATAAAACCCTTACCTATTATTTTGCGCTTCTTTTCCGGTTCTGTAACACCGGCAAGTTCTTTGAAAAACTTTTCGCTTGCATCTACGCCTATTACATTCAGACCTAAATTCTTGTATTCTCCAAGTACGCTCTCAAATTCATTCTTTCGCAGCATACCATGATCAACAAAAATGCAAACCAAATTCTTCCCAATAGCTTTATTCAGTAATACTGCAGCAACAGAAGAGTCTACGCCACCACTAAGTCCGAGAACAACTTTATCGTTTCCGAGTTGAGACTTCAGTTCCGCTACAGTTGTATCAACAAATGAAGCAGCACTCCAATCTTGTTTGCCTCCACATATATCTACTACGAAATTCTTTAGAAGCTGTGTCCCTTGAGTTGAATGGAAAACCTCAGGATGAAACTGCACTCCCCAAATCTTTTCTGTTTCAGAAGCGAACGCTGCATATTTCACCTTATCCGTAGATGCTATAACCTTATATCCTTCAGGAATAGCCGTTATTGAATCTCCATGACTCATCCAAACCTGAGAATTAGGAACAAATCCCTTAAAAAGAGGATCGTTTGTGTCAATCATACCAAGATTTGCACGACCATATTCTCTTGTTCCCGCCGGTTCTACTTTCCCTCCATGAGTGTAAGCTATATATTGTGCTCCATAACAAATACCCAATACCGGGTAACGACCTTTAATTTTGTCAAGATCAATTTTGAATGCTTCCTTATCGTAAACACTAAAAGGAGAACCACTCAAAATTACACCTATAACAGACTCGTCATCCTCGGGAAACTTGTTGTATGGTAATATTTCGCAGAAAGTGTCAAGTTCTCGAACCCTGCGACCTATTAACTGCGTGGTTTGAGAACCAAAATCCAATATTATTATTTTCTGTTTCATTATGGCTTTATTTACACACGCAAAATTAACAAATTCTGCCGTAATATGCGGTAAAGATATAATTATTTAGATTCTCCAAAATTGTCAAAATCCTTTCCCAAGTACTTTCTTTCTATATTTCGAGAGTTATTCGCTTGGTTGTTCGGCTGCAGATAAATCTTTTGACCATGTTACATAGAGCATCATCAGTTGACGCAAACCGAAAGCTTTCATTCTGTCATTATAAATTACTTCCGCTGCCAAATGTAAAAGGTCTTTCACATCATCTTTCGAAGAACCTATAATGGAACGCATGTTGAGTTTTAGTTTTTCAAGCACAGACTCATCTACATATCCATTAGAATCTACCAAATCCCTAAGAAGAGCATATTTCTTTATAGTCTGTAAATGTTCATCCGTTATATTCAGGAAATGTGTTCCTGTGGCATTCAATTGTATTTTATACATGGTATTTTATTTTGTTTAATTGTTATTGTCTTTGAATATTGTCGAGGCTATCTTCAGCATTATTCTTTTTAGTACAGCCTTATCCTTTATACTTTCAATAGGAAATCCTAATGCTATGCTTCGGGAATGTGTTCCTTGAAACAGAACTCCGGCAGAACTTCCGCCAGAATATTTGAAAATACTTTGCGCTCCGTTAAGCGGTTTCAAGCAATCCATTGATTGTACAGCATAAGTATTTTGCCCCAAGTCTTGCTCTATGGAAAACTTTTCTTCTGCATTAGAGATGTTTACTTTGCTACGCAAACTTCCTCCATAAACGCAATGTAAAGTTTGGGCAAGGAAAGAACGATCAGAAGAAGAATTCATATCCGTTCCTATATATGCTCCGCTCACAAGCAAAGAGCCGCCTTTAGAAAGATATGAACTTATTTTAGAACGTAAACTTCCGTTGAAGGTTTTGAAATCCTTAAAACTATGTTTTGTTCTTTTCTGAAGTCCTAAAATAATATCTACCATTGGATACTTGGACAGATCCACATTTCCGTTTTCCAAAGCACCGCGACTGCAGGAAACAAAAGAATAATTCGATGACAAAGCAGCACCGTGAACATAAACATAGTCAAACGTATTGCCGGCTATCATTGTATTTGCTAATTCGTATCCGCTTCTGCCAAGTCCTTCTGCAGATTCGTCTCCTCCCCTATTTGGATTGAAATATTTTTGCGCGCCCGAATATTCCGGAGTTTGGATATAAGGTACGCCAATATCTTTGTAAAGATCAAACCCTACGCTGTCTTTCTTTTCAATAACTTCAGGACCAGACAACCTGTCAAAACCGTTTACTATAAGCAAAGGACGATAAGAAGTGTTTGCCCTGCAAGCCGAAAGTATTTCCGTAGGGAAACTTTCTCCGCCTTTGTTTACCGCAGTTACACGGAAACTGTAAACCACACCGCTTTTCAGCTTTTTCGTAAAAGATGTCTTCTTTACAAATTCTCCATTATCAAAATCTCCGTTACCTATGCGGGTATAAACAATATATCCTGTGGGCACCGCCGTTGCTTCCAAACTGTCTTTTACAGCGTTCCATTTGAGTGTAATTTCATTCTTTCCCGTAAATTCCATAAAGAAATTATTCGGAGCAAGAGGCGACACGATATATTTGCAACCATGCTCAAAAGAAACATAACGTAATATAGCCTTGTATATACTGCGCGACATATTAAACTTAAACCATGGGTCGTGTGCATAAATCATATCCATGAAATTCTGATGCGATAAGGTTTCTATTATGGCAGAAGGGACAGCCGGTCTGTTACTCTCGCTGTAATTCTTATCATAAGATTCACGACGCGACCAATTTACCTTATATATTCTCGACAACTCTGTAGCCACGCCATCTGTGAGCATACTTGCAAAATCGAGCGAAGCTTTTCTGCTCAATCCTGACGGATAAATGGTTTCGCCTGTTACTCCGTTTGTCGTTGCTATTCCCAAAGTTCCAACGAGAGCATTGTTTTTATAGCCTGCATCGCTGTGAACAGCAAGCGAAAGTTCTATAGGAACTTTTTTACCATCGGCATTTGGCATATAAACCGAGCCTCCGGCGAGATAATTAGTAGCATACGAGCGGGAATTTATGTCATCTTTGTAATCATCCTCACCTCCGTAAGAACTATAAAAGCTATACGGAATGCCATACCATTGTGTAGAATATCTTGCTCCCTCGAGATACCTTGGCAAACGGCTTATCAAAGGTTCGCCTTCGTTTCCTTCACCACGCGATATGTTTCCCATGCCACCGCCAAAGCGCACGGCATCAGCCGAAACCACTCCGTTATGCGCTGAAAGGTTCGAAAGAACCACACAATTCTTTTCACTTTCTCCTGCATTAAAGAAATAACGTCCCACATATACCCATGTGCCGCCTCCCATGCGCTGATTAACTTTTACATGAGTGGCTACACCTCCATGATATACTGTATAATTTGCATCGTTCACCGCTCCTTCGAGAGTTTGATAGCTCACATAAACTTCATACATCCCGGATTTCTTTATATTCGGAATCCATTTCGTAAAAGAAGCCTTTGATTTATTTGGAACTGTGGAAATCATACGGGCGGAACCTGACACAAATGGATTTTCATCGTCGTAATACACGTTTTTTGCGTTTGCAAAACCGGGATGTTGGCTTTGCTGCCACGGATTCTTTACTTGTTTTTCCTGATATAAGCCGTTGGCTGAGGGCGCATCGTTATCTACAATTATTTCTTCGCGTTGCCAACTGCGCTCTCGAGGAGAATATACCACTGCTCCTGCATTTTCGAGCATCAGAATAAGAAATGGCACAACAAATGTCTGGGTCAGTAAATCTTCTGTCGTTGAAAACAAATACGGTCTCTGCCATTTCCATGAATTTTCGGCTATCGAATAATAACGTCCATGACTTGCCCACACCGAAATGTGATGATTCTGCAAACCGTACTTAAATGTGTAAGGTTTAGAAGCATTAAAAGTCCACGGCTCTCCGTTGTAGTTCACACCGTTCCACAAACGGCTTTTATCCACACTTTTTCTGTACTGATTGGGAATGAGTTCCGTTAACGGTCTTCCTTCGGAATACAGATTTAATTTGTAGCTCTTATATTCATCGGGGAGACAACGTGAAACTGATGCGTAAATGGAATTGACAATCCTGTCGGTAAACGGCTGCGCACCGAAAACGTCATTTGTATTTATGTCTATTGTTTTATTTTCTTCATTAACCGTACAATCCGTAAGTTTGCAGACACCTGTAGGATTGAAATTCGGTGCTTTGTAATGCTTGAAATAATTGCTTAATACAATCTCGAGGGTATCGCTCTGCGAATACGCGGAAAGCGGAAGCATTCCACAAACTGCCAAGACGAACAGCAAACGCATTACAAAGGCTTTATTCTGCATGGGTCGAATAGTATTTGCACGCCTCTCTTATGCCGCAGTTCTCACAATCAGGTTTGCGCGATTTACACACATAACGTCCGTGCATAAGAATCCAAAAATGTGATGCACTTACAATATTTTCGGGTATATATTTCAACAACTCCAACTCAACCTTCTTGGGAGTGTTGCAAGAAAGGGGAACAAGCCCCACCCTTCGGCTCACTCTGTAAACATGTGTGTCGACCGCAAGAGCAGATTTGCCGAAAGCCACGGCAAGAATGACATTCGCGGTTTTTCTTCCCACACCCGGCAGACTTGTCAGTTTGTCAAAGTCCTGAGGAATCTCTCCTTTGAAATCCTCACATACTTTCGCCGCCATTTCCACCAGATGCTTTGTTTTGGAATTGGGATATGAAACACTTGATATGTAAGGCAGGACTTCTTCAACTGTTGCCGAAGCCAAAGATTCCACTGTGGGATACGCAGCAAACAAAGCAGGAGTTACGGCATTTATTCTTTTATCGGTGCACTGCGCAGAAAGCATTACCGCCACCAGCAGTTCATACGGCGAACCATAGTTCAATTCCGTTTCCACGGGCGGTATATTTTTCTCGAAATAATCGAGAACATAATTATATCTTTCTGATCTTTTCATTAATCACAGTCTTTTCTCCAAGCATCGCTTATATTGCAAAGTTACGAAAAGATTCTTTTACCCGGTAATACAAATGAACGTAATAATGATTGGTTTCTTTTTTCGCACACGCCACATTCTTTTTCGGATATACCATATATATACATTAAAAAACGAATACAACGACAAATATTCAGCGATTTTTCAACCTTTTGTAAATTTCGGTGTTTCAAGCATTTATTTTTGTCAAAAATACAAGGCATATATTTTAAAACATAAGGCACATATTTTGAAATAAGTGCCTTGTATTTTTTATTACATAGGGAACAATTTTTCTCATCTCGCATTTCGTACTTTTTTCAGTGAATATCCGTTGCATATAATCATTACCAATAAATCGATACAGGCTTCTTAGAAATACATTCAGGTGTTTTCTGTAAGTCATGTACCATGTCGCGTATGTAATGAAGTTTGCAAGCGGCAATAAATTCTTATTTTTGCATTGCATAATACATCTTGATATGGAAAAATTCATTTTAGATACGGAAGTCATAGTGTTGACATACAACGAACTCAACAGCAGTCAACTCAAATTGGTTGAAACGGCTTTCGAAGCCTGCGAAAACAGTTATTCACCGTATTCAGAATTTTCTGTGGGGTCATCATTGGAATTTGAAGACGGTGAAATTTTTCAGGCTAACAATCAGGAAAATGCCGCATACCCCTCAGGACTGTGCGCCGAACGCACCCTGCTTTTTTATGCCAAAGCAAATAATCCTCACAAAGAAATTAAGCGCATGGTCATAGCTGCAAAAAATCATGGCAAAGCAACAAAACAGCCGGTTTCGCCATGCGGGGCATGCAGACAGGTAATGCTCGAAACCGCAAACCGACAAAACTCTCCTATAGAGCTTCTGCTTGCCGGCGCAGACAAAGTATATATGATAAAAGACGTAAAGACCCTGCTTCCTTTACAGTTTAATGCAGAAAGTTTGAAATAATTATTGATTGGTACGCTTTTTGCAAAAACAAATACAGAAATAAAAAGTTCACAGAAATGAGTAATAAGAAAAATCATAAGCCTGAAGAAACGCAGGAAAACCAAAACACCAAAAACAACGCGGGAGAACAGGCTAACGAAACAGTTCAAGAGGAAAATAATAACAACAAACAAAGCACAGATACCGACAAAACTGCCGAATACGAAGCAACAATTGCCGATTTGAAAGACAAATATCTGCGTCAGGCGGCAGAATTTGACAACTATCGCAAACGTGTGCTGAAAGAGAAAAGCGAACTCATTCAGAACGGCGGAGAGAGTGTCATTTCTTCTCTACTCCCTATAATTGACGACTTTGAAAGGGCTTTGCAAAACATGAAAAAGTCAGATGACACCGCTGCTCTAAAGGAGGGTGTGGAGCTTATATATCAGAAGTTCATGAAAACTCTCGAATCCAACGGACTGAAAACCATTGAAACCAAAGAGGCTGATTTCAATACGGACTTCCATGAAGCAGTTGCCATGATTCCTGCTCCAAATGACGAATCGAAGGGTAAAGTTGTGGATTGTGTGCAAAAAGGATACAAACTCAACGATAAAGTTATTCGCCACGCAAAAGTTGCCGTAGGACAATAATAAAAAATAACAGAACCAACGGCTATAGTAAACAACACATCATGGCAGATTCAGAGAAAGATTATTACAAGATATTAGGAGTGGAACGCTCCGCAAGTGCAGAAGAAATAAAGGCAGCCTATAAGAAAATGGCCATTCGCTATCATCCCGACAGAAATCCGGGGGACAAAGAAGCGGAAGAGAAATTCAAACAAGCAGCCGAAGCATATGATGTACTTCGCGACCCGGATAGGCGTTCGCGTTACGATCAATTTGGTGCAGCCGGAGTAAATGGCGAAGGATTCGGCGGTTTCGGAGGAAACGGCATGGGAATGGATGACATTTTCAGCATGTTCGGAGATTTATTTAACGGACATAATCCTTTCGGAGGCTTTGGAGGTTTCGGCGGTAACGCTGGCGGAGCTTCAAACATGCGCCCTGCCGGTGGAAATTTGCGTTTGCGAGTGAAACTTACACTTGAAGATATTGCCAAAGGAGTTACAAAGAAATTCAAAGTAAAGAAGTACGTAAAATGTCAAGAGTGCGGAGGTAGCGGAGCCGAGAAAGGTTCTTCGGCAGAAACATGTCCCACATGCCACGGACGGGGACATGTTGTTCGCAGACAGCAAACAATTCTCGGAATAATGGAAACTCAGACCATTTGCCCCACATGTCATGGAGAAGGAACGGTGATAAAGAAAAAATGTTCGCATTGCAATGGTGAAGGCGTGGTTCTTGCCGATGAAGTTGTCGAAGTAAATATCCCTGCCGGCGTTTCTGAAGGAATGATTGTCAATGTTCCCGGCAAAGGAAACGCGGGACGACACGGCGGAATGAATGGAGATCTTCAAGTTGTCATAGAAGAAGCTCCACATCCCACATTTGTGAGAGACGGAAACGACCTTGTATATAATCTTCTTTTGTCTGTGCCACAGGCTACGCTTGGAGATACGGTAGATATACCTACAATTGACGGAATGTCAAAGATTACCATAAAACCCGGCACACAACCGGGAAAAGTTTTGCGTCTGCGTGGCAAAGGTCTTCCGGCTGTTAAAGGATATGGCAGTGGCACGGGCGACTTGATAGTAAACGTGAGCGTTTACATACCGGAAAATTTGACAAAAGAAGAGAAAAAGGCTATAGAAACCTTGAAAGAAAGCGAAAACGTTAAACCGAACAAAGACGTAAAAGAATCTATTTTCCAAAAATTCCGTGCTTTATTCGATTGATTCTTTACCAAATTAATTTTATGAACTACGAAGAAACGGTAAACTACCTTTTTACTTCCGCGCCATTGTTTCAAAACATTGGCGCGGGAGCATATAAAGAGGGACTTGAGAATACTCGCGAACTAGACAAGCATTTCAACCATCCCCACACCAAATATAAAACAATACATATTGCAGGAACCAACGGAAAAGGTTCGTGCGCACACACAATAGCAGCCATACTGCAGTCTGCAGGATATAAAACCGGCTTATATACTTCGCCGCATCTCGTGGATTTTAGAGAAAGAATCAGAATTAATGGCGAAATGATTCCCGAACAAGAAGTTATAGATTTCGTAGAAAAGGAACGCTCTTTCTTTGAACCCTTGCATCCTTCGTTTTTTGAGCTATCAACGGCTCTCGCTTTCAATTATTTTGCAAAACAAAACGTTGATGTTGCCGTAATAGAAGTTGGATTGGGTGGAAGATTAGACTGTACGAACATAATAACCCCGGAACTTTCCATAATAACCAATATAAGTTTCGACCATACGCAATTTCTTGGGAATACTTTGGCTCAAATCGCAAAAGAGAAAGCCGGTATCATAAAAAAAGACGTTCCCGTTGTGGTTGGTGAAGCTCTAAAGGAGACGAGAGAAGTTTTTGAAAACAAAGCTAACGAAGTTGGTGCGCCAATTGTCTTTGCTGAAGAAAATTCCATGATAAAAGGTTACGTTCACGACAAAGACGGAATGAAACTTGACACGAATGTTCTTGCAGATAGCCTTTATTACGAATTGGGCGGGGACTATCAGATAAAAAACGCCAATACAATTTTGCATGCCGTCAGAGAACTTCGCTCAAAAGGTTTCAATATTAAAGACGAAGACCTTTACAACGGCTTTGAAAAAGTAAAAGAACTTACGGGACTTCGCGGACGTTGGGAAATTATATCGGAAACCCCGAAGATTATTCTTGATACGGGTCATAATCCCGGCGGTCTTTCCTATAACATGCAGCAACTAAAAAGTATGAAAGCCCCGAACATTCGTATCATAATAGGAATGGTTTCGGACAAAGACATAAAATCGGCTCTCAATCTCATGCCTAAGGAAGCGACATTCTATTTTACAAAAGCCACAGTCAAACGTGCGTTGGACGAAGTTTCTTTATACAAAATGGCAAACGAACAAGGTTTGAAAGGGAACCATTATCCCGATGTCGGCAAGGCTTATGAAGCGGCGTTGAAAGATTGCAGCCCCCAAGACATTATATATATCGGTGGCAGCAATTTTATTGTCGGAGATTTTCTCTCACATCAAAAATAGCACAATATATCCAAATAAAAAAGCAGCGGTAAAAACCGCTGCTTTTTTATTTCTTTTCTGATGATTCGTCCTGTATTTGCGGAGCATTTGCTTTTCCCGCCAGCCGTTCTACCTTTTCGGCAAGAACTTCTGTTATACTTCGTTGAATGCCGTTCTTGTCTGTGTACGTGTTTGTCCTTAATTGTCCTTCCACAAACAGTTTGTCTCCCGTATGCACATACTTTTCTATGAATTGCGCAGTTTCTCTCCACGCCACAATCCTATGCCATTCGGTACGTTCCGGCACCTGCGTTCCGTTTTTCAGAGTATATGCTCTCTCTGAAGTAGCCAAAGATAAACGGGCTACAGCCATATTGCTGTCAACATACCTTATTTCCGGTTCACGACCCACATTGCCTATTAGCAAAACTTTATTCAGCGACATATTACAAGATTTATCGGTTAGCGTATCCTATACGAATCTCTCACAAGCTTCTCGTCATGACGAACACCTTTGTATGCAAGCACAACAAACACTATCGCCATTAACGGGAATGCTTCGTAAAAATCAAATTGCGGTGTCAGTTTCAAACTTTTAGCAATTCCTATCACACAACTCATGCGTGTTATGTAATACGCAAGCAATATAAAAATTGTCCACCAGCACATTTTCATCTGTCTTTTGCGATTATGAAATCCTAAAATCGTTATCACATTCAAAACCGCAGCTCCAAGAATCATCACTCCCATTACAGAGTAAAGCAAATTCGAAGATTTGCCGTCGCTCAAAGAAAAGTTCGAAAGCGTGGCAAGCACTAAATTCTCGCCGGTCTTGAAAGATACGGATATTTCAAAAGCTGAAATCACGAGCAAGACAAATGCTGCAATCAAAAACAAAGTTTGTTTTCTCTGTATCATTATTTTTTCGGAATGACCTGCTTATACTATTCCCTCTTCGCCTGTTGTAGGGTTGCGATAATAGAGACGATCGTCAATAAATTCCTGTTCAGCAATCAAAGAAGGTTTGGGGAGATGCTCATAATAGCGCGAAATTTCTATTTGCTCTCTGTTCTCGAAAACTTCATCAAGGTTCTCGTTTGCGGAAGCAAATTCCTGCAATTTTTTCTGAAGATCATTTTTCATTGCAACCGAAATCTGATTTGCGCGGCGAGACATAATGACAACACTTTCGTAAATGTTGTTTGTTCCCTTTGCAAACTCTGTGATATTGCGCGTTTGAGTATTGGTTGGCGCGTCAGTCTTTCTGTAATCCATTTTATATTGTAAAACTTTAATGATATTCTTATTTCTTTGCGTTTTGAATTGAGTCCTTCACAGCCTTTTTTTCTGTTTTTGCCATTACAGACACATCCTTTTTCTTTGTTTTTTCAAAAATACTTTTGGCTTCCGCCATGTATTTTGATTCGGGAAACTCATTGGCAAAAGCATAATATTCTTCCGCTGCAGCATCAAGACGTTCTCCTTTGCGCGATTCCACACTGTGAACAGCCAAAAGATACTTCACACGAAGCAACATAATGGCAAAATCCTCACGGCGTTTTGAGTAAGGGTAATCACGCATGGCATTTTCTGCCGTTATTATGCACGCCTGATAATTATTGCCTCCGAAATTACAATTACCGAAGTAGCTTCCAAGGTCAAAATATGTTTTAGCCGACAGATATTCTTTCTCTACAAGTTTGTCTTGCAATTTGAAAATCATATCCTGCGACTCTTTAGCGTAAATGCTCTGTGGGAAAATCTCCAAAAGATTCTGGAAAGCAGTTACAGCCTCATAAGTTTCCGTTTGATCGAGTTTGGGCTCGGGAGTGTTTTTATACAAAGCCATGGCATTATAAAAACGTGCATCCTGAGTGTACAAACCGTTGGTATAAGTTTCATAATACTTCTTCAGGAAATTGGCTGCCGCCTCATAATCTCTCGCCTTATAGGCAGAAATGCCAAGCAGATACAAACTCTCTTCACCTTTATCAGTACCTTTCAATACAGAAATAACATCCTGCAAAAGCACCACCGCTCTCGTATATTTACCATCGGCATAATACTGCTTTGCAGCCTCATAACGATAAAGATAATCGCCCGACTTTATTATATTGTTAAATTCGCTACACGATGTAAAGAACAACGTTGCCAACATCGTTATCACGAACAGACCTTTGTTCATTTTCATAAAGACACTATATATCGTTTGCAAATTTACAAAGAATAAACCATTCTACAAGTTACAGATTCTTAAACTTATGTTTTTTACACGGCGAACAAGGCAAATAAACCGTAAAAACATTCTTTACAAACCGGTTCACAATGGTATGATACCACCGAACACTACCCTTTTTCCTTTTCGTAAGCAGAAAAAGCTAAACCGTAGACTTCATTATACCCTTGTGCCAATACTATTTTTAGCATCAATATAAAGCACTATATTTCAGCATCTTATTTTTACGAAAAATATAAGGCATATATTTTGAAATAAGTGCCTTATATTTTAAAATACATGGCTTGTATTTTTTACAAAGTGCCTTGTGTCTTTTGTGATAAAGATTTGCTTACTGTAAAACTGGCGGATTTTAGCGAAATAAGCACTAAAACAAACTTACTTTAGGTGTGGAACGTGTAGGATTAATTCTACACTTGTTTGCCTGAGTTTGTTTTTCCCTGTTTATTTCGCTTCGGTGCATTGTTTTTTGCGCTCTTGCGTCTGTCTTCGTTGCTTTTATTGTTGCCTCTCACGTTTTTACTGCCATTTTTATGCTTTTTCTTTTGTCCGCTATTCTCTGTTGGTTCTTTTATAACTTTCATTCCTTCGGGCAAAGGGTATGTTTCCACTTTCTTCTCTATGAGTTTTTCTATGTTTTGGAAACGCAGACGATCGCGCGAACTGATAAGTGTAAGAGATTCCCCTCCCCTGCCCGCTCTTGCGGTACGTCCTATGCGATGGACATAATCTTCGGGGTCTGCGGGAGCGTCATAGTTAACAACAAGCTCTATATCATCTATGTCTATGCCGCGTGAGATTATATCCGTAGCCACAAGCACGGAAATATGATTGTTGCGAAATTTCATCATCGTATCGTCGCGCTGCGCCTGATCGAGATCGGAGTGCATTTCGGCAACATTAACTTTTTGCTTCAGGAGTCCCAATGTAAGCTGTTTGACCATTTTTTTGGAAGACGAGAAAATTATCACTCTGCTCAATTCCTTGTTTTTGGCAAACAGATCCTTAATGATTGCCTGTTTCTGTGATTCTGCACAATAGCACACCCTCTGCTTTATGGAAGCCGCAGGTTTTGAAACAGCTATTTTAATTTCTACCGGATTTTTCAATATTCCGCCAGCAAGACGCTTTATCTTGTCGGGCATTGTTGCAGAAAACATTATTTTTTGGCAACAGTCGGGAAGCAATTTGTTTATGCTTAAAATATCGTCATAAAATCCCATGTCGAGCATACGGTCTGCCTCGTCCAAAACAAAGAATTTTACATTGGAAAAGTCGGGCTTTTCCAACTGTATATGGGCCAACAAACGTCCGGGAGTGGCTATAATCATATCAGCACCAAGTTTTAGGCTTCGACTTTCCTGTTCGTAACGTATTCCGTCATTTCCGCCATAGACAGCAACCGAAGACACCGGCACAAAATAAGAAAAGCCTTCCATAGCCTGGTCTATCTGTTGGGCAAGCTCGCGAGTTGGAGACATGACAATGCAATTAATTGCGTTCCTACAGTGTTCCCCAACATATAGCTGGTTAATTATGGGAAGCAAATAGGCTGCTGTCTTTCCTGTACCGGTTTGCGCAATTCCCATTACATCACGTCCTTCAAGAATCGGCGGGATAGTCTTTTCCTGAATTGGCGTACATTTTTCAAATCGCATGGCATCAAGTGCATCAAGCACTTTATCATCTAAATCCAAATCATAAAAGTCTATCATCTTATTCTTTTTTATATATCCGAATTACATTCATTCTTTACTTTGGTGCCCTTCGATAGAGAATGAAAGCAATTATAGAAAACAATATATTGGGAATCCACGCCGCCACAAGCGGAGGCACATAGGCTTTAACCGCAAATGTAGAAGAAACTGTTTCAAACATTATATATGAAAAGCTTAACGCTAAACCTATACCTAAAGAAAGTCCCATGCCTCCCTTGCGTTTTTGGCACGACAAGGAAACTCCTATAACCGTAAGTATAAACGCCGCAAAAGGAGAGGCGAATCTTTTGTAGAACTCCACTTCAAACATACTCAAATTGGCTGCTCCACGCATTTTTTGCTTTTCTATGAATTCGTAAAGCTCGAGGGATGTCAACGTTTCCTGTTGGTTTCTGGAGTACATGAAGTCTGATGGTTCCATCATTATAATAGAATCGGTTTCCGCCCCTTTGTATATTTTCTCTCTGAGACCATGTAGTTCACGGACTTCATAATCACGTATTTTCCACTTATAACGCTTTTGCGCGAGAGTATCATATTTAATGGAAGATGCCGTAAGGTGCGACACAAGTTTCTTGTCGCTGAATTTATCAAGCGAAAAGTTGAAACCGGTCTTCGTATCGTTGTCAAAATGCTGAATATACGCAACAACACCAGTATCTACCTGCAACTGGACATTCTCCGCTGTTGTTACCTTCTTCTTATGGATGTATTGCTGATCAAAGTTAAGGCGTTCTACATTGCCATGAGGAATGACAAAAGCACCAAGCACGAACGACAACAAGGCAATAACCCCTGCCGATACCATATATGGGCGCAATAATCGATTGAATCCCATTCCCGTTGAGCGCATTGCTATAATCTCCGAATTATCGGCAAGTTTTGTTGTAAAGAATATCACCGATATAAAGACAAACAAAGCACTGAAAAGATTTGCCAGATAAGGAATAAAGTTTAGGTAATAGTCAAATATTATTTCATGCCATGTGGCATGTGAAGATGCAAATTTATCTATTCGCTCATTAAAGTCGAAAATTGTGGCAATTGCCATGATCAACGCGATGGAAAAGAAATAAGTGCCAAGGAATTTCTTTATTATATAAAAGTCTATCTTGCCAAGAATGGGCTTTCTTATTTTACTATCCACAGGCTTTTTTTTGTCGGACAGGACTTCTTTTATCTCAGAATCGGGAGTAAAAAACTTACGACACTTAGCCGGCACACATTTTATCTTTTCCGCAAACTTCATTACAGTCGTCGCATTATAATTGGTAAGACTTCCGATTTCCAATCTTCATAGTCGTCTGCAAGAATGTGATTTCTCGCTTCTCCCACAAGATATAAATAGAATGCCAAATTGTGAATAGAAGCAATTTCCATAGCCACCAATTCTTTTGCCTTGAAAACATGATGCAGATAAGCTTTTGTATAAAGTGTATCAACATAGCTTATTCCTGCGGGATCAATTGGAGAAAAATCATCTTCCCACTTTTTGTTTTTGGCATTAATTATTCCCCGACTGGTAAAAAGCATTGCATTTCTGCCGTTGCGCGTGGGCATTACGCAGTCAAACATATCCACTCCTCTTTCAATGCCCTCAAGAATATTTGCAGGAGTACCTACTCCCATAAGATATCGCGGACGATTTTGAGGAAGAATTTCATTAACCACTTCTATTATGTGATACATTACCTCTGTCGGCTCTCCCACAGCCAATCCTCCTATTGCGTATCCGTCAGCATTGTATTGCATTACATTACGCGCACTCTCACGGCGCAAATCGTCGTAAGTACAACCTTGAACTATCGGAAAAAGTGATTGGCTGTAACCATATAAAGGCTGCGTGGAATTAAAACGTTCAAAACAACGTTCGAGCCAATTTTCCGTAAGTCTCAAACTTTTGCGAGCGTAATCATAAGTAGAATCTCCAGGAGCGCATTCATCAAAAGCCATAATTATATCCGCACCTATGGCACGCTCTATATCCATTACTTTTTCAGGAGAAAAGAAATGCTTGCTTCCATCAATATTAGAGCGGAACTCACAACCTTTTTCGCTAATTTTGCGAATATCCGTAAGCGAAAAGACTTGAAATCCCCCGCTATCGGTAAGTATTGGTTTGTCCCATGAAGAGAACTTATGTAAGCCGCCTGCTTTTTCTAAAATATCTGTTCCGGGACGCAAATAAAGGTGATAAGTATTCCCGAGAATTATTTGCGCCTTCACGCTTTCTTTCAAATCTGGTGCGAGAACACCTTTCACCGTACCCTGTGTACCAACAGGCATAAATATTGGAGTTTTTATCTCTCCATGAGCAGTTTTAATCACTCCTGCTCTTGCCTGCGTCCTCGCATCGGTATGCTCCAAAACGAATTCCATGCCTTACTTATCGTTTTCTTTTACGGAATTGTCTCCTTCCTTTACAGAAAGGTCTATTGCGTCATCGACTTTTTCATCAAGCAAAGCATAATTCAATACATCCATAACGTTTTCTACATAATGGAATTCCAATCCATTAATATAAATCTCGGGAATATCCTCAATATCTTTTTTATTGTCTTTGCTTATTATTATATCACTGATGCCTGCACGCTTTGCAGCAAGAATTTTTTCTTTTATTCCTCCCACAGGAAGAACTTTGCCGCGAAGTGTTATCTCTCCAGTCATGGCAAGTTTATCACGCACTTTTCTCTGTGTAAGAGCAGATGCCAACGATGTTGCAATTGTTATTCCTGCAGAAGGACCGTCTTTAGGCGTTGCACCTTCGGGCACGTGAACATGTATGTTCCAATTATCAAAAATATTGCTGTCAATATCCAGTTTGTCAGCGTGCGCTTTTATATATTCTAAAGCAAGCACGGCAGATTCTTTCATGACATCGCCAAGATTTCCCGTCAATGTCAACTTTGCGCCTTTGCCTCTACTCAAACTTGTTTCTATATAAAGAATGACTCCGCCCACAGAATTCCAGGCAAGACCTGTTACAACTCCTGCGTAAGCATTTCCTTGGTACTTGTCTCGATTGTACGGAGGATTACCAAGTAATTCTTTTACATCAGACGATTGTATAGCTTTGTCAGCAAATGAAGGTTCTACACCGGAAACTATTCTAAAAGCCACCTTACGCATAATTTTGCCCAACTGCTTTTCAAGTTGACGCACACCGCTCTCACGAGTATATAATTCCACTACCGTTTCCAAAGCCTTCTTATTGAGTTGCACCGTATGACCGGAGTGTTCTTTGTCCAAACCTGCTGCTTTCAATTCCTTTGGAACCAAATGACGCTTGGCTATTTCTATTTTTTCTTCTGTAAGATACCCGCTAACCTCTATCAGTTCCATTCTGTCAAGAAGAGCAGGAGGGATGGTGTTTAATGAGTTGGCTGTTGCTATAAACATTACCTGCGACAAATCGTAATCCATATCCAAGAAGTTATCATGGAAAGAATTGTTCTGCTCCGGATCAAGCACTTCCAAAAGAGCGGAAGCAGGATCACCGTTATAGTTGTTTCCTGAAATCTTGTCTATTTCATCTAGTATGAACACAGGATTATTGGAGCCAGCCTTTATCATTCCTTTTATTATACGTCCCGGCATTGCACCAATATATGTACGACGATGACCACGTATTTCCGACTCATCATGCAAACCACCCAAAGATACTCTTACATATTTGCGTTTCAAAGCTGCCGCTATGCTTTTTCCCAAGGATGTTTTTCCTACTCCCGGAGGTCCGTAAAGACATATTATGGGAGACTTCTGATCTTTTTTTAGCGTAAGTATTGCAAGATGTTCCAATATGCGCTCTTTAACTTTTTCCAAGCCGTAATGGTCGCGATTCAAAACGATACGGGCATGTTTCAAATCGAGATCATCTTTTGTAATAACATTCCATGGCAAAGAAAGAAGCGTTTGCAAATAATTAAGTTGAACGCTGTAATCCGGATTTTGAGGATTGATACGCTCAAGTTTTTTTAGCTCACGTTCAAAAAACTTCTTGACATTTTCGGGCAGTTTTTTCTTTGCAGCCTTTGCCTTTAGTTCGTTTACATCTTGGTTCTGCGGACTTTCGCCGAGCTCATCCTGTATATTCTTTATTTGCTGTTGAAGAAAATATTCTTTTTGCTGCTTGTCAAGATCTTCACGGGTTTTGTTGCGGATATTGGCTTTCAGCGCAGCAAACTGTGCTTCACGATTCAATATGCCTACCAACTTATAAGCCCTCTTGACCATGGAACTAATCTGCAAAAGTTCGTTTTTCTCCTTTAGCGGGAACGGCAAATTAGTACAAATGAAATTAATAAGGAAAAAGTCATTCGAAATATTCCTTAGGGCAAACGAAGGTTCAACTTGCATTGCGCTTTGCGACATATAACGTTCGGTTATATCCTTGCAGGCAGCAGCCAAAGCTGCAAACTCTTTGTTATCCTTTGGAGCAAGTTGTTCTTTGAGAACACTAACCTCGGCTTTCATATATGGTTCGGTAGCCGTAACTTTCTTTATCTTAAAGCGTGCGAATCCTTGAAGTATCGCCGTATGTGTATTTTCAGGAAGTTCAAGAACCCTTACCACTTTAGCCAAAGTACCTATTTCATAAATATCTTTCTCGGTAGGAGAATCAACCTCCGGCACTTTCTGACTCAACACACCGATATATTCATCAGCTTCGTCTGCATGCTTCACAAGACGCAGACTTGACTTTCTCCCTATTGTACACGGAATAGCAACACCGGGGAAAAGAGCCATATTTCTCAATGGCAAAATACCTATCTCCCCTTCCACTTTCACGTCAAGTACCTTTTCAACATCGCCGTCAAAGTCAGCTATCAGTTGAAAATGCTTGTTTTCATTTATATCACCCATTTTGTCTGTATTCATTAATATATGTGGGCTTTCTTGCATGATTGCTTTACAGGTTAGCACACTTTTAGCACAAACCCACTTCGTTTAAGATGCAAAATTACTCATAATTTGCGAAAACAAAGGGGCTTTTTGTACTTTTGCAAACGTATTAACGTGTAAACACCAAATAATGGGCTGCCAATTAAACAAAACATTCCGTTTCAAACAATTCTGTATTGAAAGCGGCGGACAATCAATGAGTGTAGGAACCGACGGAGTTTTACTCGGGGCATGGGCAGAAGCTCCTCAAGCCACAACCATCCTCGACATTGGTACAGGAAGCGGAGTGATAGCCTTAATGCTTGCACAAAGATTTCCACACGCCGCAATCACAGGCATAGACATAAACGAGCTTGCTATCGAGATAGCTCGTAAGAACGCAAATTCAAGCCCGTTCAAACAAAACACGGAATTCATAAACATAGACGCGCGTTCGTTTGTAGCCGACAAAAAATTTGATCTGATTGTCAGCAATCCGCCATTCTTCCCTACGGGAAGTCTCGAAAGCGGAACGGCAAGAGCAAAGGCAAGGAGCTTTGAGACACTAACGCTGCAACAACTGATAAAATGCGCAAGCAATAATATTTCAAAGCAGGGCACATTCGCAGTAATCATTCCTTACGATCTTGCGGAGAATTTTGAATTTCTTGCATGGGAAAAAAACTTCTTTCCTGTGCGTTGCACAGATATAGTTACCGTATCAAACAAACCACCCAAGCGAAAACTGATGCAATTCGCCCCAAGTTCCAAAGCCATAAAAGAACAAACAAACAACACGCTGACGCTTACAACTTCCGATGGCGCAAAAACAGACGAATACATCTCTCTGACAAAAGATTTTTACCTTGACAAATAATTAGGAAATTAGATATGTAAAAAACATAAGGCACTTTACAAAAAACACAAGGCACATATTTTAAAACAAGTGCCTTATATTTTAAAATATATGCCTTGTTTTTTCGCCTGTTTTACTCCTTTGAAAAACAATCCTTTATCTAACAGAATTTCTTTCTACATACATATATCTCATTCCAAGTTCCATGAAATGTGTAGTCTTTTTCATACTCAGCCACCATTCTTTGCGCCTCTGCCTCTGCGGCGGATACGTCGGCTTCCCCCGTCAGGGTCGTCAAACCCGCGTAGTCGCGCTCCGCATCGATAAAGTCGGCGGCGGTCTTTGCCGTTCTAAAGTCGGCGGCGGTCTTTGCCGTTCCGGGATTCTGCTTTTTATACTCGGCAAGTTTTTTCTCCGCCGCCTGCTGCCTCATATACGCATTACGCTCCAAACCGTGCTTGGCGAACATATAATCTATAAGTTCTGCGCGGTCTTTTGCCGTCGGAGCAAGACGGTTTACTTCTTCCATCATCGGGCGTATGAGCAGATGAGCAAAAGCCGCCGATTCTGCCTGATTGACACTCGACAGACGGTTTTCGCCGAGATAGGCATTCTCGAAACCGTCATAGTCCTCTATGCGTTTCGCCTTGCCTGCCGTGGCTTCCTCTATCGCATCCATGGCTACTTTCAGCGAAAGCATACTGTCCTGAATGGCTTCGCGGGATTGGAACATACCTGTACTCACCCGGTATTCGTAAGTCTCACGGGGTTGTGCTTTCTCGTAGTCTTTTGCGTCGCCGTCGCGGAAAAGTATATCATTTTTGCTTTCGGGCTTGGGATTTTCGAAATTTTCAACTACCTTTGTCGCAGTATCAAGGACTTGCTTGTCTATTTCCTGCTGAACCGGTTGTGACGCTGAGGAGAGATAAGCGAGTCCTTTTTCTTTATCTACCCACTTCAATGCCTTGTTATTTGCAATCGGTTCTACAATATTTTTGAACTCTCTGCCGTGGAACGAACGCACATCATTCACTTCGAGATATTCCGCGCCCTGCTGTATCTGTCTCTTCAATTCTATAGCCACACACACATTTTTGCCATTACGGTCTCTCATGTCTGTAAGCACACCAATTGTGTCCTCGCTACGTTGGAACACGAATATAGGCGAAGATAAGTGTTGCGGCATATTCATTATGGCAGATACATCTACTTCATGCTTCTTCTCTGAACCTTTCTTTATTACACGCTGACGCATAACAATAGGCAAGTTTGGGAGGAAAGTACGCATTACTCCTTGTGGTCTGCCAAGATGTAGCATCTCATTCTTATCCATTTCGCCATTCTGATAGCGTGTAAGTTCGTTATTAAATCTCTCGTTCACCTCTTCGGCGTTCTCTTCAGGTGCTGTTTTCTTTGCGTCGGGCGCAAATTCTCCAACATTGAGCTCGCTCTGCTTCGCCAAGTCGTCGGTGGCACTGAACACCGTATCTTTACCTCCCGACTTCAGGTTCTCGTAGCTTCTCCACAGAACATAACGCAGCTCATTATCCGACAAGTCTTCACCCTTAAAGCCCTTCAAACCTATCTTTTCGAGCATCTTCAGGAAGAAGTCCTTTATCCTCTGCCACCAGCCCGACTTCTTGGCGTTCTCGAAGTCCGTCCTTTCAGCCAGACTTGCCATGTACTCCTCCGTGGCGGTACGCTTGTCGCCGCCATACCGGCGCGAGTGCTTGTCTATGATACGGCGGATTTCCGCATTCGCCGAGTTATACACATTGTCGAGGAATGTTTCGAAGTTTTCTCCGAACAGTTTGCGCAGTCCGTGATGCGCCACCGCTTCGTGCAGAAGCGTTACAACGGCATCTCTCTTATCGGCACAATTGCCTATGTTTATCGTAATACGCCCTGTGCTTCTCTCGAACATACCTTTGGCTCTCTCGCGTCTGCCCGCGCCACGCCCTGCGGGTTTGTCAACAATGTCCACGTTGTTCAGGTGCAGCCTGCCCGCCATGTCTTCCACTGCACTTCGCATCTCCTGTTTGCGTGCCTCTTCGGCGTGTTTGCGTGCTTCTTCGGCGTGTTCCCGGGCTTCTTCCTCGGCGCGTACTTCATTTTCGGACTTTACGCCCAAAGCTTGCGACAGCAGTGGGTAGCGCTCCACGACTTCGTCGCTTGCCACACCCCTGTCAAACGATTCTTTGACCTCTCCGACATCGTTCTTCAGCCTGTCGATTTCCGCCATGAGGGCTTTCATGTCTTCAATGTTATAACCTGATGTTCCCAAATCCACGCTTACGGACAGGTTTTCTTCACCTTGTTTATCCTTGTAGTACGTAAGTTCCACGGGCTTCTGCGCCTCTCCGTAGTATTCGGGCTTCGTATGGTCGCTGCTCCTCACTTCCCATTGCACGCCGTCTTTCTCGAAACTCATATAGCGGCTTCCTGTGCGTGCTTCGTGCATATCGGGCTTTATGCCTTCTGCCTGCAGGTGTCTTGCCAATGCGTACAAACTCTATCTTTCTTCCGTCGCGCAGTTCCTTTTTCTCTCCCGTGCGGTATCTTATATCGTCTTCCTCATTTGAAAATTTTCCACTGTTCTCCGTAGCCGATTTGACAATACGCGCTATGTCTTTGGCTTTACCTATCACGTTTGCCTTAGTCAACAGCATTTCTCCGTCCGCACCGCTTTCATTTATATCATAGCCTATAACTATGTTATAATCGGAGCCTTCGAAAAAGGCGTCATAATACCAGCTTTTCTTTGTATTCATTTCGGAGACTTTCCCCACAACGCTGACTCCTTTTTCTAAAATATTATCGCGGTAGTTATATGAACGCTGATTTTCTCTTATTTCCCCGTATCTGAAAGCAACAACGGGCTTTGGCGTGTATCCGTCCATTAAGCAGTCGCACAGGGCTTGAACAGAATCGGAGCTATGCATGTATTCCTCTAAAAAGGCATCGCCCTCTTCCGAATAAGCAAATGATGTACTGTTCCGTTGATAGCCGCTGTCTTTTTCCGCCTTTCTTCCCATTTCTGCCAATTCTTTAGCGCGGAGGAAAGCTTTTTTCATTTTAGGGAGAGGAGATTCTTTCAAATTAAGAAACAACCCGTCAACCACCAACGGTTCTCTGTTCTCGTCCACTACCTTTGAGGAGCTCTCGGGGTCGCTTTCCCAATCGCCGAACCAATTTTTGAAAGCCTTTGTGCGCACCTGTGCCCACTGCCGCTCATTCAAATTCGATTTCTTTCCGTTAGGCGCGAGCATATACCTACCATTCTTCTTGGCTTCGGCAATAATCTTATTCTCTTCTGAATTGTCCTCTGATAATATTTTGCCGCTTCCGTCTGATTTCTCGACACCTTTTAGTAAATTTGCAACGGAAATAGAATTGTTGGAATTGCGGGGAGAGGTCATGGTAACGTCTCCATGTTGACCAGCCAGCAATTCTATTTTTGTCGTTTCATAACTATACGCTTTTGTTGTTTCTTTTGTACGCCTATTTTCTTTCAGCGTTACTTTCACCCTGTAAATATCATCGCCTATACGTATTGCGCCATATAGTCGGTGAATCATCACATCAGAATTAACGCCGTTCTCCGCAGAACGTTTTCCGTCCACACCTTTTTTGAAATCGGGATGTTGCTCTGCATCGATACTCTCACGTATCACGTCAGGCAACACACGAAGTGTTGACATATGAGCGTCTCGATTCTCGCTTTTCGCCGTCGCACTCTCCGATAAAAATTTATCTATTGCGGTATTGCTGATTCGAATTTCGCCTTTCCCGCCTGTTTCGGCATCTGTGTAAGTCCCCGCGATATTTTCTTTTGCCCATTGCTTCGCATCGGCATAGTTCTTAAAGCCGTGCTCATGCGTGGCTTCCACGATATTCACCTCTTCTTTGCCCGTATCCCGACTTTCCATACGCATATTCTTGCCCTCGTCGTCGAACAAGTCTTTCATCACGCGGTCGGCACGAGCAGCGCCTTTCTCGCCTGAAAACATGAAACGCGGGTCATCATTGCGGCTGTTGAAATGCTTTCCCGGGTCTACGCCGTCGAGCAAGTCTTTCATCACGCGGTCGGCAACTTCTTCGGCACTCTTGTAGTGAATATGGAGGAAGTCGGCAACGCTCTTCCAGAACTTCCGCAAAGCCTGCTTAACCCTCTCCAACGCACTTATGGCTTCCGCTTTCTCGAACACGCCGCCTTTGTCCCCGGCAATCTTGCGCTGCTCTTCGCGCAAACGTTCCGCGCCGCGTCTGCCCGAATATGTGGCAAGTACCTCGTCGGCTATATCGTCGTCGGTATTTAATTCGGGATAACGCTTTTTCACCTCATCCCAAACCGAAGTGCCTTTCATAAGCTCCACTATGTTCTGCCACTCCTTCGGGTTCTGTCCGCGCAAGGCTGCAGCCCACAAATGGGCGTATTCGTGTATCGGGGTCTCCGTATTGGCAATCTTCGGGTCTATATATATCTTGCCGCCAACGGTAAAGCCGTATGCCTCACCTTTTGCTGTACGGAAGAAGCGTACCCGGTCGGTTATCTCGGCATTCACTTCCTGACGTTCTGCAAGCCCTGTAGTGTCCTCAAACTCGCCACTGTACAATGCCTGCTTTATCGAACGTACAATATCCGCCAGAGGCTTGCCCTCTGCACGGCGCAACTTTATCGCGTCGTAGTAGTATTCCACCACGTGCGCCTTACCGTCGTTTGTCATTCCCTCACTCTTCTTCGGCGACACTACGATACTTATGCCGTCCGTCTCACCGTTCGCGTCGAAGTTTGACACCTTGGCGTTATGATTGCTCAAACGTATTGTGATTATCTTGCCATTCTTAGTCTCGAATGAGGCATACTCACTCGCGCTGCCGCCGCGCTCTGCGCCAAGGGCTTTGGCTACATCGCCGATGAAAGTTTTTGGCTGTACGGCAGATTTTTCAAATTCAGATACCAGTGTGTCAATACTTTTCAGTACATTTGCACCGTCAGCACTTGAAACGACAGTTAATGACCTCGGGGTTTTCCCGAGAGAGGCGGTTTCAAGTGCTCTTCTTTTCTTAGCACTCAACTTCGCTTTCCCGTTCGCTTCATCCAGCACACGCTGCCCCGCTTTTTCATCGGTAATAACTTCCATGCCGCTCTCACGCAATCTGTCAATCACGGCATCACGAAGAACACGTTCCTCCTGAGACATCTCACTGACAACTTCCCCTCTGTGATACAAAACGGTGTTCCCGGTCTCCTCATCTACCCGTTCTTGCACGGTGTCAAATATTTTTCGCAAATCCGCGCCGAACTCTTCCAACTCTTGTTGTGAGGGATATACATACCCTGTCAAAGCAGAGGGGGATTTTCTGAACTCTTCGAACGTCATAGGGGGGCGGTCTTGTCCGCACATTAATACGTAAAAGTCATAATTGCCTTTTGCATATCTTTCTTCCGCCGCCGGGTCGTTTTCGGTAAGAAAACTGTTACGTTCACCTTTCTTGCTAATCTCGTCAAATACCCACATAGCAAACATTCGGGCTGTTTCTTCCCTCCGTGTCCCCCAATAACTCGCCCCCGCGTCTCTCGAACGTCTGTGATAGTCGGAGTTCTCGGTGTCTGACACCAGCTTATCATACGCTTTGCGCAATTCTCCGCGCATGGCTATTCCTTTGCCTTCTGTTACCATACCCAACTTAACATTCCCCCGGCGGGCAAAATAATTGTCGAGGGCATGCCACCACTCATGAGCCAGACTGCCCGCCCCCATTGTCTTAGTCAGATTTATAACGACCTCTTCTCTTTCATAGTGCGCCTTTGCGCCACCGCCTCCGCGTGCCCCGAATGCAATGCCGAGTTCGCCGTTAAGACTGACAGCTTTGGGAGAAATACCGAGAATTTTTGCCAAATCCATAAAACTGTCAAAAGCATTATTCAGTGCCGCCTGACGGTCTTTCTGATTTGTCCAATTGCCGAACTGTACTCCGCGAAAGCCAAACTGCTCTCTGAATTGTTCGGCGGTTATGTCTTCGCCTTTGCGGTAGTCCTCTCCGACACGCTCACTGCTCCCGTTGAGGAATACAAAGTCCTTGCGGCGGCGATTAATGTCGTCAATTTTAGCATCCCACTCCGCACGATGCTTTTCTATATACGCCACCGCTTCTTTTCGGGTAGAAAATCCGTTGGCTAACGAATAGGGAAGAGTATTAAATGCCGTGCTTTTAGGGGCGTACCTCTCATCTAATACAACCGCGTACTTCCACGCCTTGCCGTCTTCGGTATAAGCTTGTATGCGGACGTAATCTTTTTGGGGGCGCTTCTCATTCTTACCGCCGCTTTCGCGCGCTTTTGCGAGTTTCTCGTTTACTATGGCATTCAATTTTTCATGCTCCGTGTCTATGGCTGCTCGGGCATCTTCCTTACTCGAAAAGGTCAGCCCCGTAGAAATATCTTTTTCGCCCAAATGAAATCTCAACTCATAATTGCCATATCCGATAAGCTCCTTGTTCTCTATGGGGGTACTTGCTTGTCTGCCTTTTCCGCCGGCTTTGTATTCTTCCGCGAATTTCTCGGCTTCTTCTTTGGTCTTAAAAAGATGCGTTTCCGGGCGTTTTGAGGAGGATGTCCCAAGTGTCAATACCCGCCAACCGGTACTTTCCCATACGGGATTAATGCCCGCCAATCTGAAAATGCTGTTCGGGTGGTCTGTATCTTCATCGGCATTTTTGACCTTGGAAAGATATGTTATTTCGTCAACAACATCTTCAAACGACTGCAACGCACGGGTAGGATATATCTTTTTTCCGCTATTATCCGTTAATTCGTAGTGGTCAAAAAACGTAGAAGACCCGACACCCGAGACTGGTAACTTGAACTCCCCGATATTGTCATATCCCAGACGCTCGTACACTGCCATATATACTGCCACCGGATTTAGAGGGTAACACTTACCCTCGAATTTCTTTCCAGGATTCCATTCTTCAAGTTGCTTTTTTCGTCTGTCTATATCGTCCTCCCGATACGGCTTTACTGACAATATCTCGTCAATTAATTTATCACGGGTAGTTTCGTCTGCCTCGAATAAGGCTCGCAAAGTCTGAACTCCGAAATACGCATCTTTAGCCCACGCCTCCAAGTTCTTTTGGCTCTCTCCTTTTTTCCACCCGCTTAGCAAACGCGGTTTATTCTTTGACAGATAAGTCGCCATTACGGCTTCCGCAAAACGCGCATCTCTCTGCCGAAGCAAGCCCTGCTCTACAGCTGTCTTAAGGTCCGGACGCTTAAATGCTTTCGAGAAAGGCAACGTTATCAGACTTTCGAGAGTCGTGTCTTTTAACTTGTTTGAGAAGTCGCGTAGTAAGTCCTTCCTCGCACCCGAGATTTTTTCTCCGACATCGATTATTTTGTTTTGTCTGTCCTCTTCAGATTTTTCTTTCTTTTCTTGCTTCGTTTCCGGGGATTCGCTAACTTTACCCATAGAAACGGTGTTTCCCGGATAAGCGTAGCCGTTAGCCTCCACCAACTCATCCTCCACAGACACTAACCCCATAAGCAATGCCGTGCCTTTCTCCGATTTTGCAACAAGTTTCATGCCGTCTTTCGTGTACAGCAGTTCGCTTGTGCCCAATTGCTTCATCGCACGAAGCATCAGATTTAATCTGTTTGCTTTGAAAACCTCTACCGTACCGTCAGGGAAACGCAAAGATATATAGGCGCGCTTGTTTGCTCTCAGAACTCCCGAAACGAACTTACGCAAGTCTTCTACGTCAATGTTTGAGGATTTGGTCTCCTTTGCCGGGGGAATGGCTTTTTGCCAATCGGGAAACTTACTCTCCGATACAGTTCCGTCCTTTCCTATGACTTTTCCTTTCAGATTCGGGTCGAAGTCGTCTTTGCTCGCTACAAGTATTCTACCGTCCGTTGCAACGGCAAAACCGCTATTGTCGTGGTAAACGCCCCCGAGCCTTTCTGCGTATGGGGAATCCTTTGAAGCGGTATAATCGGTAATGCGGAACGTACCTCTCACACGCTTCACGGGCTCGACATACTGATTTTCCAACATCCAATCATGCAGGCTGACATCACCACGGTTTTGCGCCCTCCACTGCCATTCGTACTCTAACAGAAAAGACGGCTTCGCCTTACTGCGCGCCTTGGACAGTTCTTTGTTCGTCAACTTCGATGCAAGTCGTCGCGCAGCCTTTTCCTTGCCTTTATCCAAAGCCTCCAATACGGCGTCAATCTTGGCATCGTCTACTCCGTTTTCCTCTTTGGATTTCGACTTAACCTCTTCGGATTTCGACTTAACCTCTTCGGATTTCGACTTAGCCGTGGCTTCTTCCTTAGCTTTCAGCCGGTCGATTTCGTACTGCACGATTTTCTTATCCGCTCCGGGATAATCCTTGATTTCTTCGAGGTGCTTAATCTGCACTTCGATATCCTTTCCGCTGTTCTCGACTTTATGCCCCTTAAAAGTCTCGCTGTCATCAGCGGGCTTTACGCTCTTGTACTCGCTGAACGGCTTGGTCTTTCTGTGGCTGCCCGCTATCCATTTCTCAAAGTCGGCAAGACTCACGGCGGACACGTCAATCCTACGCCCTTTTTCCCAACCTTTCTTGTAGTTGGCAAGATAATTGTTTTTCGCGTCGCTTGCATCGTTGAAGCCGAGCATTACTTTATGCTCGTCAAACGTGCCGTCGGGGTTGTACTGGTCCACGACAAACACCTGTGCACCGTTCCAGTCGTCCATGTCGTTTGACAGGAACACGTCAATATGGTCGCCGTCCACTCCCTCCGTACCACGGAAATAGCCGTAGGTGTTGTGCATCTTGCTTTCCCATTGTTTGCCGTCGGCATCTGTACCGCGACGTATGCTGCCCTCGGGCTGTTCAATGGTAATGTCGAACGTACCAACCTGCACATGACCTTTCTTGTAGTTACCCGCCTCTCTCTGCGCCTCGGTGGGTTCTGTGTTTACATCGGCGGAGGCTTCTTTTACCTTTGCCGATATAGAATTCTCCGTTTTTTCTTGCTTCGTTTCCGGGGATTCGCTAACTTTGCCCGTGGAAGTTGTAGGAACGTTCATGCTGGGGGATACCTGTGTGTCGCTTTGCTCGGTATCCTGCGATGTTTCAACAGTTTCGACAGATTGTTTAACCGTAGTATGGCGGTTATACACTTCCTCGTTTTTCTTCCCGTAAGAAGTCTTAAATATTCCGGCAGTGTTTATATTCCAATATGTGCCGTCGTCCGACAATTCTACCATAAGAGTATTATTATGCTTGTCGGTTAGTTGCAACCTGTAAGTCTGGCGTCCGTCTCTCAAAGAGCCTTTTTTTATAACGTCATAGTTTTTGGCGACCTTTTCTATAAAGTCAATTACAGATTTATAGCCGGCTTTTCTTATTTGTTCCCCGTGGCGTGCCTCTATATGTGCAAGCCCGTAGCCATCATTAGTTGAAGTATTGGTTATTACGCCCTCGCTAAGTAAAATAGGAGCTTCCGTCAGACCTGTATTTTTACCTATCTCACCAAAAGCCAAATCTCCATTAGATGTAAGGACAAATTGCCTACCATTTTCGTCTATTTCATCAGAAAGTTTTACGCCCGTTTCCTCTTCGGCTTCCGCTTTCGCCCTTGCCTTAGCTTCTTCCTCTTCGGCTTTTGCTTTCGCTTCTACCTCTGCCTTTCGGCTGTTCTCCACTTCTGCAATGGCTTTCCACTGCTCCAACTCCTGCCTTGCCGCCTCAATGGCTGCTTTATGCTCTTTGGCGGCGGCTATCTTCTCCGCCACCGTTGCCCCGGGCTTGGGATTAGAGGATTCGAGCTTCTTCAAAGCCGCCTCCTTGTCTCTCACCGTGCTGTCAACGACAGAACGCGCCATGTCCTCGTCGCCCTCTGTCTGTTCCACTATGGCATCCCACGCCGTCGGAGCATCCGTCTGTGTGTATTGCGGATTACCCTCTTCGTCTTTCGGTATGCGCTCAAAAGCGGATTCTTCCGTTGTCCCGCGTTCTTGCTCGGTGTCCTGCTCTCCCGTGGGATTTTCCTCTGTCATGTCTGCGGGGTTCTCGGCTGTCTCCTCCTTGTACAACATGCCGTTTATCTCGTCGAGGGTAAGCATCTTAACCCTGCGCCCACCGACAGGCTCGGAGAACTCTACCATAACACGCCCATCTTCGTCCGCACCCGAAATCACACGTTTTCTACTACTTTCCTTTACAATCTTACACGCATCTGCAAGCACAATTCTGAATTCTTCCATATTATATAACCGATGCCTGCATGAAAATTAGTAACTTTGTACAAATGTTTTTCTACCTAATAACAACTTGATTGTAAATCATTCAAAATGACTATTACTGATACTTCACAATATCACAGTAAAGACATAATGGAGTTTGTGACAGTAGGGTTTGAATTTTGCAAGCGCATTGAAAACGTCAATTCCACAAAGCGCAAAGATTTTATAGACTCCATGCTAAAAATTCTACCTCTCTTATATGTAAAATCTCAAATTGTCCTGAATTTTCAAACTGACGAGGATTTCTACCTCGAACACATCGTAACAGAGGCAGACTATAATGCTATACAAAACAGCATTGCAGACACAATGAGCACATACGATGATTTTCTTGATGTTTTTCAAGAAGACATGAAATATAGCGACGAGCCCATACACTGTACCGTTTCAGAATGTCTTGCCGATATTTATCAGGAATTGGCGGATTTCTTGTATGTGTTCAAACAAGACAATGAAGAATCCACCTATGCTGCTCTTTGCGAAATATCTGACAGTTTCGCTGAAAGATGGGGACAAATTCTTGTCAATGTAATGCGTCCGTTACACGAAACAAAATACAATGTACACTCGGATATTTACCAAGAAGTAAATGACTAATCTATACCCAACCATATCAAAAGAAGAAATAAACGAAATGCCCCTTGTGGCATTCGAAGGAAAAATCGTTGTTGTCTCAACTTTGTCCGAAGCAGAAAAAGCCTGTGAGTTTCTTTGCAAACAAAATATTGTAGGAATAGACACAGAAACCAAACCTTCGTTTCACAAGGGAGTGACACACAAAGTTGCGCTGTTGCAAGTTTCAACGGAAGATATATGTTTCCTTTTTCGTTTGAACATTATCGGTTTGTGCGCCCCCGTAAAGAAATTTCTTTCAAACAGAAAGACATTAAAAGTTGGTTTGTCCTTGCACGATGACATTCTTTCACTGCATCGCAGAGGAGACTTTCGGGTTGGAAAATTTATAGATATACAAACAATTGCTCCTCAATTCGGAATTAAAGACCTTTCACTGCAAAAAATATATGCCAATCTGTTTGGCAAAAAGATTTCAAAGGGACAACGATTAAGCAATTGGGAAGCTGACGTATTTACCGAAGCTCAAAAAAAATATGCTGCTACAGATGCTTGGACTTGTCTAAACCTTTACAACGAATTCTGTAGACTTAAAACACAAAAAGACTATATATTATTAGAAAACGATAATGAACAGTAAGAACATAACGCTAAAACGCGGCAAAGATGCAAGTTTGAACAGATTTCACCCGTGGATATTCTCCGGCGCGATTGCTAAAATGAACAATGGCATAACAGACGGAGATGTAGTGAAAGTTTATAACAGCGAAAACAAATATGTCGCCACAGGACATTACCAACGTGGCTCTATAGCTGTAAGAGTTCTTTCATTCAAGAACGAAGAAATTAATGCCGATTTCTGGCACGACCGCATAAAAAAAGCATTTGATTTGCGTAAAATCATATTTGCAAACAATCCCGACACTGACACTTTCCGACTTGTACATGGCGAGGGCGACAATCTTTCCGGACTTATAGTTGACATCTATGGTGCAACTGCCGTTATGCAAGCTCATAGCACAGGAATTCATTTTTCGAGAAACGATATTGCCCAAGCCATAATTGATGTCATGGGAGGCAAAGTTTCTTCTGTGTATTACAAAAGCGGAACTACACTTCCTTTTGTGGAAGAAACCGACGAACACGATGGGTTTCTAATAGGAAAAACGGCAGAAAACGTTGCTTTCGAAAACGGATTGAAATTTCACATAGATTGGGAGAGAGGACAAAAAACAGGCTTCTTTGTTGATCAACGCGACAACAGGAAACTAACGGAAAACTACGCTTACGGTAAAAAAGTATTGAACATGTTTTGCTACACAGGAGGGTTTTCGGTTTACGCATTGCGTGGAGGAGCCAAACTGGTGCATTCAGTGGACAGTTCAGCCAAAGCTATTGACATTACAAATCAAAATGTAGAATTAAACTTCCCCAACTGCAATAATCACCAAGCATATGCCGAAGATGCTTTCAAGTTTCTGCAAAACATGGAAAAAGATGCGTATGACTTCATAATACTTGATCCTCCAGCCTTTGCCAAACATCTTAACGCAGTAAAGAGTGCGTTGCGCGGATATACAAGGCTAAATCAAAAAGCCATTGAAAAAATATCATCGGGAGGCATTCTTTTCACATTCAGTTGCTCACAAGCAGTTAGCAAGGAGCAATTCCGTCTTGCGGTTTTCACTGCAGCCGCTCAAAGTGGCAGAAAAGTGAGAATTATCCACCAATTGCATCAGAGCGCAGACCATCCAATAAATATTTATCACCCGGAAAGCGAGTATTTGAAAGGTATGGCTTTATATATAGAATAGGACTTCTTTGCCGAGTAAACCCATGGTTTTGAAATTCACGCTTGGCAAAGACAAAGATAAAACCATAAAAAACGATAGACTTGCGATTTTTTTTATCAGAGAATTTGTCGGTAAAATTAAAAGCAGTACTTTTGCATCGTTTTCATGGTATTAGATTTAAGGTTAGTGAAGATTGGTTGTCGAGAGACAATCAATTTTTTTATTTCTACAGCTTATACCCTCAAAAATATCCCTCAATTTACAGTCAAAATACCACACTGTTTATAAGCAACTTATAACAGGAAAAAATACAAGGCATATATTTTGAAATACAAGGCACTTATTTTAAAATATGTGCTTTATGTTTTTTACAAAGTGGCTTGTGTTTTTTTCACCACCAGAAACCGCATTTTTTATACGGCTTCGCATGAAACATAACTACCCTTTATTTTTACATATATCTAAATAGGTAAGAGCTATTTTCCAAGCACCTTTTCCCCCACAAGATGTATAAAAATAAAGAACCTTGGCAAAAATACGATTCACAAATCCTTTGCAACGTATTTGCGGCATACGGGAGAAAGTGCAACCTTTTGCGCACTCCCTTTTAACGATGCCTTTTAGAATATTTTCCCTAAAATACAGGGCAAGAAGCGCGGAATTATCATTAGAATCCACTGCATCCAAATCAGTCTTGACAGTTTCTATGGCTTTCTGTAAATGGGGCAAAGAATCAGAAAAACTTTTACCGGTTATACTATCCTCGTGTTCAAAAATATAATGATATGCTCTATTTCTAAGCCAAACCATAAGTGGTTTGGCAAGAAGAATACGCACACCAAGCTCCCAATCATTCCAACGCACGAGATATTCATTCCAACCACCGATTTTGCGAATAAAATCAGCCTTTGCAATAAAAGATTGTGTGGAAAGTTCTCCCATAAGAATATGAGCTTTTATGTCTGATGTATACAAAAAAACTCTCCTTTTCACTTTGGATTTAACAGGGATGCCTTCTGATTTTGCAGAATCTCCGTTGTCCTTTACAAGACATGTGGCATAAGCCACGACGTCTGCGTCAGGATTTTCTTTTATGGCATCGACGGAATCTTGCAGAGCCATAGGAGACATAATATCATCGCTGTCAAAAAAACAAACCCATTTCCCCGAAGCCTCTTTCAGCCCGCAGTTACGCGCAGCCGAAGCACCGGGAGTTTTTTCTTCCAAAAGTTTTATCTTGAAACCTTCGGTTTCTTCGGCTTTCAAAAATCTTTTACAAATAAGTTTGGTTGAATCGGTGGAATTATTGTCAACAATTATCAGTTCTATGGGACGATAGGTTTGCTCTTTGACCGATTTCAAAGTACGCTCTATATATTCGGCACGATTATACGCCGGTATGACAACACTTATCAGCATCTGCCTATTTTTTTTGCGTATACTACCCCGCAATACATATCGTGCAAGGCAGATAACCTTGACATTCCTTTTACATTAAACAATGCGTATTTCATAATTCTTGGCAATGCTCCCCAATACCCGTGTATCACTGCAAGAACAGCTCCTTTGGAACGACGGACGGAAGATTTTTTGAAAAAGAAAGAACCTGTTGTGCTTGCAGCCGTACAAACTATGGTAACCGGACAATAAATTGCTTTGAATCCCTGTTTGATAAGATCGTGTATGAATACTTCTTCTTCTCCACATGCAAGAACATCACTTCCCAAACCAAAGTTTGTGTCAAATTCAGGAAACTTACTGTTACGTCGGAGTGCAATTTCGCACGAACGTACATAATATCCCTTGGGCGGAGAACAGAGTTCGAAAGAAACCGAAGGGAATTCTCTTGAAAAATTACCGTCATAAGTGGCAGAACGAAAACATATAGCATCAGCATAAGCATTATTTTCAAAAGCATCTGCTATATTGTCGAAATCTTTCCACGTGTATCGGTTGTCATCATCAGCAAAAAGAATAATATCACCTGTAGAATGTTTCATTGCATTGTTGCGGTTCGCAGAAAGTCCGCAACTTCTCACAGAAATCACATGCACATCCTCACGGCTTTTAAGTTTGTCAGGAATATAATCAAGTTCAGAACTATCGGAATACTGAAACGAAATAAGATATCTCACATCGTTTCTCGGCAAAGTCAAAACTTCTGCAGCTTTTTCTATGCCCCTGCCAATAGTACAAATAAGAACTTCAATTATCATTTCAAATCCGAGTTCGTGCGTACAAATCTTATTCCGCGTATCATTTGAGCAAACATAGGAAAGAAATGACACATTCCGGTACGCGCCGCTTTGAAAGCAAAATTCAGGCAATACACATAAGCACGAAAGCCATAACGGAAATAAGCAATGGCACCAAATGAACGCTGAACGCCGGCATCTACATAAATCATTCTTTGTTTTAATAATGTAGACGTTTCTACGATTTTCTTGGGGAAATATCTCATTTTTAATCCCATTCTTTCGGCTTCTATTAGCCATATATCTTGCTCGCCGCAGGTAAGGCATTCTTCTCCCAAACCGAAACGTTCGTCAAAAAGTAATTTCCCTTGAATACTTTTTCTTCGACATGCCATTTCCAACGCAGAAATTTCCATTTCCTCAGGACGATTGGCGTAATCAAACTCTTCCGTTGGGTATTTTTTCAGAGGTCTTCCCGTATATGTCGAAGCTTGAAAGAAAGCTACGTCGAGTTCGGGATGAAGTTCAAAAGTTTGTTCTACGACATTAAAGCCTTCTTCTGAGAAACGTGCGTCATCATCTGCAAATATTATGACATCGCCTTTAGCCAAACTCAAAGCGAAATTCCTGTTTTTGGAAAGTCCTTTACCTTTTTGCTTTGTAAAGAAAACATCCTTGCGTTCTACCAAAGCCTTAGGCACAAGTTCCAAATAACGTTCGTCTGTATACTGATACGAAACAATATATTTTACATTTTCTCTCTGTGGTATCAGATTATCCAATACTCGAACGATTCCTTTATTTATTGTACAAATAAGAACTTCAATCGTAATCATTTGAATTGGTTTATTACACGTATCACTTCTCCTATTTCTTCGTCAGTCATTGTGGAATTAATAGGAATACTTAACTCTGTAGCGCAAATATTCTCTGTTACCGGAGCTTCGCTGTCTTTTAAAATTTCTCTTAAAGCCAATTGACGATGAGGAGGAACGGGATAATGAATTATAGGATTCACTCCGTTATCTATCAGAAACAGTTTCAATTCATCACGTCTGTTACAAAAAATAGGATACACATGATAAATACTATTCCCCATAACTCCTCCGTAAGGCAATTTTATCAATGTATTTTTAATCCTTTCGTTGTAAATTCGTGCTATCTCGCGTCTGCGGGCGTTTACTTTCCTTATGTATTTTAGTTTTACCCTTAGAAATGCTGATTGCATTTCATCTATACGACTGTTTATGCCTATATAAAGATGATGATATTTCTTTTCCGAGCCATAGTTTGCTATTGTTCTTGCAACAGAAGCAAGATGTTCGTCATTTGTTACCACTGCTCCCGCATCACTTAACGCTCCGAGATTCTTGGCAGGGTAAAAACTAAAACCTGCAGCATCACCTAAATTTCCTGTTGTGGCTTTATCTTTATATACAGCCCCATGTGATTGAGCCGCATCTTCTATTACTTTCAAATTGTACTTTTTTGCCACGGCATTAATCCTGTCCATATCGCAAACTGCACCATATATATGAACAGCCATTATGGCACGAGTACGTTTGGTTACCTTCGTCTCTATTATTTCGGGGTTTATAAGATAATCCGAATAGTTTACATCGCAAACCACAGGGGTTAAGCCGGCACGAACGATAGAAAGAAAACTTGCTATAAAGGTATTGCCGGAAACTATTACTTCATCCCCGTTGTTCCAACCTTCAATTTGCTTGTAAGCTTCGAGTATCAATGTCAGAGAATCCAAGCCATTTGCCACTCCCACGCAATATTTCGCGCCACAAAAAGCAGCAAATTCTTTTTCAAAGCCATGCACTTGCTCACCGTACAAATATATTCCGCTTTTTATAACATCAATTGCCGCCTGGGTAAGTTGCGGTTCGTACAGTTCTGTAACTTTTTTCAGACTCAGATACTCAATCATACCAAACCTTTCGTTTTTTCAAGTACATCATCAACCTTTATCATATACGCATCATAGCATACGGAGCGGGCACCGAAACCTTCTTTCTCGAATATCAAACCTTTGTTGAGTATCGAGCCTCCGTTTTCGGTGGATATTCCGAAATCGAAATATTTTGCAGCTTGAAAGCGTTCGGAAATAAGCCAATCTATCAACAAATCTTCGGCTCCCAGCTTTTTACCCAAGTCAGAAGCGGCAAGATATTGGGTATGCACAACTGCAGGAGTGATAAAAACCCACGAACCAGCCAATATTTCACTTTTATATTTCGCAACATACAGCACGATTTCGTTAGGAAAACGATTCATTAGCAGTTGCATTTCATAATACGAATGAACAGGAGCCACATTATGTCTTTCTTTCAAGATATTTTCAAGCAGGTTGTGAAACTCTTTTAACCCCTCTGAATCTGCATCTTTTATTTCTTCTACGCTAATATTGTTTTTCAGGGCTCTTACAACCCCTCCGCGACGGCTTTGACGTTGTTTGGGATGATTTTGAGGATATAGCGCAGACGACACTCCTCTTTGTATCAATTTTGCATCGGCACGGAAAAGCGCATACAAATCTTCTTCGGAAGGAAGTTTATGATAAATGTGCGGAACTGGTTTGTAAATTATTTTTATTGCTCCGTAATTTTTTGCATAATAATCGGCAGCAAGCACAAACATCTCGTTCACTGTGGTCTGCACCGCCCTATCGTTCAAAACAAATCCCCCGTAAGTCAAACCTCCATGAGAATATACAGTATCTCCTTTGATATTGGCAGGAAAAAGCCCGCAAATATTATTTTTTTTGTCCACAAACACCAACGAAGCATCCTTATAACGGTAGGCATGATAATCCATGAAATCCCTGCAAAAAAGGAAAGTTCCGTTTTTGCTCGCCCTCACAAAATCATTCCATTCGTTTGCCATGGAATCATTATACAGCCATACCGTCATCATTACCTTCTTTTACGATATTCCAAGTAAGATTCATACGTGTTTATATACCCATTCGAATCGTAAGGATGCGATGCTGCGACAACACAAACGCAATCTTCGCTGAAATCTTTCAAATCGCACCAAATACCTGCAGGAACAAGAACGCCTTCATTAGGAGATGATATCTTCAAAGCCACATTGTTTTCACCATCACTGAGATGTATACAAAATGATCCACTAACGGCAAACACAGCTTCACTGCAAACTGCATGCGCATGTCCTCCGCGAGTTTTTCCTTCAGGCACAGACGTTATCCAAAACATTCGTTTTATTTCGAAAGGCAGTGTGCAGCCTTCCACAAATGTCAACATTCCGCGTTCGTCTGCTATGGTTTTGCCTTTCAGCAACACGCAGCCTTGAGGCATTATTTTTTCTTTTTCAGACATCATGACATAAACTCATTGGGTACCGGCAACCTGATGTTTTCTTTTGTTTCTTAATCCTTGACTTGCGAAAGCCGCAACAGATTAGCTACAGAAACACTTTTTAGGTCGTTTTACCAAAGGCAAAGATAATTAAAAAAAGCAAGCAGGTTTTTACTTTTCGAATATTTTTCAGTACTTAAAAAGCATCAAATATGCTATGAGAAAAAACACAAGCCACTTCGTAAAAAATACAAGCCATATATTTTAAAATACAAGGCACTTATTTTAAAATAAGTGCCTTGTATTTTTCATCATCTTAAGCTTCTGAAATAAAACATATTACAAAAGCATAAAAATAAAGCGACCGGAGAGTGTTCAACTGCTTCGGTCGCTTTTTGCTATTTGAATACGCGACTTGCTTATTTGGCTTTCTTTGCCGCTTTCTTGTTTTTCTGCGTCTCAGTCTTCCAATATTTTTTCAGAAACTTTTCGCCACCGGCTTTCATTCCCGCAGTGAATTCCTTGGCAGCTTTTTCAGCAGCAGCTTCATCCTCGGGCGAAGCATAAGCATGCGAATAGCCCTTAAGTTCATTCCAATGTCCGCGAGTAAAATCGGGAACAGCCACAGGAGCACTGTTATTATCCATGGACAAAGCACCCAGTTCTGCCAGACAGCACCACTCTGCCAAGTCATAAACGTCTATATCAAGAGGCAAACCGTTTTGCAAACAATAAACAAGGCGTGAATCTTCAACGAAGTCCATTCCTCCGTGTCCGCCAACCTCTTTTGCAAGTTCACCATACTTCTTCAATATAGGATGATAGAACTTTGCTTCAAGAGCTTTCACATCTGCTTCCGGCAAATAATCATGGTTCGACAAATTATCTCTCGAAGGTGTAATGCCATATGCTTTCAAATCTGCAGAAGTAAGGGCATAGCCCTCGTTGGGATACTTGTTGGCAAAACCTTTCGAACCCACAAGCTGATACATTCTGCTATACGGCTGAGGATTCATGACATCGTGATTTATATCTATCATCTTGCCGTTTTCGGTACGTATCAATGTGGTTGTGAAATCACCATTGCGGAAATCAACGTCTTTTCCTGTACGTTCTTTCACAAGTTGTTTACCTGTATAAGACTTTGTGTCCATGGCAACAAGCGTTTTCATTCTGTCGCCACGGTGTATGTTGAGCAATTGAGCCACAGGTCCGAGACCGTGAGTGGCATAAACGTCTCCACGATGCTTCATGTTGTAATCCAAACGCCACCCCAATTTATCATTTGCATCCTTCTTCCAGTATATATCCCAAAAAGGAGACAAACAATGGCGGTAAGCACCAGAAACATGCATTATCTCGCCAAAAACTCCATGCTGTGCCATATTAAGAGTATTCATTTCGTACCAATCGTATATGCAGTTCTCAAGAAGCATGCAGTGTTTGCGGGTACGCTCGCTAAGATTTATTAAATCCCATATATCTTTCATATCCATTGCAGAAGGAACCTCTATGGCAGCATGTTTACCATTTTCCATAGCGCATTTGGCAACAGGAACATGATGAAGCCAATCGGTGGCAATATATACTATGTCAATGTCTGGACGTTTGCAAAGATCCACATAACCGGTGTCTCCGCTATAAATAGCAGCCTCGGGCATGAAAGCTTTCTTGAGATATTCCTGACATTTCTCTGCGCTCGCTTTATTATAATCGCAAAGAGCAACAATTTGTACTCCGGGAATATGAGTCCAACGTTCTACAGCAGGAACACCACGCATTCCCAATCCCACAAATCCTACACGCACAACTTTTAATTTGGGAGTGGCAAGATTCAAAGCACTCTGCTGCCCCGCTGGTCTTTGAGGCGTTTCAATTTCTATTGTACCTTTGTTCCAATGCCATTTACTTCCGTCGCTCAATGTGCCTTGTGCACAAACAGCAGCAAGACCTGCGAAAGCAAATCCCAAGCTTAATAAAGACTTTCTCAAGCTGTTCATAACTGTTTTATTTTTATTTTATTCTTTACTCTATTTACAATCCGAAAGGATTGGACTTTTTCATGTCATCCTCTATACGATTTTGTATTTGTGTATACTCCGATTCGTTTTCTTTCCTTTCGGGAGAAGAAATAGAATCAGCCTTTTCTAAACATTCTTTGGCTCCCTCTTCGTCTCCCGTGTTTTCCTTCAATTCGGCAAGCAAGCGTAACAATTCTGTAGAATCCTGCATATTCTCAACAGCATCTTCGCAAATCTTCAATGCCTGTGCATCATCATATACAAGCCTGTACATTTTTACTTTTCCCACATATGCTTCCACACAAAACGGATTTGCATCCAAAGCTTTGCCATATGCACTCAAAGCTCCTTTGTAATCCTCATGCACTTCACGCAGTTTGCCCTTTTGGATACATACGAAATCTTCACCCAAATCGTTTTCTATCAGATAATTTACATCCTTTTCCGCCTCTTCAATCTTGTTCTGCAGAAAATATGCCTTGGAACGCATATAATAAGCCATTACAAAATTATCAGACAAATCTATTGCCTTACCAAATCTCATAACGGCTGAATCATAATCCTTCAAGCCATAAAAAGCCATGCCTTCGTAATAATAAACCGAAGCTTTGACTGAATCAAGCCGCTCATATTCCGCACAAAACTTCAATACTTCTTCCCAATTCTCCAATTGTAAAGCCGCTTGAGCCATGGAAATCCATATTCGCGGGTTATCGGGATGCTTTTCTGACATTGGTTTGAGAATCTTCAAAGCGTCTTCCATTTTATTCTCTCCCAAATATGCCTCGGCAAGCAAAGCTTTTATCTCTTCATCATCAGAATTAAGTTCTATGGCTTTTACAAAATAATCTTCTGCGAGTTTATATTCTTTCAAAGTAATGGCGCGTACACCGCCGTCCCTTAATGTTTCAAAGGCTATGCGTTTCTTTTCGACAGAAACCTGTTCCTGCTGCTGTTCTTCTGAAATTTGCGGAGAAGAAAACAATGATTTGAAAAATCCCATGGTTATATAATTGAATTACAAAGATAGATATTTTATATAAATAGCCATGTAAAGCCTCTTTGTTTTTCTTACATATCAAATTACTTGAGTTTATTGCGCCCAAATATTCAGAAAATATTGGTGCAAATAACTAATTTTGTATCATATACAATGCTTAGCGATGAATAAGACAACTCTTTTGCTTTTGAAAATACTGCGCATGGAACTTTGAAACGAGAAAGACATGCCCAATTGCGATATAAACTCCAAAGAATACCATTCTCTTATGGACTTAGCCACAAAACAAGCCGTAACGGGAATTGTGGCGCAAAGTATAACCGACAAAAAGCTAAACATAAAGCTCTCGCCCGAAGATGCAGTCAAAACTCTAATGCAATTTCAGCATATACAGCAGTTGAATGTACTTATCAATGCAGAACTAATTGCACTTGCGGAGCTTTTCAATAAGCATAACATCAAATTTATCGTATTCAAAGGACAAACAAACGCTATTAACTATCCTCATCCCCTTTCCCGCATTCCGGGCGACATAGATTTTTATGTACCGCAAGAAGATTTGGATAAAGCCATTTCCATTCTAAAAAAAGAATGGAATGCTAATATTGAAAACAATGGCTCCCTACATCATTTGGAATTCACCCACAACAGAGTTCTTTTCGAAATGCACTTTGCTGTTTTAGGATTCTACAGTTCACGGCAAAAGGAAGTTTTTGAAAAAATTGCACTCTCCCGCCCCGTTTCTTTCGTTGAAATCAACGGACATAATATTCCCACTTTCGAACCTCTCATTAATATTGTCTATACTTTCGCACATTTATGGTATCATCTGCTTGAACTCGGAGTAGGATTAAGACAAATGTGTGATCTTGCAAAGCTTATAGAAATTGCATTCCCCGAAAACGATGAGAACAACGAAGAAAAAGCCGGCAAACTTGCCGAAATTCTCAACGAAAAATGTGTGATCTTGCAAAGCTTATAGAAATTGCATTCCCCGAAAACGATGAGAACAACGAAGAAAAAGCCGGCAAACTTGCCGAAATTCTCAACGAAATAGGTTTTTATAAAGCATTCTGCGCCATTGAAGAAGTGTTGCAAAACCATTTGGGACTTAAATACATTCCCATAAAACCGAAAATCAACCCCAAACATTCCCAGTCTATCATGAACAGAATCATGCGCTATGGAAATTTCGGACACTTTGGGAGAAAAGGTAACAGAACGCAATTGCGTTTTTACATTTACCTTACTTTGGAGCGCACATGGACTTTCATTAAATTTTATCCCTTGGACAAGAGAGAAATAAAAGCAAGACTGTTCAAAGAAATACCGAACAAAGTATTTTCTTTTCATAAAATGAAATAAAACAAGGCAAATACACCTTTTGCAACAGGCCAAAAAGCTTCTTTTGTAAGTCATTGTTTTTCACACATATATCACAGTCAAAAATACAAGGCACATATTTTAAAATAAGTGCCTTGTATTTTAAAATATATGGCTTGTATTTTTTACAAGATGCCTTATGTTTTTTCAATGGCAAATTTCTATTCTTTTTCTATACCATATCAAAAGTAAATATGAAAGTTTTGGCACTACCACTTTGAGAACATTTTTTCTTTACATTTGAAATTTAATACACAAAAATTTGCCTTAACAAGGAAATTATCTATATTTGCTGCGTTGTATAACTACAAAACCAAGTAACCATGAAGACCGAACTAATTTTATCAGCCTTGCAGGCAAAACACCCAGGAGAAAAAGAATATTTACAGGCAGTCAAAGAAGTATTGCTATCAGTTGAAGACGTTTATAACAGACATCCCGAATTTGAAAAAGCAAAAATAATAGAACGTCTTGTAGAACCGGACAGAATATTTACTTTTCGCGTACCTTGGATTGATGATAAAGGTTGCGTACAAGTAAATCTCGGATATCGCGTTCAGTTTAATAATGCCATAGGACCGTACAAAGGTGGAATAAGGTTTCATCCGTCAGTAAATTTATCCATCCTTAAATTCTTAGGATTTGAACAGACATTCAAAAACGCGCTTACTACACTTCCTATGGGCGGCGGAAAAGGCGGCAGCGACTTTGCTCCGCGTGGAAAAAGCGATGCAGAAATCATGAGATTCTGCCAAGCATTCATGTTGGAGCTATGGAAATATATAGGACAGGACATGGATGTTCCTGCCGGTGACATAGGTGTTGGCGGACGGGAAGTCGGTTATATGTACGGCATGTATAAAAAACTGACACACGAACATACCGGAAGCATAACGGGGAAAGGGTTGGATTTCGGAGGTTCTATTCTGCGTCCCGAAGCAACCGGATACGGAGCTTTATATTTTGTGCGCCAAATGATGCAGACACACGACATGGATATAAAGGACAAAACCGTAGCAATATCAGGATTCGGCAACGTGGCATGGGGTGCTGCAAAAAAAGCAGTTGAAATGGGAGCCAAAGTAGTTACCCTCTCCGGTCCCGACGGATATATCTACGACCCGGAAGGCATTTATGGAGAGAAAATTGACTATATGTTGGAACTAAGGGCAAGCGGAAACGACATAATTTCTCCATACATGGGAAAATACAACAACGCAGTATTCCACCCTAGCGAGAAACCTTGGAAAGAAAAAGTGGATGTCGCGCTATGTTGTGCCACCCAAAACGAATTGGATGAGCAAGATGCGCAAAGACTTATAGATAATAAAACTCTGTGTGTGGCAGAAGTTTCAAACATGGGATGCACAGAGCAAGCCGCTAACCTGTTTATTAAAAACAAAATGCTGTTCGCTCCCGGAAAAGCTGTGAACTCCGGTGGCGTAGCTACTTCGGGACTTGAAATGACTCAGAATGCGGAGCACATATCATGGACAGGTGAAGAAGTGGATAGGAAATTACACCACATAATGGCGGCTGTGCATGAACAATGTGTAAAATACGGTAAAAACGAAAACGGTTATATTGACTATGTACGCGGAGCAAATATTGCAGGATTCATGAAAGTGGCAAAAGCCATGCTGGCACAAGGCATCATATAAGTATTTGCTCTTAACAAAAATAGTCAGACAGATTTATTCTGTCTGACTATTCTCCTCTTAAATGAGGTAAAGACAATTTATATTTCACTGCGAGCAATCTTACTACGATTACGGTTAAACCGCACACTATACCTGATATAATATGATCGCATCCCATTAAATCGCAAAACATATATGCACCTCCACCAACCAAACATGCGGAAGCATATATCTCTTTTCTAAAAATCAAAGGCTCAACATTTATAAACACATCGCGAAATATACCTCCCGCTGCGCCTGTCATTGTTCCCATAACTATTGCCGTCCACCACGGAAACCCTAAATCAAAAGTTTTTTCCATTCCCGACACGGTAAAAACGGCAAGTCCTATTGTGTCAAACAGGAACCATGTATTGTTTTGTCGTATCAACTTTTTACCGAATGCCGCCACCCACAGCACTGCAAGCCCTGTGCATATAAGATAAACAGGAGTAACCATCCAGAATGGCGTTTGTCTCAACAGAAGGTCCCTCAGAGTTCCTCCTCCGACAGCTGTTGTAAGTCCAACGACATACGCGCCAAACACGTCAAACTTTCTTCCCGATGCGAGACGTATTCCTGATATTGCAAAAGCAAAAGAACCTACGAAATCAAGTATTTGTGCGAAAGAAGGCACCTCTATAAATATATTATTCATTTGTTTGGAACAAATCTAAAATCTCTGTATCCGAGAAGCCTGTCATATCTTTCTCCTTGCAAATGCGCATACACGTAAACAGTATATTCATTTTCTGTTTGAAAGAAATCACCTTCGCTCTCAGATGTCAAACCTTTTTTCTCTCCTTTGGGAACAAACAGATAAGAATAGTTATAATATCCCTGCTTTAACAGAATTGATGCATCATAAACACCGTTTTGACTATCGTATTTCATTTTGTTTTCGGGAGAAAAGACATACGAATTCCATTGTCCGCATACATAATACTCCCCATTATTGTTCTTTTTATCCGCTTCTAAAGCAAAATGAACAATTACATACTCACTTTCGGTATCACAATCAACATCGTTTCTATTTCTAATCACATACGAACCATTTACTTCTTCGTTGTATATATAATTCTCGAAAGGTTTACCGGGATAAAGGAAAGCATGATAAAAAGGAGCAAACCAACGTATCTTTTCTACACCTAAAGTTGGTTGATGAACGTCAAGAATTTCGAATTTCCTGAATTCATTCCCCGCAGGAAAGATAAGTTCTTTACAATGCTGCCATTTCATTTCTCTATCACTGACAAAAGTCGGAGCAGGATTGGAAACGGCATTATCATATCGCTTGTTTTGCAAAATTCTTACGTAAACCTCACGCGCAGGATCTCTCAATTCCACTTTATTTAAGTTCAGAGCCAGTTCTATCTGCTGATGTGCTTTATTATAGTCTATATCTGTATTAGTTGAAACCGTTGCTGCGATTCCAATCTTTTTATCTGCCACCGAAAAGCACGCACATGCCACAGGATTATCCAAATCTTCCTCATCGTATATGCTTACTTTATAGTTTCCGGAAAGCAGAAGTTCCACATTTTGATTGGGGAAATTAATCTTATAATGGGTATAAAGATTGGAAGTATTCATACTTTGCACATAATCTTCTATTGGTTTGTCAAGATTTGTGCCTGTCATATAATCACTTTCAAACAAGCCATCGCTTACATTCCATTCTTTGTCGCAATGTTCTAACTTATATACATACCTCACATAGTCGTGAGTCATATCATCAAATGAAACCGTTACTACATCGTTTCCGTTCAAAGATATAACAGCCGGTTTTTGCCTGTCTCCGTTTACAACGCTTTCTACTGTTCTTATTCGCTCTGAAAAAGACATATTACGCTGTGCCAACACTGTTATATTGACAATCATTACCAGCAAAAGTAGTTTTACACGCATTTTCATTTTTGTTTTATAGGAACAAGTCCCATTTCTTTTGCTTTCCCAAGCATATATTCAAAGACTAAATCATGGTCATTGGGGACTACCCCGTCAAGTACGGCATCTTTTACCAAGGCTTTAAGTATTCCCACCTCACGACAGGGTTTTAGCCCGAATGTTTCCATTATTTCGTTGCCATCCACAGGCGGTTGGAAATTACGAATTCTGTCGCGTTCTTCTATTTCTTTGAGACGGCGACGCACAAGTTTGAAATTATCAAGAAAAGTCTGCTTTCTTTGTCTATTTCTACTCGTTATATCTGCCTCACAAAGGGTCATCAAATCCTCTATATCATCACCGGCATCAAAAAGCAGGCGGCGGACGGCACTATCTGTAACTTCACTGTCAGCTATTGCAATCGGACGCATGTGCAAATCCACCAATTTCTGCACGTATTTCATTCTTTCGTCCAAAGGCAACTTAATTCTACGGAATATCCCTTTCACCATTCTCGCACCTGCAACGTTGTGGTTCTTAAACGTCCAACCGTTTACAGGATCCCAGCGTTTGGTCGTGGTTTTTCCTATATCATGCAGCAAAGCCGCCCAACGCAACCAAAGTTTATTGCTGTTTGCCGCCACGTTTTCAAGTACTTCAAGCGTATGATAAAAGTTGTTCTTATGCGAAAACTTTCCGCGCGTTTCTTGCAAGTCCAAATCTGAAACCTCCGGCAATATATATTGCAGAAGTCCCGCTCTCTGCAAATCTACCAAACCTTTAGACGGGTGTGGAGAGAGAATTATTTTGTTCAATTCGTCTATTATGCGCTCCTGACTGACAATTTTTATACGTTCTGCGTTTCGCTCCAAAGCATCAAAGGTTTCATCATATATATAAAAACCGAGTTGTGAAGCAAATCTGACGCATCGCATCATCCTTAAAGGATCGTCTGAAAATGTAATGTCGGGATCAAGCGGAGTTCTGATAATTTTTTCACGCAAATCGTCCACGCCTCCAAAAGGATCCACCAATTCACCGAAATGTTTCCCGTTCAGGCATAATGCAAGCACATTTATCGTAAAATCACGCCTGCACTGATCATCTTCAAGCGTTCCCACTTCCACAACAGGTTTGCGCGAATCGCTGCTATAACTTTCGCTACGCGCTCCCACAAACTCTATTTCGTGTCCGTGCCATTTTACCTGCGCTGTGCCGAATGTTCGAAAAACGGAAAGGTGTGCCTCTCGCCCCAAACTCTTACAAAATGCTTCAGCCAACCGTATGCCGCTACCAACAACCACGACATCTATATCACAAGAAGGACGATTCAGAAACAAATCTCTGACATATCCGCCAATGACATAGCATTCCACTCCCATTTCGTCCGCGACCTCGGATATTTTGCGAAACAAAGGCTTGTCGATACACCTTATTAACTCTTTTGGGGTCAATTCCAACATCTACTACTCAGATTTTAACGCGCAAAAGTAATAAAATTCAAATGAAAAAAGTAATTTTACCACCGACAACAAACATAACCAACAGTGCCAAATGTATAAAAACAACCAGACAAAACGATACAAGCATTTAATTTTCGCCGTAACAATTGCATCTTTTGCCGTGATTTGTATGCAATCATGCACCTCAAGCAACAGTAAAGAATCAGATGGGTATGAATGGCTTGCAAAAGCACGCGCACAACTCGCCGACAAAAATCACAAAGAGGCACGAAACTCCATAGACTCCCTGCGCAAAAATTGTCCAATGGCTTTCAACGCCCGCGAAGAAGGTATTTTACTCCTTGACTCTATTGAAATTTCGCAGGCAAGGCAGGATTTGGATAATGCAACGGCAAGCATAGACTCCGGGAATGCAGACAAAGACTCCATGTTGTTTGTAAAAGAAGAATCGGAGCAAAAAATTAAGTTCTATACCAAGAAACTTACTCACGACAAAAGCAATTTCAAAAAGCACAAGCAATAGCCAGACTTCCCCAATACGAATTATTTTTATAACGAACAATACTCCGGCAACATAGCACAATCAGTACGTTTTTTTATTGCGCATGTTGCGATATTGATGCGGCATTCTGCAGAGAAAAACATCTTTGTTTTATATGCTTTATCGAACCCGTGAAAAAACACATGGGACTTCGTAAAAAATACAAGCCATATATTTTAAAATACAAGGCACTTGTTTTAAAATAAGTGCCTTATATTTTTAGCTTTTCTATATATACGAAATACAAGGACTTACAAACAACACTTTCTATCAAGTTTTTCTCTATGAATATCGGCTTTTTTATATATGCACACAGTCTTCTATAATATGATAATTCTCCGAAGTTAATATATCGATAATATGTTCTGTAGTACTTATCACATAATGCTTTACTTTAAGAGGTAAATCGTAAAGTTTCTCCATGCCAGTCGCCATAACCTCGCTCAAATATGCAGAATTTTCAACTTCGTATAAAGGATGTGAAGTTAATCCGTTCATTTCTTCGGTAATCCTAAAATGTTCAAGTATTACGCGATATGCATATACATTCTTAAACAGAATTGCAATAGTTCCCTTATTGTCAAATCGGTCAAGAACGACTCTAAGGTCAATTGCGTCATAATCAATAGAATTAATAGAACACTCACAATCCGTTACAAATAAGGGATGATATATTTCGTTCTCCATGTATAATTTTATTTCTAAGTATAAATTGAATTATCGGTATTATTTTTCTATTGCCATCAGCAAAGTTACCGTTTTTTGCAACAAAAAACTCAACAATACCATCTACAATGTGCTTAAAACGGATTTGTAAAATATCTATTTACTTCGTCCCAACCTTACATCTGCTTCCTGTCTATAAAATCGTTCATATCAAATCGTCAATATGCAAAGTTTTTCTACTCCATTTGCTTATTTACAAATAGTTTGTATCAATACCGATTCAAAATCAGACAAAAGAATAGTAGAAGAACTTTGCCTCAATCTTGCTTATTATTGTTTTAATTGGAACTATTTCAATATGAATAACAATACTGTCGGCAACGTACCACAATCGGTACGTTTTTCATTGCGCAAGTGGCGGTATTAATGTTGCATTTTTAAAAGAAAAACAAGCAGGATTTCTCTCTTTCAAAACGGCGTTTCCGACACGAATCATTCCTGTATTCTTTAGTTTTGCCATGTCAACGATAATAATTAAATTTGCTTTTGCAATATATCCTTACATGACGAATGCGTAAAAAATTCATTCATTTCCTCTGGGGACTGCTTTTCGTAACGGTTTTGCTTACGGGACTTGCATTTTTTGCAATTTCCGAAGGTTGGATCGGATATGTGCCGGAACTCAAGCAACTTGACCGTCCCATAGACAAATTTGCGTCTCAAGTGCTCACATCCGACGGGCAATCGCTCGGAACTTATGCACGCTCAGAAAACCGCGTATTCGTTTCATACGATAAAATATCGCCCTATGTAACAAAAGCTTTGGTTGCCACCGAAGACATAAGGTTTTACGACCACTCGGGCATAGACTTCCGCTCGCTTATGCGTGCCGTTGTGAAACGCGGAATACTCGGAAAAGAAAGCGCGGGCGGAGGCTCAACGATAACACAGCAACTTGCCAAGCAGCTTTATTCTTCCACGGCAAAGAACTACATGAAGCGTATGATTCAAAAGCCTGTGGAATGGGTCATAGCCGTGAAATTGGAACACTATTACACTAAAAACGAGATTCTAACCCTTTATCTCAACTATTTTGACTTTCTTCACAACGCCGTGGGCATAAAAACTGCGGCGGAAACCTATTTCGGCAAACAGCCCAAAGACCTTACGCTCACCGAGAGTGCAACTCTTATCGGAATGTGCAAGAATCCGTCATACTACAACCCTGTGAGAGAACCGGAACGCTGTATGGAGAGGCGCAATGTGGTACTCAAGCAGATGGAAAAGGCGGGATACATTACGCAAAGCGAATATGAAGAAAACGCTGCAAAACCCATAGGTTTGAATTTCCATAGAACCGACCATAAAGACGGACTTGCAACATATTTCCGCGAATTTCTGCGTCAAAGACTCATGGCAAAACGTCCCGACAAGGGAAACTATGCTTCATGGCAGAAACAACAGTTTTACGACGACTCTTTGGCATGGGAAACCGACCCGCTCTACGGATGGTGTAACAAACATACGAAAAAAGACGGCTCAAACTACAATATTTATACCGATGGTCTGAAAATATATACCACCATCGATTCGCGCATGCAGAAATATGCGGAAGAAGCAATGCACGGTCATGTGGAAGGATTCCTACAACCGATGTTCAATCGCGAAAAAAGAAATTCGCGCACCGCACCTTTCTCAAACGCTTTGAGTAAAGAACAGGTAAATGCCATAATAGACAAATCAATAAAGCAGAGCGACAGATACCGCACCATGAAAAATGACGGCTATTCTGAGAATGAAATAAAAGAAGCCTTCAAAAAGCCGGTACAGATGACGGTATTCACTCCCCACGGAGAAGTTGACACAATAATGACGCCTTACGATTCTATAAAATACTACAAATCGTTTTTGCGCTCCGGCTTCATGGTCATAGATCCTCACAACGGAAACGTAAAAGCCTATGTCGGCGGATTGAATTATACCCATTTCCAATATGACATGTGTACGGCGGGCAGACGACAGGTGGGTTCTACCATAAAACCTTTCCTATACTCTCTGGCAATGGAGAACGGTTGGAAGCCCTGCGACATGGTTATGAACACGAGACACACTTATAAAGTGGGAGATCAGACTTGGTCGCCAGACAATGCCAATCATTCGAGATACGGACAGCTCGTAACTTTAAAATGGGGCTTATCTCAATCGAACAACTGGATTTCCGCTTATCTCATGAGCAGACTCAGTCCTGCTGCATTCGTAGAACTTATCCACAACTTCGGTGTTACCAATCAGGAAATCTATCCATCTTTGTCGTTATGCCTTGGTCCTTGCGAAATATCGGTAAGCGAACTTGCGAGTGCCTACACGGCATTTGCAAACAAAGGAATCCACGTTTCACCTTTATTCGTAACGAAAATAGAAGACAGTGAAGGAAATGTGGTTGGAGAATTCTATCCCAAAATGAACGAAGTTATAAGCGAAGAAAGTTCGCTACGCATGCTCGAAATGCTACAAAGCGTCATAGACAACGGCACCGGCGGCAGAATAAGATACAAATACCACTTCACAGCTCCCATGGCAGGCAAAACAGGAACCACCAACCGCCACTCGGACGGATGGTTTGTGGGAATAACTCCAAGGCTTGTAGGTGCATGCTGGGTGGGAGGAGAAAACCGTGATATTCACTTTGACAATATGACCTACGGACAAGGAGCGTCAATGGCTCTGCCTATTTGGGCATATTTCATGAAAAAAGTTTATAGGGACAAGAGTCTCGGATACACGGAACAAGAGCAATTTGATTACCCACCCAACTACAGTTCGTGCGGACAAACGGCAAACGACAGCCTTCAATATTCCGCTAACGGCATAGATCGTACTTTTGAATAGAAATCTCAGAAAGAAATGAACAATATAAGTTGTATAGCAATCATACCGGCGAGATTCGCTTCTACCAGATTTCCAGGAAAACCTTTGGCAATCTTGGCAGGAAAACCGATAATAGAACACGTTTACGAAAGAGTTTCCGAAATAGTTGACGATGTTTACGTAGCAGTCGATGATCAAAGAATTTTCGATTGCGTGGGAAGTTTCGGCGGTAAAGCCATAATGACTTCTCCGAACCATAAAAGCGGAACAGACCGTGTGGCAGAAGCTTATAAGAACATAGGAAAGAATTTCGACGTGGTTATAAACGTGCAGGGAGACGAGCCCTTCATTCACAAAGAGCAAATATCGGATTTGATAGGATGTTTCGAAAAAGAAGACACAGATATAGCCACAATAGTAAAGCCTTACGCTCCAAACGAAAATCTTAATGCGCTTTTGAATCCCAACACACCGAAAGTTGTAATTAGTAAGGATAAAAAAGCACTGTATTTCAGTCGTTCGGTGATTCCTTACCTTCGCGGAGTGGAACAGAAAGATTGGCTTGCCTCACACACCTATTATAAGCATATAGGAATCTATGGTTTCCGTTCCAAAGTGCTTGAAGAAATAACACTACTACCTCAAGGCTCGCTTGAGAAAGCAGAATCACTCGAGCAATTGCGGTGGCTTGAGAACGGATACAATATTCGCGTGGCAGTAAACAATTTTGAAACCGTGGGCATAGATACAAAAGAAGACCTTGAAAGGGCGGAATTGTACATAAGCCGGAACTCGTAACAAAAGAATCAATCATGAGTAATATCATAAGCAAATATATCTTGCCGCTTTCCCTTTTCGTTTGTACGCAACTGCAAGCGCAGACATTGAAGATAGGTACATACGAGTTCAAAGACGGTGCACAATATAACGGCGAAATAAGAGCCGGCAAACCACATGGTAAAGGCAAAACCGTGTTCAAAAACGGAGACACCTATGAAGGTGAATATGTAAAAGGAAAACGTCAGGGACACGGTGTATATCAATTCACCGACGGAGAAAAATACGAAGGACAATGGTATCAAGACCAACAACACGGCAAAGGCGTTTTTTATTTCAAAAACAATAACCGCTATGACGGACTTTGGTATAGGGATTATCAGCAAGGAACCGGCAAAATGTATTACTATAACGGAGACGTTTACCAAGGCGATTGGAAAGCGGACAAACGCGAAGGACAAGGTACTTATACGTATTCTACCGGTGCTTATTATAAAGGTTCTTGGCTTGATGACAAGAAATCCGGTAACGGAGTTTTCGATTGGAATGACGGCTCACGCTATTCCGGTTCTTGGAGCAATAATCAAAGAAACGGAAAAGGAACCTTTACTTATTCCGACGGAGATACATATATAGGCGACTGGAAAGACGATATACAAAACGGACGCGGTATTTATAAATTCCGAAACGGAGATACTTACGAAGGACAATACGTAAACGGCGAACGTACAGGCGAAGGTATCTTTACCTTTGCAAACGGAAACAAATATACTGGTAATTTTCTCGGAGGAGAATTCAATGGTCAGGGAACATATATTTGGAAAAACTCTGCACGTTACGAAGGTAATTGGAAAAACAATCTTCGGGACGGAGTTGGCAAATACACTTGGAAAAACGGAAATACTTATGAGGGACAATGGAAAAACGGAGAAATGAACGGCGAAGGTATTTTGCGCTTTGCTGATGGAGGAAAATTCAAAGGAAATTTCAAAAACGGGAAAAAGGAAGGTGTCGGAATTGAAGAAAGAAAAGACGGAACACGTTTTGAAGGACATTTCCACAACGGCATGAAGGACGGAGCTTTTGTCGAAAAGGATGCCAACGGTAACACTACAAGAAAAGGTACTTACCGTAATGACGTTTTACAATAATATCACCACTGTAAAAACTATCTCATGAAAACGCAGGAAGAAACACTTCAATTAATAAAAAGCGACAAATGGTTGCAGCCCTATGGGGAAGCCATTACAGGAAGGCATTTGCACGCTTTGAACCAAATAAAAGAATTGACAAACGGGGAGAAAACCATTTCGGATTTCGCTTCAGGATATTTATATTTCGGACTTCATCACATTAATAACAAAGGTTGGACTTTCAGAGAGTGGGCTCCAAATGCTGCAAAGATTTTTATTGTCGGTGATTTCAATAATTGGAGAGAATCGCAAGAATACGAATTAAAGCGCATTGAAAACGGAATATGGGAAATCTTTTTGCCGGAAAACTCCATGAAACACGGCGACTTTTATAAACTGCGCGTTTATTGGAACGGAGGAAGCGGAGAAAGAATTCCAGCATGGTGCAGAAGAGTTGTACAAGACGAAAACACAAAGATATTCAGTGCCCAAGTGTGGAATCCCGCAAATTCTTACCAATTCAAGATAAAAGATTTCAAACCAAGCACAGATCCTTTGCTCATATACGAATGCCATATCGGTATGGCGCAGGATGCTCAGGGAGTTGGCTCTTACGAAGAGTTTCGAAAGAACATTCTTCCAAGAGTTGTTGCAGACGGCTACAATTGTTTGCAGATTATGGCTGTACAAGAGCATCCATATTATGGCTCTTTTGGCTATCATGTTTCGAGTTTCTTTGCCCCTTCAAGCAGATTCGGAACACCTGAAGAATTAAAACGGTTGATAGATGCCGCACACGAGAACGGGCTTGCCGTTATTATGGATCTTGTTCACTCTCATGCGGCAAAAAACGAAGCAGAAGGCTTGGGTAATTTCGCAGGCGACCCAAATCAATACTTTTATCCCGGCGACAAACACTTGCATCCTGCATGGGACAGCCTGTGTTTTGACTACGGGAAAAACGAAGTTTTACATTTTCTATTGTCTAACTGTAAATATTGGATAGAAGAATTCAAATTCGACGGTTTCCGTTTTGACGGAGTTACTTCTATGCTCTACTACGATCACGGTCTCGGAAAATCATTCGCAAGCTATGCCGATTATTACAACGGACACGAGGATGACAATGCGGTATGCTATCTTACGCTTGCCAATAAGGTTATACACGAAACAAATCCTAATGCAATAACAATTGCCGAGGACGTTTCGGGAATGCCGGGTCTTGCTTATCCTTTCGAGAAAGGCGGCTACGGTTTCAATTACAGGTTGGCAATGAACATTCCCGATTTTTGGATAAAAACCATTAAGGAACAGAAAGACGAAGATTGGAAACCCAGCTCCATATTATGGGAACTTACAAACAGACGCAAGGACGAGGAGAACATTTCATATTGCGAAAGCCACGATCAAGCTCTTGTTGGAGACAAGACAATAATTTTCCGACTTGTTGATGCCGACATGTATTGGCACTTCAAAATTTCCGACAGAAATACCACAGTAGATAGAGGAATTGCCTTGCACAAAATGATTCGCCTCATAACTCTATCCACACTCAATGGCGGTTATCTTAATTTCATGGGCAATGAATTCGGTCATCCCGAATGGATTGATTTTCCACGGGAAGGTAACGGTTGGAGTTACAAATATGCGCGCCGCCAATGGAATCTTGTTGATAACAAAGAATTATGTTTCCATTTCCTCGGTGATTTTGATAAGAAAATGCTCAAGCTCATTAAAAGCGAAAAGCATTTCGGAGAATCACAAGTTGTGGAAATATGGCACAATGACGAAGACCAAATTCTCGCTTTCATGCGAAAAGATTTGCTTTTCATCTACAATTTCAATCCCACAAAGAGTTTCGAAGGCTACGGATTCCAAGTTCCCGAAGGCAGATACAATGTTGTGCTCAACACAGACGCTCGCGAATTTGGCGGTTACTCTTTGGCTGATGACAGTGTGGAACATATCACTCTTTTTGACAAAGAACTTCATGAATACGGCAAAGGTTGGATGAAAATTTACATACCTGCCCGCTCCGCCGTAGTATTAAGACATTCGGAAACCAAATAACAATGCAATATCAATCAAACAGCGGCTCTTCAATACCACGCAGCGTTACACGGGCGTTGCTTATGCTGCTGTTTGTGTCTTTCACGGTGTGTTACATTCACTTTATAGAGTGCAACTTCATAGCACTTACGCAGCACATTCTCTCGGAAGGACACACGCATTACAGCCGTTTGGTGGGAACAGTTGCCATAACAATTTGCGCAGTTGCCATACAAATCGGCGTATCAAGGTTGTTCCGCCTCCCCACCATTGTATATGCGGTTTCATACGTACCTTCGGCTCTCTTCCTTGCCGCAATCACCGATTTGATTCCCGATTTCAGCTTACTCAAACTCGCTGTCTATATTCTGATACTCATTGCCTGCGTTTCTTTTTGCATTTACCGACAGCAGCGAAGCCGGCAGAGACAAAGAAACCACACCTTTATAAATGCGGCAATCCCCAACACGATTATCATAACGGCAATAATGCTTTTCACGGGCTTTGCGGGAAATACGAAACGAATTATGCACTACGAGATGAATGCCGAATATTTTCTCGACAGCAACAACTTTGACAAAGCACTTGGCGTGGGCGCAAAATCATCGGAAACAAGCCAAACGCTGACCATTTTGCGTGCTTACGCATTGGCAAAGAAAAATCTGCTTAACGAGAAACTGTTCGAATATCCCATACCCGGCGGCACCACCACCCTTCTTCCTGCGCTCGGCGACAGTACAAAAATGATTTTCAACCCCAAGAAAATTTATCATTTCCTTGGAGCGATACCATATCCACGCACTACTCCCGATCAATTCCTTAACACAATTTCCGCCCAACCGGAACTTGTGAAAGCAAGACCGCAGATATTAGAATACAAACTTGCCACTCTGTTGCTTAACAAGCAAATAGACAAATTTGCAGCAACCATCAAAAAAGCGCAAAGCGACAGTTTGAAAAGCAATGACCTTCAAAAACATTGCAGAGAGGCACTTGTGCTGTATCAACACCTGCGCACAAAGCCTGTGATTACTATCAAGGACAATCTTACCGAAACAAATTACAACGATTTCATAGAAATGATGCACGCCACTCCTAATCCGCGTGCCAACGCCAATGCTTTGCTATCGCAATACGGAGATACTTATTGGTGGTATTATTATTTCGTAAAAACTCCAAACAACAAACAACAGCAATGAACACAGAAAACCTTACCGGCATATCGAAGATATTAATGAACGCGGCGTGTGCCGTGAGCAAACTCTCACAAGAATCTCCCGCCCCTCTTGATGCGGACAAAATTTACGAAACACTTTCACTATTCAAAGACAGTTTGCTCGAAGAACAAGCATACGTTGTAGAAAAGCGTCCCGAAATCCTTGCCTGTGATGTGGTACGTTTTCAAAACAACAAAGACAAATGGGTGGCATTCGTTGGATTGCTCAACGGACATCCCTATGAAATTTTCACAGGTCTGCAAGACGACGACGAAGGAATACTTTTGCCCAAAACCGTAACGAAAGGAAACATCATAAAAGTGGTAAATCCGGACGGAACCAAAAGATATGACTTTCAATTCGAAAACAAACGCGGATATAAAACCACGGTGGAAGGACTTTCCGAGAAATTCAATAAAGAATATTGGAACTACGCAAAACTCATTTCGGGAGTACTGCGTTACCGTATGCCTTTACGAAACGTCATAAAGCTCGTAAGTTCGCTTTCATTGGAGAGCGAAAACATCAACACGTGGAAAAACGGTGTGGAACGTGCATTGAAAAAATATCTGCCCGAAGAAAATCAGGCATAATATAAGCCACGGAAAAAACATAAGGCATGTTGTAAAAAATACAAGCCATATATTTTAAAATACAAGGCACTTGTTTTAAAACAAGTGCCTTGTATTTTTCGCGAAAAATGACATCTGATTTTCAATAACTTACAAAGCCTGTTTTTTAAGGATGATTTTCCAGGAAATGCGCGATGCCAAAACTCACCGATACGTACTTACATACAAATAAAAAAGACTGCCATAAGTAAAATTAAATCATAATATTATACGGAAATCCCCGAAAACTATTCTTACCTTTGCAGATTGAAAGAAAATCAAAATATGAACAATAGGAAACAATCCAAATATTTGGCTTTTACCGTAAAGAAAAACGACGAACTGTTACCGTTCATCGAAAAAGCCCTCAATGGCATAAGCCATACCAAAGCAAAAGCAATACTTGCCAACGGTGGAGCAATGGTAAACAAAAACACCATAACACAATACAACTACCCGCTCACTCCGGGCATGACCGTTGAAATAAGCCGCCACAAACAGTCGGGAAATATTAACAGCAAATTCATACGAATAGTATATGAAGACCACGACATTATAATAGTGGAAAAGAATCCAGGAATACTTTCGGCACCCGCCCCACACCATCCGTTCAATGTTAAAAGCATTTTGGACAATCACTTGAAAATGTCCCATCAAAAATGCACATCACACGTGGTGCACAGGCTTGACAGAGAAACCTCTGGGCTTATGGTTTACTCAAAAAACATTGAAACAGCCAAAATGCTTACGGAAAACTGGCAAAACATTATAACAGACCGCCGCTACATAGCACTCGTGGAAGGAAAAATGGAACAAAAACAGGGCTCAATAGAAAGTTGGCTGACCGAAAACGAGGATTACATAACCGAAAGCTCTCCCGTTGACAACGGAGGCAAATATGCACTCACCCATTTCAGGACCCTGCGCTCAAACAACAAATATTCGCTTGTGGAATTCAAACTCGAAACTGGAAGAAAGAATCAGATTCGCGTACACATGCAAGACATGGGGCACCCTGTATGCGGAGACATGAAATACGGAAGCAACACCGACCCCGTCCATCGCCTCTGCCTGCACGCATATATGTTATGTCTGTTTCATCCGCGCACACGCGAAAAAATGTGTTTCGAAACTCCCGCACCCGATACTTTCACCAAAGTATTTGAAAGCCCGGGAACAAAACAATAGCATAAGTACAACAAGCCGTATGCAATATAGGGCAAAAGCAAACCAAAACAGCTGCAAACGCCAAAAATAAACAGCGCATACTTCTATATATCAAGATAAAAATATAACTTTGCACGCAAATTCAAATCAACGTGCAATAAATATACAAACAAATATACGACAATCGTTATGACTAAAGCAGAAATTGTAAACGACATTTCAAAGAAGACAGGTATAGACAAAGCCACCGTTCTCACTACGGTAGAAGCTTTCATGAGCTCTGTTAAAGGCTCAATAGAAAACGGCGAAAATGTTTACCTGCGCGGATTTGGAAGCTTCATCCTCAAGAAGCGCGCCAAAAAGACAGCTCGCAACATATCAAAGAACACAACAATCATCATCCCCGAGCACAACATTCCGGCATTCAAACCGGCAAAAACATTCGTCAATTCTGTAAAAGCATAAGAAGCACGCAAGTGCATCTCTGCCCCAACAGCAAAATAACATACCAAGAACTTAAAACATTACAACTATGCCAAGCGGAAAAAAGAAGAAAAGACATAAGATGTCAACTCACAAACGTAAAAAAAGATTGCGTAAGAACAGACACAAGAGCAAGTAAAAACTGTTCTCCGCAATATCACGAAAAAATAAGAACAAACTGTTCGCTTGCAGCCCTATGCGTATAGCGTTTGGTTTGTTCTTATTTTTTATAACTCTCATGCCCGGGCTAACCATGCCTTACGATTTATTTATGCAGACAAACATAAGTGAAAAGAATAATCATCTAAGACTTTTCACGATATAAAAGCACAAAAAATGACAAGCGAAGTAATAGTAAACGTATGTCCCAAAGACATTTCCATTGCTCTTCTTGAAGACAAAAGACTTGTAGAATATCAAAGCGAGAAACGCTCTGAAAGCAATGCCGTAGGCAATATATACATTGCCAAGGTAAAGAAAATACTTCCCGCACTTAATGCGTGTTTTGTTGACGTAGGCTACGAACGCGAGGCATTTCTCCACTATCTTGACCTCGGATTTCGTTTCAACACGGCTCTGCCATACGAAAAAAACATAGCAAACGGCAACTACTACCCTTTGGAACAAGCAAAAGTTAAACAAGAAGCCGACCTTCCCAAAAACGGAAAAATAAGCGACGTACTTCAAGCCGGTTCGGAAATACTTGTGCAAATTGCCAAAGAACCTATATCAACCAAAGGTCCGCGCCTTAGCGGAGAACTCTCATTTGCGGGGCGAAATATCGTACTGATTCCTTTCAGCGACAAGGTTTCCGTATCTTCAAAAATAAAAAGCGATGCAGAAAGAGCACGCTTGAAACAACTTGTTTACAGCATAAAACCACGCAACTTCGGAGTAATCATACGCACAGTGGCAGAAGGTAAACGCGCTTCGGAACTTGACAGCGAAATGAAAGCTCTGCTTAAACGCTGCCACGATGCTTTTCGCAAAGCCGCAGACACACAAAAACGTCCGACACTTGTTTATGAAGAAATAGGTCGCGCAGCCGCTTTGTTGCGAGACATGTATAATCCAACGTTTGAAAATGTTTTTGTAAACGACAGGGAAATAGCCGATGAGATTTCCGACTATCTTCATATTATTGCGCCTGAAAGCAAAGACATAGTTAAATATTACGATGGCAATTCTCCTATATTTGACAACTACGGGGTTACAAAACAAATAAAATCGGCTTTCGGACGCACAGTAACCTACAGACACGGAGCTTACCTCATAATTGAACACACGGAAGCCATGCATGTGGTAGACGTAAACAGTGGAAATCGCGCCAAAAACCCGGACGGACAGGAAGCAAACGCTCTGGAAGTAAATCTCGGGGCAGCCGACGAATTGGCAAGGCAACTCCGTCTGCGCGATATGGGAGGAATTATTGTCGTGGACTTTATTGATATGAATCTTGCCGAAGATCGCCAGAAACTTTACGAACGTATGAATCAGGCAATGCAGAACGATCGCGCCCGACATAATATTCTGCCTTTGTCTAAATTCGGACTAATGCAAATAACAAGGCAAAGAGTACGCCCCGTTACTGAAGTTACCGTAGAAGAAAAGTGTCCTACGTGCGGCGGAACGGGTAAGATTAAATCTTCACTCCTTTTTGCAGACGTTTTGAACCAGAAAGTCAAGGAGGTTTACAATTCCGGCATCGGCAAAATCACTCTTCAAGTTCACCCTTACGTATATGCATACATTTCGTCAGGTTTTTTCTCCACGAAACTCAAATGGAAACTGAAATACAAAGTGAACACGTGTCCCAATCAAAGTCTTGCCTTCCTCGAATACAAATTCATTGATAACAAAGGCGAAGAAATTCCCGTTTCAGAGAAAAACGAAATGCAATAACCCAAAGAAGGAAAACCCAAGACGCATCGTTGATTTCGATGCGTCTTTTTTTGTTGCTTTTGCAAAGCATAAGCCGGAAAAATCTCTTGATAAGCGAATTATATTTAATTTTGCAGCGCGAAACAACATTTACATTCGAAATTATCAAACAAGTATTTATATGAAGAGATTCTTTTTAATTTTTCTGGCAATTGCAGCTGTTTTCTGCAGCCGGGCGCAAAAACGTCCGTTTACCATTCAGGATTTATACAAGGTTAGGAGCGTTTACGGTTTCTCCCTTTCTCCTGCAAACGACAAACTCATCATGTCGCAAAGCAGTATGAATCTGGCGCAGCACAGTTCAAAGTCCGACATTGCCATAATGGATGTGAAAGCAAAAAATCCTAATCTTGAATTAAAAACAGAAGACGGAAAAAGCTACCAGCCCGTTTGGGACAAAGACGGGAAAGGTGTTTTCTACACGGCAATAGCCGACAAAAGACCGCAAGTCTTTTACATGAATCTGGAAAACGGAGAGAAAAAGCAAATCACGGACTTCGAACTTGGCGTAAGCTCCCCTCTTGTCTCTCCCGACAATAATTATATAGCTTTCACGGCAGAGGTTTACCCCGAAGCGGGAGCCGACGGCAAAAAGAACCTTGAACTGATTATGAAAAAAGAACAAGGTCCCGTGCAGGCTCATATTGCCGACAAACTTCTCTATCGTCATTGGACCACTTACGCAGATGGTCGTTACCAGCACATAATTGTTTACGACGTAAACTCAAAGACTTACACCGACGTTACTCCCGGCGAATTTGTATCACCGGTATTTTCGCCCAGCGGTGCAGAAGGCAGTTTCTGTTTCTCTCCCGATTCCAAGGAAATTTGTTATGTTAGCAACCACACCAAGAATCCCGAGGCAAATACCAATTGCGATTTGTGGACAGTATCGGTAAAAGGCGGCGAAGCCAAATGTCTTACATCCGATAACCCAGCATGGGACGGCTCGCCTCAGTATTCCCCCGACGGCAAATGGATTGCATACAGACTTCAAAAGGTTGAAAGCTACGAGAGCGACCGTTTCCGTTTGGCTCTTTACAACAGAGTAAGCGGCGAAAAGAAAATTCTGAGCGAGAAATTCGACAATTGGGTTGACGACTATAAATGGAGTTCCGATTCCAAGCAGATATATTTCATAGGACAACAACGCGGATATTCTCCATTATTCAGAATTGACATAAATTCTTTGAAAATAAGCGAACTCATTCCCAACCGCGCAATCAGTTCTTTTGACATAAGCAATGACGGATACGCTTATTATTCCTATTCGGCCACTGGAAAGCCGTCGGCACTATATCGCTGCAAACTCGGCAAGAAGAATGCGCACGAGGAGCAACTAACTTTTTTGAACAAGGAACTTGAAGACCAAGTTGACATGCGACCTTCGGAAGCAATGTGGGTGAAAGGTGCGCAAGGCGACAGTGTCGAAGTGTTCATTGTCAAGCCTCACAATTTCGATCCGTCAAAGAAATACCCGCTAATCGTAAATGTTCATGGCGGTCCCCAAATGCAGTGGATGGATTCGTTTCGTGGAGATTGGCAAGTCTATCCCGGTGCAGGATATGTTGTGGCATATCCCAACCCCCATGGTTCTTCCGGTTACGGGCAAGCATTCACACGCGCAATTTCCGGTGATTGGGGCGGAAAACCTTATGAAGACGTAATCCTCGTAACCGAAGCTCTTGCCAAACTTCCTTATGTAGATGCTGACAGAATGGGAGCAATGGGCTGGTCATACGGCGGATATTTCATGAATTGGCTCCAGGGACAAAAGCATCCCTACAAATGTCTTGCTTCAATGATGGGACTTTACGACCTGCCCTCTATGTGGGGTACAACGGAGGAATTATGGTTTCCAAACTTCGACCTCGAAGGTCAGCCGTGGAACTCCGAACTCTACAAAAAGTTCTCCCCGTCTCAATATGTCAAGAACTTCAAGACCCCGACCCTTATCATAACAGGCGAAAAAGACTACCGTGTTTCTTACACCCAAAGCCTGCAATACTTCTCAGTGTTGCAGACCCTTGGAATACCTTCGCGCCTTATAGTATTCAAGAACGACGGACACTGGCCCAACACACTCCGCTCAATGCCTGTTTACTATAATGCCCACCTTGAATGGTTTCATAAATACCTTGGCGGATCACCCGCACCATGGAATACGGAAGACATGATAAACAATAAAATAGAATATTGATTAGACATTGCTACAGGCAGCCCGGACTCTAAAAATTCCGGGCTGCTTTTTTATACTCATACACGCAATTTATCTCCCAAATTCAAGCAATTTTTTACCTCTTTTATACATTACTATTATTCAAGAACTTATAACAGACAAAAATATAAGGCATATATTTTAAAATAAGTGCCTTGTATTTTAAAATATATGGCTTGTATTTTTTACAACAAGCCATGTGTTTTTTCCAACAGGCGCACCGGCACTTTCGTACACGGCAAATCCATGCTTTTTCAACAAGCAATAACAGCGTAAAAAGCCATAAAAGCAAAGTTTTTTTGACTCCGTACTCAAAAAAAGCCTCTCCGGGCTTTGTCGGTTAAAATAAAAAGCCTACTTTTGCACTGCTTTTGACAAACAAAGTTTTAGCACAAACAAATTGGAAGTTTGGGTGAGTGGCTGAAACCAGCAGTTTGCTAAACTGCCGTGCGAGTAATCGTACCAGGAGTTCGAATCTCCTAGCTTCCGCAAAAGATGCCACACTATATTCGAAAGAATCCGCATCGTTTCTTTAATGGCGCTTTCGTCTAGCGGCTAGGACACATGCCTCTCACGCATGGAACACGGGTTCGATTCCCGTAGGCGCTACTCCACATTCAATATTTTCTCTTTCCTTTCAACTTTATCTCCGCTCTTTTTTCATTCTCTACACGGAAAAGAAAACTTCATGCGTATTCATTATTAATAAAATCACTACCTTTGCACCATAAACTGCAAGGGCAACGCGCATCGCGCATTTACGCCCCACAAGATAGTAACAACAAACAATACCATCTATGATAGAACTAAGTTTTCCTGACGGCTCAAAGAAGCAATACAACGCAGGCGTTACAGGACTTGAAATCGCAGCGGGCATATCGCCGCAGCTCGCAAAAGCAGCCTTGGCGGTAAAGGTTGACGACGATGTGGAAGACCTAAGCCGTCCCATCGAAAAAGATGCAAAAATCAGCATTCTCACATGGGATGACCCCGAAGGCAAGCATACTTTCTGGCACACTTCCGCCCATCTCATGGCAGAAGCAGTGCAAGAACTTTTCCCCGGTACACAGTTCGGCATTGGTCCGGCTATAGAAAACGGCTACTACTACGATGTTACTCCTCCCGAAGGCACAGTTATTCGCGAAAACGACTTTGCCAAAATAGAAGAGAAAATGCAGGAGCTGCTTAAAAGAAAAGAAAGTCTCCAGCGCATAAACATTTCGAAAGCCGAAGCACTTGAAATGTTCCGTTCCAAAGGACAGACATACAAATGCGAACTCATAGAAGAGCTTGAAGACGGCAACATCACAATTTACAAACAAGGCAATTATGTGGACTTGTGTCGCGGACCGCACCTTGTAGACACCACACCCATCAAAGCAGTCAAAGTAACTTCTGTAAGTGCTGCCTTTTGGCGTGGCGATGCAAAAAATCCGCAGATGACACGTATATACGGCATTTCCTTCCCCAAGAAAAAAATGCTCGAAGAATACCTTGCACTTGTAGAAGAAGCCAAGAAACGCGACCACAGGAAAATTGGCAAGGAAATGGAACTCTTTATGTTTTCCGAGCGTGTGGGCAAAGGTCTCCCTATATGGCTTCCCAAAGGAACAATATTACGCGAGCAACTCACCGATTTCCTGAAAAGGATACAACATCGTTTCGGTTATTTGCAAGTAATTACCCCGCATATCGGTAGCAAACAACTGTATGTAACCTCGGGACACTACGCAAAATACGGCAAAGATTCTTTCCAGCCCATCCATACCCCGGAAGAAGGCGAAGAATACATGCTTAAACCTATGAACTGCCCTCACCACTGCGAAGTTTATGCCCGCAAACCACGTTCATACAAAGATCTTCCGCTGCGCATAGCAGAATTCGGTACGGTTTACCGTTACGAACAGAGCGGAGAACTTCACGGACTGACACGTGTGCGCGGCTTTACGCAGGATGACGCTCATATATTCTGTCGTCCCGACCAAGTTAAGTCTGAATTCCTGCGTGTAATGGATATAATCATGATTATATTCCACGCACTCAAGTTCGAATCCTTTGAGGCACAGATTTCTCTGCGCGACCAAAAAGATCATAGCAAATATATTGGTAGCGACGAGAACTGGGAAAAAGCAGAAAGCGCAATCATCGAAGCCTGCAAAGAAAAAGGTCTCAACGCTCACATAGAATATGGCGAAGCTGCTTTCTATGGTCCGAAACTCGACTTTATGGTAAAAGACGCAATCGGTCGTCGTTGGCAACTTGGTACTATCCAGGTGGACTATAACCTTCCCGAACGCTTTGAGTTGGAATACATGGGAGACGATAACGAAAAGCATCGCCCCGTAATGATTCACCGCGCACCTTTTGGCTCCTTGGAACGTTTCGTAGCAGTTCTCACGGAGCATACCTGCGGACATTTCCCGTTATGGCTCACTCCTGTGCAAGCTACTGTACTTCCCATTTCCGACAAATTCAACGATTACGCAGAAAAGGTAAGACAATATCTTGACGAGCACAATGTTCGTACAGAAATAGATGCACGCAGCGAAAAAATCGGTCGTAAAATTCGCGACAACGAAATGCAGCACATTCCGTATCTGCTTATCGTTGGTGAAAAAGAGGCATCAAACGGCACCGTATCGGTACGTAAACAGGGCGAAGGCGACAAAGGAGCAATGAAATTCGAAGAATTTGCAGATAAAATAGCGCAAGAAGTTCTCCAAGAAACAAATAAGTATTAAATTTGCACTCGGTTTTGGGCGGTGTCCTACCAAAGGGACACCGCAGCAAGCCGAAAAAACTCTGAATGAAGAACGATAAACTAAAAAACAGATATCGCGTAAACGAACAGATACATGTGCGTGAAGTACGTGTAGTAGGCGACAACATAGCCTCCACGGTTATGCCCACACATCAAGCTATAGCTTTGGCTCAACGTGAGAACCTCGATTTGGTAGAAATCTCACCTAACGCCAATCCTCCTGTATGCAGGCTTATAGATTACTCTAAATTCCTTTACCAGCAGAAAAAGCATCAAAAGGAAATGAAAGCCAAGCAGGTTAAGATTGATGTAAAAGAAATAAGATTCGGACCTCAAACCGATGATCACGATTATAACTTTAAGCTTAAGCATGCCCAAGAATTTCTTTCCGATGGTAATAAGGTGAAAGCATACGTGTTTTTCAAGGGTCGCAGCATTCTGTTCAAAGAACAAGGAGAGGTTTTGCTTCTACGTTTCGCCAGCGATTTGGAAGAATACGGAAAAGTGGAACAAATGCCTGTGTTGGAAGAAAAGCGAATGACTTTGTTCATTGCTCCAAAGAAAACAACCAAGAGCAATTCCGAAAACAAACAACAGGAAGAAGCTTCTGCAAAAGAAGAAAAGAAAGCCCCGAAATCAAATGCCCCGAAGGAATACAAACTTCCCATGATTGAAGGCGAATAACAAAGGTAAATGTGTCGTGTACACGTAGTTGGTATACGTGGCGCGCTAATATAAAACCATTAAATAACAAATTAAAATGCCAAAACAAAAAACCAATTCCGGTGCTAAAAAGAGATTCTCTTTCACCGCGACAGGTAAAATCAAACGTCATCACGCTTTTCACAGCCACATCTTGACGAAGAAGACCAAAAAGCAAAAACGCAACTTGGATCATGTTGCTATCGTTGACAAATCAAACGTAAAACAGATTCGCGAACTTTTGCTCAAGCGTTAATCAAACAACATCATTAACCCGAATGACCAGCTCAAAAAGCTCGCACTAATAAAAAATGCGGCGCTGACATTCAAAAAGACAAAAAACAAATGCCAAGATCAGTAAATCACGTAGCATCACGCAACAAAAGAAAAAAGATATTAAAGAAAACCAGAGGTTATTTTGGCGCGCGCAAAAACGTTTGGACCGTTGCCAAAAATACCTATGAAAAAGGTTTGACCTACGCTTTCAGAGACCGTAGAGCAAAGAAACGTGAATTCCGCGCATTGTGGATTCAGCGTATCAATGCTGCTGCACGTCTTGAAGGTTTCTCATACTCACAGCTTATGGGTGCTCTCCACAAAGCAGGTATTGAAATCAACCGTAAAGTGCTTGCAGACCTTGCTATCAACGATCCCAAAGCTTTCAGCGCAATCGTTGCAAAGGTAAAGTAAAAAACAACATTTCTGAAAAATAACGGGAATCCGGTTCGCTTTAGGCAAACCGGATTTTTTCATTTTCCTTCTCTCAAATATCGCCTACACTTTTCTTTTTGACTTATAACACATTCGACAAAAAGCCAACAACATCTATATTCCACTATACAAAGAATGACTTTCCTGAAAGCAATACACATAAAACCTTACAGAATCTCCAAGCAAAAAATACTACATAGGATTTTCTAACACTAAGTAAAAATTCTCCAAATCGGTAAATGTTCTTGTACTTAGGTGTTGGCACTTAAAACTTGTACCATTTTGCACAAAACTTAAATCATGTCCTGTCAGAATAAAATGTAGTACAATATCATGCTGAACACGAATAGAAACTCACACAATAATCCAAGTTATTCTCCAAATCTGTCTTTATATATCTCAAAAAAGAAACAACTGCGTTAAAAGTCCTACTCATATTTTTAGAAAAGATGCAGTCGCACATTTCAATAGATTCTAAACAGAACTCGTCATAAAGTTTTTACCAACTTTTATACAGTCTTCGTTTTTCAGCACATCTATATTTATGCATAAAATGCAAGCAACATCCAATAAAAAACACACAACTTCATGCTTTTGGTCTCCATAAATTAAAACTCGCAATATGCCCCAAAACATGCTTCCGACAGACCTTGTGTTTCAGACATATACAATCGCGAAAAATACAAGGCATATATTTTAAAATACAAGGCACTTATTTCAAAATATATGCCTTGTATTTTTTACGAAGTGCCTTCTTTTTTTTTCGCCTTCAGATATGGCGTTTTTTACAATGGGAATTTTCCTGTTTCCTACGCAGTTTTCTTATTTTTTTTGCGCTAAATTTCAAGTTATTCTCCATCGCTAATGAAAATTCGCATGTTCAAATAGAATGTATGGTGGTTTCTAAAGGTTTTATGGCTTTACAGATATTCGTACAATAAAAAAAAATAATGTCCGCAATGCCAATATTTTGATCTTGCGGACATTTGATATAAAAAGCAATACGACAGCCTTTAAAATTTTATATTTTTACCTTGCTCAATCAAAACGCTGTCAATCGTAGAATTATTTTTTAAGAAAGGAAAATGTCTGATAAAATAAACCAAATTCTATGGAGTCCGGATTTTGCTCCATCATCCATGATGATACTCTTATTGAAAAGACTATCATCAATATCTTCATTAGATACTTTCATATTTTTGGCAATGTCGATACTATCTATATTTTTTTCACATTGCTTCGATGGACTTAGACTTTTCTTTCTTGATTGCCCATTGCTACAAGCTACCATTGTTAAGAAAGACAACAGAACAAGTATAAAAGGAATCTTCATCATTGTCCTCCCTTTCTCGACTTCATTTACTTGTTCTTTCTTAGTTCTTTGCATCTAATTCGAAAAATTCTGAAGAGTGCTGCAGATTATTTTTCTTGCACGCAGAATTTTATGCATAATGATTTTTATATGGTTTGGCGTAACGAAGAATTTTATTGTTTCCCCTCTTCTTCAAGTTCCGCTTTTTTTACTTTACGGAAAAGGTCGGAGGCAAATATAAAGTTGTTAAGCAATTCATTGCTCGAAGTCATTACTTCGTCTTTGTTACCCTGCCACTCTTTACGCCCGTTGTAAAGAAATAAAATGTTCTCGCCTATACCCATAACGGAATTCATGTCATGGGTGTTTATTATTGTGGTCATGCCATAGTCTTGAGTTATGCCGTGAATCAACTCGTCAATCACGAGTGAGGTTTTGGGGTCGAGTCCTGAGTTTGGTTCGTCGCAAAAGAGGTATTTCGGATTCATTGATATGGCTCTTGCTATTGCCACACGCTTTTGCATACCGCCACTTATCTCTCCCGGCAGTTTACTTTCGGCTCCTTTCAGATTTACTCTCTCAAGACATTCGTTTGCCTTGCGCTGACGGTCGCGCCATGAAAGCGTAGAAAACATATCAAGCGGAAATCTTACGTTGTCAAGCACAGTCATGGAGTCGAACAAAGCTGCGTTCTGGAAAATCATTCCCATTTCACGACGCAAAAAAGTTCGCTCTTTTTTTGACATTCCGAAAAAGTTTCTGCCGTCATAGAGCACTTCACCGCCCGTAGGCTCGAAGAGACCTACAATGCACTTCATGAGTACGGTTTTGCCGGAACCACTCTGCCCTATTATGAGATTCGTTTTTCCTTTTTCGAACACCGTGGATATTCCTTTCAATATCTCGCGGTCGTCAAAGGTTTTATGTATGTTTTTTAGTTCTATCATGGCTTTAGGAAAGGAGTTGGGTTAAGAACATGTCGGAAAAAAGTATGAGCATGGAGCTTGATACCACCGCATTTGTGCTTGCCTTGCCCACATTAACAGACCCGCCCTCCACTGTATAGCCGTAATAAGAGGACACGCTGGAAATTATAAAAGCAAAAAACAGTGATTTTATCACTCCCATCCATAGAAACCACTCCGAAAACTCATGCTGCATTCCGGCAGTAAGGTCGCTGGGGGTAATTATGTGCCCTATGTATGCCGTGGCATAAGCTCCGATTATTCCTGAAACCGTTGAGAACGTTACGAGAACGGGAATCATCGTTACAAGCCCGAGAATCTTGGGAAGGATGAGGTATGAAGCGGAGTTAATACCCATTATTTCAAGTGCATCAATCTGCTGCGTAACCCGCATGGTACCAAGCTCGGACGCAATGTTAGATCCTACCTTCCCCGAAAGTATAAGGCACATTATACTTGAAGAAAATTCGAGCAACATGATCTCGCGCGTAACGTATCCCGAGGTCCAATGGGGCATCCATGCGCTTTGCACGTTCAGTTTTATCTGAATGCAAATCACCGCTCCTATGAAAAAGGATATAAGCAGTACTATTACAATGGAATTTATGCCAAGCTGCTGCATTTCCCGCAAGTATTGCCTGGTAAACATTCGCATTCTTTCGGGACGTGAAAACACTCGTCCCATGAGACGCAAGTATTTTCCGAATGTGGTAAGACTTTTCTGAATAAGCATTAAACAGCCGTTTTGATGTTCACATTTTGTGCAAAGTTATGAAAACTTTTGTGGCGGATAAGCCCTACGGCTTTTTTCTTTCTCCATTTTGATCGAATTTCGTAATTTTGTTTCGGCAAAATGCCCTACACTATATAAATTCCACCATTGATGGACCAGCAAAAGCAAGAAACGGAGAAAAGTTCCATGGTGTTGCGCACCGAAGGACTTGTCAAGATATATGGCAAACGCACCGTGGTAAACGATGTGTCGTTTGAAGTAAAACAGGGAGAAATCGTGGGTCTTCTCGGACCTAACGGTGCAGGAAAGACCACGTCTTTCTATATGACCACGGGACTTGTCAAAGCCAACGGCGGACATATATATCTTGACGGCAACGATATTACCGACTATCCCGTGTATAAACGTGCACAAAGCGGCGTAGGCTATTTGGCGCAGGAACCTTCGGTGTTTCGCAAAATGTCTGTAGAGGATAATATCGCTTCCGTGCTTGAAATGACAGGGAAACCCAAAGCCTATCAAAAAGAGAAACTTGAAAGCCTGATAAATGAATTTCGTTTGCAAAAAGTACGTAAGAATCTTGGCGACCGTTTGTCGGGAGGCGAACGAAGAAGAACCGAGATTGCACGCTGCCTTGCCATCGATCCGAAATTCATAATGCTTGATGAACCGTTTGCGGGCGTTGACCCTATTGCAGTAGAGGACATTCAATATATTGTTTGGAAATTGAAATACCGCAATATTGGAATTCTGATCACCGACCACAATGTAGAAGACACTTTGTGCATTACCGACAGGGCATACATGCTTTTTGAAGGAAGAATACTGTTTCAGGGCACACCGGAAGAACTTGCATCGAACCAAGTTGTACGAGACAAATATCTTACAAACAGTTTCCAACTTCGCAAAAAGGACTTCCAGCTGATTGGCAGGCAAAAAGGCGAAAACGATATAGAAACGAAATAGAACAATACGGCAAATTGCATTCGTTTCGTACCATATTATATAATATTACAATCGCGCTGTTGAGCGTGATTGCCTTTTCGGCGTGTTCGTCAGAAAAGTTTCTGAGCAACGGAAGCACCGTGCTTTCTTCAGTAAAGATTAAATCGGCAGAAAAAACCGTCAACGCAAAAAACTACGACAGATACCTCAAGCAGCATCCCAATTCAAAATGGTTCGGATTGGTAAAAGTTCCACTTGGAATCTATTGTATTGCAGGCAAAGACACTTCACGCCACCATGCTTTGCATAAACTTGGTGAAAGCCCAGTGGTTTATGATTCCGTTATGTCGAAGAATTCACTTTCCAACCTACGCAATGCCTTGATAAGCGCAGGTTATCTGAAAGCCGATGCAAATTATACGGAACGCCGCAAAGGTTATAAAACAAACATTGAATATACTATTTTTCCGGGTCCGCTTTATTCTATAGATAATATAGAATGGAACATTGAGAACCCGGAATTTCGTAAAATAGTCAGGAATGACAGCGCAAACTCGCATCTTTTCAAAGGAATGGCTTGTGATGTAAATGTTCTAAACGAAGAACGTAACCGTATTGTCAAACTTTTGCAGAACAGCGGGTATTATAATGTAAACAGAGACTTTGTCAGTTTCGTTGCCGACACTTCTGCTTTCAGCAAAAACGTTTCTCTTCTGGTAAACATTTCATTCGCCAGCGGAGCACGCGACTCTGTTAAGGCATATACAAGATATCATATCGGCAAAGTGAATTTCTATTACAATATTAACGAAGATTCTGTAGAAAACATCTCAAAATCTCAATGCGACACGGTAAACGATGGTTACGGTTCCGTTGTTTATTCTTACGGACATGCAATGCTTCGCAATAAGACCATGCTTCGCAACGTTTACTTCCGTCCGGGCGATATTTATAACCAATCAAAAATACAAAACACCTATCAACGATTGGGCGGATTGGCTATTACCGATTTCGCTTCTGTGAAACTTTCCGAAGCAGAATGCGACTCTATGCACGGACAAAAGAACAGCGCTGACGCACTTACCGCCGACATTTTTTTCAAATCAAGAAACGTCAACTCCATAAGCTTTGAACTTGAAGGCACAAACATGGCAGGAGATTTGGGAGCCGCAGCCGCGCTTTCCTTTGAGAATCGAAATGTTTTCAAAGGTGCGGAAAGTTTTGATTTGAAGCTTCGTGGTGCTTTCGAAGCCATTAAAGGTTTGAAAGGTTACAATAATAATGAGAACTATATAGAATTCGGAGTAGAAGCAAACCTGAAAGTTCCGATGCTTGTACGTCCTCTTCAGCACCGCCACCGTATGAGTTCGATTGTCAACTCTGAAATTTCTCTTATTTACAATACTCAAGACCGTCCGGAGTTTCATCGGCGCACGCTTACCGCAGGTATTCGATATCTCTGGAATTCTTGGCAAAACAAACTACAGCACAGGCTTGACCTCATCAGTCTCAACTACGTTTTCATGCCTTGGATTTCCGATACCTTCCGCCACGATTATCTCGAAAACACTTCTTCGCGAAATTCAGTGCTTAGATATTCTTACGAAGACCTGTTTATTATGCGTTCGGCATATAATATGGTTTACAATTCGAGGGGTAATCGTTCTTCAAGGCTTCTCGATTATACCAACAACTCTTACAGAGTAAGATTCGGGATAGAAACAGCGGGCAACCTGTTGTATCTTCTTTCGCACATTCTCCATAGCGAAAAGAATGCCGACGGACATTATAAACTTTTCAACATTGCTTTCGCACAATATGCCAAAGTCGATTTAGATTTTGTGAAGAATTTCGTAATAGACAGCCGAAACGCCGTAGCCTTTCACGCAGGAATAGGTTTGGCACTGCCTTATGGAAATGCCTCAATAGTTCCTTACGAGAAAAGATACTTTGCGGGAGGTGCAAACTCTGTGAGAGGTTGGAGCGTAAGAGAACTCGGACCGGGAAAATATCGCAGCAAAGATGGAAAGATTGACTTCATAAACCAAACGGGTAACATAAAACTGGATGTAAACCTGGAATACCGCACCTTCTTGTTTTGGAAATTACACGGAGCAGTATTTGCCGATTGCGGAAATATATGGACAACGCGCAATTATTCCGATCAACCGGGAGGAAAATTCCAATTCAATAATTTCTTTAAGCAACTCGCCGCAGCTTACGGCATTGGTCTGCGTCTGAATCTTGATTATTTTGTTCTTAGATTCGATGGTGGCATGAAAGCTGTCAATCCTTATTATTCCAATTCGCGCGAACATTTTCCAATAATACATCCGCGTTTTTCAAGAGACTTTACTTTTCACTTCGCGGTAGGTTTGCCATTCTGATTTTCCATTCTTTTCCCTCTTTTACAAGCATAAAACGGAAACTCTTTTCTCTCTGTCCGGGCACAGGATAACCTCCAATCGTGTCTACAAAGATTCCGTTTTCCACCTTTATCCTGCATTCCGCTTCGCTGTCGCTTTTCAAAGAAATTTCAACTACACTCACGGTGGGCGTATCGGTTATGTTTTTCAGACTATCCACTATCTTCCTACTCATGTTCGACGCGCAAAATTCGAGAACCCTTCGCGAATCTTCCGTGGTATATGCAAGCGCATCGACATACTTGAAATTGAAATAGCAATGCGCAAAACGTTCTGCACACAATGCCGCTTCCTTTTCTTTATCGTCTCCCCCGCCACAAGAAACGAAAGTCATGCACTGCCACATGCCCAATGCCAATATAAACAACCTGCTATTGATAATCTTTCTTCTACTCATGTCTCATGCCTTATGTTTTAAGCAAGGCAAATTTAACAACAGTCTTTGATTTTTTAGTAACTTCGCGCAGTTTTATAATTTGTAATGTTGAAATTTTTGTCATTCGGCAGTGGAAGCAGCGGCAATTGCTATTTGTTGGAATCTTCAGAAGAAAGCATTCTGATAGATGCAGGCGTTGGCTACCGCAAAGTCAAGAAATATTTCTCGGAATACGGGGTGAATCAGGAAAAGATAAGCGCAATATTCTTAACCCACGACCACACAGACCATATTTCCGCCGTTTCGGGACTTGCCATATACCTTAAGATTCCTGTCTTTGCCACAGAAATTGTTCACCAAAGAATAAATACAAATTTCAGAATACACAAAAAGCTACCCAAAAACCTTGTAAAGCCTATACAAAAACTGCAACCTGTGAAGATTGGTGCTTTCACCGTTGAAGCATTCGATGTTCCGCACGACAGCGCAGACTGTTGCGGATATACCATTACTTATAATGACAAACGGTTTGTGCTTATAACCGACTGCGGAAAGATTACAGAAGAAGTAAGCTCCCGTGCGCTTGAAGCCGATTACCTTGTGCTCGAATCAAACTACGACCCGCAGATGCTCGAAACCGGACCTTATCCGCTCCACTTGCGTCGCCGGATAGCATGTTCCACAGGGCACTTGTCAAACACGGAAACAGCAGAGTTTCTTCGCGACAACAGTTTTGCCAATCTCCGACAGCTTTTCCTTTGTCATCTTAGCGAGAACAACAATACCCACGAGCTTGTAGATTCTGCGGTTTCCCAGGCTCTGCAAGACAAGAATGTTCCGTATCACATACTTGACCGCCGAAAAGTAAACGGATTCTTCGAACTTGACTGAAACAAACGGATACTCCTCGTAAGTTTTTCTTTGAATACGTAAGAAAAAGCACGAAACATTTGGTAGTTTCAAAAAAACGCGCTACTTTTGCACTCGCATTCGGAAAGATAACAAACTTCAAACCGATGCGCCCTTAGCTCAGTTGGTAGAGCAATTGACTCTTAATCAATGGGTCCAGGGTTCGAGTCCCTGAGGGCGTACAGAAAAGCCGCTGATATGGTTTATATCGGCGGCTTTCTTTTTGTCTTTTTGCACACATTCCCCTTCTTTTCTTGTCCATTAGTTCAAAAATCTCTATTTTCGCAGAAAATGAGATGATTATACCATGAAAAGAAAATTATTACTGACATTTTTAGTATGCCTATCGCTTGCTGTGAAAGCGCAACACAAAAGTTACGATGTTGCAGCGTTTTTCTATCCCGCATATTGCAGTGACGACCCGCGTTTACGCCCGTTTTGGCCCTCAGGCATGGGAGAATGGGAAACTGTTATGACCATGCAGCAGCGCAATCCCGGACATTATTGGAACCGACGACCTTTGTGGGGATATATCAACGAAGCGGACCCCACAGTTATGGAAATGGAAATAGACCAAGCCACAGACCACGGCGTGGGCGTGTTCATTTTCGACTGGTATTGGTTTGACGGTCGCCCGTTCATGGAAACTTCGCTCTGCAACGGCTTTCTGAAAGCCAAAAACCGCAACAAAATGAAGTTCTATCTTATGTGGGCAAACCACGATGTGCTGAATCTTTGGGACACAAGGCTTGCGAGCGTGAACGAAAACAATGTGATATGGCAGGGAAAGGTTGGCAGAGAAGAATTTGAAAAGATATGCCACCGCAACATAGAAATGTTTTTCAAGCAGCCCGAATACTATAAAATCAATGGCAAGCCGGTGTTCATGATATACGATGTAAACAATCTCATTGAGGGGCTCGGCGGCATTGAAAAGACCATCGAAGCTCTCAAGTGGTTCAGAAAAGAAGTAAAGAAAGCCGGTTTTCCCGATTTGGAGCTGCAGTTGACCATGTGGTCGGTGAATCTTAACTACAGCGGGCTTGATGGCAACAAAACCATTGAACCCGGCAACGACTTCGTTACGAAATTGGGATTCAACAGCTCAACTCATTATCAATTCTGCCATTTTCTGTGGATGGACGACGATTACGCAAAAATAACAGACCGTGCCGTTGCGGAATGGAACAAGATTGATTCAACTTTCACCATTCCCTATTATCCCCACGTGAGCATTGGTTGGGACAACAGTCCGCGCACGGCGAAAAGTCCGGTAACAAAGAACAATACTCCCGAAAATTTTGAACGCGCACTTAAGTTTGCCAAAGATTTTGTTGACAAACGTCCTAAAATGCAGCCGCTCATAACCATCAACAGCTGGAACGAATGGACAGAGACAAGCTATCTGCAACCGGACAACGTTAACGGCTACGGTTATCTTGAAGCAGTGAAAAAAGTTTTCGGAAGCGTAAAATGCGAACAGGCAAAGAAATAAACACGTAAGCCTTTAGCTCTGCATATTCCAAGAAAATATGCACATAATCCGGCAAAAAATCCGCTTTTTTCCCCACTTCCGAAAAAACACATGGGAAATTGCAAAAAACACGAGCCATATATTTCAAAATATATGGCTCGTATTTTAAAATATATGCCTTATATTTTCCGTCATTTCAAACTTCTGATAAACAACAACTTACAAAAATAGTTCAAAACGCTTTAATTTCTTGTTTTTCAAGACGTTATCATTTTTGCCTTACTTTGCGTCTTTTGCAACGTCCGCCACCGGTTATATGAATATATATAAGGAAGCATACACTTCTTATGCAGAATCTCCGTTATGTCTTTCACAAGCTTTTCTAACGACCAACCAAACAAGAAATCTTTCATTTATAACATACCGGTTGCATTCCGAAACACAAAAAAAGCCGCAATCAAATGCGGCTTTTCTTTATTACTGTCAGCCCAAAGGCTTTCATTCTTCCTCTGCCTCGATTATATCCTTACCAAACACGAGATGATCCTTGTCTTTCGGGTCGGAAAATTCAAGAGTTCCTATATACATGTTGCGGGGATGTATCTTGGTATGACTTTCATGGGCATGGAACACAATGCGGAACTTACCGTTTTTATCGGTAAAGAAAGAGTTGTGTCCTACTCCCACAAGTGTGTCGGGACATTGGAGAAAAGGATTGTCGGCACGCTTAACCCACGGACCTTCAGGCTTGTCTGCCACCGCAAGACCCAAACCGTATTTCTGCGACTGGTAGTCATTTGCAGAATATATCATATAATACTTCTTGCCTTTGGTAAACACACACGGACCTTCGTTTACCCGCGCCTGCGCACGCTCCCATTCCTGGGAAACACTGAAACAGTGTATCATTTTCGTGCTGTCGAACGAACACAAATCCTTATTGAGCGGAGCAACCCAGATGTTGTTGCCGTCATTCATGCGCACGAAAGTAATATACGGTTTCTTTTTGCGATCAAAAAAAAGCGAAGAGTCAATAGCTTTCTCTTCGAGCATTGGTTTAGTGCCAATCTGTTTGAAAGGACCGTAAGGCGATTTGGATTTCGCCACATAAAGATGCTCGTTTCCCGAAAAATACATAATATATTCCTTGCCAATCTTGTAAACCTCGGGAGCCCAGAAGAAACGAGGTATATTGGTGTCTTTTTTATTCAATGCAAGCCCTTTGTTGGTCCATTTTTTCAAATCCTTTGAGGTAAAAACCAAAATGCCGTCGGGCGAAAAAGTTCCGTAAGCATAGTAAGTACCGTTTTCATAGAATATAAACGGATCGGCAAGGCGCACCTTCGCACTCACAGAAGAAACAATGCCCGCCAAAAGCGCGAACAAACACAAAACTACTATTCTACAGGTTTTCATATTCACTTAATTTTCTTTTGATTTCGCTTCATTCCAAAGTTTGTCCATTTCATCAATCGTCAGCTCACTCACATGCCGCCCGCTATCCTTTGCGCCCTTTTCAATATGGTTGAAGCGCGAAATGAACTTGCGATTCGTCCGCTCCAAAGCGTTGTCGGGATTTATGCCATACAGACGTGCAGCATTTACAAGAGAGAATAGGAGATCGCCAAACTCACCTTCGCAATCCTTATCCGTTCCTTTTTTCAAAGCTTCTTCATACTCGGACAACTCTTCCCTGACTTTGTCCCATACATCCTCTTTGTTTTTCCAGTCAAAACCCACATGTGCGGCTTTTTCCTGTATCCGGAACGCCTTAATAAGCGAAGGCAATGAATTAGGAACTCCCGAAAGAATCGTTTTATTGCCGTCTTTCTCGTGTTCCTTGAGCTTTTCCCAATTATCAGCCACCGCCTCCGCACTGTCAGCCTTTACATGCCCGTAAATATGGGGATGGCGATAAATAAGTTTGTCTGTCAAAGCCGTACAAACGTCAGCAATGTCGAAAAGTCCTTTTTCCTGCGCGATTTTTGCATAAAAACAAATGTGCAGAAGAACATCGCCCAATTCCTTACGCTCTTCCTTGCTGTCATTACGCTCAAGAGCATCGCAAAGTTCGTAAACCTCTTCTATTGTATTGGGTCGGAGACTTTCGTTGGTCTGTTTGTGGTCCCACGGACACTTTTCCCGCAATTCATCAAGCACATCGAGCAAACGTCCGAAGGCTTCAAGTTTCTTTTCTCTCGTATTCATTTGTCTTAATAGCTATACTCTTATGCAAAGATACACATTAAAACATGTACATGCCGCTTATCGCACAACCATTACCATACCCGGTTCGGACTTGTCGCCTTTTGTGGCAGCCATAAGTCCCACACGGCGTATGACATCTCCAGGAACGGTTATCGAACGTCCCTCGATTTTTACATCTTTAGTAATGTCCACGGGAATCTTTCCTTTCAAATCCTGCGCAAGGACGCGAGGTTTCGAAGGCAAATCCTTTGTGTAACGAATGCATAGGGACTCGTAAGCTCCGAATACGCCCACCGGTGCTTTTACATCGGGCACTTCTATCGTTATCTTTGCCAACGGAGTGTATGTACGGCGAATGATTCCGCGCTCAAGCGTTGCCACAGCCACAGCACCATTCGGATATTTCGATGCAAGCACAAACGGTTTTTCTTTTTCGGCACATTCAACCACAGGCAAAGGCATTGCGCGACTTATTATCGCAGGTGCCGACTCACGCAAAGTATCGCCGACATGACGAGTGGGCACCCAGGTTTCACGCTCTCCCAGCACCCAGCAGTCTTCAATGGTTTCGGAATCTATGTTAGCATCGGCATCCACGCCAAAAGGCTCGGCAATCCTATGCCACTTCAAAGCGCGATTAACTTCATCCATACGGCTCTTCAAATCTCTGCCATGAATCGGGAAAACATGGTCAAGTTGCCCATTGGGTAAGGGACCGTTAATAGGATGACGCATTACGCCGATGGCACACCCCAAACCTACTGCAATATATGGCTCGTCTTCACAATTTACAAGCCCGAGATTCCCCTCACTCTTCTTTAGCGGAAGCAGTTTTGCCACACGTTGCAGGGTAACAGGCACAGAAGTAATAACTTCTACATCGTATGTGCGAAAAGCATCGTACTTTCCGGCGTTGTCAAAGGTATATGCGTGTTCTATAAGTATTTTCGGAGCGTATTTGTGCCCTATCTCTGTCATTTTAGTGCGCCATGCGGCATCGTTTTCCTTACGTCCGTAGTCCACTTTCCAATAACAAATGCCGGCTTTCTCGTTTTCTGTCAAACGTGTCTTCCAATATTCGTCGGGATTGCTTTTGTCCGACTCGGTTAAGGCTTCCTGGGCACATATCCAGCCACCCAATCCTTTCCAGCCGAGACTTTTCACCTTTTTAGTCAGTTTTCCGAGACGCTCCACGGGGTTTCCTTTGAAACTTGGGAAACGTGTCGTGTCAAGTCTCGCACATGACATGTGCTGACTGTTATTTCCATCTTCATGAGTTCCCGCAGGGATGTCCCAGGAATCGTCCATTACAAAAATAAGGTCCTCGCGGAAATCGGGAAAAAACTCACACCAGTTTTCAAGTTTGCCTTTTCCGAACATATGTTGCTCGTCCATTACGGCAATCGTCTTAGGACCGTCGTAATTTACCACATAGCCCTGAATATTCCACGCCGAAAAATAATCGGGAGCCTTTGACGGTTTCTTGGGTACGAGCGAAGTCATGCTGCTTCCGCACGAAGTAAGAACGAAAAGCGCAACAATTCCATATATTATCTTTTTCATAGCTTTTATTGTCTCTTGGTTTATACAAAAAGCCCACTGAAACCATAAAGACTTCAGCGGGTATTTTTTAATTCATCATATCAAATTGAATGTTCCTGCAAAATAAAGAACCGCGTAACCCAAAGCAAGGGAGATAACGCCGACAATGAGACCGATTTTAAGCATTTCTTTTTGTTGAACAAGCCCCGTGGAATGTGCAATGGCGTTTGGAGGAGTACTGATAGGCAGACACATTGCCGAAGAAGCGGCTATTGCCACACCTATAAGCACTATTGCCGAACCGCCTCCCTTAAGCGTGTCGCCCATGCCTGTACAAACTGTTGCAAGAATAGGAACAAGCAGCGCGGCAGTGGCTGTGTTGGAAATAAAGTTCGATAGCAAATAACATATAAGGCTTGATATAAGAATTATCATAAGAGGAGACCATTCTCCGAACGGTATTGCTTCAATGGCAACATCGGCAAGACCGGAATCTTTCAGTCCCAAACCGAGCGCAAAACCGCCGGCCACCATCCAAATTACACTCCAATTTATTTTCTGAAGGTCGCTCGCGGTTATCACTCCCGTTATAGCAAACACCCCCATGGGAATCATTGCTACTGTATTGGCATCTATTCCGGTTACTTTATCGAGCATCCACAAAAGTATGGTAACTATAAAAGTTACGGCTACTACTACGGTGCGCCAATTATGAGTTACTTCGCCTTTTATATCGAGATCTATTGTATGTTGTTTGAACGGGAAAAATTTTTTAAGCAAAAGCCATGAAATAATCAACAGAACCAACACATACGGAAGCATCACGGCAACCCATTGCCCGAAACCTATTCCAAGATTCAAGCCGTCGGCTGCATTAAGATACTTCAGAGCTATGGCATTAGGCGGAGTTCCGATGGGAGTTGCTATACCGCCGATGTTTGCAGCCACAGGAATTGAGAGCGTAAGCGCAACCCGACCTTTTCCATTTGCAGGAAGAGCTTTGAAAACGGGTGTCAGGAACGTAAGCATCATTGCCGCAGTGGCGGTGTTGCTTACAAACATTGAGAAAATACCGGTTATGAGAATAAAACCAAGAAGAACTTTTTCGCTGTTGTGTCCGAACGGGCGCAAAAGACTCTTGGCGAGATACAAATCAAGTCCTGATTTTGTGGCAGCTATTGCCAGAATGAAACCTCCAAGGAAAAGAATGATTATAGGGTCGGCAAAAGTTGCCATAATATCTTTTGACTTCAACAGAGTCCCAAGGTTTCCCGCCGCATCGTCTCTAAAAAACGAGAAACTATGGTTTGACGTTGTTAGCAGCATCAACGTAATTATGGCGAGCGATGTTGCCCATGCCGGAACGGCTTCGGTCAGCCACATAAAGGTGGCAAATACAAAAATAGCTATGACTCTCTGCTGTACAATGGTTAGTCCGTCAATGCCGAACGTCTGTGCCGGCAGATTCCAAACCACAATCGTGATGAATACTGCGATGAGGAACTCCACAAGTTTGCTAACTCGCAGGTTCCCCGTTAATTGATTGGTTTCTTCTTCCATGGTAATTAGTTTTTGTTGTTAGTAATTTATTTTTTAATTGTTATTGTTTTCTGGCTTTACACACGCATCTGCAATGTACATGCAGCAACGAAGTAATATTTTCGGTACGAATTTAGAATTTTACCTGCTACTCACCAAACAAAAACGTACAAAAAAACAAACTAACCTAAAAATTAGCCACGGGATACGGATTTTTACAACCCTTTCGAGACATATATTCACACAATATGCAAAGAAAAACAAGTGCTTCGGCACATGTAAAAAAATATAAGGCACTTAATTAAAAATACAAGCCATATATTTTAAAACATGTGCCTTGTTTTTTCAAATATAAGCCTTATATTTTTTCGCATTTATATATCACTGACGTACAATATCTTGCAAAGACAATTTTACATCCGATAAATATGCAAGAACATTCGACGTTATTGCAAATTTATGCACACAGAGGAGGATGACTTTAAGGCTTGCTCCGCAGAAAACGGGAGACTGCTTTTCACTAAACGCCTCACCAAACAAAAAATCTCCGCAAGAAACGTGTTCTTGCGGAGATTACCTAACCTATAATCTATATGTGGCTGTTTTATTTTTGCGGTCTCGGTCCTTCATGACGTGGCTTTGCCATTTGTTTAAGAACGTGGCGGCTGAAAAGCCAGTCAGCCTGAAACACGCGCAATATTTTTTGTGCCGTAATGGCTTTGCGGTACTTTTGATGATAGCTGTTTTCGAGCTTAACCTTTTGCAGCTGCAGTTTGTCTATTTCGCTTATAATGCTCTGCGCCTCTTTTTCGTCAACTCCGCTATCAAAAGCTTTGTGCATTAATCCGCCGATTTTTTTTTCTATTTTAATTTTTTCTTTTTCAAACTGGCGATATAGAGGAAAGAAACTCGCAGCTTCTGCAGGCGACAATCCGGCTTTCTTAATTATAAACTCCTCTCTTTTCTGCATAAATTCCTGCGGAGAAAAGCGTGGACGATCCTGAAACTCGTCTGCAAAACATACGGCAGTGAGTAACATGGAAAATAATATGGTAAGTCTGAATCTTTTCATTGTATGTCTTATTTTTTCATTCAATAATCGTAATCCTGACCAGTGGCATAAGCATAAATGTGTTCCTTGTCTATCCCGGCATACTCACAAACTTCCTCGATATATACGTCTTCGGAATTGGCATTCTTAACTGCAGCCGCGTTTTCTACCTTTGCAGTCTTTGCAATGTCCTGCCTGTGCTTTATGACATTAATTCCGAAATACAAACCGCAGAACATTGCCGCCAGATAAAGGTATGGCTTGACTTTAGCAAACAGTGTGCGCCTGTCGCTTTGCACCTCCATACGATATACAGGGCTTTCCTCTTTGACAAGGTCCTGCATCTTGTTCGCAAAATCATCAAAGTAATTTTCGGGAACAGAGAACGGATTCTGATTTCCGAATTTTTCCTTTAATTTATCTTCTAAATTCATGACGGATATTATTTGCTTACGTTTATTAGACATTTTGAAAGTAAAAAGGTTTATTCCTGCTCTTTTAATTTTGCAGTGATTTTTTCCACAGCTATGTGATATGAAGCTTTCAAAGCCCCTACCGATGTGCCAAGTATCTTGCTCATTTCTTCATATTTCATTTCGTCGAAATATTTTATATTGAAAACGAGCCTTTGTTTGTCAGGAAGTGAAGCAATAGCCTTTTGAAATTCAAGCTGTGCCTTGTCCCCGTTAAAATCCGTATCGGCTTCAAGCAAAAATACGCCTGTCGCTTCGTCCGAGTCAAGTGATATTAAGTCGCGTTTGCGTTGCAAAAACGAAAGAGCCTCGTTTATGGCAATTCTGAATATCCATGTGGAAACCTTTGAGTCTCCGCGAAACGAATCTATATTGGTCCACGCCTTAAGAAAAGCGTTCTGCATAATATCGTTTGCGTCATCGTGCGAAAACACAAGGCGACGAATCTGCCAATACACCTGCGGCGACATTTTTCTAACAAGCATGTCGAAAGTTTTGCTCCTGCTTTGCGGATCGGCAAGCCTTTCGTGCCAGAACTTATCATCAAACTTTTCGGTTTTCATAAGTGTTTGCCTGTTTTTAATAGTTATGAAGAAGCGACATTATCTTATCGTCATAGCCATAAGGGTCTTGAGTATAAACAATGTTCCCGTTCTTGTCGGGATATGCCGTAAGATATGTTATATATAAAGGTATTGCCGGCCTAAATGACTTGACACCCATAACCGGATGGTTTTCTTTTTCCGCAAGTTTCATGCCTTCTTCAGTCTCAGGCGGCATGTCCAGGGCAATTCTCATCTTGTCTATAACAAGTGGTGCCTTGTCGTCAAGCAAAAACACTGCAAGTTCAAAAGGTTTCTCAAGTCTTATGCAACCATGACTTACAGCACGAAAAGGACGATTGAATGCATCGCGGTTTGGTGTGTCGTGCAGGAAAATTGAAAAGTTGTTTTTGAAACGGAATATCATTCTTCCCAAAGCATTTCCTTCGCCTTTGCTCTGAACCACCTTGTATTTCCCACTCTTAAGCATTTCGGCACTCACAGCCGAGACATCTACTTCCTCACCCGAGGCTTTTTCTATAATCATCATCTTGTTGCGCTCGAAATATCCCTCGTCTTCCGCATGTTTCGGGGCGATTTCCTTACTTATTATGCTTTGCGGCACTGTCCAAACGGGATTCAACTCCAAACGTTCTATATTGCTTGTCAGCTGCGGTGTTTTATGTTTCACGCTTCCCTCGCAAATTTTCATTTCAAGCTCTTCGCCGCTTTCTTCGTCTGTTGCGCGCAAAACAAACTCGGGGAGATTTATCCACACATACTTTTCTGTTTTTGTTTCCGAGCGTCGCCAGCGATAACGTTCCATATTTGCGGCAAGCATACGTTTCTTGTTTATTCCGATTCCTGCCTTTGAATATTCGCTACGAAGGATTAAATATTTCTCATTCCTGCATGCAGCCTTGTCAATAACCTTTATGAATTCTCCGGAAACTATCGAATTAATCACTTCCTCCATATATTTTTTTCCGGGAGTCTCGGTTTGCGCATCATAAAGTGTGCGATAATCCGTACAAAGCGAGTCGTCGTCGTTCACAAGGTCCAAACGATTGTAAAGTTTATAGGGATTGACAAAGCCAAAACGCATACCCGAAGCATAACGAGCCAGAGCTTTCGTGGAAAAATACTCTATCTTTGCGAGACACAGGTTTATGTCGTGAGAATCATCAAAATCAAAATTGCGCAAACGCTCCAACGCATCTTTTATATAAGGATAAAAAACAGTGGAAAGGTTTATGCCGTCGAATATTACCGTTTTCAATCTGACGTTAAGTGAATCAATACGATTGTCCGTCCCTTTCGTATCTATCCAAAGGTACGGTTTCCGCGCTGCATAGTACTTGTCCACATACAAATCCACAAACGCCGTGTCGTGTGCGGCTATGCGCATGGAATCTATATACCATTGCACTTTTTTGTTGCTCACGGCAAATCTTTTATTACGGATTGTGTCGTAATAACTATATTCCAAATTCTTGTAAGGATAGGAAATTTCGTGCTTCTTACAAGAGACAAGAAGCACCAAGAGGAAAAATGCAACTGTTCCTCCTATGAATTTCATTGTAAACAAGCGGCTTTAGCGGATAAATGTCTTGCGTACAACTTTTCCGACCTTGAGAATGTAGCACCCGCGTTGCAGTCCGAGCGTAAAAGTCTTGTCGTTGCTGTCAACGCGATAGGAAGCCACTCTCACACCGAGTACATTGTAAACCTCCAATCTTTGACTTTCGGCATCCTGTACTCTTACTTCCTGATTGTCGGAGTTGTTGTTTACGGTTATCTTTGCTTCGCCCACCGCTTCTTCAATTCCGGCAACATTGGCATCAAATGCCTGCACTGCCGAAGGCGCAGCTGTAAATGCCGCAGCCAAACATATTGCGAATATAAAACGGTTCAGCTTCATTTCCGTATAACTTTACTTGCCACAAAGATATAAATACTTTTCCAAGCAAACAAGTTTTTATTGTGTGAAAAGGCAACTTTTTTTCGTTTGTCCGTTTTCTTGCCTGTTTTCGGGCTTTTCTGTGTACTTTTGCAGAGTTTTTTATGCCGGCAACGCTGCCATGGCATATACATTATTATATTATGGCTCGATCAAAGGTTATATATCATGTCATGGCTCTCCTCACCGCTATGGTGTGGGCTGTTACTTTCGTTTCGTCAAAGATTCTTCTTTCGTTTGGCATTCAACCGTCCGAGATATTCTTTCTCCGCTTTCTCCTTGCCTATATCGCAATAATTCCGTTTGCTCCGAAAAGACTTTGGTGCAAGAACGTCAAGCACGAAATGCTCATGGCGTTGCTCGGAATAACAGGCGGTTCTGCATATTTCCTTTTCGAGAACACAGCTCTCCAATTCACTTCGGCGGGCAACGTGTGTCTTTTGGTTTCCTCCACTCCTTTGCTCATTGCTTTGCTCTCCATATGGATGGGACGCGGCGAGAAACTCACCCGCCGCCTCGTACTCGGTTCCATAGTTGCCTTTGCGGGCGTGGCTCTTGTGGTCATAAACGACTGGACACACGTGCAACTGAAATTTGCCGGCGACATTCTCGCTCTTCTTGCTGCTCTCATGTGGGCTTTTTACCAACATCTCACAAAGCATGCCTATGCCCACTATTCGGCAATATTCATAACGCGAAAAGTATTTGCCTACGGACTGCTTTCTATAATTATATACTTCCTCTTCTTCCCTCCCACAATTTCCTTGGGAGTTTTCTCCCACCCCACAGTCATTGTAAACCTTGCCTTTCTCGGAATAATTGCTTCGTGCGCATGCTTCCTTGCATGGAATCTGGTTATCGGCAACATCGGATCCGTTGCGTCGTCAAACTATCTCTATCTGCAACCTCTCATAGCGGCTTCGGTGTCAGCAGTGGTGCTTGGCGAACCTGTTACATGGGTCATGATTATAGGCATGGTGCTTATAATTGCCGGCGTGTACTGGTCGGAAAGGCAATAAAACCGCGATCGTTTTCATAGGAATCGGACAGTAGCAACCGTGCGTCTCTGTATTTTCACAGAACTCGCACAAAACCAAAGACTTACCTTCTTTCAAAACAAATTTTATAAGACACTGTGCATCAAAGACTTATCACAGTCAAAAATACAAGGCACTTATTTCAAAATATAAGGCACATATTTTAAAATATATGGCTTGTATTTTTCACGACAAGCCATGTGTTTTTTCCGTCCGCCCAAACAAACCTAAAATTTGACATCTTGCAACTGCGAAAACCACGTATCGGTTCAGTCTGCAGGATTCTATTACATATTATAACATAACATCGGGATGCAGGTTCTGCAAAATTCACTACCTTTGCACGATTTCGCTTCAAAAACAGCAAAAACGTCTCTAAAAAAATGAACAACGTAACTATAGCAGTCAGCGACAAGAAATTCAAACTCCTGTACGGCGCATCGGAAATCAATGCCCAAGTGGAACGCATGGCAAAAGACATAAAACGCGACATGACCGGACGCAAGCCTTTATTTATATGTATGCTCAACGGTGCTTTCATGTTTGCCGCAGACGTATTGCGTGCCATAGGCGAACCGTGTGAAATTCGCTTTGTGAGACTTTCCTCGTATAGCGGAACAAAGTCAACGGGCAAAGTGAACAACATTCTCGGTCTTGACGTTGACTTGAAAGGGCGCGACGTGGTGATTCTCGAAGACATAGTGGAAACCGGTTGCACCATGCACTCTTTCATTGAAGACATAAAGAAAGATGCCCCCGCTTCGGTGAGTGTTGCATCGCTCGTTGTAAAACCCGAGAGACTGAAAGAGAAAGTGGAAATAAAATACGTGGGATTCAAAATGAAAGCCAACGACTTTATCGTAGGCTATGGCATGGATTACAATCAGGAAGGGCGTAATCTGTCAGACATATATATAGTGGAAGAATAAAATAACAAGAAAAATAAGATTTCAAAGATGAAAAATATTGTGATTTTCGGCGCACCCGGTTCTGGAAAGGGAACGCAAAGTGATAAGATTGTGGCAAAATACGGTTTCAAACATATTTCGACAGGCGATGTTTTGCGCAACGAAATAAAAAACGGCACAGAACTCGGAAAGACAGCCGACAGCTACATAAAAGACGGCAAGCTGCTGCCCGATTCTCTCATGACCGACATACTTGCTTCGGTATTCGACAAAATGTTGCCCTGCGACGGAGTAATATTCGACGGTTTCCCACGCACAGTTGCCCAAGCCGAAGCCCTAGACAAGATGTTGGCAAAACGCAACACCGAAGTAAAAGCCATGATAGAGCTTAGCGTGCCCGACGAAGAACTTATGAAACGCCTCATAATGCGCGGAAAAGTTTCCGGAAGAAGCGACGACAACGAAAAAACCATAAGCAAACGTCTCGATGTTTACAAAAGCCAGACTTCTCCGCTTATCGATTGGTACAACAACTGCAACAAACACTATCACATAGAAGGTGTGGGAAGCGTTGACGATATATTCGCAAAAATAAGCGAGGTAATCGACAAACTCTAAGCCTTTAAGCACTAAAAAACTTTCAAGCACAAAAAACAACAGAATGCCCGAAAGCAATTTCATAGACTACGCCAAAATATATTGCCGTTCCGGAAAAGGCGGAGCAGGTTCCGTTCACCTTCACAGGGCAAAGTATCAGCCCAAAGGCGGTCCCGATGGCGGCGATGGCGGACGCGGCGGAAACATTTACCTTCGCGGCAACCGCAACCTTTGGACTCTTATTCATCTTCGCTATAAACGCCACGTTTTTGCAGGGAATGGCGGAAACGGTTCCAAAGATTGCTCTCACGGAAAGGACGGCGAGGACTGCTACATAGATGTGCCGTGCGGAACTGTGGCTTATGATGCCGACACGGGGGAATATCTTATGGACGTAACCGAAGACGGGCAAGTTGTTTTACTGCTGAAAGGCGGACGCGGAGGCTTGGGAAATTGGCAATTCCGCACTGCCACACGCCAAACTCCAAGATTCGCGCAACCGGGAGAGCCTGCGCAGGAAAGAAATGTGATTCTTGAGCTGAAACTCCTTGCCGATGTAGGATTGGTAGGCTTTCCAAACGCAGGAAAGTCAACTCTTATTTCCACACTGTCGGCTGCACGACCGAAAATAGCAAACTATCCGTTCACAACACTTGAGCCAAGCTTGGGAATAGTGAACTATCGCGATGACAAATCGTTTGTAATGGCGGACATACCGGGAATAATCGAAGGAGCAAGCCAAGGAAAAGGTTTGGGATTGCGATTCCTTCGCCATATAGAGCGAAATTCTCTGCTTTTGTTCCTTATTCCCATTGATTGCGACGACATAAACAAAGAATATGGCATTCTGCTAAACGAATTGAGCCAGTTCAATCCACAAATGCTTGACAAGCACCGTGTGGTAGCCATTACAAAATGCGATACAGTGGACAACGAGACCATAGAACTTATAAAGCCTCACGTCAATCTTGATGTTCCGGTGGTTTATATCTCTTCTGTGGCTCACAAAGGCATGGATGTTCTTAAAGACATCCTTTGGGAAGAGCTCAACAGTGAGAGTAACAAATTGGAAGCCGTTCAAACGGAGCATCTTGTACATCGTCGTCGCGAAGCTTCGCAACTTGCGGGACTTGAAGAGGCGGAAGATTCCGTGGATTTGGCAGAAGATATTTCCGACGAGGCAGAAGACGAATACACCGATTGATATAAAATGAAAATTCCCGCGCTTCACTATTACGACATCTCTCCCAATGCGATAGCTTTCAGTTCTACGCGCCACGGAGGCTATGGTAATGGTAATTACAAGGAATTTAACATAAATCTTTTCTGTGGCGATTCGCCCGAAGCCATATCAAAAAATAAAACAGCCCTGTGCAGAGAGCTCGGCATTGAAGAATCTGCGCTCGTTTTTACTCATCAGATTCACCAAACACGCGGTGTGGTAATAGACAAAGAGTTTCTCGGATTGCCGGAAAGCGAACGCAAGGAAAAGCTCGAGGGTTTCGATTATATTGCAACGCAAGAAAAAGGAATTTGCATAGGAGTTTCCACCGCCGATTGCGTTCCTGTTCTTCTCTACTTCAGCAATCCGCAGACAATTGCAGCCATACACGCAGGTTGGCGAGGCACATTGAAAAGAATAACTCTCAAAGCGGTAGAAGAATTAAAGAAAAATCAGGGAGTAAATGCCGAAAGTTGCCGCGCAATCATAGGTCCGTCAATTTCGCGTGAGGCTTTCGAAGTAGGAGACGAGGTTTATGAAAGTTTTCAGAGCGAAGGTTTTGACATGCCAAGCATTTCCACGCGCATAAACGGCAAATGGCACATAGATTTATGGAAAGCCAACGCCATGCAACTCGAAAGTGCAGGAATATGTGCCGAAAACATTCGAACTTCCGGCATATGTACATATTATAATAACGCGGACTATTTCTCGGCACGCAGACAGGGAATCAATTCCGGCAGAATATTTTCAGGAATACTAATCAAACAAAAAGCATGAAAACAAGAAACTTAATATATTTCTTACCTATATTTCTGTTGATGCTGCTTTTTACTTCGAGCACGGAGCAAAATCACGATTTCTCACCGGCAGAAAAGCAACAGATAAACATTTCCACGCCGGGACTTTTCTCGAAATCCAAATCTTTCACCGTTGATTTTTCTTCACTTAAAGAAAATGAGTATTCTTTTCCGCTTCCCGTAGGCAAATGCGAAGTTTCATCGAGAGGACTTAACATAAAAACAAAAAAAGGCGATGCTGTTAAAGCCATGTTTGACGGAATTGTGAGACTTTCACGCAATTTGCCGAGCCACGGAAATGTTATTGTCATAAGACATTCCAATGGTTTGGAAACCGTATATGGCAACAACGCCCAAAACATGGTAAAAGTCGGCGACCGCGTTAAAGCCGGTCAGACAATAGCTATAGTCGGAGGACGTGGCGAAGAGGCTAAACTTTCTTTCGAAATTATGGTAAACGGTTGCAACATAAATCCGCAAACGCTGCTGTCCGTTAAATCGCACAAACTTCACAAGCATGTGTTTGCTTTCACCGACAAGGGAAAGAGCGTAGCCGTTGAAATAAGCGATGCCCAGGACGAGGAAGTAGACGAAGACGAGAATGCAGTGATTGACCTTGATCGCGAAATTTCGGCAAGCGAACAAAGAAATGTCAGTGTCAAAACTCCGGGATTGTTTGACAATACAAACTCCATTACCATCAATCTTGCCGAATACGGCGACAAAGATTGGAGCTATCCCCTACCCGATGCAAAACTAATAAGTCCCTATGGAGGAAAACGCAGACACAGCGGAGTGGATTTGAAAACCAAAGCCAATGACACAATTGTGGCAGCTTTTGCAGGGAAAGTGAGATTCTCCAAAAGCTACAGCGGATACGGCAATGTAATTGTGATAAGGCACGCATCAGGTTTGGAAACTCTTTACTCACATAACTCCAAAAACTTTGCAAAAGTGGGCGATTGGGTAAAGGCAGGGCAAGCGATTGCTCTTACAGGCAGAACCGGCAGAGCCACAACGGAGCACTGCCATTTTGAAATAAGAGTAAACGGCAGGGCCTATAATCCGAATCTCATTTTCGACCATACAAACCACAGTTTGAAAAGGGTAAAACTTGTGGCAAACAAGTCGGGAAACATTTCTGTTTCCACGGTAAAATAAAAACAAGGCATGTTGTAAAAAATACAAGCCATATATTTTAAAATACAAGGCACTTATTTTAAAATAAGTGCCTTGTATTTTTTAACATTTCTTACACAGGAATAATTGATTGACTTTCAGTGCTTTTTTCTAATGCTCATTTTTTTATTTTCCGGCATCCCTAAAACCCGAAATTTGTATCAGGAAATCAAAAACCGAAATATGTGTAATTTCATCCGAAGTTCTTGTCAGAACATCTTGCGAAGCATATCCTATCTTTGCAACACATAAATACAAGCATTGATTTTCGAACATAATATGAGTACAAAAACAAAATCAGTCGCAGAGAAGCATTGAAACGCATCGGAGCAGCAGTATTTGGCAGCACGATTGCTTCGTCAGGATTACTTTCGCTTACCTCATGCAACATGAAAAAAACAAAACGAATCATCTTTTATTTCACAGGAACAGGCAACTGTCTTTATGTGGCACGACAATTAGGCTGCAAAGACGCCGAGTTGCTAAGCATTCCACAGCTCATGAAGCACAAGAAATTCAAGTTCGAAGCCGATGAGATAGGTCTGGTATACCCCATATACGGACACATGCCCCCAAATATGGTTCGCCGTTCTCACATATGGCAACAGAAAATGCAGTGCTGTGGAAATATGGGACGATGTGTCCCGAAAAGCCGGAACAAAGTTCGACTATATCAACACAATAAAAATGGTTGACAACTGACTGCCCAATTTCGACATGAACGAACAAGTACTGATTGACAAACACATCCCTGAAAAACTTGAAGAAATAAGCACCGGGATTGCCGAAAAGAAACATTGGCACGAACCTGTCTCGCAGGAAGAGCGCGAACAGCATCAGGGATTTCTGGAAAGGTCGGGAGTTAATCCCGATACCGGCTTCATTCTGAAAAGTGAGGATTACTTTACCATAACCAACGCCTGCATCGGTTGCGGAGCCTGTGTATCGGTTTGTCCTCATGGAAATTACAAACTTTTGTCGCAGGGAGTGGAAACCGGAGGAGACTGTGATTTCTGTTTTGCATGCATACAAAACTGTCCGCAAAAAGCCATTCAGTTCGCCAAGAACGAAAGTGCTCCGCTACTTCGCAATGGCGAGAAGAATCCCAACGCACGCTATCGCAACGAACACGTTTCATTAATGGACATAAAGTTGGCAAACAATCAATTCTAAGCCACCGCGCATTTGTCATAATATTCCGGGCGTTTGCATGCTGCCTTTTGCAAAACAAGAGAAAGCAGTATGCAACGCCCGATTTCTTTATCTCGCAACCACTTACTTATAGTACAAAAAACAGTCTGAATATCACGGAATCTTACTATATTTGCATTTATGAAAATCTTTACTTCAAAACAGCTACGTGAGCTTGACGCATATACAATAAAGAGCGAGTCGATAACTTCTCGCGTTCTCATGCAACGGGCATCCCTTACCATGAGCAAAGTAATACTGCAACGCTTCAGCTTAGACCGCCGCGTAATTGTTTTTGCAGGTCCGGGAAACAATGGAGGAGATGCGCTGTCCATTGCAGACTTTCTTGGAGATGCAGGAATGAAAGTAGAAGCATATTTCTTTAATATAGGTAGCAAAACAAGCCCGGACTGCGAAGAATTTGCGGCAAAACTCAACAAAAACAAGAATGTAAAAATTACAGAGATAACCAAACAATTCGACCCGATAAAGCTTTCGGAAAACGATATAGTTATTGACGGTCTGTTTGGAACGGGACTAAACAAACCGCTTAACGGAGGTTTTGCAGGACTTGTGAGATTCATTAATTCCCAACCCGCTTACGTTATTTCCATTGACGTTCCTTCGGGATTAATGTGCGAAGACAATTCTTTCAACGTGCGACAAAACATTGTGCGAGCCGATTTAACTCTCACCGTAGAGCTTCCCAAACTCGCTTTTTTCCTTGCCGACACCGCGCCTTACGCAGGAGAAATTGTAAGAGTGCCTATTAATCTCAACCAAGAGTATAAAGAAAAGACCAATACCCCTTTCACCACCATAAGCAACGGAGACGGACTTCCGCAATTCAAGGTTCGCAATCCCTTTTCCCACAAAGGAACTTTCGGACACGGCTTGCTGATTGCCGGTTCTTACGGAATGGCGGGAGCATCTGTGCTCGCAGGAAAAGCATGTCTGAGAAGCGGAATAGGAAAACTGACAATCCACGTACCGGGATGCAATAAAGACATACTGCAACAGACTGTGCCCGAAGCTGTACTCTCTATTGACAGCGGAACACGCTATTTCTCTCACGCCGAAAGCACAGTGCCTTTCGAAGCAGTGGCTATCGGTCCGGGATTAGGCAATTTTCATGACACGGCAAATGCTTTTATTGAGCAAATACGCAATTGTCAGGCTCCGCTTGTCATAGATGCCGATGGACTTAACATACTTTCCGAACACAAAGGTTGGATTGCACAAATTCCGCGAAAGACTATTTTAACACCACATCCCGGAGAATTTGCACGGCTCACCGAAACCGAGAACGATTGTTTCAAAATGCTCATGGAAGCTCGCGAAATGGCAATGCACTATCAGTTATATATTATCCTGAAAGGTCATTATACATTCATAAATACCCCGGAAGGACACACATATATAAATACGTCGGGAAATGCAGGCATGGCAACGGCAGGAAGCGGGGACGTACTGACGGGCATGTTGCTTTCTTTCCTTGCGCAAGGCTATTCGCAAGAAGATGCGTGCCGTCTCGGAGTTTATCTTCACGGACTTGCAGGAGATTTAGCCGCTAACGATTTGGGCGAAGAGGGAGTTATTGCCTCCGACATAGTGAACTACATTCCCAAAGCCTTTAAGAGGCTGCACGAATTGCCGGATTTTTCGTCCGATCTCTGAACTTGTACAAAATTGTAGAAACAAACGAACATAGAAATGAACAAATCATTCATATTTTCCTGCCTGTTGGCTCTCACAAGTGCAGGTGTTTCAGCTCAAACCGAGGTTACGCCATACACTCCGGGCATAACGCCGGAAGGAATTACCTATTATCTTCCGCGAACAGAATTAAGAATCAGAATAACCGCCACCTGCGTCAAATATACTCCCGGAGATTTCAGACAATACTCCGAACGTTACCTGCGATTAGGCAATATTTCCAAAGACGCAGCCACTACATGGAAAATTGATGACGTAAAGATTTTCACCGAAGGCGTTCCCGACGAAAGCAAAGTGTTCTCTATAAAACTGGCTCAGAAGACTTCCGCGCCGCTTGCAGGGCTTACGAAATCAGGAATACTGATGTCGATAAACGCACAAGCCACGGCTCCCGAAGCAATTCCCGAAATGCCGAAACCTGTCATTGTGAACAATAATTTGAATCCCCGGGATTATATGACACAGGAGATTCTTACGGCAAGCAGCATATCAAAACAGGCGGAACTTACGGCTGCAGAAATCTACGACATACGCGAGTCGCGCTCGGCTCTTGCTAAAGGCGAAGCCGACAACATGCCTAAGGACGGCGAACAGCTGAAACTTATGATTGACAACCTGAATACACAGGAACGAGCCTTACTACAGTTGTTCAAAGGCACGGAAACTACAGAAACACGCTCATTTGATTTTGTTTATATCCCTACCGAGGACAAAGAGGAAGTACTCTTTCGTTTTTCAAAGAAGCTTGGCGCAGTCAATGCGGACAATCTTGCTGGCGAACCCATTTATATTAGCATAAAGGACAAACATACAGTTCCGACTCCTGCGGTTACGGACAAGAAAAAGAAAGAAGTTATGGACGTTCGTTATAATGTTCCGTCCGAAGTGGAGGTTAAGATTTTCAATTCCGATAAAGTTTTTGCCTCGGGTACATATCCCATGGGACAGTTTGGCAATGTGGAACATCTCGGAGCGGAGCTTTTCAACAAGAAAATGGAAACTCAGGTGTTTCTGAACCCTGTTACGGGCGGAATAGAGAAACTTCAGCTGCCCGAACCCTCGAAATAAACGAAACTATCAGTCAACAACAAAAGCTGTGGAGCACTTGCTGCTTCACAGCTTAATTATAATATCAAAAACAAAACTTAGGGTCATGATAAAAGTATTTTTGGCAATAAGCCGATGGCTTGCCGGCTACACATCATTCTTCATCATCGGAATAGCAATCTTCACATTTTTTCTTCCTCACACTTTCGATTGGGTAAGAGGCAATACGCAAACCGTGATATTGGGAGTTATAATGCTCACAATGGGTCTCACGCTCACCACCGAGGACTTCCGCATTTTGGCACGCCGTCCTTTAGACATTTTCATTGGTGCGGCAGCACAATTCATCATTATGCCAGGTGTGGCATACATTCTTGTCCATGTCTTTCACCTCTACCCGCCCATAGCCATAGGCATATTGCTCGTGGGGTGCTGTCCGGGCGGAGTGTCGAGCAACATTATGTCATATTTGTGCCATGGCGACGTGGCTTTTTCCGTAGGCATGACCTGCGCTTCCACTTTGCTTGCTCCCTTTATGACTCCCTTTCTCATGAAGCTGACTGCCGGACAAATTGTTGCGGTTGACATCGTGGGAATGTTCCTAAACATTCTCATCGTAACCATCATTCCCGTTGCCATAGGCTGCACGCTCAATTACTTTTACAGCAAACGCAGTTACTTCCCCACTCTCCAAAAACTCATGCCGGGAGTCAGCGTGCTCTGTCTGGCAATGATTGTGGGCGGAGTCATATCCACGGTTCACGACGACCTCGTTTCGCGCGGACTCATCCTGTTTGTCTGGACATTCGCTGTGGTTCTATGCCACAACAGTCTCGGCTATCTCTTGGGATGGTTTGCCGGAAAACTTGCAAGATTCAACACCGCCAAAAAGCGCACCATAAGTATAGAAGTGGGAATGCAGAATGCGGGACTTGCCACAGTGCTTGCTTCAAATTTCTTTGCATCCCAACCACTGGCAGTACTACCGTGCGCCATAAGTTGTGCATGGCACTCCATTTCGGGTACAATTTTGGCGGGATTATATCTGCAATACGACCGTAGACATGCGCACAAGGAAACAAAATAATGCCACATTTTTTGATGCCGAACGCATGCCCGAAAAAACATAAGGCATGTTGTAAAAAATACAAGCCATATATTTTAAAATACAAGGCACATATTTTAAAATAAGTGCCTTGTATTTTTGCTCTTTATAAGACTCTGAAAATCAATATCCTTTTTCCGGCGTTTTTCATACCGGAAATCCGTCGAAAAAAAGCACAAAAATAAAATCATCACATTCTTGTAACAAAACGCCATGCACTGCGTAATAACAGTAAACAATCAAAAATTAAGATAATCATGAAAAAGAATTTATTAACAGCAAGCCTCATTTTAGGATTTGCATTCTTGGTGAACACAGGATGTGCCGGCCAAAAAAACAACGGATTGTCGAAACTGAAAAGTCTTGAAAAACTTGAAAATCTTGAAAAACTTGAAAATCTTTCAAGTCTCGCCGATGATATTGATATTGATGATTTGGAAGAAATCAGTAATTCCGACAAAGACAAAGGCAATGGAGAAACCGCAAAAAAGACATACAATTTAAAAGGCTTCAACAAACTGTCTGTTTCCGGCTTGGCAAGCATACATTTCACGCAAGGCAATTCATACGAAATAAAGGCAGAAGGAACTCCACGCCTCGTAGACAATATAAAAATCTACGTAAAAGACAATACACTGAAAATAGGATATAAAGACGCCAAAAACATAAACGGCAATAAAGAACACCTGAACATTTACATCAAAGCTCCCAATCTCGATTCCTTTGAAATAAGCGGAGTATGCGATTTTACTGCAGAAAGCATTAAATCCAAGGACTTCAATTGCGAGATTTCAGGCGCAGTACAATGCCATATAGGAAAATTGCAAAGCACCGAGGCAAAATTTGATATCAGTGGCGCAGCAAAAGTAAAGATGGATGTTGAAGCAGACCGCTTGTCCGTTGATAACTCAGGTGCAGTAAAAACCCTACTCGCCTTCAAAGGCAAACGACTTGATATTGACAACAGCGGCGCAAGCAAGATGGACATAAACGTGAACTGCGAGGAACTTTATTCAGACAACTCCGGAGCTTCGAAAATCATATATACCGGTACCGCCGACAAGACCCACATTGAAAACAGTGGCATGGCAAAAACAAGCACACGGGATTTGAACAATCTCTGATAGCTTCCGATTTTCCCGATGACAGGAGAAAACTTCAAGAAAAACCTATCTGCGCTTCGCCGCGAACTGTTAGCCACGGCAAGACAATACTTCCCCGACAACGAAAAAGCCGAGGATATGGTTCAAGACACTCTCCTGCGACTGTGGGAAATGAAAGAAAATCTGCGCGAACCCATAAACGGCATAGCAAATGTGATTCTGAGAAATCTTGCAATCGACAATTTGCGCCGCCAAAAGCCAACAGTAAACATAGAACAGGTTGACATAGGTTCGCCGCCCGACAACGATAACCACGAACGCTATCTCAGAGTGATGAACATAATAGACACTCTGCCCGATATGCAACAAACACTGATACGGCTGCGACTTGTTGAAGGAATGGACTATAAAGACATCTCCAAACTCACAGGAATAAAAGAAGCAACCATAAGACAAATCATAAGCAGAGCCAGACTGGCAATAAGAAAACAATACATAAAAAAGGACAAATGAGAAAAGAAGAAATACAAAAGCTGATTGACCGGTATTTCGAGGGAGAAACCACCCTTGAAGAGGAACGCAGGCTGTACAGATTCTTTCAAAAAGACAACATTCCCGCAGAATTTGAGGAATACACCGAAATGTTTCGCGATTTTGCGGCAGCCGACAACGCCTTTGTCCCCTGCATTCCCGCCAAACGCCCGGTGCGCATAAAATTCACCTGGCTTCGTGCGGCGGTAAGTACAGCTGCAATTGCAGCTATTGTATTCGGCATACGCACAGTCTGCGACATTAGCGAAGAAAACGCTCTTGCCAAACTCTACGAGGGAAGCTATATGATAGTTGACGGACAACGCATTGACAATCTCAGAGAAATGAAAGACTCTATCAAAGCTACTTTAGACGATGCCTCAAAACTCGAACACAAAGTGGCTAACCTGCAAACCGTGGAGGGAACAGAGCAAGACATTCTGAGAAATGTAAGCGACCCTGATATGAAAAAGCAAATAGAAAAACTTATAAACTAAAAACAGATGCCCGGAAAAACAATATGTCTCTTAATAATGCTGTTCTTTCCGCTATTTGCCACGGCACAAAACAGCATTGACAAACTGGTGGACGAGCTTTCCACAACAGGAAATGCCGACTTCACATCAATTGTACAGCGAAATCCCAAAACAAAAGCGATTGAAAAGGTCGTGAAAAAGCTTGAAACCGGCAGTATAAACAGCAAAAAATTTATCAACGCCTTCAAGAAAGAAGCCAAACTCAACAAAACGACCACGACAACCCGCTCTAACGGGGAAATTACAACTATAATAACCACGAGTAACAAGAAAACTAATCGCATATACATGATTAAATACGACGAAGACTCTTATTACCCCGAAGTAAGCATAACCATAATCATAAAGGTCAAGTGAACGTGGCAAACATTAGCCACAAAAGCAAAAGCGGCACAGTTACATTAAAACTGCGCCGCTTTTATTTTAACCGCACATGCCTTCCAGACTTAGATTTTCGTTTTTTATTGCTAATATTGCAGATAAAGAACAAAACCCAAACAAACATTATTATGGAAAAGACAACCGTAATCCGCCGCATAGGGCTTGTGGCACACGATGCAAAGAAGAAAGACCTCATAGAGTGGGTTCTTTGGAACTCGGAACGCCTTAAAGGACATAAGTTCTACTGCACCGGGACAACGGGAACCCTGATTCTCGAAGCTCTCAAGGCAAAACATCCCGACGTTGACTGGGATTTCACAATATTAAAGAGCGGACCGCTCGGTGGAGATCAGCAAATGGGCTCACGAATAGTGGAAGGGCAAATTGACTATCTGTTCTTTTTTACAGACCCTCTGACTGTGCAACCGCACGATACCGACATTAAAGCCCTGACACGCCTTGCCGGAGTGGAAAACATTGTGTTTTGCTGCAACCGAAGCACTGCCGACCATATTATAACCAGTCCCCTGTTCACCGACCCCGACTACAAACACTCCATTCCCGATTATACTTTCTACACAGACCGTTTCAAGGACAAACCTGTGGTAACAGAAGCAATGGAACAGGAACGTCGCCGCCGAAAGAAACAACAAGACAAAGACAATACCGTCAAATAATTAAAATCCCGCACTACGCAAACGGAAAGTTTTCCCATGACGTGTGCGGGATTTTATGTAATTTTGCAATATATCTCCTATCATTTCATGAGCGCATACACCGTAATTCTGATAATGGCCGCTTATTTCGGTCTGCTGTTACTTATTTCCCGCCTCACATCGCGAAGCAACGACAACAACGCCTTTTTCCGTGGCAACAGACAAAGCCCCTGGTGGCTCGTGGCGTTCGGAATGATAGGCACATCCATTTCCGGAGTTTCGGTAGTAAGTGTGCCGGGAATGGTAAGGGACGCCAACATGTCCTATCTTCAAATGTGTCTCGGCTTTGTGCCCGGTTATCTTTTGGTAGCCTTTGTTCTGCTGCCGGTTTACTATAAGTTGAGGCTCACAAGCATCTACGATTATCTCAGCAGGCGTTTCGGCAGTGCCAGCCACAAGACCGGAGCTTCTTTCTTCCTTATCAGCAAACTTTGCGGGGCTGCAGCGCGTATGTTCATGGCTTGTCTCGTGCTCCAGAAGTTTGTGTTCGCCCACTTTGGCATTCCTTTCGAAGCCACAGCCGTTGTTACCCTCCTTCTAACCTGGGCTTACACGCGAAAAAGCGGTGTGAAAACGCTCGTGTGGACCGATGCGTTGCAAACACTGGCTCTCATAGCGGCAGTGGCTACTATATGGATAACCGTATCGGGAGCCATGCACCTGAACCTTAATAGTGCGGTTCACTTTATAAGCGAAAGCCCTTACGGACGAATCTTTGTATTTGACGATTGGAAAAGCGGACAGTTTTTCTGGAAAGAGTTCATTGCCGGAATCTTCATTGTGATAGTTATGACGGGGCTTGATCAAGACATGATGCAAAAAAATCTGTCGTGCAAGAATCTCCGCGATGCCCAAAAGGACATGACCACCTGCGGATTGGCATTTCTGCCAATGAATCTGCTGTTTCTTTCGCTCGGGGTACTGCTTTACGGTTACTGCGCCCAAAATTCCATAACTCCTCCGCAACATACCGATGACCTTTTGCCCATGCTCGCTTCGGGCGGACAGTTAGGCACGCTCGTGCCGGTGATGTTTATAATAGGAATTATAGCAGCCGCTTTCTCAAGTGCCGACTCCGCACTCACAGCTCTCACCACAAGTTTCTGCATTGATATTTTGGGAGTGGAGCGAAACAATCTTTCTGCACACAAAGCCGATGCGGTGCGCCGCAAAACCCACATAGGAGTTACACTTGTGTTCATCCTCTTCATCCTTGCCTTCAAAGCTCTGAACTCCACAAGTGTCATTGATGCCGTGTACGTAATGGCTTCTTACACATACGGTCCGCTGCTCGGGCTGTTTGCTTTCGGACTGCTCACACGCCGCAAACCAAACGACAAATACGTACCTTACATAGCCTTTGCGGCACCCGTGTTATGCTACATTGCAAACATCACGGCGCAAAAGCTGTGGGCATATCAATTCGGATATGAACTTTTGCTGCTGAACGGCGCACTTACATTCGCAGGTCTCATTCTTCTGTCGTCCGGTAGGAAAGAAACAAATGAATTACCCGCTTCTTAAAGTTTTTTCGGCACATCCGCACACGCTTTCGTTTTGCATATACAACCAAATGCGGACACGCAAAAAAACATAAGGCATCTTGTAAAAAATACAAGCCATATATTTTAAAATACAAGGCACTTATTTCAAAATATATGCCTTGTATTTTTCGCGTTTTCAGACCCTTGATAAACAACAACTTACAAAACGCATAAATAATCGCATATTCTTCTCCCAATATTCAAAAACCACAGACATGAATGCCTGCATATTTCGATTACTTACACGTCATTCATAAAAACAACAAGTCCGTACAGTAACGTTTACTGTACGGACTTGTTTATATGCTTCAAAGAATTACTTTTCTTCTTTTACCACACTGATTTTCAGTTCTTCAAGCTGCGAAGCATCGAGTTCGGCAGGAGCATCGAGCATCACGTCGCGACCGGAATTGTTCTTGGGGAAAGCTATGCAGTCGCGTATGCTGTCAAGTCCCGCAAAGAGCGAAACCCAACGGTCAAGACCGTAAGCAAGTCCTCCGTGAGGAGGCGCGCCATACTTAAAGGCATTCATTAGGAAGCCAAACTGTTGCTGCGCACGCTCGGGAGTAAAACCGAGAGTCTTGAATATTTTTGCCTGAAGCTTACTGTCGTGAATACGTATGGAACCTCCGCCCACTTCAACGCCGTTGCATACCATGTCGTAGGCATTGGCACGTACCTTTTCGGGAGTTGTGTCAAGCATGGGTATATCTTCGGGCTTCGGCATAGTGAAAGGATGGTGCATGGCAAGCAAACGATTTTCTTCATCGCTCCACTCAAACATCGGGAAGTCCACTACCCACAGAAGAGCAAACTTGTTCTTGTCGCGCAAGCCCAATCTGTCAGCCATTTCAAGGCGAAGAACACCAAGCTGCTTGCGTGTCTTCATGGCATCATCACCACTCATTATCAACAACAAATCACCCGGTTCCGCCTGCATTTTGTTTTTGAGATTCTCAAGAACCTCCTGCGAATAAAACTTATCCACAGAACTCTTCACACTACCGTCAGCGTTAACCTTGGCATAGACCAAACCCTTCGCACCTATCTGCGGACTCTTTACAAAGTCGGTCAGCTGGTCGAGTTGCTTGCGAGTATATGTGGCGCAGCCCTTTGCACAAATGCCGCCAATATATTCAGCGGAATTGAACACGGCAAATTCGCCCGTATCTTTCAAAGTGTCTGCCAATTCCACGAACTCCATTCCGAAACGCATATCGGGTTTGTCGCTGCCAAAACGGCGCATGGCATCAATCCAAGGCAATCGCAGGAAAGGTTCACTGCCAAGATCGTAATTGCGAACGTTCTTGAACAGATATTTAGCCATTTCCTCAAACATGGATATAATATCGTCCTGCTCCACAAAGCTCATTTCGCAGTCAATCTGCGTGAACTCGGGCTGGCGGTCGGCTCTTAAATCTTCATCGCGGAAACATTTTACAATTTGGAAGTATCTGTCCATGCCCGCAACCATAAGAAGTTGTTTCAAAGTCTGAGGACTTTGCGGCAAAGCATAGAATTGTCCGGGATTCATACGCGAAGGAACAACAAAATCTCTTGCTCCCTCGGGAGTGGAACCCACAAGCACCGGAGTTTCTATCTCAAGAAATCCCTTGGAATCGAGAAACTGACGTATTGCAATGCACATCTTGTGGCGCAACTCAAGATTGCGGCGAACATTGGCGCGTCGCAAATCGAGATAGCGGTATTTCATACGCAAATCATCACCTCCGTCGGTGTTTTCTTCAATTGTAAACGGCGGAACAAGGCTTTCGTTCAGAACATTAAGCTCACTAACGATAATTTCTATCTCACCTGTGTCTATTTTTTCATTCTTTGAACTGCGCTCATTCACCTTTCCCGTGGCTTGAATCACATATTCCCTGCCAAGAGAATTGGCTTTGTCAAAAAGTTCCTTGTTTTCGTTCTCATTAAATACAAGCTGTGTTATTCCGTATCGGTCTCTGAGGTCAACGAAAGTCAACACGCCCATTTTTCTAATGCGCTGCACCCAGCCGGCAAGCGTTACAACTTTTCCGGCATCGCTCAGGCGCAATTCTCCGCATGTTTTTGTTCTGTACATATTAAATATTATATATGTGTTGTTTGTTTCAATCAAGTTTAAGCACCGCAAGAAAAGCTTTCTGAGGCACCTGCACATTACCAATCTGCTTCATGCGCTTCTTGCCCTTCTTTTGTTTCTCCAGCAATTTGCGTTTACGCGAAATATCTCCGCCGTAGCATTTGGCTGTAACGTCTTTGCGCACCTGCTTCACGGTTTCGCGGGCAATGATCTTAGCACCTATTGCCGCCTGTATGGCTATATCGAACTGCTGCCTCGGTAACAAATCTTTCAATTTCTCACACATTCTGCGTCCGAAGCTCACAGCATTGTCGGCATGTGTGAGAGTGGAAAGCGCATCCACGGGTTGTCCGTTGAGAAGTATGTCAAGTTTCACAAGTTTTGAAGGACGGAAACCAATACCATGGTAATCGAATGAAGCATAACCCTTTGAAATGCTCTTAAGCTTGTCATAGAAATCAATGACTATCTCTCCCAAGGGCATATCAAAGTTTATTTCCACACGGTTTCCCGCTATAAAATTCTGGCTTACGAGTTCCCCGCGCTTGGACAGGCACAAAGTCATAATAGGTCCTATGTACGCCGTGTCGGTAATGATTGTTGCACGAATGTATGGCTCCTCCACATGATCTATATCCGAAACGTCGGGCATGCTTGCCGGATTGTGAACCTCTTTTGCCTCGCCGTGATGATCGTAAACCATATACGACACATTAGGTACCGTGGTTATGACATCCATATTGAATTCGCGGTCAAGCCTCTCTTGAACAATTTCCATGTGCAACAGTCCCAAGAACCCACACCGGAAACCAAATCCGAGTGCTACGGAACTTTCGGCAGAGAATGTGAGCGAAGCGTCGTTGAGTTGCAGCTTCTCGAGCGAAGAACGCAGGTTTTCGAAATCCTCAGGTGATATCGGGTAAACGCCGGCAAAGACCATTGGCTTTACTTCCTCAAATCCCTCTATTGCCTTGTCGCACGGATTGTCGACCTTGGTTATTGTGTCGCCCACCTTAACCTCTGTGGCAGTTTTTATACCGCTCACAATGTAGCCCACATCGCCACAGTGGAGAGTTTTCTTTGGCGAAAGACTCATTTCGAGCACTCCCACTTCGTCGGCAACGTAGTCCTGCTTTGTGTTGACAAACACCACGTGGTCGCCCTGGCTTATGGAACCGTTCACAATCTTAAAGTAAGCAATGATGCCCCTGAAGCTGTTGAACACCGAGTCGAAAATCAAAGCCTGAAGCGGTGCGTTTTCATCGCCAACGGGTGCAGGCACGCGCTCAACTATTGCATTCAGAATTTCGTCTATACCCATTCCGGTGCGAGCCGAGGCACGGATTATATCTTCGCGCTTGCAACCTATCAAATCCACTATTTCGTCTTCCACCTTATCGGGCATGGCGTTTGCCATATCGCATTTGTTGATTACCGGAATGATTTCGAGATCATTTTCAATAGCCATATAAAGATTGGAAATGGTTTGTGCCTGAACGCCTTGCGTTGCATCCACAACCAATAGTGCACCCTCGCACGCCGAAATGGAACGGCTTACCTCATACGAAAAGTCAACGTGTCCCGGAGTATCTATAAGATTAAGCGTAAACACTTCACCGCCGTGTTCATACTTCATTTGTATGGCATGGCTCTTGATTGTTATGCCGCGTTCACGTTCCAAATCCATATCATCAAGCATCTGCCCCTCGGTTATCTTGATGGTCTTTGTGCGTTCAAGCAGTCTGTCCGCCAAAGTTGATTTACCATGGTCAATGTGTGCTATGATGCAGAAATTTCGTATATGTTTCATTGTGCGAATGTACGTTCGTTTCAAAATAGTTTCTTGCGCCCGAATTTAGACATTGCAAAGATAATAAATATACGCGGCTTAATAAAATCATAAGAAAGCTAAAACAGCATTCCACTACGCTTACGCCATATTTCGCAAGCTGAAAAAAAACACACATAACCGTTATCCGTGAAGCCGCATCTGCACGCCGCAAAAAACATAAGCCATGTTGTGAAAAACACAAGCCATATATTTTAAAATACAAGGCACTTATTTTAAAATAAGTGCCTTGTATTTTTCGCTTTTCGGGATACCTGAAACACAGCAACTTACAAAAGCGTTTTTTTCGGCATACAAAAACTCGGGATTTATGCATTTTAGTAGCATATCATTGGTTGTAATTATTTGCAAATGCGCTTCATGCACCATACAAAACTTGTGGCTAATTTTGCCGGAGGCAACAAACACTTGGAATTCCAAGAATTCTTTTCCTTAAAAGCCCCCGGGGCAGCCGGACTTTTGAAAATGTTCACATCTGGAGAGATTGCCAAACGCAAACAACAGAAAAAACAAGGATGACGAAGAAGAACAAAATCTGCATAGTTTTGATAAATGTCGCTCTCGGGCTTTTTGCGGCATATACGTGCCTGCTGTGTATCAGAGAAACGCATATCACTAAAACACAAGACACTATTGTTTGCAACATAACGAAGTTGTACCAAAAATCCGGTCGCTCGCACCATCCCAAGGCTTATATAGTTTATAGGAACAAGGAATACGTGTCCGACATAAACCTTGGGGACAGTCTGAGGACCGGTTACAACACCACCACGTTTTATTATGACGAAATGCTTGACAGGGTGTTTTGCCGCAATTCGGGAATTGAAAGAGGAATGTATGTAATCGTCATCATTTTTCTCCTGTCTTTTTTGTTTTGGATACCCTCCGGCAGAAAGAGCAAGGGCGAAAAATGACGGGAAACAGGTTTTGCCGCTGTTTCCCGAAAGTATTGAAAAAGCCAATACAGTTGTTCTTACTTAGAAGTCATCTTTTTCTTGTTCGTCGTCTGAAAAAGAAATTAAACCATCGCTTTCGGTTATTTTTGTCATTGTTTCTTTTTTCATCGTCCGGTTGCGGAGCAATATTTCCTTCCACACCTATGTCGCCTTGCAAGAATTCGCTATCAAGAATCGAAGATTCTTCGTCTTCTTTATGTTGTTTTTCCCAAACAGAGGGTGGTATAACTCCCATAGTTCCCTTGATTAATTTTACGTTCTTTTCAAAAAAAGGGTTGTGCGATAGTGGCTTAAAGGCTAAAAGCACTACCTTTGAATGCTGTTAAATATGGTAATGTTCAAAGTCACAATTTGTGATTTTGGAAAAATGAATATAAATATGACAGATAAAATAGAAAAAAAGGAGGCAACCTTTGCAGTGCCGTACAATGGCGAGGACAACAACGATTATGTCGATGGCAAGGGTTTCTGCTGCAATGAAGGCAGCTTGGAGGCTGCTCAGACACGAGCTTTAGCGAGAGCTGCAAAGAAAAACTTCCAAGAAGGCGATACATACGAGAAGATGCAGTTCTACTACCCCCCAGACCATTTGGGTAGCAATAGTTACATCACCAACCTTAACGGCGAGGTGGTGCAGCATATTGAGTATGTACCTTTCGGTGAGGTTTTCGTCGAGGAACGCAATAACATTTCAAATAATCCATTAAGAAGAGAGAGAAATGGCAAAAGATAGGATGCTTTATATGAAATTATGTTTTGTAGTAATAGTCTTTGGACTATCTTTTATTATTTGTAACAAGCATTATATTAAGTATAGTGCTTGTTACAAGCTTCCGATACCTAAAACTCCATTTTATCCAGATGCTTATAAATTTGCAAATACAAAAGAAGAGTTTTTGTCAAATATGAAATTAATTAATAATGCAATAAAAGTAGAAGCCATTATTGATACAAATAAACTTGATTTTAACAATCATACATATCTCTTTGTGTTTGGCGCACCAATAAAAAAAATGTACTATAGTTTTAAGACTACATTATTTGACGATAAATCTCCGAGTTACGCAAAGGCTATAAGACATAAAAAAAAATGTGTATTTATAAATTATAATATTCCAACAGGGTACACGTATTTGTATGAAATAAAAAAAGACGAGACCCTTACTGGTTTCAATGGAATATAAGAAATTCATTGAATTGACAAAGAATAGAAATCCGTGGATTATTGTTTATCCACGGATTTCTATTTCTTCGCCTGTATATAAAACAAAGATTCCTTAAACGATACCAGGCGCAAAAATAGTTGTAATATAAAAAGTTGTTATAATTGCAGCGAAAAATCTTGATTGTAACATTCTAACATAAGGCTCTGAAGCACCCGAAAGCGAATAAGAGAGGTTGTAACATAAACGGTTGGGAATGAGTAGATTTGCGCAAAGTTGCCAAGTCGGCATAAAGCAAGCGAGTGAGGAATATTGAAGTAGTTCAGTTACCAAATCGTGAGCCTTTGTTACCTATGCAAAACAGGTAACTATGCGGAAAGGCAACTTTGTGTATTAATGGATTTTATTGCATTTATTCTCAATGTTTTGCATATCAATGAACGCTTACAAAATGATTAATTTTGCACAATTAAAAAGTAAGCGTTATGAAAATCGAAAAATTCAAGGTGTTGCTCTACCTCAAAAAGAGCGGATTGGACAAGAATGGAAAGGCTCCCATCATGGACCACTGTGCTGGATGAACTTTGTTAATTACCTATGTCACAATATGACTTGGCAAGAAACATGTCTTATTTGGTTTCGTATATGAATTCTATTGTTTCATAGTGTTTCCTATATTCTTTTTTTAATTTTACGACCCTATTATTCTTATCATAAGTAAAGACACATGTATATGAAATAATGACGTCAGACATGTTTGGCTTATATGTATAACTATATTGAGTAATAAGACAATCCTTGACTATAATGTCAATACTTAACACATAGTCAACACTGGCATCAAGATATGTGTAATACTTATTGATATTTTGTATAGAAATCTTTTTTTGTTCCCCTATTGGATTTGTAAATGACAAGATTTCGCTTGGGTCATAACTTGATAAAATATCAGCAATAACACATGCATCCTTATATATGACCTCGGGATATTTTAGCATTATTCCATAATCTGTTAGGCTATTAGATTGATTTAAAAATATCTTTTGACGCGTTTTATCATCTGTGGACAATTTAATCAATCTACCCTTTTTATTATATACCCCGATTTTTTTCCCGTGTAGAAATAAACTTCTCTCTAACTTATAACCATTACTTAAAATGTTTACAACAGTCTGTGATTTCAATTCCAAACTGTTTAGAATTGAAATCACAGAAAGTATTAATATCGCGCAAAATCTCATTACTAATTTTTATTTAGTTCCTTGCTTTAGGATTTCTGTTCCAAGTTCAATACTTAACATTATGCAATCTTTTATTAAAATCCTGACTACTACTGCTATTGCTTCCACTTCCAAAAGAACCAGAACCATTCCCACTAGAAGAAGAACGTGTACTAGAACTGTTTGCACTTGACCCAACACTTGACCCAACACTTGACCCAACGCATCCAGAGCTACTTCCAGTACTTTTTAAAACATCTATATTAGAAAGGTTTTTATAAACTGATTTAAACTCCTTTGTCTTATTTGCAATGTTGCCGTTTTTTGATGAGTTGCTATTCAGAAAATCTTTCAAAGATACAAGGGAAATATACTCTGATAAGCCCTGACGAATTTTAAGGCGGTTTATAGCCTTGTTTTGTTGACACTTTCATACGTCTTTATTTTATGTTTTATCTAAAGAACGATTGACATTTGATTTTATTGCATAGAATTGCGGCATTATCTCAAAATACTGATCTATCAATGGTTTTATACGTATTACGCTATATTTAAATAATCATAGAAAACTTGGCGACATGCATATATTTCAATTAAAATCGAATGATATGCTTTATAAAATAGAGCCAGCTTGGATTCTATTACTGGAACATATTACGGTGTATTACCGTCTGATGTTGAAACAACACTCACGTTAAATGCTGATGGTACCTACTTGTTGATACAGACATTCAAAGAAAAGCAGAACGAGCAGGAAAGGTTAAAAGGTTCTTTCCAAGTGCTTGACGGGGCAACATATTGATGCTTGTGCATCCTGCGAGTGGGGACAATATATTCTATAAGGTGATGGAGGACAACAGTATTTTTTTATAGACTCGTTTGGCAACGAACCTAAAAAAGTGGTTAGGAAAAACTACATTCTAAAAAAGAGAAAAGGGTAAAACGTAAATAAACTGTGTTAAACTATAATTATTATAGCCTGACACAGTTTATTTTTTATACTCTATGTAAATTACAAATTGTAAGTTTTTCAAATATTTTTTTTGATACACTCTTAACAGAATCTCCTCAATTGGATAATTCACGTAAACCTTAATAGTTTCCTAACGATAATAAAAAGTAATAGCAAGATTCCAACTATGTACAAAAACTTAATAAATCGTATTGTATTTGCTTTCTCCTCATCAATTTCTATACATTGGTAATTGTCTTTAATCTTATTGTATTCATCGTTGTCTATATCTTTAAATGATATGTCAGGATGTCCTTTGTTTCTATTATAACCTGTTTCATACGATACTAAATATTTTATGTTATTCAAACTGTCAGTACATTTCAGTAATAAAGAAGTATCATTATAAGCATAACCCAAAAAATTCTTTATTCTAAAACTGCTTTGTTTGTATCTAAAACCAATACCCACTAACTCAAAGCCGTCTTCATCAAGTAAACAAAAGCTCTGAGGATAATCAAAATTGATTTTTGGTGTTAATCCATATGGCATATTTTTATTACAAAAACTACACTCTACTCCATAATAATACCCAGTTTTATCGTATCTAAGATACAATAAAACAAGTACAAGAAACAATACTCCAAACCCGCTAAATTTCATTACATCTTTCATAAAATAGTCCGTTAAAAATTGTAGAGTTTAGGCTGGCAGCTTTCGGCTGCCAGCCAATGGATAAATCTATCAAATTATTTTTTGTCTTCAACAGGTTTAAAAAAGTATGTTCTTTCCCTTGTTTTATAATGGCGTTCCATGGCTCAAAACTTAGTTTATAGCCACAAACTCTACTATAATACTGATCCATTAGGGCTTATTTCCGTTTCAAAATAACTTCATCTAATTTTATTTTCTTTCTATTTAGGATTTTAACAATATATTCTCTTTTATTTGAATACCCATTTGATAATAATACATCAATATCTTTCTCTTCTCTACATTTCAATAACAAGAAGTCTTTTTTGTTTATCAATCTACCTGTACATATGATATCATAATCTTGCCCCAAGATATTTAAACAGAAGCTATCAGGCATAATCTTTAACATATAATTGACCTTCGTTTTGTGATGTCCTATAATGCACGCTTCATAATCTCCAACTATATCAGTAATATTAGTAATAGGTATTTCTTTTATTGTTGAACAAGAACACATAAAAATCAATATTATAATAATCTTTTTCATTTCTTCTTATGACATATTGCTAATTTCAGTTGAGTTGTCCTCTCCGTAGGTTACAGTTCATCTTGCTGCTACCTATGGAAAGGACAATTCTTGTAAAAAGTAGGATTTCTATTTTGAATGTTTTGTATACATTGTTGGTATCATACTCTTTAGCGTGGAGTTTGCGGGATATTGTCGTAAAGTTGATTCTTGATGAGGATATGCTCTAATTAGCTCATCCCTCGTTGAGTTGACATTAACAGAACTTATCCCTGTATTAGCAGAACCTCCAGGCTTATATGGCTGATCACCCGAAGTTGGGTCTTTGATTCCTTGCACCCAACTTGCTGTTATTTGATTTGTAGATGACAAACCACCGACACTTGAAGGATTATAAGCCCATTGTGCTTTATAACTTGCTACTTCATCATATACATCTTGTGCTAGTGACGAACCATTTGAGGCAAAAGCAATATCACCGATTTCAAATTGCCCTGCGTGTGTCGCTTCATGTGCAAATAATGCTGTACCACTGTAACTGATTACTATGTTTCCAGTGGTTGCATCATAAGACAATTTATTATTAGTAGCACCAGAATTTAAGCTATATGTTTGTGCACTTTCTTCTAATACTGCTAAATTAGAGATAACTGTATTTAAACCACTAACCCTTTCTTGCTTATTCCCAATCTTTTTAGCAAGTTTTTCGGCATTCCAGCCTTTTTTTATTGCTTCTGTATTTAACTTATTTATTTGGGCTTGTAGTTTATCACGTTTATCAACAATATGGTGTTTCTGATCATTCCATTCTTTTTGGCTCTCTGGATCTATTTTCCGACCATCAGGATCCGTATAGACTATGGGATTATTAGCTACATATGCATATGGTGAAATATTTCTATACAGTTCAACCAAAGGATCCACACTTATCCACAAGGAAACCCTCGGTTCATAGTATCTCGCCCCATAGTAATACAATCCCGTCTCCTCGTCGAATTCCTTCGCATTGAAAAGGTAAGGTGTATTCCAGATGTTGTTGCGCTCTTCAACGAACACCTCCCCGAAAGGAACATACTCGATATGCTGCACCACCTCGCCGTCAAGATTGGTGATGTAATTACTGCTACCCAAGTGGCCTGGGTGGTAGTAGAATTGCATCTTCTCATAGTCGTCATTCTCCTTGAAGTTCCCATTGATAGCCTTTGCCTTGGCAATATTTGCTGCCAGAGCACGTGCCTACGCAGCCTCCAAGCTGCCGTCATTGCAGCAGAAGCCCTTGCCGTCCACATTGTCATTGTTGTCCTCACCATTGTACGGCACTGCAAAGGTAGCATAATTATCCTTGATAGCCTGCAACTGTTGAACATATTTAACCTTATAATCAACAGAAAGGTCATCTGTCTCGCTACCTGCATATTGGATGCGGCGTGGGTCTGAGCCGTATGAATCGAAATCGCAATCTTGGAAACTACACGCTGGCTACCGATATAGATGTGCTTGGTGTAGCGTCCGCCTTGGTTGGCTACGAGATAAGGAGACACATACAATGAGAACTTTGCTGTGTTCGTGCGACCGCCTGCAAATTCAGAGTTCACATAAACTTGATCACTCTCACCCGATGTCTTCACCGTGCGCTCTCCATCTGCATCATACCAATAATTAGTCACAAAACCATTATCATCAGAAGCAAGGAGTCTGTTCTCCTCGTCCCACTTCAGCTTGCGCTCTGCGGCTTTCTCATCAGCAATGCCGTCCTTCTTTGTCCGGCTTGTGTTGACATATATGAGATTGCCGTTGGCATCATACTCATAAGCGTGGTTGTTGTTCACATTCTCGCTCTCGAAAGGCGTTTCTTCCGTATGGTAGTTCACATCCTTGACATTTGCAAGTTGGAACTTCTTGCCAGTGTCTGTGCCGTACGTATAGGTAAGGTCATAACCTGCATTCAATGTATCGTTGAACTGCAAGTTGTTCTGCGTGAGAATTTGACGCTTCGATGTAATACGGTGCATGTTATCATAGCCCATTGCAAGAGTGTAGCTTGCCGTCTTGTTGTCCGCAACTGCGTAAGTGCCAGTTGCACTGACAAGACGATAGAGGGCATCGTATGTATGGTTATGCGCCATCTGTCCGCCAGCCTTGCCACTCTGTGGCACTGACGCACCATTTGTCACACTGAGCACATTGCTGACAGCATCGTAAGTATAGGCATTGTCCATGATGGTATTGTCTGCACTATTCACTGTCAGATTCTGCAATCTGCGACGCTGAGGGTCGTAGGTGTAGAACGTCTCCGCACCATTGCAATTCTTCAAGTATGTGCGCTGCTCAAACTTGTCATAGCCAATTTTGCTCACATAGTCGTAGCCGTAAGACTTATAACCGTGAACCTTTTCAAGCTGACCACCGAGGTTGTAAGAGTATGTAATCTTCTCCTCGTCTGGATAAATCATCTCCAACAGACGGTTGTGGCTGTCGTATGTCCATTGCGTGACGTATGTTGCAATCGCCTGATTAGGCACAATCATCGTGCGGCGAGATTATTTCTCTGTTGAAAACTCACCGGTCTTGGAACGGTCAGTGCCAAGGGGCGAGACCACCCATCCCTACGAGCGTAAAATTACAATAATTTGGCACTATAAAATATTTTGTGTAAATGGGTAAATACAGGAAAGATATAGTTATGTATTTTTACTTTATACAGTTACCGAATGTTATGCAAGAAAAGTATCAAGTAATTCCGGATTCAGACTTAAGCCCAGAGCTCCTTAGCCAGTTCAAGAGAGAAGCCGATGTGAGCAAGACTATTACACATAGACTCCAAAACTCAAACTTAAATTCACAATTCACCCCAAACTTTCAAGCCTCAAGCTTTTAGATACAATTTCCCGGGGCACATACATTTTGGCATAAACTTCAGGACATAAAAAAAGTGTCCCCCGGATTGCTCCAAAGGACACTCTGTAAAAGGTGGCGGCGACCTACTCTCCCGCTTGCGCAGTACCATCGGCGCGGGCGGGCTTAACTTCTCTGTTCGGAATGGGAAGAGGTGGAACCCCGCCGCTATAGCCGCCCTTGTCTTTCTGCACATCATCTCTGATGGCGTATGGCTGACAGTCGGCGACAGGAATACGCTTCGGATATCATCCGCTGCGGCGCTCGTAAAACTTCGAACGCAAGTATTTTTCTTCTGCGATAACTCTCGGGCAATTAGTAGTGCTCGGCTTTGACGTCACCGTCTTTACACCTGCACCCTATCAACGTCCTCGTCTCGGACGACCCTTCGTACATAAATGCACTGGAGGTCTATTCTTGCGGAGGGCTTCGCGCTTAGATGCTTTCAGCGCTTATCCCGACCCGACTTGGTTACCCGGCGATGCACCTGGCGGCACAGCCGGCTTGCCAGAGGTCGGTCCGACACGGTCCTCTCGTACTAGTGTCAAACCCGCGCAAACCTCCAACGCCCACGATAGATAGAGACCGAACTGTCTCACGACGTTCTGAACCCAGCTCGC
>OBLF01000038.1_pt1 | contig 177854 bp, 166 predicted proteins | sample 1519231 | NCBI WGS metagenome assembly OBLF01 (sample SAMEA2602895, study PRJEB22501) | metagenome
TTACACCAATGAAACGCTATGAGTTTTTTTGTTGCACTATATTTTACAATTTATCAAATTAAAAAAAGCCGGCTTGACCAACCAACAGGTCATCAATGTTCTTTCGTATGCTGAAATACAAGACAAAGAATTATCGGTAAAAGATATGGCAGTTGTTTCGGAATGCCGCAATCCTGCTCTTTTCATTGAAAAATATCTGCAGCTAGATGATGATTTATTATGTCAAGAATTTGAAAAATTTCCGTCTTTTTCTATCTTGGATGATGTGTATCCTTGGGATTTGAGCGAAATTTACAATCCACCCGTTCTACTTTTCTATAAAGGAAACTTGGATTTGTTAAAATTACCGAAAGTAGCTGTTGTGGGAAGCCGCAATAGTAGCCGAACAGGCAGTCAATCTGTTCAAAAAATTGTTAAAGAGCTAAATAATGAGCTAGTTATCGTAAGCGGCTTAGCGCGCGGAATTGATACATCAGCTCACATGGCAGCGTTGCAAAATGGCGGTCGAACGATTGCCGTTATTGGAACCGGTTTAGATGTTTTTTATCCAAGAGCAAATAAAAAACTTCAATCTTATTTGGGAGAACATCACCTTGTGCTTAGTGAATATGGTCCCGAATCAGAGCCATTGAAATTTCATTTTCCAGAGCGGAATCGCATTATTGCAGGTTTGTGTAGAGGCGTTATTGTAGCTGAAGCCAAAATGCGCTCAGGAAGTCTAATTACTTGTGAGCGCGCAATGGAAGAAGGACGAGATGTGTTTGCTATTCCAGGGTCAATTTTAGACGGCAGAAGTGATGGCTGTCATCATTTGATTCAAGAGGGTGCAAAGTGCGTCACAACAGGCGCTGACGTACTTTCTGAATTCCAATTTTAAAACAAGTTCTCCTATAAGAGAATGTTACTAGTTGACATCTTAAAAAAAATAGTTTAAACTCTATGAGGTTTATTACTTTTAGAAGGTGTTTACATTGGTAACAAAAACAAAGAAAAAAACAGCAATGAAAAAAAATCTGGTGATTGTAGAGTCGCCAGCTAAAGCAAAAACAATCGAAAAATATTTAGGGCGGAACTACAAGGTTTTAGCCAGCGTTGGACATATTCGCGATTTGAAAAAGTCTACCATGTCCATCGATTTTGAAAACAACTATGAGCCAGAATATATCAATATTCGCGGAAAAGGGCCTCTTATCAATGATTTGAAAAAAGAAGCTAAAAAAGCGAAACAAGTCTATCTTGCAAGTGACCCGGACCGTGAAGGAGAAGCCATTTCTTGGCATTTGGCACATATTCTAAATTTGGACGAGACAGATAAAAACCGTGTTGTTTTCAACGAAATCACGAAAGATGCAGTTAAAAATGCTTTTAAAGAACCGCGCCAGATTGACATGGATTTGGTAGATGCTCAACAAGCGCGTCGTGTCCTTGACCGTATTGTGGGGTACTCTATCTCTCCAATTCTCTGGAAAAAAGTCAAAAAGGGATTGTCAGCTGGACGTGTGCAATCTGTTGCCTTGAAGCTCATCATTGACCGTGAAAATGAAATCAATGCTTTTAAGCCAGAAGAGTATTGGACGATTGACGGAACTTTCAAAAAAGGACCTCGTCAATTTCAAGCAAGCTTTTACGGCATGAATGGCAAGAAAATGAAGCTTGCTACCAACGATGATGTAAAAAACGTTCTTTCTCATATCGAAGGTGATGAATTTACTGTCGAAAGCGTTGAGAAAAAGGAACGCAAGCGCAATGCTCCGCTACCTTATACCACATCATCTATGCAGCAGGACGCTGCCAATAAAATTAATTTCCGAACTCGTAAGACGATGATGGTTGCTCAGCAGCTCTACGAAGGAATTAATATCGGATCTGGTGTGCAAGGTTTGATTACCTATATGCGTACAGACTCCACTCGTATTAGTCCGGTAGCTCAAAACGAAGCTGCAACCTTCATTACAGATCGTTTTGGTGAGAAATATTCTAAACACGGCAGTAGAGTCCGAAATGCTTCTGGTGCACAAGACGCCCATGAAGCGATTCGTCCGTCAAGTGTGTTTAACACACCTGAAAATATCGCGAAATATCTAGATAAAGATCAATTAAAGCTATACACGCTGATTTGGAATCGTTTTGTAGCTAGTCAAATGACTGCAGCAGTATTTGACACTATGAGTGTGAAATTGGAGCAAAACGGTGTTCAATTTGCTGCAAATGGTAGTCAAGTTAAATTTGACGGTTATCTAGCTATTTACAACGATTCTGATAAGAATAAAATGTTGCCTGATATGGAAAAGGGTGACATAGTGAAACGGGTCAATACCAATCCTGAACAGCATTTCACACAACCACCTGCTCGTTATTCTGAAGCGACCTTGATTAAGACATTGGAAGAAAATGGTGTCGGTCGTCCGTCAACTTATGCACCAACAATTGAAACTATTCAAAAACGCTACTATGTCAAATTAGTTTCTAAGCGCTTTGAGCCAACTGAAATGGGAGAAATCGTGAACTCTCTGATTGTTGAATTTTTCCCAGATATTGTCAATGTGAAATTTACCGCTGATATGGAAGCTAAGCTAGATGATGTCGAAGTAGGAAAAGAGCAATGGCAAAAGGTCATTGATGAATTTTATAAGCCGTTTGAAAAAGAAGTCGCAAAAGCAGAAACTGAAATGGAAAAAATTCAAATCAAAGATGAACCTGCTGGATTTGACTGTGAAGTCTGTGGAAGTCCTATGGTTATCAAATTGGGCCGCTATGGTAAATTCTATGCATGTAGCAATTTTCCTGACTGTCGTCATACTCAAGCGATTGTCAAAGAAATCGGTGTAGAGTGTCCTAAGTGTCACAAAGGGCAAATCATTGAGCGTAAAACCAAACGCAATCGCCTTTTCTATGGCTGCAATCGCTACCCAGATTGTGACTTTACTTCTTGGGATAAACCAGTCGGTCGCTCTTGTCCGAAATGTGGTCAGTATCTTGTAGAAAAGAAGGTTCGCGGTGGTGGCAAACAAGTTGTCTGCAGTAATGGTGACTATGAAGAAGAAAAAGTAAAATGAATTAAAGATGTTTACATAATTTACTTTATGTAAACTTTCTTTACATATAGCAAAGGGAACTGTATGAAAGAGAAATTTGATGAATTTTTAAAAATTACAAGAGAGTTGAACAAAATCGAAATCACTCCTCTTCTTATGGGCTCATTAGGACTTGAACAGGTAACTGGTCGAGATTGGCAAGTGCGAGATATTGATATTCATGTGCCGGGAGACCCAAGAGGTTGGGGGGCTCCTGATGAGGAGCGAATTTATGATTTTGAAAAGATTGAAATGATTATGAACCGATTGGGTTATCACTTAGTAGATCTGCACGAGCATGAATTTCAAAAGGACGATTTATCAGTCGAATTCGGTGGGATGAATACTTTGGAAGACTTTGCTGGGATTCCTTTAGATGAATTAGAGAAACATCAAACGGCAGGAGCAATTTATTTTTTGCCAAATGCGGAGCAGTATCTCAAGATTTATCAGGCTTCTTCGCAAGATTCTTATCGAAATGAACAAAATAATGATAAAGATTTTGCTAAAATTGCCTATTTAGAAAACTTTTTAAATCAATAGATAGAAGAAGTGTTCTTTGATTAAGAACTGTCAGTTGATAAAACTGTTTTTATCTAGTGACTAGCATAATCATTGTAGAAAGTCTCGCTCGTCAGTAGGGGCTTTTTCTGTTATAATGGTAAAGAATAATTAGAAAGATTTGTGGGAGTTTACTCCCGAAGAGGTATTGGTCTATTGTCTCAATCTTATATTAATGTTATTGGAGCTGGTCTTGCAGGTAGCGAGGCAGCTTATCAAATTGCTAAACGCGGTATTCCTGTTAAGCTGTATGAAATGCGAGGAGTGAAATCTACTCCGCAACATAAGACTAGTGATTTTGCAGAGCTAGTCTGCTCGAATTCTCTACGGGGGGATTCGCTAACGAATGCAGTTGGTTTGTTAAAAGAAGAAATGCGCCGTTTGGATTCCATCATTATGCGAGCAGCAGAAGCTACGCGTGTTCCTGCTGGAGGAGCATTAGCAGTTGACCGTGACGGCTTTTCACAAATGGTGACTGATGAGGTGACAAACCACCCTTTAATCGAAGTTATTCGTGAGGAAATCACCAAAATTCCTGATGATACGATTACTGTTATTGCGACGGGACCTTTGACAAGTGATACACTCGCTGAAAAGATTCACGAGCTAAATGGTGGAGCTGGATTTTACTTTTATGATGCAGCAGCACCGATTGTAGATGTCAATACAATTGACATGGAGAAAGTTTACCTCAAATCTCGCTATGACAAGGGAGAGGCTGCTTATCTCAATGCTCCTATGACTAAGAGTGAGTTTATGGCTTTTCATGACGCTTTGGTAAATGCCGAGGAAGCACCGTTAAATAGCTTTGAAAAAGAAAAATACTTTGAAGGCTGTATGCCGATTGAGGTGATGGCAAAAAGAGGAATAAAAACCATGCTCTACGGTCCTATGAAGCCAGTTGGTTTGGAATACCCAGATGACTATAAAGGACCTCGTGACGGTGAATTTAAGACACCCTATGCAGTCGTTCAGCTTCGTCAAGACAATGCAGCTGGAAGCCTTTATAATATTGTTGGTTTCCAAACACACCTAAAATGGGGTGAACAGAAGCGCGTTTTTCGGATGATTCCGGGATTGGAAAATGCAGAATTTGTCCGCTATGGAGTTATGCACCGCAATTCTTACATGGATTCACCAAATCTCCTGACACAGACGTTCCAGTCTAAAAAACAAGAGAATATCTTTTTTGCAGGTCAGATGACCGGTGTAGAAGGGTATGTAGAATCTGCCGCGTCCGGGCTGGTAGCCGGTATCAATGCAGCTAGACTTTTCAATGGAGAAGAAGCCCTGGTCTTTCCAGAAGCAACTGCTATTGGAAGCTTACCTCATTATATCACGCGTGCTGATAGCAAGCATTTCCAGCCAATGAATGTCAATTTTGGAATTATCAAGGAGTTGGACGGTCCACGCATTCGAGACAAAAAAGAACGCTATGAAAAAATAGCAGAACGAGCGCTACAAGCTATCGAAAATTATCAAAATCTCTAGTTTTCTTTTGGAAAGGATAGAAATAATGATAATTTGTTATAAAAGTATTAAAAAAGTTAGGAAATTCCTAACTTTTTTAATACTTTTATGATATAATAGATAAAAATTTTGAAAATAGAAAGTTTTCTGATAATGAATCAATCCTATTTTTACCTTGAAGTAAGAGAACATGCATTAGAAGTGCCTTATAGCAAACAAAAGCGCCGTGTTCGAGTGCTACTCCCTAGAAATTATGAGCAAGATACTCAGAAATACTATCCTGTAGTTTATTTTCATGACGGTCAAAATGTCCTTTATAGCAAAGAGTCTTTTAGTGGTCATTCTTGGAAAATCATTCCAACGATTAAGAGAAATCCCGACATTGAAAAAATGATTGTGGTGGCGATTGACAATGACGGTTTTAATCGAATGAATGAGTATTCTGCATGGAAATATCAAGAATCAACTATTCCAGGTATGCAATTTGGCGGCAAGGGGACAGAGTATGCGGAGTTTGTCATGGAAGTTGTTAAACCCTTTGTTGACGAGCATTATCGTACCAAATCAGACCGAGCGCACACGGCTATGGTTGGTTCTTCTTTAGGCGGAAACATTACGCAGTTTATGGGAATTGAATACCAAGAGCAAATTGGATGCTTGGGTGTTTTCTCATCTGCAAACTGGCTGCATCAGGAAGCGTTCAATCGTTATATAGAACGCCATAACTTATTAGCAGATCAGCGGATTTATATTTATGTCGGAACGGAAGAAGCCGATGATACGGATAAAACCTTGATGGCTGGTAATATCAAGCAAGCTTATATTGATTCGTCAGTAACCTACTTCCGTCAGTTAATAGCGGGCGGTTTGGATTTGGAAAATCTGTTGTTTCATATCCAAGCTGGGGCAGAACACAATGAAATGGCTTGGGCTGAGCATTTACCTGATTGCCTTCGCTTCTTTAGCGAAAAATGGTAAATAAATTAATTAAGAATATGAGGAGAGAATTTATATGCATGTTGAGTTTTTAAGTCATTGGAGCGGTCATTTAAACCGTGAAATGTATGTGAATCGTTATGGGCACGCTGGAATGCCTGTAGTCGTTTTTGCTTCGTCTGGTGGCAGTCACAATGAATATGCAGATTTTGGTATGATTGAGGCTTGTTCATGGTTTATCGAAACAGGAAAAATTCAATTTTTCACTTTGAGTAGTGTAGATAGTGAAAGCTGGTTGGCTGATTGGAAAGCTCCTCACGACCGCGCAGAAATGCACCGAGCTTATGAGCACTATGTCATTGAGGAAGCTATTCCTTTTATCAAGCATAAAACAGGTTGGTTTGATCCGATGATGACAACAGGTTGCTCTATGGGAGCCTATCATGCTGTTAATTTCTTTCTCCAGCACCCCGATGTCTTCAATAAAGTCATTGCACTGAGCGGGGTTTACGATGCCCGCTTCTTTGTTGGTGATTGTTTGGATGATGAAGCAATTTATCAAAATTCACCAGCAGATTATATTTGGAATCAAAACGATGGCTGGTTTATTGACCACTATCGCAATGCTGATATCATTGTCTGTACAGGACTTGGTGCATGGGAGCAGGATGGACTACCTTCTTTCTACACCTTAAAAGAAGCCTTCGAGCATAAGAACATTCCTGCATGGTTTGCTGAATGGGGATATGATGTTTCGCATGACTGGATTTGGTGGCGCAAGCAAATGCCGTATTTTCTAAGTCAATTAAATCTATGATTAGAAAGGAAACAATATTATGAATTATATCGTTATTTCACCTTATTATCCACAAAATTTTCAACAATTTACCGTTGAACTTGCTAACAAAGGAATTACTGTTTTAGGGATTGGGCAAGAGCCTTATGATCAATTAGATCAACCTTTGAAAAATGCTTTAACAGAATATTTTCGTGTGGAAAATCTAGAAAATCTCGATGAAGTTAAACGTGCTGTAGCTTTCCTTTTTTACAAGCACGGACCAATTGACCGCATTGAGTCACACAATGAATATTGGTTGGATCAAGACGCAAAATTGCGTGAACAATTTAATGTTGTAGGACCAAAACCAAAAGACTTGAAAAAGACAAAATTTAAGTCCGAAATGAAGAAGCTCTTTAAAAAAGCTGGTGTTCCTGTCGTTCCTGGTCAAATTGTAAAAACCTTGCAGGCAGTTGACATGGCTGTCAGTAAAATTGGACTTCCATTGATTGCGAAGCCAGATAATGGAGTTGGCGCAGCCGGAACTTATAAATTGGAAACCACTGAAGATGTTGAACAATTTAAACAAGAGTGGGATAAGCAAACCGTTTATTTCTTTGAAAAATTCGTTGATTCTGGACAAATTTGCACGTTTGACGGATTACTCGATTCAAACGGAAATATTGTGTTTTCAACGACTTTTGACTATGCTTATACCCCTTTAGACTTAGTTTTGAATCATTATGAAAACTCATATTATATTATAAAAGATATGGATCCAAAATTACGTCAATATGGGGAAGCTATTATTAAAGCGTTTGGCATGAAAGAACGTTTCTTCCATATTGAATTATTCCGTGACGGAGATGATTATATTGCCATAGAATACAATAATCGTCCAGCAGGTGCTTTTACGATTGATTTGTATAACTTTGCTCACTCCATTGACCTTTATCGTGGATATGCAGATATTGTGAATGGGGACCCCTTCCCACAACCTCAAGTCGAAGCACAATATGGCTTGGTTACTTCACGCCGTTCAACATCAAATTATGTGTATTCAGAAGAAGAATTGCGTACAAAGTACGGCGATAAATTAAAAGCAGTCAAAATCATGCCAAAGGCATTTGCAGACTTACAAGGAGATGTTCATTATATTTTGACAACATCAAGTCGTTCGGAAATCGATCAAATGATAGAGGATTTTGGGAAAAAGTAGAAATACCCATTTGTGAAATTTTTATTTAGTCAATTCAAATCAGCTTGCCAGCAAGGTTAGCTGATTTTTCTTTGTGAAATTGTTCAAGCATAAATTTTGACAGTATTTTTTAGTTTGTATAGAATGAAATTATAGAATTACACTCATAGAAAGGCTTGACTATGTCAACTTTAGATAAAAATCTTTTACTAGAGATGTTTCGTAAGATGGAAGAGATCCGTCGGATGGACTTAAAAATTGCTCAACTCGTAAAAAAGGGGAAAGTGCCAGGCATGACTCACTTTTCTGTCGGAGAAGAAGCAGCTAGCGTTGGAGCTATGCTGGCCCTCAATCCTGATGATTTGATTACTTCTAACCACCGTGGTCATGGTCAGGCGATTGCCAAAGGAATTGACCTGAACGGCATGATGGCAGAAATCATGGGCAAATACAACGGCACCTGCAAAGGAAAAGGTGGCTCCATGCACATTGCTGATTTGGATGCTGGAAACTTAGGAGCAAATGGTATCGTTGGCGGAGGCATGGGGATTGCGGTAGGTGCCGCCCTTACTCAGCAAATGCATCATACGGGAAAGATTGTTGTCTGTTTCTTTGGTGACGGAGCAACGAACGAAGGTGTTTTTCATGAAGCGGTTAATATGGCTTCTATTTGGAAGTTACCAGTGATTTTTTATTGTATCAATAATGGCTATGGTATTTCTGCGGATATTAAGAAAATGACCAATATAGAGCACATTCACGAGCGGAGTGCCGCTTATGGTATTCCTGGCATGTTTATCCCAGACGGGAACAACGTTATTGAGGTCTATGAGGGCTTTCAAAAAGCTATTAAATATGTTCGCAGTGGTAAAGGACCTGTCTTGATTGAGAGCGTAACCTATCGTTGGTTGGGACATTCATCTTCTGACCCAGGTAAATATCGGACGCGCGAAGAGGTAGAAGAATGGAAGAAAAAAGACCCAATTGAAAATCTTCGTAAATACTTGCTAGCAAATCAGATTGCAAGCGATGAAGAGTTAGAAGCTATCCAAGCAGAGGTTAAAGAAGCAGTGGAAGCATCTGTAAAATTTGCAGAGGAAAGTCCATTTCCACCGCTTGAATCAGCTTTTGAAGATATTTACGCGGACTAAGAGAGGAGATTGAACAATAATGGAAACAAAAACAATGTCCTTCCGTGACACCATTATCCTTGCCATGTCTGAGGAAATGCGTCTTGATGAAAATGTGTTGTTAATGGGAGAAGATGTCGGTATTTTCGGAGGAGATTTCGGAACATCCGTCGGAATGTTAGAAGAATTCGGTCCAGAACGAGTACGTGATTGTCCAATTTCTGAAGCAGCTATTTCAGGAGCCGCAGCAGGAGCGGCCATGACTGGGCTACGCCCAATTGTAGATATGACTTTTATGGATTTTTCTGTCATTGCCATGGATGCAATTGTCAACCAAGCCGCTAAGACTCGTTATATGTTTGGTGGCAAAGGTCAAGTTCCGATGACAATTCGCTGCGCAGCTGGAAATGGTGTCGGATCAGCTGCTCAACACTCACAATCTTTGGAATCTTGGTTCACACACATTCCGGGTTTAAAGGTTGTTGCACCTGGAACTCCTGCAGATATGAAAGGCTTGTTGAAATCCTCAATCCGCGACAACAATCCTGTTATTATTCTTGAGTACAAGTCAGAATTCAACCAAAAAGGCGAAGTTCCGCTTGATCCTGATTATACAATCCCTCTCGGTGTTGGTGACATCAAAAAAGAGGGGACGGATGTGACAGTTGTGACCTATGGAAAAATGCTCCGCAGGGTTATGCAAGCAGCTGAAGAATTGACAGAAGAAGGCATTTCGGTAGAAGTGGTGGATCCACGTACTTTGGTGCCTCTGGACAAGGATATCATTATCAACTCAGTCAAGAAAACAGGAAAAGTCGTTCTGGTTAATGATGCCCACAAAACTAGTGGTTATATCGGTGAAATTTCTGCTATCATTTCCGAATCAGAGGCATTTGACTATTTGGATGCACCAATTCGCCGCTGTGCTGGTGAAGATGTCCCCATGCCTTACGCCCAGAATCTTGAAAACGCCATGATTCCGACAGTTGAAAGTATCAAAGATGCTATTCGTAAGACTTACAATAAAGAATAAAACTGAAATTGATATTGATTACAATATTTCACATAACTAAAATTATGCAAAAACAAAAATAGCTCAAGATTAAAGAACAATCAATAAAAAAAGAAATAGGAGAAGCTATGACTGATGATAAGTTAAGAGCGACCCCTGCTGCTAGAAAATTAGCAGATGACTTGGGTATCAATCTCTATGACGTATCTGGTACTGGCGCAAAGGGACGAGTTCATAAAGAAGATATCGAAAGTTATCGAGAATTCAATATTGTGAAAATTACGCCCCTTGCAAAACGTATTGCAGAAGAAAATAATATCGCTTGGCAGGAAATCCAAGGGACAGGTGTTCGCGGCAAGATTATGAAGAAGGACGTTCTGACTTTGCTTCCTGAAAATGTTGACTCAGACAGCATCAAGTCACCTGCTCAGATTGAGAAAGCGGAAGAAATACCTGACAACATCACTCCTTATGGAGAAATTGAACGCCTTCCAATGACGCCAATGCGGAAGGTCATTGCAAAACGAATGGTGGATTCTTATCTGACAGCGCCAACTTTTACTCTCAACTATGATGTAGATATGACAGAATTGTTGGCACTACGCAAAAAGGTTTTAGAGCCAATCATGGAAGCGACAGGAAAGAAAATCACGGTCACGGATTTACTTTCTATGGCTGTTGTCAAAACTTTGATGAAGCACCCTTATCTCAATTCGTCTCTGACAGAAGATGGGCAAACCATTATCATGCACAATTATGTCAATCTGGCTATGGCTGTTGGTATGGACAACGGGCTTATGACACCGGTGGTTTACAATGCCGAAAAAATGAGTCTGTCTGAGTTAGTCGTTGCCTTCAAGGATGTGATTGGTCGAACTTTAGACGGGAAATTAGCGCCAAGCGAATTGCAAAACTCAACTTTTACGATTAGCAATCTAGGAATGTTTGGTGTTCAATCTTTCGGACCAATTATCAATCAGCCCAATTCTGCGATTTTGGGAGTTAGCTCAACCATTGAAAAACCAGTCGTAGTAAACGGAGAAATTGTGATTCGACCAATCATGAGTCTTGGATTAACCATTGACCACCGAGTCGTGGACGGCATGGCAGGTGCTAAATTCATGAAAGACCTGAAAACACTAATTGAAGACCCGATTTCAATGTTGGTATAAGAGAAAGTTTAAATGAGAGGAAAATAAAAATATGGCCTTAGAAGTAATTATGCCAAAAGCCGGCGTTGATATGACAGAAGGACAGATTGTTCAATGGAATAAAAAAGTTGGCGAATTTGTAAAAGAAGGAGAAATCCTTCTGGAAATCATGACAGATAAAGTCAGTATGGAATTAGAAGCAGAAGAAGACGGCTATCTGATTGCTATCTTAAAAGGGGACGGTGAGACTGTTCCTGTAACGGAAGTTATCGGTTATCTGGGCGAAGAAGGAGAAAATATTCCGACTGCTGTGGCTGCTTCAGATGCTAGTTCAACACCAACTGCAGCCATAACTTCTAACGACGATAATAAGAGTGATGACGCTTATGATATTGTGGTTATTGGTGGCGGACCAGCTGGCTATGTAGCAGCGATTAAAGCAGCTCAATTAGGAGGCAAGATTGCTCTTGTTGAAAAATCTGAACTAGGTGGAACCTGCCTCAACCGTGGCTGTATCCCGACTAAGACCTATCTTCACAATGCAGAAATTATTGAAAGCCTAAGCCATGCGGCAAACCGCGGTATTATCATTGAAAATCCAAACTTTACCGTCAATATGGATAAAGTCCTGGAAACCAAAAACAAGGTTGTCAATACACTTGTCGGAGGCGTTGCAGGTCTGCTTCGCAGCTACGGTGTTGATGTTCACAAAGGAATTGGTACCATTACCAAAGATAAGAATGTCTTGGTGAATGGTGCTGAACTTCTTGAGACCAAGAAGATTATCTTAGCTGGTGGATCAAAAGTCAGCAAGATTAACGTTCCAGGTATGGAATCACCACTTGTTATGACTAGCGATGATATCCTGGATATGAAGGAAGTTCCAGAAAGTTTAGTAATCATTGGTGGTGGCGTTGTTGGTATTGAGCTAGGACAGGCTTTCATGACCTTTGGCTCCAAAGTAACGGTCATTGAGATGATGAATCGGATTGTTCCAGCTATGGATACGGAAGTATCTAAGAACCTTCGCTTGATCTTGGAGCGCAAGGGCATGACCATTTTGACAGAGACCAAGCTGGAAGAAATTGTCGAAGAAAATGGCAAGCTCTGCATCAAAGTTGCAGGAAAGGAAGATATCATAGCTGATAAAGCTTTGCTTTCTATCGGACGCGTGCCTGATTTGGAAGGCATTGGCGAGGTTGACTTTGAACTAGACCGCGGTCGTATCAAGGTCAATGAATATATGGAAACTTCTGTTTCAGGAATTTACGCGCCCGGAGACATTAACGGTACCAAGATGTTGGCGCATGCAGCTTTTCGTATGGGGGAAGTAGCTGCAGAGAATGCTCTCAAAGGCAATCACGTAGTTGCTAAATTAAATCTAACTCCAGCAGCTATTTACACTTTGCCAGAAGTTGCGGCAGTCGGTCTGACTGAAGAACAAGCTCGCGAAAAATACGATATAGCTATCGGCAAATTCAACTTCGCAGCAAACGGACGAGCAATTGCATCTGATGCTGCTCAAGGATTTGTCAAAGTGATTGCTGATAAGAAATACGGAGAAGTTCTCGGTGTTCACATTATCGGCCCTGCAGCAGCTGAGTTAATCAATGAAGCTTCTACTATCATTGAAATGGAAATCACGGTAGAAGAAATGCTCAAAACCATTCACGGTCATCCGACATTTTCAGAAGTTATGTACGAAGCATTTGCAGACGTACTCGGCATGGCAATTCATGCTCCTAAGAAAAGATAAGAGGCACTATGAAATACATTATCAATAATAGTTACGATACAGCTTTCAACATTGCTCTTGAGGAGTATGCCTTCAAGCATCTCCTTGATGAAGATATGATTTTCTTGCTTTGGATTAATAAACCCTCTATCATTGTCGGACGTCATCAGAATACCATTGAAGAAATCAATCGTGACTATGTCCGAGAGCATGGCATTGAGGTTGTTCGTCGTATCAGTGGAGGCGGAGCTGTCTATCATGACTATAACAATCTCAACTACACCATCATTTCCAAAGAAACTGAGAACAAAGCCTTTGATTTTAAGAGCTTCTCTATTCCGGTCATCAAGACTTTGGAAGAATTAGGTGTAAAAGCAGAATTTACAGGGCGCAACGATTTGGAAATTGACGGAAAAAAATTCTGTGGCAATGCTCAGGCTTATATCAATGGTCGAATCATGCATCACGGTTGCTTGCTGTTTGACGTAGAGTTATCTGTCTTGGTGAATGCCTTAAAAGTTTCCAAAGATAAGTTTGAGTCCAAAGGAGTCAAATCTGTTCGCGCTCGTGTAACCAATATCGTTGATGAATTGCCTGAAAAGATTACCGTCGAGCAATTTCGTGATCTCCTGCTAGACTATATGAAGAAAGAATATCCAGAAATGACAGAATATGTCTTCTCCGATGATGAACTAGATGAAATCAACCATATCAAGGAAACTAAATTTGCTACTTGGGATTGGAATTATGGCAAATCGCCAGAGTACAATGTTCATCGTGGTACCAAGTTTACTAGTGGTAAGGTCGAAATCTTTGCCAATGTTGTTGAGTCGAAGATTGAAAATATTAAAATTTACGGCGACTTCTTTGGTATCGAGGACGTAGTAGCAGTAGAAAAAGCTTTGAAAGGCGTCAAGTATGAGCGCGAGGACGTTTTAAAAGCTCTTGAAAACCTGGATATTGCTCGCTATTTCGCTGGAATTAGCCAAGAAGAAATTGCAGAAGCGATTGTGGGATAAAAAAACAACTGACTCTCTTACATTATTAATTAGAGTCAGTTGTTTTTGGTTTATTTTCAAGGAGAATATTTTACATAAGTTTAAATATGTAAAAATCATAAATTATCCAATGCATTTTTTTGTTCGTCATTAACAATATGGGTGTAGAGGTCTGTAACTTGAGTACTGGCATGTCCTAGCTGATGACTGACCAAAACTTGAGATTTAGTAGCATCATAAAGTCGAGTAGCCAGCGTATGGCGGAGTTTGTGAGGTGTCACTCGAACTTTGAAATCTTCAGAATACTTAGCAACCATCTTTTCTACACTAGAAGCATCAATCCGGTTAGGAGCACCTCTATATTCTGTCAAAAATAGGGCAGTGTCTGATTTTTCAGCTTTATAACGTTTAGAGCGAACCTCCAGGTACCTTTCCAAATAAGCTTTGGCAAAAGCTGCAACATTGACAGAATCTCTTTTCCCGCCCTTACGAGTAACTTCAATGACCATCATTTTGAGATTTAGGTCTTTCAAATCAAGATTTACTGCCTCGGATAGACGAACACCAGATGCAAGAAGCAGTGCTATGATTGCCAAATCTCGCTCTTTATTTTTGTCAAAAGAGGAGAGAGCCCGATTTGATAAATTTTTAGGGTATTCATCATCTATATAATTCAAAAATTGCTCAGTTTCTTCACCCAAAAATAGTTTTTGTTTGATGTTTTCAGCGCGCGCAGCTAAAGTCTCTCTCTTTTTCTTAGTAGACACTTTTTTCATGACATTACGATAGAAATAAGGTTCCCCATTCTCGTTTTCCACCTCTTCAGTCAAATATTTATAAAGGCTAGAGAGAGCAGAAAGGGTGCGATTAATGGTGGTTTGCGATACTCCGTTTTGCGTAGTATTAGCATTAAGCAATGGACGCTCCCGTAAGTAAAGAATAAACGCTTCCATGTCTTTTTTAGTCATATTTTCCAACACTGACAGAGGAATTTCCGCAATTTGCGACACATCAGCAATTCCAGAGTCTAAAATCCAATGAAAAAAACGATCATATTCTTTGAGGTATTCATATAAGGTTGTAAAACTGTATGGAACAGTCAATTTAGATTGATAGTATTCCAAAACGTACCAAGGCATGATGGCCTTTAGTTTTTCAATTCTTTCTAATAGTATTTCGCGTTTCACTAAGATATTCTCCATCATTTTCTATAATAGAAGTATAGCACACTCCTATATTTTTTTCAAGAAAATTACAGTTTTTCGGAAAGATGTTAGAGAAAGTTTTATACAATATCTCCTATTCAATGATTGCAATTATACAAAAAAACAAGCCGTTCCTTTAAATTAAGCGACTTGTTTTTTGCGTTTGTTTATTTCCGCTTTTTCTTAGCCTTTTTCATTTTATTTGCCATGCGTTTCATGGCTTGTTTGGTTGCAAATTCACCAATTTTTCCTTTAAGTCCGCCACCAAACATCTGGCTCATATCAGGATTCCCAGCTCCTCCTAAAGCGGACATGTCCATATTTTGAAGTGCTGACATATCCATACCGTTCATATTTGGCATATTTTTCGGTAAATTGTTAGGATTGAGGCCCATTTGCTTCATCATTTTATTCATATCACCAGACATGACACCTTGCATGACTTGTTTCGCTTGGTTAAAGTCTTTGATAAATTTGTTGACTTCGACAAAGCTATTACCAGAACCTGCAGCAATCCGACGGCGACGACTTGGATTAAGGAGGTCGGGATTTTCCCGTTCGGTAGGTGTCATAGATGAAACAATGGCACGTTTGCGGGCGATTTCGTTTTCATCTACCTTAAAATTCTTCATAGCAGGATTGTTAGCCATGCCAGGAATCATCTTTAACAAATCTTCCATTGGTCCCATATTTTGTACTTGATCCAGCTGGTCAATGAAATCGTTGAAATCAAAGGTGTTTTCTCGCATTTTTTCAGCCATCTCAAGCGATTTTTGCTCATCATACTCCTGAGAAGCTTTTTCAATCAAGGTCAACATATCTCCCATGCCCAAAATACGGCTAGACATCCGATCTGGGTGGAAAGTTTCAATATCGGTAATCTTTTCACCAGTACCAGTGAACTTGATTGGTTTACCAGTAATTTGACGGACAGATAAAGCTGCACCGCCACGTGTATCGCCATCAATCTTAGTCAGAATAACCCCAGTCACTTCCAACTGAGCGTTGAATTCGCGAGCTACATTGGCGGCTTCTTGACCAATCATAGCATCTACGACCAAGAGGATTTCATTTGGTTGAGCCAGCGCTTTGACATCGCGCAGCTCATTCATGAGCTTTTCATCAATTTGTAAACGACCTGCCGTATCAATCAAGACATAGTCATTGTGATTAGCCTTTGCTTGCTCCAGACCTTGACGAACAATCTCTACTGCTGGTACTTCTGTGCCTAGTGAAAAGACTGGTACATCGATTTGCTGACCGAGAGTTGTAAGCTGGTCAATGGCCGCCGGACGATAAATATCAGCAGCTATCATCAAAGGACGAGCGCCTTCTTCCTTCTTGAGTTTATTGGCCAACTTTCCGGCAAACGTAGTCTTACCAGCACCTTGAAGACCGACCATCATGATAATAGTCGGGATTTTTGGAGATTTGATAATTTCTGCCGTATCAGAGCCTAATACAGCGGTCAATTCTTCATCAACAATCTTGATGATTTGTTGAGCAGGATTTAGTGTATCAATGACTTCGTGTCCGACAGCGCGCTCACGAACTTTCTTGATAAAGTCTTTAACAACTGGCAAAGCTACATCGGCTTCCAAGAGTGCCAAACGAATCTCTTTGGTCGCTTCTTGAACATCACTCTCTGAAATTTTGCCCTTGCGACGCAGATTTTTAAAAACGTTCTGTAAACGTTCAGTTAAACTTTCAAATGCCATAAATTTTATTTCTCCTAGTTAATTTCTATGTATTGGTTATTGATTTTTGGTATTTTTGAGTCGACAATTCACTATTCTCGATTGTCAATACTGGATAAAATCGAAATTTGCTCTTGTAAATAGGTGTCATCTGCATACTTTTCCATTATTTGATCAAAAATCTGACTTCTGACGATATAATCTGAATACATGTGCAGTTTCATTTCGTAGTCTTCGAGAATCTTTTCTGTTCGTTTGATATTGTCATAAACAGCCTGACGACTAACTTGAAATTCTTCAGCAATCTCAGCTAGACTATAATCATCTGCATAATAAAGCTCAATATAATTCATTTGCTTATCTGTTAAAAGTGCTGCATAAAATTCAAAAAGAGCATTCATTCGATTGGTTTTTTCAATTTCCATAAAAAATATTATATCAAAAAATACAGATAAACTCTACTAGCGAAGAGTTTTACTCACTAAAAAACACTCTTAAATCAGCAAGGGTGTTTACGTATATAAAATTATGTAAAACAAATCAATTGTTTTCCAAATAAAATTCAAACCGTTCTCCCACATATTGACTTTTAACATATTCAAAAGCGGTACCGTTATCAAAATAAGAAATCTGTGTCAAACCAAGAATGGCATGTCCTCTAGGGATTTCTAGATAATGTGCAATCTTTTCTTTGGCAAGACGAGCATAAATGGTCTGTTGAGATTTTCCGATTTTATAGCCGTGCTCTTGCAAGGTTTGGAAAAAATGCTTCGTAATTTCTTCTTTATTAAAGTTTTTGATGAATTTCTCTGGAATGGAAGCGACTTCATAAACTACGGGAATATTATCTGCATACCGTACCCGCTCCATTCGGACAACATTTTCCGTCTTTTCAATTCCTAATTTTTCGACCTCTTCTTTACTTGGCAGTGTTCGACGGTAAGAAATCAGTTGGCTTGAAGGTGTCTTGCCTTGGGATTTGATGATTTCTGTAAAACTGGTTGTGCCGCGCATCTTTTCTTGAACTCGCGTACTGGCTACAAATGTACCACTTCCCATACGACGTTCCAGCACTCCTTCTTCTACTAAAAGAGTGATTGCCTGACGAAGTGTCATGCGACTAACTTCAAATTGTTCAGCTAAATCGCGCTCGCTTGGCAGACGTTGCCCGATTTTCCAAATTTCCTCGTCAATTTCTTTTTTTATTTGATCGTGAATTTTAATATAGGCTGGAAGCATAGTAACCCCTTTCAAGAATGGTTTCCTCTCTTCATTGTATTATCAATTGAAATAAAAGTCAATCGCTACTTAATGTTATTGGAAAAAGTCTCTATTTTGTGTTAGAATAAACAAAGAAGTTTCATTTGAGAAAGGAAAGAAATGGCAACTACAACTGAATTGCAAGATATTGAAAGAATCATTGTATTGGATTATGGCAGCCAATATAATCAGCTCATCTCACGCCGTATTCGGGAGATTGGTGTTTTTTCTGAGCTAAAAAGCAATAAAATCACAGCCGCTGAAGTTCGTGAGATAAATCCGGTCGGAATTATCCTGTCTGGTGGACCAAATTCTGTCTATGAAGAAGGCTCATTTGATCTTGACCCTGAAATTTTAGAATTGGGTATTCCAATTCTAGGAATTTGTTATGGAATGCAGCTTTTGACTCACAAATTAGGTGGGAAAGTTGTACCTGCTGGAAATGCCGGAAACCGTGAGTATGGGCAATCAGAGCTTATTCATACTGATTCACAGCTTTTTGCAAGCACTCCTGAAAAACAAATCGTTCTTATGAGTCACGGAGATGCTGTTACCGAAATTCCTCAAGGATTCGTACGAACTGGAACTTCTGCTGATTGTCCATTTGCAGCTATTGAGCAACCTGAAAAGCAGATTTATGGCATTCAATTTCACCCTGAAGTACGTCATTCTGTTTATGGGTATGACATTCTACGCAATTTTGCTTTGAATATTTGTGGCGCCAAAGGCAACTGGTCAATGGATAACTTTATTGAAATGCAAATCAAGCGAATTCGAGAAACAGTTGGCGATAAACGTGTTCTTCTTGGGCTCTCAGGCGGCGTTGATTCATCAGTTGTTGGCGTTCTCCTTCAAAAAGCTATCGGAGACCAGCTTATCTGTATCTTTGTAGATCATGGATTGCTCCGTAAGGGCGAAGCAGATCAAGTCATGGATTCTCTTGGCGGGAAATTCGGTCTTAATATCATCAAAGCAGACGCTGCTAAACGTTTCCTTGATAAATTAGCTGGTGTTTCTGATCCAGAGCAAAAGCGTAAAATCATCGGCAATGAATTTGTCTATGTCTTTGATGATGAAGCCAGCAAACTGAAAGATGTAAAATTCCTCGCACAAGGAACACTTTATACTGATGTGATTGAGTCTGGTACTGATACTGCCCAAACAATCAAATCGCACCATAACGTCGGTGGACTTCCCGAAGACATGCAGTTCAAACTGATTGAACCACTCAATACACTTTATAAAGACGAAGTTCGTGCACTTGGTACAGAACTTGGTATGCCGGATGAAATCGTTTGGCGTCAGCCATTCCCAGGTCCAGGACTTGCTATTCGCATTATGGGTGAAATTACAGAAGAAAAACTCACAACTGTACGTGAATCCGACGCCATTCTCCGTGAAGAAATCGTGAAAGCTGGACTCGATCGTGATATCTGGCAATACTTCACTGTAAATACTGGTGTTCGTTCAGTAGGTGTTATGGGTGATGGTCGAACTTATGATTATACCATTGCTATTCGTGCTATTACTTCTATTGATGGAATGACAGCAGATTTTGCTAAAGTCCCTTGGGAAGTACTACAAAAAATCTCTGTTCGTATCGTCAATGAAGTAGACCATGTCAACCGCATTGTCTACGATATCACTAGCAAACCACCAGCAACGGTCGAGTGGGAATAAAAACAAAAAAGCCAAACCTCAAGAAATAAGAAGTTTGGCTTTTAAATTTATCAGCTTATTTTCCCCACAAAAATTGAATTAGTATTTTATCTACTTCTGGATTTTCATGTAATTGGCTATGTTGTGCTAATTTACCTATGATTTTCTTTTCTTGATAAGATTTTGCATTATCGGCAACCAAGTATTTCAAGCTGCGAGATGAAGCATTTAAAACGGAACCATCTGAGCCATTTTTGTAATCACCGTAGATATTCAAAACGTCAATTTGATTTTGTGGAAAAACTTCACGTAATGGCAATAATCTTTGGAAAGTTTGTGTGACTTGATTTGGTTTCCCTGTCGTTTTATCTACTTTTACATCAGCTGGTAAGCCCATAGCTTCTAAACCGGCAGCAAAATTCGCAATATTCACTTGTTTTTGCAGCTGTGGCAAGTTCTCATCTTGAGCATGTTCTAAAAGATAATACAAAATCGACATATTCCCTAAAGAATGACCTACCATATTCATTTTTGTAAAGCCATACTTTTCCTGTAGCTTGCTGACGACAGCTTTTGCATATCGTCCAACATCAATAGGATTGCGATTGTCTTCGTAATTCACTTCTACGATTGGATTGATAGCGCCTTTGGGAATGTCTCCCCTCAACGTAACTGCACCATTTCTATCAACATTTGCTCGAATAACTGTTTTTGTTACTCCTGCTTTTTTTGCTGCATTCGTCATGTGTCGCTCAGCATTGGCACTACTTCCATAACCATGAAAGAATAGGGTTGGAGTAGTTGATTGCACATACTTCTGTCTGTCTAATTTCCCTTCAGCATTGACACGGTAAAATAAAAAAGTAGAAATAGCAATCAAAATTGTTAAAATTCCTGTAATTAGGGCTATTTTCTTCATCATGTTTAGCTTTTCTTTCTGTGAGATATATTTTTAAGTATAACATGTAACAATATAAATGACAATTGATTTGTTTGAAATGACGTTTTGGATTTAAGGCGATTTGTTGAATAGTAAAAAAGGAAAGTCCCAAAAACTCCCCTTTAGTAAACTATTAAACGTTATCATCAAACAACAAGTGAACTTTTAAAATCAATTCATTGTTTTCGCTTGTTTTGTAGTATCTACACGTTTAGCTACCCAAGCTGTCAAAATTGGTGTTAAAATCGCTGTTACAATAACGGATGCTGTTATTTGGGTGGTAGCTGTAGCTTCAACAGCTTTAAAGGAAGCATCTACAGCCGATAAAGCTGCTGGAGTAGCTATGGCACTAGCTGCTGTACTTGAAATAGCTGCACCAGCAATTCCTGATCCACCTGTAGCTTTATCTGCAAAAATAGCAAAGAAGCCTCCAACTAAGGTTGTAATGATTCCGAGTATAATACCTGGTAAACCACCTTGAATAATTTGCATAAAGCTCATGTTGGCTCCTAAACAGAATCCAACAATGATAATAATTGCTGTCACACCATTTGATAGAACTTTTTTCATATATGGAAAAGCATTTCCTAATGCAATCCCTAAAACAAGTGGTAAAATAGTTCCTACTAAACTCCAAATAGAAATGTTAGCAAGACCAGCACTACTGAGAGCTGCCATTGTCACCATCGGTCCAACACTTAAGGTAGTAATACCAACAGCACCTGCATCAATTTCATTTCCGTAAACTTCTACAATTCCAGCATACATAGCGTTATTAGCGACAGACATAGCTCCAATAATCGCCAAAGCACTTAAACCTAAAAAATTATCATTGAAGACTTTTGCTACCAACAGACCTAAAACAACTGAAACGACAATCTTAGATGTGATAATAGCCGCTCCACGCCCAACAGCTTTTGGAGTGTTCTTTAACGAGATTGTTCCTCCTATAAAGAATAGAAAAGCTCCAACGAGCGGACCAGCTCCCTGAACTATAGCGGTTGTAAAACCTCCAATTTTCAACACTTGAGGGAAAAATGTATTTATCACACAGCCGATAAACATGGGAACAATAATTGTATCACCAGGAATCTTAATTTTCTTATTAAAAATTTTCATAATCATATTTCCTCTATATATTCAAGCCTTGTTTTTATTTAACAAGGCTTGAATGCCATACATCTTTTCGATAAAAAATTAGCCATCCAGCGTGATACCGCCATCACAATCACCGATTTCTCCAGACACGAAGCTGGCTAAGTCACTAGCAAAGAAAAGAATCATTTGAGCAATTTCAACAGGTTCTGCACGACGTCCAAGTGGAATCATGTTGATGACACGCTGACTCTTTTCAGGGTCTTCTGACAATACAGTAGTCATATCCGTTCGTGTAAAAGAAGGACAAACCGCATTACATGCAATACCATATTTGCCTCCTTCTTTTGCTACTGCTTTTGTAAGACCGTTCAAACCAGCTTTAGAAGACGCATAAGCAGCTGTTCCAAGCAAACCACCGCCTAATTTTGCAGCTACTGAGGAAACATTAACAATTCTTCCCCCCTTTTGTTCAATAAAATGTGGGAAAATAGTACTAATAGTTGAAAAACAACCAGATAGGTTAATACGAATGGTGCGTTCCCATTCATCGTAAGTTAATTGTTCAAATGGTTTCGCACTAATAACACCAGCACAATTGACTAAGATATCAATTTTACCAGCTGTTGCGATTATTTTGTTCATTGCTTCTACAATAGATTCATGATTTCCTAAATCCATATAAGTAAAGCTCGTGTGTTCTGCTCCAAATTCGGCAATCACTCGTTCAGCTGCTCCTTGATTGATGTCGGCAATAATGACATTACCACCACCTTCAACAATACCGCGAACTACTTCTTTGCCAATTCCGTTTGCACCACCGGTAACAATTGCTGTTTTACCTGAAAAATTCATATTTTCAAATCCTTCCGTTTTGATTATTATAGAATTCTACGTGATTATTATAGCACTCTCGTTTTAAAAATAAAAGTAGAAATATGAAATATTTTAAATATTTAGAAAAAACAATCTTTTTGCTGTTTTCTATTACTAATCTAAAAAGGTTAGAAAACAAAGCTCTCTAACCTTTTGATTTATTAAAACCAATTCATCACTTTCATGATGTGCATATTCATCTGAACTTGTCGGGAGTAATAATAATTCCCACCATTGATATAGAGCTTAGAGCCATGAAGGAGGGCGATGGGATGGTAATAAGGATAGGTTTTGCCGGTCACATTTCCTAAACTTGGTGCAACAACATTTTTAGAGTATTTTTTTGCCAAACCAAGGGTATTTTCGCCACCGTGTTTTGCAATGTAGTCAATATAGGAGCGACCAAAGTTATAGGCTTGTACAGCGGTCCAAACGTCTACTTTCTTTTCTTGAGCTACATTTAGATTCGTGGATAGGGTCTGAACGCCTTGACGAATGCTTTCTTTATTATCTAAAATAGAGTTTTTCTGACCCGTCGCACTTTCACTAGATTGCATGACATCAGAAACTTTTCCCTTTGTTTCAGTATAAATCATAGCAAGGACTAGTTCCTCATTGGCTGCAGTATCTTGCTCGTCTAGCACTTCTCTCACTAAGCTACGGTAGGTCATCACTTGCTTGACATCATGATGAACTTGAACAAGCTTGTAACCAACAAAGATTAAAAGAATGAGAAGGATCAATTTTCTAAGAATTTTAAACATTATTTACTTTGAATATCTTCTATGTTTTTGATGAGAATGGAATAGGTTCCATTCTCGTTTTGTATGAATTCTACGGATTCCGCATCTTGATAGATGTTATTGGGGACAATAAGCTCAATTCCATTTGAAAGAGAGAGCTTTTGGTTTTCAAATTTTTTCTTCTGACGACTACTATCAATTTCATCAAATTTAACAGTTTCTGGAATTGTTTCCTTAACCTGATCAATAAAAGTCAAACGAGCTGTCAGATTGTTATCAAACAAGTCATCTGCTAATTTTTCCGGTGATAATTCATCATTTTCTTCTAAATTTTTGAAAATAGACGATTTAACCTTGGATTGAAATTGAAAATCATCCTGATTAAAACTTTCTGCAACTTTTTGAGCCGTTTTTTCTAAGGCTTTGATAGATTTTTTAGGAGAAATTTTAGGATTGACTTGTAACAGATTATCAGAAAAATAATTGAGAAAAGCACCATTGTATTTAATCCGTTTTTCAATCAAATGGTATTTACGTGATTGAAGATTGATAACCAAGGCTTCATCGGCACCTGTACCAAATCCCGGCAAATTGTTCTGGGTAATCTTGATAGGATTGTCTACTTCTCCACCCAAGTGAGTGAGTGTTTCTCGCAGAGCAATGCGCAAAAAAGCAAAATGCTCGACTCCTTCCTTGTCAAATTGAACAAAAATCAAATCGTTGGTTTTCTGATTTTCGCTCACCGAAAACTCCTCTTTCCAGAGGTTGGCAATACTGATAGAGGTTTCTAAAAGGTCTTTTGTTATATGTGATAAAAAGACATTATCTTCGGTAAAAATGCCCGTTTTGGCCTCATCTGAATAGACACGTTCAATCTTCTTGCGAAGATATTCTTCAATTTTTGGAGTAATATTAAGATATTTATCTGCTAAAAGAAGGTCGGTGTCTGATGGACTAAATTGTTGAATAATAGCTTTTTTTACGTAAATGTCCATTTCAGTCCTCATATAGTGGAAAGGCATCGGTCAATTCTTTAACTTCTGCACGGACTTGCTCTAAAACAGCTTCGTTGTTTGCATTCTCTAAAGTTTTGATGATCAATTCTGCTACTTTAGTACTTTCAGCTACCCCAAAGCCACGAGCTGCAATAGCTGCAGTTCCAATACGAATGCCACTTGTTTTAAATGGAGATAAGGTTTCATAAGGGATAGAGTTTTTGTTGAGAGTGATATGGACATCATCCAAAAGGTTTTGAGCGATTTTTCCATTTTCAACGACTTTGGTCACATCCACAAGGAAAAGGTGATTCTCCGTACCGCCTGAAATAACACGGAAATTACCATGTTGTTGGAATACTTGAACCATTGCCTTAGCGTTATCCAAAATTTGCTGAGTATAAACTTTGAAATCTGGATCCAATACTTCTTTGAAAGCAGCTGCTTTAGCTGCCACGACATGCTCTAGCGGTCCTCCTTGAATTCCTGGGAAAATTGCGGAATTAATCTTTTTTGCCAACTCTTCATCATTGGTCAAAATTAAGCCGCCACGAGGTCCTCGAAGGGTTTTATGAGTGGTAGTTGTCGTAATATGTGCATACGGTACTGGACTTGGATGCAAACCAGCAGCAACTAAACCGGCAATATGAGCCATGTCTACCATGAGTTTGGCTCCGACAGTATCTGCAATTTCACGAAATTTAGCAAAATCAATAATATGTGAATAGGCAGAAGCACCTGCAACAATCAATTTAGGTTTGACTTCTTTAGCCTGCGCCAAAATAGCATCAAAATCTAAAAGTTCCGTTTCAGGATCGACATTATAAGGCACAAAGTTATAGGTTTTCCCAGAGAAGCTAACAGCTGCGCCATGTGTCAAATGTCCGCCTGCTGCAAGATCCATTCCCATTACTGTATCACCTGGCTCAATTAAGGCCATATAAGCCGCACAATTCGCCTGACTGCCTGAGTGGGGTTGAACATTGGCAAATTTTGCTCCAAAAATTTCTTTAGCACGTTCAATTGCTAATGTCTCAATCACATCCACAACGTCCGTACCACCATAATAGCGACGACCTGGATAACCTTCGGCATATTTATTGGTTAAAATAGAACCTTGTGCTGCCATAACAGCTTTTGAAACAACGTTTTCTGAAGCAATCAATTCAATATTGTTTTGCTGACGTTTTTCTTCTGCAGCAATGGCTTCCCAAAGCTCAGCGTCATATTCTTTATAGTCTTTATGGTCAAAAATCATAAGAGTCTCCCTTCTCTTAAAGCGGGGCTAAAACCTATTTAGTCAAGGTTTAGAAGTGAATTTCTGGAATTTTAGCGAGAATTTCTTCGCAAGTGACAGCACCTTGGCGTAGAATATATGCTGTTTCACCAGATAAATCCAAAATAGTTGAATCCTGTCCTGTTAGAAAAGCATCATCTTCTATACCAAGAACTTCGTAATTGAAATCGGTCATAATTTGCTGGAAGTTTACTCCGCTACTCTTTCCAGATAAATTTGCGGACGGACCAATGAGAGGTCCAAATTTTCTAATCAAGTCCAATGTTTTAGGATGACTAGGGACACGAAAACCAATTGTTTTCATACCTGAATTTACCCAAACTGGGACTTGTTCATTAGCTTGTAAAATAATGGTCAAAGGACCTGGTAGAAAGGCTTGATAAAGTTTTTTTAAATACTGAGGCTGATGTTTGGAAAATTGATAAATTTCTTCTAAGCTTGAAACATTTAAATTCAAGGCCTTTTCGCGAGGTCTGCCTTTTAAGTCATAGACATGACTGACAGCCTGTTCATCCAGTGCCTTACAAAATAAACCATATACAGTCTCCGTTGGCAGCACGACTGCTCCTCCGCTGCTCAGCATTTCTTCAATTTTATCCATTATCTACCACTACCATTCTATCTTTTCCGAATTGATCTTGCAAGACGCGAATTCTCATTTTTGGAAATGCAGACTCAAATAATTTTTTTACATGTTCCCCTTGCTTGTAGCCAATTTCGAGATAGATTTTACCTTTTTCTGTCAAATGTTTTTGGGCGTTCTCAGCAATTTTTCGATACACAGCATACCCGTCTTCTTCAGCAAAAAGAGCAAGATGAGGTTCTGAAGCAAGGACATTTAGTCCTACTTCTTCTCTGTCCGTCTCTGAAATATAGGGCGGATTGGATACAATAATATCATACTTTCCTGTAATTGCCTGAAAACAATCAGACTGAACAAAATCAATCGCTACATCAATTGCTTCTGCATTTTCTTGCGCCAAATCCAGAGCATCTTGGGAAATGTCGGAAGCCGTGACCTGCCAATTCGCACGCTCGGCAGCCAAAGAGAGAGCAATTACTCCGCTTCCAGTTCCAATATCTAAAACTTTCAGACTGCTATTTTGATTTTCAGACAAGATAAGGTTGACCAATTCCTCGGTTTCTGGTCGGGGAATTAGCACTCGTTCATCTACTTTGAACGAATGTCCATGAAATTCTGCGTTCCCAATAATGTATTGGGCAGGTCTATGAACTAATAATTGAGATTGAATCTTTTTCAGTAATTCTATATCATCTGCTGTTGCTTCTGCCTGCATTTTCAACACAAATTGGGTAAAAGATAAGTTTTTCGAAATTCGAAAAGTAAAGGAGAGACTTTCAGCTTCTTCGCCAATTGCTTCAAGCTGTTTTTCCATTTCAGCAAGAATTTGAGCTAATTTCATTATTTATTCAATTCTTCTAGTTTTTGTGTTTGGTCATACAATACCAAGGCGTCCACGATTTCATCTAATTTTCCAGCTAAAATCGTATCTAGCTTTTGTAGCGTTAAACCAATACGGTGATCTGTCACACGATTTTGTGGGAAATTATAGGTACGAATTCGCTCTGAGCGATCTCCAGTACCAATAGTTGATTTTCGCTCAGCATCTTGCTCGTCTTGCGCAATTTGCGCAAAATGATCCGCTACACGCGCACGGATGATCTTCATAGCTTTGTCACGATTTTTTTGCTGGGTTCGTTCTTCCTGCATTTCAACCTTGATATTTGTCGGCAAGTGAACAATCCGAACGGCTGTTGCAACTTTGTTGACATTCTGACCGCCAGCACCAGAAGCGTGATAAATGTCAATCCGAAGATCTTTTGGATCAATATCGTATTCCACTTCTTCAACTTCAGGCATGACTAAGACTGTGGCTGTCGAAGTGTGAACTCGTCCTTGACTTTCTGTTACTGGGACACGTTGTACGCGATGAGCACCTGATTCGTATTTTAATTTGGAATACACGGATTGACCAGAAACCATCGCTACTACTTCTTTGAAGCCACCGACTCCATTCATAGAAGCTTCCATAACCTCGAATTTCCAACCTTGCGATTCAGCGTATTTTTGATACATTGTCAGAAGATCACCGGCAAAGAGCGAGGCTTCATCACCTCCTGCTGCACCACGGATTTCTAAGATGATGTTTTTATCATCATTTGGATCTTTTGGTAAAAGAAGGATTTTTAATTTTTCCTCGTATTCTTCTTTTTCAGCTTTTGCATCTTTGAGCTCTTGCTTTGCCATTTCTTCCAAATCAACATCGCCTGAAGCGTCTTTAATCATTTCTTCAGCGTCTGTGATGTTTTGGAGCACCCTTTTATATTCACGATAAGTTGCTACCATATCGCGTGTACTTGCTTCTTCTTTGGACAATTCCATAAAACGCTTGGTGTCACTAACAACATCTGGGTCACTCAGAAGTTCCCCCAGCTCTTCGTAACGATCTTCAACGGCTTGTAGTTGTTCATAAATATTCATCGTTTGCTACACTTCTCCTTAACTCTTCATTTCGTCAATTTCTGGCTTAAAATAATGCTTCCGACAGACAGGAATATAGGTTTCATTCCCACCGATTTGAATCTGCTCCCCTTCATAGACCGGCTTACCATTCGTTGTTCTTAATACCATGGTTGCTTTTTTGGAGCAAAATTGACAAATCGTTTTAATCTCATCAATTTTATCTGCTAGAAGCAGGAGATATTTCGAGCCTTCAAATAACTCATTGCGAAAATCATTTTTCAAACCAAAAGCCATAACTGGTACATTTAATTCATCAACTACTCTTGCCAAATCATAGACATGATGACGAGATAGAAACTGCGCTTCATCAATCAATACACAATAAGGTTTTTCGGGCATTTCTTGAATAAAGCGGAAAATATCAGTATCTTCTGCTATTGCAATTGCTTTTCGCTTCATTCCGATACGACTAGAAACAACGCCGAAACCGTCACGTGTATCAAGGGCGCTCGTCATAATGACAACACCTTTGCCCTGTTCTTCGTAGTTGTGTGCTACTTTTAAAATTTCGATTGTTTTGCCCGAATTCATCGTGCCATATTTATAATACAACTGAGCCATTTTCTTTAATTCGTTCCAAATTCTCCAATTTTTAATACTTCTTATTTTACCATATTCTGACACGCTTTAAAACCTAATTTATGATAAAATAAAAATATCAAAGATAAAAAGGAGAACCACTATGCCATTTGTCAGAATTGATTTATTTGAAGGACGCACGTTAGAACAAAAGAAAGCTCTTGCAAAAGAAGTTACTGCCGCTGTCGTAAAAAATACTGGCGCGCCACAATCTGCTGTTCATGTCATCATCAACGACATGCCAGAAGGGACTTATTTCCCACAAGGTGAAATGCGTACAAAATAACAAAAAAAGAATCTTGGATAAAAATCTGAGATTCTTTTTTAATTCAGAATGATAAATGATGTAGATGCAACATTTAAGCTAATTTCTTTTTTTGAATATGATTAAGACGAAGTTGGTATAAAATGCCACTAACAACCAGACTAGAAATTAAACCAATCCAATAAGCGAAGGGGCCTAAATTTGTCGTGTGATCCAATAGTAATCCAACTGGTAGCGACACCCCCCAATAGCCAATCAAGCCTAAATAAAATGGAACTTTTGTATCCTTGTATCCGCGTAAAATCCCTTGAAGTGGTGCTGCGAAAGTATCTGCTAATTGAAAAAATAAACTGTAAGTTAAGAAAACCGATGTCAGACGAATGAATTCTTTGTTCGTTCCATATAATGAAGCGACTTGATAACGGAAAAGATATAAAAATGTCAGCGTGAAAACAGCGAACCCAAGCGCAGTTAATCTTCCCAAAACACAATATTTTCTGACATAGTCTAGACGCTTTGCGCCAATTTCGTAAGAAACGATAATCGCCATAGCATTAGAAATGCTCATAGGAAAAGCATACATAAGATTGGAAAAGCTGATAGCCGACTGGTGACTGGCAATGATTAACGAAGAAAACTTAGCCATGAGCAAACCTACGACTGAAAATATCACAACTTCTGCAAAGACAGTCCCACCAATAGGAAAACCGAGACGAATCCCTTCCTGCAATCCTTCTTTGTCCAAAGGTCGAATTTTCCATAATTGATATTTTTTAATTCTAGGATGTCTTTTGGCAACTACTACCGAAAGGATTAACAGCACCCAGTAAGCCAACGAAGTCCCCAGCCCCGCTCCTGCTCCGCCCATTTCTGGGAAACTAAATGCCCCATAAATTAAAATGTAATTAAAGCTGGCATTCAACGGTAGTAAGAGCAACATAAGGTACATGGATAATCTTGTCAATCCTAATGCGTCTAATAAAGAGCGTACAACACTAAATAAAAGCAAGGGGATAATTCCAAGTGCCAAATACCAGAGATAATGTATAGAGACTTCTGCTACTAGTGGTTCTAAGCCAATATTGGACAAAACAAGCGGTGCACCTAAAAAAACGAGTCCAAACAAGAGAAGAGACAAAACGAGAGATAAATAAATAAACTGATAAAAATCAGAAGCGATTTTTTCTTCTTGTTTTTGTCCCAGATGGTGTCCAATAATCGGAACCAAGGCTGAAACAATACCAGTCAGAAAGGTAAAAAATGGACTCCATAAGCTAGTCGCCATTGAAACTCCTGCCAAATGCAACGTATGGTATTGCCCCGTCATAGTTGTATCCACAAAAGAAGCCGAAAAATTAGCCAGTTGATAAATCAAAATTGGCAAAAAAATCGAGACAAATAAGGTCATTCGTTCTTTTAAATTGCGAGCTTGGTACATAAAATCTCCTAAAATTATTCCTTCTCTCTTAACTATACTATAAGCACTCAGAATAGTCAAAAAAGCTAGGAGGAAATCCTCCCAGCCTCTTTTCAAACTCTATTTCTTCTCACGATTTAAAATAAGATTCAATACAATCGCAATGACACTCGCCATAACAATCCCGTTTGAGAAAAACATTTGCAAGCCAGTTGGTAGGCTGTTAAAAAGATTGCTTCCATTTAAGCCGACTCCTGCAGAAATAGACACAGCGGCAATCAAGAAATGATGTTCATTGTGTTCAAAATCAACTCGTGCTAGCATTTGCATTCCCTGAACAGAAACAAAACCAAACATGACAAGCATGGCACCACCGAGTACAGGACTTGGAATAATTTGTGCCAAAGCTCCGAATTTTGGTAATAATCCTAACAAGACTAAGAATCCTGCTGCATAATAGATTGGTAGACGTGTTTTAATTCCAGAAAGTTTGACTAAACCAACATTTTGTGAAAATCCTGTATAAGGGAAAGTGTTAAAAATACCGCCAAGAAGCACTGCAAGTCCTTCTGCACGATAACCATTTCGCAGACGAATGCTGTCTAACTTTTCGTTTGTAATATCTGAAAGTGCAAAATAAACACCTGTTGATTCTACCAAAGAAACTGTTGCAATAATACACATCATGATGATGGATGAAAGTTCAAACTTAGGTATTCCAAAATAAAACGGTGTTGGAACATGTACAAGAGGGGCTTGAGTTACTGGCGCAAAATCTACTAAGCCCATAAAGCTAGCAATAATCGTTCCAATAATTAAGCCAATCAGAATGGAAATGGATTTAAGAAAGCCTTTCGCAAAGATATTTACTAACAGTATAATCAAAATCGTGACAGTAGCTAACAGCAAACTTTGTGCAGTGGGCTTTTCACTATTATTTCCCATATTGCCAATCGCAACAGGAATAAGTGTCAAACCAATGGTTGTAATGACTGAGCCCGTCACAATCGGTGGGAAGAAATTAGCAATTTTAGAAAAAATTCCTGCAATCAAAAGAACGTAGATACCGGAAATGATGAGCGCTCCAAACATAGCTCCACTTCCATGTTTTTGACCAATCATAATCAGAGGTGCAACCGATTGGAAAGCAACGCCAAGTACGACTGGCAAGCCAATTCCGAAATATTTATTGAGTTGCAATTGCAAAAATGTTGCCACACCACACATAAAAATATCTGTAGAGATGAGATAGGTCAGCTGTTGGCTCGAATAACCTAGCGCACCAGCAATCATAATGGGTACAAGGATTGACCCTGAGTACATTGCTAATAAGTGCTGCAAACCTAAGACAGCCGCCTGTGAATGTTTTTCTTCTTTCAGTTCCATTATGCATCAGCCTCCATAAATACAACTTTTCCATTTTCAAATTTTTGAATACGAGCCAAAGAAACGACTTTTCGCTTATCTTCTTCTAGTAACTTTCTTCCTTCTTGGAATGATTTTTCAATCACAATGCCAATCGCTTCCACATGGGCACCTGATTGTTCAATGATATTAACCAGCCCTTTAGCTGCTTGCCCATTTGCTAGAAAATCATCGACAATAAGTACTTTATCATAATGATTTAAAAATTTCCCTGCAATTGAGACCGTACTTGTCACTTGTTTGGTAAAAGAATAGACCTCGGTCGTTAAAATACCTTCCGTCATAGTGATGTTTTTTGACTTTTTCGCAAAAATCATTGGAACGCCCAATGCTTCTGCTGTATAAATAGCAGGTGCGATGCCAGATGCTTCAATTGTCACAACTTTTGTAATACCAGCCGAGCGAAAATATGTTGCAAACACTTTACCAATTTCTTTCATCAAGTTGAAATCGACTTGGTGAGTCAGAAATGAATCCACTTTTAAAATATTTTCTCCTAAAACATTTCCGTCTTTTAGGATGCATTCTTCTAATAATTTCATAAAATCTCCTTTTAGAAAAAACAAAAGACTTGCCAAAAGCAAGCCTAAAACAATTGGTTAACCAACTGAATACAAAATTCCTTGCTAAAAAACATAGCAGGAAAGTTGAAGACTTACTTATTGTTAGACATTAGGTGCCTTGTAGAAACATTACGCCAAATTCGTAATATAAATAAGTAATTATTTTATTGTTAATGAGCGTCACCATTCCAAATGGAATTTTTCACAATGACGTAATCTACGTGCTTAAGACCAGCTAAATCTCTTCCGCCGGCATAGGAAATAGCACTTTGCAAGTCCTGCTCCATTTCAACTAAAGTGTCAGCTAAATGTCCTTTAACTGGTAAAAGAATTTTCTTTCCTTCCACATTCTTATAAGCACCCTTTTGGTACTCTGAAGCTGAACCATAATACTCTTTAAATTGTTCACCATCTACTTCGACCGTTTGACCTGGGCTTTCGATATGACCTGCAAATAGGGAACCAATCATCACCATAGTAGCACCAAAGCGAATGGATTTGGCAATGTCGCCGTGCGTACGAATGCCACCGTCCGCAATAATCGGTTTGCGTGCAGCTTTTGCACACCAACGAAGAGCAGCTAATTGCCAACCTCCTGTACCAAAGCCAGTTTTTACTTTTGTGATACAAACTTTTCCTGGTCCAATGCCAACTTTTGTTGCATCTGCTCCAGCGTTTTCCAGCTCACGAACAGCTTCTGGTGTCCCGACATTTCCTGCGATCACGAAAGTATCAGGGAGTTCTTTTTTGATGTGCTGAATCATATCAATCACACTATCTGAATGTCCATGCGCAATATCAATCGTGATATATTCTGGTGCATCTTCTTTCAACTGGCTAACGAAATTATATTCATAATCTTTCACACCAACCGAAATGGAAGCAATCAGTCCTTGCTCATGCATGCGCTTGATGAAAGGAATACGGTCAGATTCGTCAAAACGGTGCATGATGTAGAAATAGCCACTTTTCGCCAATTTTTCTGCTACATCTTCATCCAGAATTGTTTGCATATTAGCTGGAACAACAGGAAGTTTGAAGGTGTGATTTCCAAAAGTAACTGTCGTATCAGCTTCTGACCGACTTTTGAGGATACATTTATTAGGAATCAATTGAATGTCTTCATAATCAAAAATAGGAAATTCGTTCAGCATGTCACTCTCCTTAAATAGTAAATTGTATGCAAAAATGACCTACCTATGCTTTCACATCGCTACGTCTTTCCTGACGTTTCCTTTAGTATTATAACATAAGGTACAGAAATCACAATATAATGACGTATAATATTTTTTATCGTTCGGAAATTATAGATTGTTCTTTTAGGTTCTAAAAAAGAGGTTTCCCTCTTTTACAATAGCAAATCTTTAATGCGTCCAATATCTGATTTTTTCAAGACTACATAAATCATATCTCCCAGATAAAGGCGCGTGCTACCATTCACTGTTTGATTTCTTCCATTGTGATGTTGCATGGTAATTAGAATATCTTTTGGTAGTTCTAATTCGTGCACTTGCTTGCCGGCTATTTTCTCAGAAACAGGAATTTCGATAAGCGTTGTCTCACTATCATCTGCCATGCTATCTGGAAGCAATCGCTCTAGCATAGCCTCATACACAGGTGCTCCACCCAGTAAATCCATTACAACGTATGCCACTAAAGTCACTAGACCAAGAGGCATGAGGTTTCGTATATCACCAACCATCTCAGTCACCAAAATGATGCCAGTTAGCGGAGCCTTTGAAATGGCACCAAAGTAGCCACTCATACCTAAAATAATAAAAATGGGAAATTGCTCTTGAGTTGCAAAGCCTAATCGCACACAAACGACACCAGCAATTGCCCCTAAAAGAGAGCCGAGAGCTAAAATGGGGAGAAAAACACCACCAGGAAGCCCACTACCATAACTAATCATACTCCAGATAAAGCGAATAACAAAAAACATCACTAATGTTAATAGCAGATAATGTTGACTGGTTAAAGAGAGAACCAGTTGATTGCCACCGCCTAAAAGCTGTGGAAGGAAATATCCTACTGGTAAAATGAAAATAAAGGCTATAATAGGATAATATTGCGGAGAAAGATGCAACATTTCACCAATCATATCATAAATACGAGGCATAGCTAGAACAACTTTTTCATATAAAAATCCTGAAAAACCAAGAAAAATTCCTAACAACAAATAAAGCCAGTATTGCCCTAGCCCCATCAGAGGAATATTATCTGGCATATTTAATACAGGGGTCATTCCAAAAATCATAAGCGAAACAAAATTCGCCGTTAAACTTGCCGCCAAAGACGAGACCCAAAAGAAACGCGAAAAATGATGATAGACTTCCTCAATAACAAACAGTAAACCCGCAATCGGAGCATTAAAAGCTGCTGCCAGCCCTGCTGCCGCTCCACTAGCAATCAAAGAACGCTCTTCCACAGGGCTTAAATGAAGATGTTTGGCAATTCCTTTTCCACCCATTGCTCCCAGCTGGATACTTGGACCTTCACGTCCTAACATTAAGCCACTTGCAATGGCTAAAACACCTAGAATATACTTTTTCCAGAGGACACTCCACCATGACAAGCTCATCAGTCCTTTCAGCTCTGCTTCCACTTGCGGAATTCCAGAACCTTTAATATTCTTTTCTGAAAGCGTTAATTTTGCACTAATCCAAATCACGCAAGCATAAAATAACAAAATAAAAGCAAACCAAATCATACTATCATGACCTTGCTGATAGAAATATTGAATGATATAAAATCCCTTTTCAATCAAAAAACGAAAAGAACCAACAATTGCACCCACGATAATCCCGACTAAAATTCCTCTTGAAACTTGCAGAATAATCGAGCTAGATGTAAACGCAAATTCTTTCTTGGTATTTGATGTTCTCTTTTCTGTCTGAACAGACATCATTACCTCCCAATATGTTCTCCTTCTATTTTAGCATAATTTTTCTTATTGCTTATAGAAATTATTTTAGAAAATGAAGTCTAGAGAAAAAATCAAACCAGCTTCATGCGAAACTGGTTTATGATAATATCCTTATTAAATCTCTACACTATTTATTTGCTGATCATTAATTGTATAACAATTACGATAAATCTTCGCTTTCTTCTTGTTTTTTACTATAAATGAGATTAAATAAATCTCTTTTTAAGCTGTCTAACTGCTAAGGTATAGAAGACAAAAATATAAGCACCATTGACAACTAAGAAAAGGATAAATTCAGATAAGGTAAAAGGGACTAAAGAACGAGCTCGATCACCAACAGCAATCTGAGCATAAGGGAAAATGCTAAAAAGACCTTGTCCAATAAATAGGGTCATAAGCCCTGCTATAGCCAAAATAGCTGATATAAGAATAGGCACTGCGAAATTTTTTAAGCGAATACTAAGAAAAATTTGAATGGTGACAATAGTAATGGTTGCTATCCAACCTGTGATAGACCAAAGCAAAAAGTCCAGTAGATAATTTGCAAAAGGTACCTTCAAAACCAAAGCGCTGATAATATAAAAGAGAAGAACTATCAGTTGACTAATAGCCATGACTAGTGATAAGCTGGTGATTTTTGATAAAATGATACGATTGGCTTTAACCGGAATACTTAATAAGCGCTGCCAGTTTTTATTACTTTCCTCGAATTGACAACTGATGGAACAGATAATCCCGATCAGAATAGGAGTAAATATCTGCGAGGAATAGAAAACTGTTTGTCCCCAAAGGACGCGAGCTTGTGTACCATCTAGGAGCACCTTTCGATTGAGAGCGTAAATCATTGCTCCCAATAAGGACCCAACAAGGTTAAAGAAGATTAGCGTTATCGGAATAGCACTTTTTTTGATTTTTTTAAATTCAAAAATAATCATAATAGATCCGCCTTTCCAATGAGTTTTTTACTGACAAAGATGCTTAAAAAAATGATAAGCAATAATGTGACTAATTTAAAGGGATAAGCATTATCATATTGAAAAAGATAAGTGTTAGTTCCAGCCACCCGTTTAGCGATTCCCATCATAGAGAAATATTGCCAAGGAATGAAAATACGAATAGGAAATGGTAACGCACCGATACCTACAAATGACAGGAAGGAACCAATTAAGCCTGTTACCACTGTCACACTTGGCTTTGGATAGATAAAAGCTAAGCAAAGATGTAAACAAGACAGAAAGAGACAAACCAAAAAAGTTGTGAACAAAAAGAGACTCAATGAAACAGGTGTCACACTGACCTGCATGCCTTGAATAATAAATTTCAGAAAAAGCGTTTGAATCAAACTGACAACAAAGGCAAAAATAGCCATCACAGTCAATTTAGCCTTAAAAAGTTGCCAAGGACTTTCGTTACTGGTTTGCAAGAGTTTAAAAGTTTTGCCTAGATGTTCCAATTCCAGTAGTCTAGACGCTAAAACTGCAATGAAAAGTGGCAAAATACAATCATTCAAGTAAGTCATGGTATAAATGGCATTATAGGCCTCATGCGTTTTAGGTAATTCATATTTGATAACAACGCCACTCCAAATCAAGCCCACTGCTACAATAGCAATCAAAGATAGCAAGAAAGAACGTCTTTTTAATTTGATAAATTCTAATTGTAAATTTAGCATTACAAAACACTTCCTTCCCGTCCTGTCATATCAAGGAAAACATCTTCCAGCGATCGACGAATCATACGAACTTGATAAATATCAACATCATTTTCAACTAAGAGTCGAATAGCAGTGGCTATATTAACTTTATCGTTATCGTTGACAATCAATTTTTTGTCATCATCCAAATTAAAACCATTGAACATTAGTATTCTTTTAGCAGTTACATCATCACTGGTCTCAAACAGATATTTTTCATCTTCTTTAAGGTCAGATAGGTGACCTTCAAAAAGTAATTGACCATGATTAATAATACCGACAGTCGTAGCCATCTGTTCAATTTCTGAAAGAATATGGCTAGAAACGATGATAGTCATATCGTATTTTTGTGGTAATGACTTGATGAGCTCACGAATTTCTTGAATACCAGCAGGATCTAAACCATTAGTTGGCTCATCCAGAATCAGTAATTTAGGAAATTTAACAATGGCTAGCGCAATTCCTAGACGTTGTTTCATGCCTAGTGAATAGTTTTTAACTAGCTTGTCTTTTTGATCGAAAAGTTTGACAATCTTTAAGACTTCATCAATATTTCTTTTTGGTAATTTAAGTAATTTTTGGATAATTTCAAGATTTTCATAGCCGGTCAAATTAGCATAGTAAGAGGGCTCCTCAATAAGGGAACCTACATTTGAGAGGAGTGATATTTGATTGCGATTAAAGGTTTTGCCAAAGAGCTTAATGGAACCATGGGTTGGTTGCAACAATCCCAAAAGCATTTTCATAGCAGTGCTCTTACCAGCACCATTTGGTCCTAAAAAACCATAAATTTCATTTTTTCTAATATGAATAGAGAGCTGATTAACGGCTACTTCACCTGAAAAATCCTTACTTAATTGGTTGGTTTCAACGATATAATTGTTCATTTGTTTTCTCCTTTAAAAATCTTAGAGTGATGTTATATCCTTTCGCTATTTTTATTATAATGAAACTCCTTTATTTTAACCTATTCATTACCTTAATTCTTCCTTAATTTTTACTTTAAAGTCCTTGACCAAGGAAGCAATGTGTTATACTAGTCTTATTGAGGTAATAGTATGAATTATAAAGAAAAGAAGATCTTAATTTTAGACGATAACCCAGAAATTTTAGAAATGGTGCAAGAATCATTGAACATTGCTGGTTTTAGCAATCTAACAAGTGTACAATCACAAAAAGAAGCTTTGGAGCAATTTGAAGAAAAATCTTTTGATTTAGTTATTTTAGACATTATGCTGCCTGAAGGATCAGGATTTGAAGTTTTAAAAGGTATCCGTAAGACTTCAACGGTTCCTGTTTTGTTTTTGTCGGCAATCTCCGATATAGAAAAACAATATCAGGGCTTTGAGTTAGGGGCAGATGACTATATTATCAAGCCTTTCCGCCCAAGAGATTTGGAGTTGCGTATTCTTTCCATCTTAAAAAGAGCCTATCCCGAAAAGGAAGATACCCTTGTTTTGCCTGCTTGCCAGGTGCATTTTAGCCAAGCCTTGATTACCAAAGGAAAACTAGAGATTCAGCTGACAGCTAAGGAATACAGTATTCTTAAGGTCTTATATGATAATAAGAATCGCATTGTTACTTTTGACCAACTCTTAGAAAAAGTCTGGGGCTTACAATACCAAGGCTATGATAATACCCTAATGGCTCATATTCGTAAGATTCGACAAAAGATCGAAGCCAATCCATCTAAACCAGAAAGCTTAATAACGGTTAAAGGTTTGGGTTACAAACTAAAGGTGAATTAAATGGATACCGTTAAATTTTTTACTAAGTTATTAACCAGGTATGTTCTATTACTCTTGGCTTTAGTCATAGGACTTGTTTTTGTTTATGGTTTGGTTTTCTCATCCTATTTTAGTTTCTATGGAAAGGAAAAACCGGAACTACTTTACACTAAAATCGCTCAATCGAGTCAACAGAATAATTTTAATTTTGATAAAAGCAGCAAAATTGAAATGGATAAACAAAATACTTGGGCTATGGTACTGAATCAAGATGGCAATATTGTCCAATCTTATCATTTACCTCAACAGCTCAAAAGACATTATACCAATGCTGATATGGTTAAATTTTCACGTTGGTATTTAGAAGATTACCCTGTTTTCTCCTATGTACGAGGTCAGCAAATTTTAGTTTTGGGCTATCCTAAAAAGCATTCCTTAGCAAAATTTAATTTCTATGCTAATACACAATTTATTAGGAATTTTCTCAGTTTGGGACTTGTTTTCTTGGGTATTATTCTTTTACTTATTTTTATTCTTTTGAGCCGATCAAAGCTACGCATTAAAAAGGAAATGGATCCGATTATTACTGCTGTCACTTCTTTGTCTCAGGGTCAAAATATTGCTCTTAATGAAAAGGGAAATTTCTCAGAAATTAAGACAGCCCTTAATGAAACATCTCATATTTTGGAAGAAAGCAACACGATGAAAGAGCAATGGATTAGAGGGGTCAGTCATGATTTACGCAATCCTCTTATGCTCATATCAGGTTATAACAGTCAGCTAGAGCAGCAATATGGTAAAGGAAAGCAGACGGAGGAAATTGAAAATCAGATTCAAACTATGAAAGAAATGATTTCTAATCTCAATATGAGCTACTTATTGGATAATCAAAAGCATCACTCCGAATTTTCGAGTCTTGATTTGGTTGCAGTCCTACGAACAGTAATTGCCGATATATTGAATAATTATGAAACAATTACACTTCATTTTGATTTGCCTACCGAGGCAGTGTTGGTAAAAGGAGAGGTAACTTTACTAGAAAGAGCTTTTAGAAATCTCTTGCTTAATAGTATCATACACAGCGGTTCTAACCAGATTGATCTGACTTATCAATTATCTGATAATAAAGTGCTCATCATCATTGCGGATCAAGGAGATATTACAGCTCAAAAAATTACTGAGCTAAATCAAAAATCGACTAATTATGAATCACATGGTATGGGAACGGTTATCACTAAACAAATTATTAAATTACATCAAGGTGAAATTGTTTTTTTAGACAATCAGCCAGGCTTAAAAGTCATCATTTCTTTACCTTTAGTAAAGGACTGATGACCTACCTAAGAACAAGCTTACACTCAGAAAACTAACCATTTGGAGCATCGCAACACATTATTTATCTTCTAAATATTTCTAAATGCTATTTTTGGGGCAAAGTATTCTTTCGTCTAATCATCGTAAATTTTTGATAAATAAGTAGCAATACTATTCTATTTATCAAAAATTTTTCTGTTATACGCAAAAAAAGAGTGAACAAATAAAGTTGCACTCTTTTACTGTTAAAATGTTTTGTCAACAACTATATACGAATTACACTAAAAACGCTTTATAAACTCAATATCTTATCTTTATTTTTCAGCCGTCAATGCTGCCATTGTAATGTAGTTATAAGGTTTATTAAAGTGTGGCAGGAAGAAAATATCTGTCAAAGCTAGTTTATCAATGGTCACTTTTTCTTGGATTGCAAGTGAGAAGAGATGAATGCCCATTGAAATATCTTCGTGTGAAGCCATTTGTGCTCCAAGGATGACACGTGTATCTTTATCAAATACGATACGAATGGCTACTTCATGGTTATCGTGTTTGATAAATTCTGGCTTTTGAAGGTCGTTAAAGCCAGTTTCAACCGCATTGTAGCCAGCAGATTTTGCTTTTTCCAAGGTCAAGCCAGTTGAAACCATTTTAAGGTCGTAGATGTTGATACCGTTTGAGCCTTGCACACCAATACCTTCTAATTCATGACCGGTTGCATTGTAAGCTCCAACGATACCTGAACGGACAGCGTTTGAAGCAAGTGCAATGTAGCTCATTTCATCAAGGGCGTTGTCATAAATCGTCGCACAGTCACCAACTGCGTAAACTCCTGGAATGCTTGTTTCTTGTTTTTTATCAACAAGGAAGGCACCATTACGGAAAAGTTCAATCTTGCCAGCGCCAAGGGCAGTGTTTGGTCGGAAGCCAACAGCCATAATGACCATATCTACGTCAAACGTTTCTTTATCTGTTACAATACGTTCAACTTTGCCTTCGCCTTCAACTGCTTGCACAGTTTGACCGTAGGCAAGTTTAATGCCGTGATCTGCTAAGTTTTTACTCATCAAGTCAGATAATTCACGATCGTAGTAACCAGCAAGGCAAGTATCTGCCACATCAATTAAGATTACTTCTTTTCCAAGGCGTTCAAAAGCTTCTGCGAGTTCAACACCAATGTAGCCGGCTCCAACAACAGCAACGCGATTGATTCCTTTATTGTTTTTCAGCTTTTCAATGACTTCTGCGGAATTTTGATACAATTTTACAAACTGAACGTTTTCCAGAGTCGCTTTAAATTCACGATTTCCTTCAACAATTTCAACACCTTTAATCGGCGGAATGATTGGTTGTGAACCAGTCGCAAAAATCAATTTGTCATAAGATTCAAGGTGTTCTTGACCATTTACAAGTGCGGTCACTTCTTTTTTGTCATAATCAACTGACAAAACAGGACTTTCCATGTAAACTTTAGCACCTTTTGCTTCAAGTTTTTCCTTATCTGAATAGAACAATCCTTCTGGACCGTCAATTTGCTTACCAATCCAAAGCGCCATTCCGCATCCTAAAAAAGAAATGTTTGAATTTTGGTCAAACACCACAACTTCATTTTCATTTCCGAAGTTGTCTAACATCGTATTGATACAAGCTGTACCAGCATGGTTGGCACCAATAACAACAATTTTACTCATAGAGCAATTCCTACCTTAATTTTTAATTTACTAAAACATTATAACATTACGTGTTAGCGTTTACAATATATTTGCTCATAAAACTGAAAAATATTACATTTTCTATCAATTTAAGAGAACTTTTCATGAATGCTTTCATTTCTAATCTCAATGTAGTTTTTATCTCATCTTGTGGACAGACAGCTTTGTCGAAATTGTCAGAAAATTATAGAAAAAGTTTGTGAAAACGTTATCTATCTGTTATAATAGGTATGTATTTTTTATTTGTAGAAAGGATGTGATATAGTGGACTTCAGCTCTCGTTCCATTCACTTAATGGGAACGACGATTACGATTTCAATTCTGCATCCGCAAGCAGGTTTGCTACTTGACGAAGTGATTCAGCTACTTTTTCTGTATGAGAAACGCTTTAGTGCAAATGATGATGCTTCGGAGTTGATGAAAATCAATCATCAAGCTGGAAAGCAATGGGTTCAGGTGCATCCTGATTTGTTTGAGTTGATTGAATTAGGAAAACAGCATAGTTTAGCTCAAAATAGTCACTTAAATATTACTATCGGACCACTTGTGCAAACGTGGCGAATTGGTTTTTCAGACGCTAAAGTGCCTCAGCCGGAAGAAATCAAATATTGCCTTTCTTTAATAGAACCTACTTTTATTAAACTCGATTCTGCTTCTTCTAGTGTTTTTTTGGCAAAAGAAGGAATGAAAATTGACCTTGGAGCACTTGCAAAAGGCTATATTGCTGATAAAGTGATGGAGTTCTTAAAAAATAAAGGCGTGACTTCTGCTCTCATCAATCTAGGCGGGAATGTATTAACCCTAGGAATCAACCAAGTTTCCAAGCGTCCTTGGCGGATTGGGATTCAGCATCCAAAATTAACACGCGGAAATAACCTCGCCATTCTTCCTATCGTGAATCAATCCGTTGTGACTTCAGGAATTTATGAGCGAACCCTTGAAAAACAAGGACATTCCTATCACCATATTCTTGATAGCAAGACAGGCTATCCTGTGGAGACAAATGTCGCTAGTTTAACGATTGTGTCTAATCGCTCTGTAGATGGTGAAATTTGGACAACACGATTATTTGGTGAAAGCCCATCGTCTATTCTAGAACAAGTTGAAAAAGAAGAACAGATTGAAGCGTTAGGGATTACAAAAGATGGTCAATTATTCTATTCTTCTGGTTTAAAGCCAGAACTGCTATTTTAATATCGGAAAGGAAATAATTATGTTAAAACTCATCGGTTTAGTTGGTACAAATTCAAAACGTTCCACCAATCGCCAACTATTACAATATATGCAAAAACATTTTGCGGATAAAGCAGAAATTGAACTGGTGGAAATCAAAGACATTCCCATTTTCAATAAACCCGCAGACAAAAAACTTCCAGCTATTGTAACGGAAATTGCTGAAAAAATAGAAGCCGCTGACGGGGTCATTATAGGAACGCCCGAGTACGACCACTCTATCCCAGCTTCACTCATGAGTGCTCTGGCTTGGTTATCTTACGGTATTTATCCAATGCTCAATAAACCCGTGATGATTACAGGCGCTTCCTTTGGGACCTTGGGTTCGTCTCGTGCACAGTTACAGCTTCGCCAGATTTTGGATGCCCCTGAGTTAAAAGCTTCCGTCATGCCCGGATCTGAGTTTTTGCTGTCACACTCTCTGCAAGCATTTGATAAAGATGGCAATCTTATTGACCTTGAAATTATCCAAAAATTAGATGCACTTTTTGATGATTTCCGCCTTTTTGTGAAAATTACCGAGAAGCTATCCAGCGCGCAGGAATTATTGCACAAAGAAGCTGAAAACTTTGACTGGGAAAACTTGTAAGTAAAGGAGAATGACGCAATGAAATTTGTAGGAATTGTAGGCTCAAATGCAGAGCAATCGTATAATCGTAAATTACTGGAATTTATCAGAAGACATTTTAAACTAAAATTTGAATTGGAAGTCTTGGAAATTGATGAAGTTCCGATGTTTAATCAAGACGAAAAATGGGACGAATCTTTCCAACTTTGCCTCCTGTACAACAAAATCACCCGTGCAGACGGCGTCATTATCGCAACACCTGAGCACAACCATACCATTACTGCCGCTCTGAAAAGCGTGCTTGAATGGCTGTCATTTGAAGTTCATCCATTTGAAAATAAGCCTGTCATGATTGTGGGCGCTTCTTACTACGATCAAGGAACTTCACGCGCACAGGTCCATTTACGCAAAATTCTTGACGCACCAGGTGTCAATGCTTATACTCTTCCCGGAAATGAATTTCTGCTTGGAAAAGCCAAAGAAGCCTTTGATGATGAGGGAAATATTACCAACGAAGGAACCGTCAAATTCCTTGAAACCTGCTTGGATAATTTTATGAAATATGTAGAGGTCGTTTCAAAATTGAAAAAACCAAAACCAATTGAACCAGAAGATTTAGATGTTACCAAACCTATCGCAACAACGATTCAAGGCATTGACCCAGATGATCCTGAATGGGTTGAAAAAGCCGCTGCCATGGTGGGCGCTGTCTCAGGAGATACCTATGTAAAACTAGACCACGGTATTTTAACGGTGGATCAGATCAATATGTTCTTGAAATCCATGCCTTTCGAACTGACTTACGCCGATGACAACAACCAATTCCTCTACTACAACAATGCACATCAAGACCCTGATACCATGCTGGCAAAACGTGTACCATCTCAGTCAGGAAACCGCCTATCAACGGTTCACAATTCACTTCCGGCTGGCAGAATGAAAAATGTAGAGTGGGTGGTCGGAACCTTGCGTAACGGCAATCAAGAATATGTCCGCACCCTGATTCCAAATCCGCATTCACCAGTTTTAAATACACACAATTATCAGGCCATGTACTATCCAGACGGCTCTTACGCTGGTATCAATGAAATTGTCTTTAATTTCAGACCATGGCTGGAATGGTACTTGGAAACAACAGGTCAGCAGCTAGTTGGCGGAAGCGGCCCATTCGCTCCTGCAGGAGGACAGGCTAAAGCTGATGCAACTTCCGGTGCTTCGGATACAGGTAGTCACAGCGAGAGTACGGGTGAGGCAGATGCCACTTCTGGCGCTTCCAGTCATTGATAAAAGAACTTTGAAAGATTGAGAACTTTATCTTAGTCTTTTTCTATATGAAATAAAAAGTATTTTCAGAAAATCCTCTTGCATATAAACCGTGCACCTGTTATAATGATTGTTGTCTGCAAACGTTTTCTATCATAAGGAGATAATGATGATGATGATTGAAGCAAATCAATTATATAAGACATATAGTATTGTCGAGAAAGAATTAGGTCTTAAAGGTTCTATCAAAGCCTTTTTTCGCCCTAAGAAAAAACAAATTCATGCTGTACAGAATATTTCATTAACGGTTCAAAAAGGTGAAATTATTGGTTATATTGGTTCGAATGGAAGCGGAAAATCCACGACTATAAAAATGCTGACGGGTGTTCTTTATCCAGATCAAGGCAGTGTTAAAATTAATGGACTTACCCCACAGAAACATCGCACAGCAGTCAATAAGCAAATTGGCGTTTTGTTCGGACAAAAATCACATTTACGTTGGGATATTCCTGTGCTGGAATCTTTTATTTTGCATGCGAAAATCTATGACGTTCCTGATAAAGTTTTTGAGGAACGCTTGGAGCAATTAATTGACCTGTTGCAGCTAGGAGATTTTATTCACCAGCCTGTTCGTAATCTTTCGCTCGGGCAACGAGTTCGCTGCGAATTTGCTGCTATTTTCATTCATCAGCCTGCCGTTGTTTTCTTAGATGAGCCTACAATTGGTCTTGATGCCAGCGTAAAAGAAACAATCCGCTCCTTCATTCGCTTTATGAATAAAGAACACCAGACAACTTTCCTCATTACGTCTCATGATATGCAAGATATTGAATCACTCTGTGGACGAATTTTTATCATTGATAAGGGCAAAAAGGTTTATGATGGAAGTCTGACGAAATTAAGAGAAAAGTTTTCAACAGTTAAAACCATTTCTTTCAAAACGCAAACGCCAATAGAAGAGCTATTCCAAATCAATGGTTTTCGTTTTGAGAAAATTGACTCTTATCATTTCAATATTCATTATCAGACAGATATTTATACTAATGCCCAAGTTATTAATCAGATTTTTGATCATTATTCAATCGAAGACCTAGCTATCAAAGAATTGACAATTGAAAATATCGTCAAACAAATTTATGAGGAGGGGCTTGATGAGTAAATATATCCATATCACACGATTAGCTCTTATTACGCAACTTCAATATAAATCTTTCTTTGTTGCAACCCTGATTCGTACTTTCATACAAGTTCTTGTCTCTATTTTTGTTTGGAAAACCATTTTTTTCACTCAATCTCACGTTAATGGTTATACTTTAGAAACGTTCACTACCTATATTATCTTCGCAAATCTACTAGGAAATCTAAATAGTTTTAGTATTGGACGGGATCTATCTCTGATGATTGTAGATGGGAATATTACTGGCGAGCTACTTTATCCTTACTCTTTAATTACTTCGCTCTTTTTCCAAGACTTTGCTGTCAAAATTGTTGAAATTGTTAAATTCATTCCAATTTTACTGATGATTCCTTTCATTCAAGGGCAGCTCTATCTTCCAAATTGGCAAACAGGCTTGCTTTTCCTATTTTCCAGTTTATTAGGAATATTTATTGTCCTCTTGCTAGATTTAGGGTTTAGCTTAACAGCCTTTTTCACGACGAATACATGGGGAATTTTGATTCTCAGAAATGGGCTTTTTTCACTTGCGTCTGGATCGCTTTTGCCACTGAGTTTTTATCCAGAAAATATCGCAAATATTTTGAAACTGTTACCTTACAGCTTTGCTGTTAATTTTCCAGTCAATATCCTTTTGAAAAGACCTGTTAATACTGAACTCTTCTGGATTCAGTTGGCTTGGATTCCGATACTTTCAGCTTTCATTGCTTTTCTTTGGTATCAAGCTAAACGTCGTTTAGTCATTTTAGGAGGTTGAAGATGAAATACATCAATATTTATTTTTATAATTTAAAAGCTTACTTGATTGCTAGTATGTCTTATAGGTTGGACTTCTTTATTGGACTTATTTCTTCTTTGATTGAACAGATTGTTTATTTAATCTTTTTAAATGTATTATTTGCAAATATCAAGGAAATTGCCGGATTCAACTATGGACAAATGCTATTTATTTATGGAATGGCAACTATCGGACGTTCAGTTCACCTGATTTTCTTTGACAATCTTTGGATGTTTGGAAGCCGCTATATTCGCAAAGGTGAGTTTGAACGCCTGCTTATCATGCCCATCAATCCTCTTTTTCAGCTAATTTGTGAACGCGTGCAGCTACAAGGCTTTGGCACAACACTGATGGGAGCTATTGCAACTTATCAATCCTATCATTTACTCGGACTGCATTGGAATATTTTTCATCTACTTCTCTTTGTCTTTATCTGTATTTGTATTGGTTTACTCTATGCCGCTATTCAATTAGGACCTACTGCTTTTGCTTTTTGGATTGTCGAATCTTTCCCTATCACAATGGGGATTTTCTCCCTCAATCAAATGGCACAATACCCTATCAAAATTTACCCAACCTTTATCCAATTGATACTAATTTTTGTATTTCCTTATGCTTTTACTTCTTTTTTTCCAGCTCTTTATTTTTTAAATCTAAGCTGGATTGGTTTGCTACTTCCTTTAGTCCTACTTGTTATTTTTACTATCAACTACGCTTTATTCAAATACGGCATGAAAAAATTCTCCAGTGTTGGGAATTAAATATTAAAAACCAACTGAAATCTTTCATCAGTTGGTTTTATTTGCCTTTGGAAAATAGAGACGAATCTCCGTATAAGTATTTTCTTCAGATTTAATTTCCATGTGATAGGATTTACCAAATTGTAATTGCAAACGCTGATTAACATTCTTCAAACCGACACCACCCAAGCGAACGAGTGTAGCATTTGTAGTTTCGCTGGCGACAAAGCCACGACCATTGTCATAAATTGAAACGATGAGCTGCGTGTCATTTTCAGAAACACTAACTCGAATCATCCCTTGACGATTCATTTCCTTGATACCATGATAAATCGCATTTTCAACCAAAGGCTGCAAAATCAACTTCGGAATTTTGTAGTCATCATATTGCTTCAACTCTTTGATCTCATATTGTGATTTCTCACCATAGCGCTGTTTTTGAATAAAGAGATACTGACGCACATGGTCAATTTCATCTTTAAGAGAAATTTGTTCATGTCCTTGGTTCAAAGCTAAACGGAAATACTTAGCTAGTGATTTTGTTACTTCTACCACACGCTTGCTGTCATTAAATTCTGCCATCCATACAATTGTATCCAACGTATTGTACAAAAAATGCGGGTTGATTTGGCTGGAAAGCGCCTGCAATTCATATTTTCTGACATTCTGTTCCTCTTCTTTGACTGCAATCATCAATTGATCAATCCGGTCTAACATAATATTAAATTGTCTTGCCAAATCAACTAATTCAGGAGAGCCGGTTTCATTAGCCCTCAAATCTGAATTCCCACTTCCAACCTTTAAAATGGTTGCTTGCAAATCTCGCAAAGGTTTAATCCAAAGCCGAAGCACAAACCAGATCCCTATTAGACAAACACCTAAAGCAAACAGCCCTGTTCCAATAAAAGACCACAAAATCTGCGTTTGAACTGCATGCAATTGTTCCATTGAAGAAACCCCAATCAAATTCCAACCACTATTTGGAATTTGATATTGAGATACATAAGCTTGTTTTGATTTGACATAGCCATTTTTGACAGAAAGATAGGGCGCCATCGCTTTCATTTCAGCGTTAGAAGAATAAACTGCTTTTTTAGGATGATAGACAAAGTCATGATTGGCATTGACGATAAAGGTAAATCCTTCTTTTCCTAACTGCAGTTGATCTAAGTAAGCTTCCAACGTCTTGTATCCAATATCTAAGCGAACAACCCCCAAATTTTTACCGTCTTTATCTACAACTTCCTGCATGATTGAAATCACCCATTTTTCACCAATTGTATGGCTGACGGTTCTTCGTGCTGGTGTCAAAATCGGCATAGCACCTTTATGGATAGCATCCTGATACCATTTCTCTTTCATCATATCAGTGGATGTCTTCATGGTTAATTCAGGATCTGTTGATATGAGATTACCGTCTTTTGTTACCAAAATAGCAGATACCAAATCCAAATCTGTTTTTAAAATCGTTGCGAATAATTGCCAAAGTTGTTCAGCGTTTTCTTGGCTTGGTATTTGTGCGTATGTCTTTATTTTCTCATTTTCAGCCAAACTACTCGTTGTCTGTTTAACCTTTTGTAAATAAGAAGTGATAAACTGACCACTTTGCTGAATGGTCTTGCGTGTATTTTGCTCAGTTGTCTGGCGAATAGCAACCGAACTAGTCTGATAATAAATCCCACCGACAATTCCCAAAAGAGCTAATATCATAATAAAAACATAAATCACTAACTGAATCAGGAGCGAATATCGTTTCATTGCCCTTCTCCTCGTTTAAATTGCCGCGGTGTTACTCCAACGACTTGCTTGAAGCGTTGAGAAAAATAGTTCATATCTTCAAAGCCTACCTGCTCTGCAATTTCATAAACCTTCAAGTCAGTTGTCAAAAGCAGTAATTTTGCTTTCTTCATCCGTTCTTGAATTAAGTAATCCTGAAATGGCAAGCCCAGCTCTTTTTTGATGAGAACACTCAAATAAGACGAACTAAACCCGAGTTGAAAAGCGAGTGATTTAAGAGATAATTCTGTATCGGTTAAACGATCATGAATTGCTTGTTCTAAATCAGAAAATTCTGCTTGCTCAACCAGTTCATGAACTTGCTGCTGCTTTCGCTCCTTGTCCAATTTCTCTTTGACTTTAAACAACATCGTTTCCACATCTTCCCGCGAAAACGGCTTTAGTAAATAATCGTCAGCACCTAATTTTACTGCTGATAAAGCGTAATCGAAGTCATCATAGCCCGTTAAAAAGATAATATGAACAGAAGGATATTGTTCTTTGACTAATTGAGCTAGTTTAATCCCGTTTATATGTGGCATATTGATGTCTGTCAAGACAATATCAGGCTGTGCAAGCTGTATCTTTTCCCAAGCATCCAAGCCGTTTTCAGCCTCGCCCATGACTTCCATATCAAATGTTTCAAAATCTACTAAAGACGAAATACCTTGCCGAACAAGGTATTCATCTTCTACAATCATAATTGAATACACTAGCGCACCCCTATTATTTATTAAACTCATTATAGCAAATTTCTGTGAAAATTGCTGTTACACATAATTTAATAAATAACCGTAGCCTTTACTTTCCATTTGGTCTTTCGGAATGAAATGAATGGCTAAACTGTTGATACAGTAGCGAAGTCCGCCCTTATCTTTTGGTCCGTCCGTAAAGACATGCCCTAGATGAGAATTTCCAACACGACTTCGCACCTCTGTTCGAGTCATATTAAAACTCTTATCTTCTTTATAAGTCGCTACATCTGGACTGATTGGACGTGTGAAGCTAGGCCAACCACAACCAGACTCAAATTTATCTTTGGAAGAGAAAAGTGGCTCACCTGTTACAACATCGACATAGATTCCTGCATCAAACTTATCCCAATAGCGATTAGAAAAAGCACGCTCAGTATCATTTTTTTGTGTTACAGCATATTCTTCATCGGATAGTTTCTTTTTAATCTCTGCATCACTAGGCTTTTTATATTTGGAAGCATCAATAACTGGATAAGAAGCCTGCTTAACATTGATATGGCAATAGCCATTTGGATTTTTCTTTAAATAATCTTGGTGGTACTCTTCAGCCTTAATAAAATGTTTTAATGGTTGTCTTTCAACCGCCAACGGCTCTTTAAATTTTTCTTTCTGCTCGTCAAAGACTTTGTTAATTGTTTCTACATCAGCCTGATCTTTATAATACACACCTGTACGATATTGCACTCCACGATCATTGCCTTGCTTATTTTTGCTGAGTGGATCAATGATTCTAAAATAATGTAGCAAGACTTCTCTTAAAGAGATTTTATTGGCATCATAGGTTACATGAACCGTTTCTGCATGTTTTGTCTGCGAGATTAGTTCGTATTTCGTGGTTTCGCTAGTGCCATTAGCATAACCAGAGACTGCATCAACCACCCCATCTACTCGTGAGAAATATTCTTCTACCCCCCAGAAGCAACCTCCTGCCAAATAGATATGCTTTAAATTTGCATTTTTCAAGTCCGCTTTCTTTTGCTTGACCGGTTCAGCCTGACTAACAGCTGCTTCTTTAATCTGATTAATAGCAGACTGATTTTTAAGGGTTGGTATCATGCGACTTCCCAGCACAAATAAACCTAAAACCAGCAGGAGTGCTCCACCCAATAATAACCATTTCATTTTATGATCCATCATCCTCCCCTCCTATTTAATGCTTTTAAGAGTTGATTCAATTTCTGCTTTTTTAATAAGTCCAGGACGAGTTTTTACCAATTTCCCATCACTTCCAATAAATGCAGCTGTCGGATAGGAACGAACACCATATTGCTCCAATAATTTACCACTAGGATCTAGTAAAACAGGTAAATGTTTATATTCTAGTTTCTCATACCATTTTTTAAAGTCTGCTTCAGACTTTTCACCGACATGCCCCGGTGAAACAACCGTCAAAACTACATAATCTTTCCCAGCATTTTTAGCTAACTCATCAGTATCTTTCAATGTAGACAAGCAGATAGAGCACCAAGATGCCCAAAATTTGAGATAAACTTTCTTTCCTTTGAAATCTGACGATTTATAAGTTTTCCCGTCAACCCCTTTTAGTTCAAAATCAGGAGCAGCTTCGCCTTGATTCAACTTTGTAGCTGTCGTTTTATTTGTAAATTGTCCGTGTCCAGATTTAGTTCCACTAGCTGATTTTTGATTTCCACAGGCACCCAACAGAGCAACACAAACAAGACCTGTGATGACTAACATTGTTTTTTTCATGAGATTCCTCCTTTTATCCACCAAATATTGAAGCTAGAACATTAAGATTTCCCAGCATAAGTAAAATTCCCATCAAGATGATAAGTAACCCGCCAATTTTCTTTAGTAGTCCCATATAAGGTTTTATTTTCCCAAAATGGCGTAAAACAATAGAAGAGGCAAGCGCCAAAATGAGAAATGGGATAGCAAGACCAAGGGTATAAACTAACATGAGGAAGCCACCTTGTACTGCTCCATTACCACCAGAAGCTGCAATTGCGAGAACAGAACTCAAAACAGGACCTACACAAGGTGTCCAACCAAAGCTAAAGGTCACACCTAGCAAGAAAGCATTGTAAAAATCATTTCTATTTTTATCTTTTTTTAATTGAACACTTTTCTGTCGTTGTAGTAGCTTAAAATTGATCAGTTCCATTTGATGAACACCGAGAAAAACAACAATTGCTCCTAATACATAGCGGAACCACTCTGTATAGAGAACTTTTCCCAAAAAGCCAGCGCCATATCCAAGAATTAAAAAGACTACTGATAATCCTGCAATGAAAAATAGTGTTTTTACAATTCCATACCAAGCAATCTTCTTTCCAAAAATAATGATTGTTCTTGGTTCATCTGTATCCAATAAAATACCAACATATACAGGAAGCAATGGCAATATACAAGGCGAGAAAAATGATAAAATTCCCGCTAGAAATACAGAAATCAAAAACACAATAGATATCATTATCTTTTCCTCCTCGTTTTCTTTCTAGGAAAAGTATACACTGGTTCACTATCTAAAAATAGAGGATACGATTTGTAAAAACTTGAATTTGATATGGTCATAAAAAAACTATCACTTTTCGTGATAGATGTTTTTAATTATTCCATTTCAAATGTGTCACTCTTTTGTTTATTTGGCAAAAACAAAGACAACACAATCCCGACAATCGTTGGTACCAGCCAAGGAATTGAAGCTTGCGCAAATGGCAAAGCATTGATTAAATTGCTCACACTAGTCAATTTAAATTGCGAGCCAATGATATTCGCAAAGGCAATAATTGTTACAACTGCGATTGTTAGCTGCATTCCAATCTTAGATAAGGCAACAAACTTATTGACAATCACAATCATTACAATCGCAATGGTAATCGGGTACAAAATTTGCAAGACAGGAACTGAATACTGAATGATCGCTCCCAAACCAAGATTTGCAATTGCAAATCCAATCAATGTAAAGACTGTTGCATAAATTTTGTAGCTTATTTTAGGAAAGGTTTTATTGAAAAATTCTGATGTTGAAACAATCAAACCAACCGTAGTCGTAAAGCAGGTCACTGTTACCATGGCTGCAAGGAAAATCTGTGCTGTCGGACCAAAAATAGCTTGTGTAGCTTGAGATAAGACATAAACTCCTTTATTGGCATCAGAAGCTATTACATCAGCCGGAATTGGGAAATGATTTCCAAGAAATCCTAATCCAATATAAAGCGCACTAAATCCCAATGCAACAACAATTCCAACAATCCAAATCGTTGAGATATATTCTTTTTTATTAGCAAAGCCGAGTTGGTTCAATGTTTGCACAGCGATAACGCTAAAAGCAACAGAGGCAAGTGCATCAAGCGTATTATATCCTTCAAGGAAGCCAGTTCCAAAAGCTGCTTTTGCGTATTCCGTGCTAGCAGCTTGCGGTGCAGCTGCTCCATATTTTATCGCCCCTAAAATGACTAGAATGACAATCAAAATGGCAAACACAGGAGTCAAAATCCGACCAATCCGATCCAAAATTTTGGAAGGATTTAATGAAATCAAGTAAGCAGCCACAAAATACAAGATTGTAAAAATAATAAGTCCTAATCCAGTCATATTACTCGAAAGCAATGGTGCAATTCCAACTTCATAAGAAGTCGTTGCCGTCCGAGGAATGGCAAAAAATGGACCAATCGCTAGATACAGAACTACCAAGTAACTGGTCGCAAACCAAGGAGAAACCTTTTTAGAAATTTCATAAACATAGCCTTTGGGATTTAAAGTACCGATAATCAATGTTAAAATAGCAATTCCAACTCCTGAAAGTACGAATCCTGCAATCGCTGACCAGAAGTGTTCGCCAGACAAAGCTCCTAAAGTTGGCGGAAAGATTAAATTCCCTGCGCCGAAAAATATTCCAAACAAGAGTAATCCTGTCAGTGCTCCTTTTTTAATCATCTTCTCTCCCTTTTCTAAAATTCAGTATGTTCAACCATTATAACAGATTCTTACAATACTTCAAGTGATATAAAGTATAAAGTTAAAATATTACACAAATTCTGAATGTTTGAGCAAAACAAAAGCAGCATAATCAAGTCATGCTGCTATATTCTTATTTAATCCCTAGAGCAATACGAGCGTAGCGACTCATTTTATCCACAGTCCAGGCAGGATACCACACCAATCGAACTTCTACTTTGCTCACTTCAGGTACATCTGACATCGCATCATGAATCTGATCAGTTAATAAGTCAGCCAGTGGACAGCCCATTGTTGTTAAAGTCATATCAATTTGTGTCTCGCCGTTTTCACCATTGAATCGAATCTCATAAATCAAACCAAGGTTTACAATATCAATTCCTAATTCAGGGTCAATAACTTGCTCTAAACTTTCTAAGATACGATTTTTAATATCATCAATTTGTTCGTTTGTGTATGCCATGGTGCCTCCTTTTATCTACTAATCCTCAATAAAGTCACGAAGTGGCTTGCTACGACTTGGATGACGCAATTTGCGTAGGGCTTTGGCCTCAATTTGTCGAATCCGTTCACGAGTTACGTTAAAGACTTTTCCAACATCTTCCAGCGTACGCATTTTTCCATCATCTAGACCGAAACGCAGACGTAGTACATTTTCTTCACGGTCTGTTAATGTGTCAAGAACCTCGTCTAATTGCTCACGCAGAACGATACGTGTTGTATAATCAACTGGATTTTCAATCACTTCATCCTCAATGAAATCGCCAAGATGACTATCATCTTCTTCTCCAATTGGTGTTTCAAGAGAGACCGGCTCTTGAGCAATTTTCAAAATTTCACGAACTTTGTCTGGTGTCATATCCATGCGCTCCGCAATTTGCTCTGGTGTTGGATCTTGCCCCAATTCTTGCAAAAGATTTCGTTGTTCCCGCACTAATTTATTGATTGTCTCAACCATGTGAACCGGAATCCGAATCGTACGAGCTTGGTCAGCAATCGCACGGGTAATCGCTTGGCGAATCCACCAAGTAGCATAGGTTGAAAATTTGAAACCTTTGGTATAGTCAAACTTGTCAACGGCTTTCATCAATCCCATATTGCCTTCTTGAATCAAGTCAAGAAACTGCATGCCGCGTCCAACATAGCGCTTAGCAATAGAGACAACCAACCGCAAATTAGCTTCTGCCAAACGTTGTTTCGCTTCTAAGTTGCCTTGCTCCACAAGAACAGCTAATTCTTGCTCTTCTTCATTGGTCAATAACGGAACAACACCAATTTCCTTTAAATACATACGGACAGGGTCGTTCACTTTAGCAGAATTGCTACCAAGCAACTCCTCATCTGTTAATTCAGCTTCTTCTTCCTCTGTATTTAAAACCCGTTCACTTGGGTTGCCCTCTTTATCCGTAATAGCAATCCCTGCGTCCTGAATCCGTTGAAGAAGATTTTCAATGCCATCAGCTTCCAAAGTAAATGGAATGACTAGCTGATCATTGATTTCATCATCGGTTGCTGTACCAGTTTTTTTATGGTTGCGAATAAATTCTGCAACTTGAACATCAAAAGTTGTTACTTCTTTTTGTTTTGTAGCCATTCCTACTCCATTCTCCTTTTTTGAGCAATAAATCGCTCTAGCTCTTCTAATGCCGTATCTGCATCCCCGCTATGAGATGCTTCACGGACTTTTTTACCAATCAATTGATTTTCTTTGCGAAGCAATTCCTTATCTCGCGTTTGCTCCACTTCGACCAGTTCCTGCTCAGAAACTTCCTCTGGTAGATTTTCTTCTAAGACCCGATACCAAGCTTGCTGTACCGAATCATTTTGCTCAGACAAATCTTGTGGCGTTACCTCGCCATTTGTTTTTAAAATATCGTACAAAGTCTGCAATTCTACTGTTGCGAAATGAAAATCTTTCCTCAAACGATAATCATTTAAAATCACAGGATTATCAATCATCCGCTGCATAAGATGACTCTCTGCCTTAATTAGCCGCGATACTTGCTGCGTTACCGGGATGTCAAGTCTTGACACTTGTTGATGAGATTGCTGTTGTTGCTCTCTTCTATTTACTAAACGATGATTATTAACAGCTTGCTCCACTTGCTGGTAGTCAAAATCAGGTAACAATTCAGCTAACATATAAATATAGGAATTTTGTGCAGTAATTGATTGAACCTGCGCAATCAAAGGAGACATTTGTTCAACAAATTCAATTTGAGCTTGCAAGTTTTCGATATTGTCTGGTTTCAAATAGTTCAAAAGAAACTCTATATCACTAATTCGTGTTTTAGTCAGTAAATTTTGTAAATCATCAGCAGAATTCTTTTTGATAAATTCATCTGGATCCATATTATCAGGAATCCTGACAATTTCAACTGATAAATCGTGCAATTCATTCAGAGCTTTTGCTGTCGCTGCTTGTCCTGCTTTGTCACCATCGTACGTTAAAATGACTTTCTTTGCGAATTTACGAAGATGCTCCACATGCTCATGCGTCAAAGCAGTCCCCATAGAGGCCACAGCATTTTCAATTCCAGCACGATAAGCGGCTATAACATCCATAAAGCCTTCCATTAAGTAAATTTCGTGACTTTTCTTAATAGTCGGTTTGGCTTTGTCCAGATGATACAACTCATAACTTTTATTGAAAATTGGTGTACTGCGGCTATTCTTATACTTAGCAACTTTCTGATCTATATCGCTTGCTTGCCAAATACGACCTGAAAAAGCAATGATTTGTCCTTTATCATTTGTCAATGGAAACATAATCCGATTTTGAAAGGCATCATAAACCAGATTGTTATCAGCTAAGTTAAACAAACCAGAATTTATAATGACTTGCTCATCAAACTTTCCACTAACACTTTTATAAAGATAGTTATTTTCATTGGGCGCTAAACCAATTTGAAAATGCTTGATAACCTCATCTGTTAAACCACGTTCATAAAGATAAGAACGTGCTTCTTCTCCTATCTTTGTTGTCATCAATACTGCATGGTAAAACCTTGCAGCTTCCGCATGAATGTCATAAAGTGCCTGATGACGATGTGTATGTATTGACTGCTCTTTTCTACTATGCTCTATTTCTAATGGAATCCCTGCACGATCTGCAACAATTTGTACAGCGTCCATAAAAGAAACACCACGATAATCTTCAATAAATTTAAAGACATCACCTGACTTTCCACAGCCAAAACAGTGATAAAATTGCTTTTCTTCTACCACGTTGAATGACGGAGTTTTTTCACCATGAAAAGGACAAAGCCCTAGATAATTCCTTCCAACTTTCGTTAGAGCAACGACTTCTCCTATGATTTCGATGATATTGACGCTATTTTTAATATCAGAAATGATTTCTTTATCAATCAATAGACAATACCCCCAATTTATCATAGAATAACAACTTACATTTTATAACAAATTTGTCAAAAAGTAAAATATTCACTATGCTTTTTAGACATTTTATTGTACTTTTCCCTTTTTTAAGATATAATATGTTTTAGTATTTTGAAAGGAAAAAGAAAATGTTAAAGGATCTTAAAGAGTTTTTGCTTCGCGGCAATGTAATTGATTTAGCAGTCGGTGTTATCATTGCCAATGCTTTTGGAGCTATTGTGACTTCGCTTATTGGAGATGTTATTACTCCACTCTTTCTCAATCCAGCTTTAAAAGCTGCTGGTGTAGAACAAATTGCTGGTTTAAAATGGAATGGGATTGCATACGGTAGTTTCTTAAGCGCTGTTATCAATTTCCTCGTCATCGGAACAGTTCTCTTCTTCATCGTCAAGTCTGTTGAAAAAGCGCAAAGTCTTACTAAAAAAGAAGAAGACACTGCTGAAGAAGCTGCAGGACCAACTGAATTAGAAGTTCTTCAAGAAATCAAAGCATTGCTCGAAAGCAAATAATTATGAAAAAAATTCACTGATGAAAATCAGTGTTTTTGTTTACTCTCACGGTTTCTTGATATTCTGTTTGCCTTAACCTGCCCCTCTAGCTGCTACTTCTATTGAACTTGCGGTGGAGTTTTGAGATGGCAGATAACGTCCATACGGTAAACCTGCTAAAACTATTGATTTTTATTGAGTACGAGTTCAATTTTATCTAAACAGAAACAAAAAACAGACCGAAGTCTGTCATTTTGCTCAATTAGAATTTTTTACGTTTACGAGCTGCTTCTGATTTACGTTTCCGTTTTACAGAAGGTTTTTCATAGAATTCACGTTTGCGTGTTTCTTGAAGAGTACCAGCTTTAGTAACCGCACGTTTGAAACGACGAAGAGCATCGTCAAGGGATTCATTTTTACGTACTACTGTTTTTGACATTTTTTTCACTCCCTTCAAGCTTAAAATCTTTTAAATTTTATCATATTAAAATACACTTGTCAAGTCCCAGAAATTAAGGGAATGTGTAAACTTTTCTAGAACAAGCATTATTATTAACTTAAAAGGAAGTTGATTTTTAGCAAATTTTTCAAAAAATCTGACAGCTATACTTCATCCTGTAATCTAGACTGCAAATTTATCGAATTTGTTCAAAATGCAAATGGACTGCAATATGATCGCCATAACCATTGCGCTCCAAATCTCGTTGCAAGCGGTAGGAAATATAATGCTCGGCAATAGTGATATAACCAGCACCTAGCAGACGATTTTCTACCATAGATTGGATCATACTGATAGTAGCTCGTTCAACACCAGCCTCCTCCAGATCTAACACTACTTTTTTAGTTACAAGCGCTAAATTTTGACGTAGATCGTCTGTCAAGACATAAACCGTTTGTGCTGCTTTCAAAATAGCTTGATAAATTTTATCTGGATTAAAATCAGTAATTTCTCCATTACGTTTGATGACTTGCATAGAAAACTCCTTTAGTTTTATTCGTTTCATTAAGAGAATACAGTTTATTATACTATTTTTGTGCTGATTCTCAAAATGATAGATACTTTAAATATCTATCAGGTAGAAGTTACATTCTATTTAAATTCTATTTTATTATCATTTCTTCACTGTTGATTTTAATTATCTCAATCAAAAAGACAAACACTCAAAAACAGAGTTGTTTGTCTTTGGGAAGAAAGATTAGATTTTTTCTAAAATCTTCAATTATTTAATCTTCGTTATTTCTTTTACGACGGCGAGCACTAGCTAGAGTTCCTAAACCAAGTAGCAATCCTAATGCAGCAACCTGATCTGCTTTAGTACCTGTAGCAGGCAAAACTTTTTGGTCAGTATTTTGTTGTCTAACTAACAATGGTTTTGGTTGGTAAGTTCTGGATAAGTGTAACTTTTGTACTTCTCCATCTGTTTCTTTTTGAGCCTTCTGAGGAAGTTGACTTCTCAATTGCTCATAGTTTTCTTGTAACTTGGTATAAATTGAACGAGAAATCTCTAGTTTTGCTTCTTCATCTTTTAACGTTTTAACCTTAGAGGCATAGTCAGCTTGCGCAGCTTGAAGAGCCTTTTGAGCTGCTTCAAGTGCTTGTGGTGCGTTTTGTAATTTTTCCAAGTTATCTTGTGCTTCTTTTAGTTTGGCTTGACTAGTTCGCAAAGCATCTTTTGTCTTGGCAACATTTAATTCTGCTGTAATTAAGACTTTCTTGAGTTCTGCTAATTTATTTTTAGCACTATCTAGCACTTTTTGAGCTTTTTCTAAAGCTACTTGTTTTGGTGCTAACTTGGACGCAATAGCTACAGTAGCGCGCTCCAAAGCTGCTTGTTTTACCGCAACATTTTGCTTTGCTTTTTTCAAAGCTGCTTCAGCTGTAATCACTCCAGCATTTGCAGTAGCAAGGGTAGCTGAACGATTCGCAGCCAACTTTTGAAGCTCTGCTAATTTTGCCTTTTGAATATTTAAAGTAGATACATAACCCGTTCTTTGAGCTCGCAACACGCCTAATTGTTTTTTCGCTGCTGTTGCTTGTGCATTTGCAGCTTTTGCAGCACCAGCAAAATTACGGATTGCTTGCTCATACGCGTCTGCGCTAAGAAGAGTGCCATTATTAACACGCGCATTAAAATTATGATCGTTATAGAATCCAACTTCAGACGTTCCATATACATTGCTGTATTGATTTGGAACTTGATCATATGCAGCTGAAATGGTATTAAAGTTTTTATCCATCATTTGAAGATAGTGACCAACTCTATAGAAGAAAGCAAGTTGACCACGATTACGTAAGGTGGTATAAATTTGATTGGAATCAATGTCTCGCTCATTGGTTGTTAAGCCATACTTAGCTGCCTCAGCCATATAGATAGATTTTTCCTTATGCCAGAAGTCAACGGCTCCTTTTGGAGTAAAACTAATCGCCACATTTTCATTTCTCAAATATTTACCCATATGCCAATCTGCTCTTTCAAAATAAAGAGTTTGGACTTGGCTGGCTGGATTTTTGTAAGGATCAATCAATAATTCTTTTAATCCAGCTTGTCTACGATAAGCATTGATCGCTCTAACTAACTCAATTGCTTTTAAATTATTTTCTAAAGTTGCTGGGCTTGTTGCGTCAGAACCAACTGTAATGCCGTCTTCACGTTTAGCTCTTTCATAAGTTGTTAGAGCTTCAGCAGCTGCATTACGAATCGCTTGGTTGGCTCCATTTGTTTTAGCGTGTTGTAAAAATTCACCATAGGTTGCTTTACTCAAATCAACATTTCTTCTATTAGCGGCTGATTGTTCAGCGCGGGCTATTTCACCGGCTTTTTGATCAATAGCCGCTTGATTTTCTGCAACTTTTTGCTCACTTTGCTTGACTTGTTCAGTTGCTGATTTGATTTCTTTAGGAAGATTAGCAACTTCTTCCTTCACTTTAGCAAGATTATTTTGCTTGTCTGCTAAATCTTTTTCTGCTTGTTTTTCTGAATCTTGTGCTTGGTTGAGCTCTTGCTGCTCATTTGCGACCGGAGCTTTTGCTGTATCTAATTCACGTTGTGCTACATCAACGAGTGATTGTTGCCCTGCAACAACATTTTCTTGATTTTTAACAGCTTCTTTTGCCTTTGTTTCAGACTGTTCTGCTTCTTGAACCTTATTTTCCTCTGTTGTAACCGCCTTCTCTGATGTCGCCACTTCTTCTTTTGCGGTTTCAATAACTTCTGGAGTTGCTTCTTTCTTTTCTGCCTCAGCATTTGCAACAGCTTTTTCGCTATCTGCCACCGCGTCCTTTGAAGTATTTACATCCCCTTTAACTTGCTCTACAACTTTTTGCTGAGCATCTGTCTGAACCTTTGCAGCATCGGCTTGCATCTTTGCTGATTGAACATCTGTTTCTGTAACTGGTTTGGTAATTTTTTCAGATGTCTTTGGCTCAGCAGATTGTGTTTTTACTTCTTCGGCATTTACTTGATGTGATAAACTGCCTGAAATAATAGTGGTTGCAGCTAAACCGGTCGCAACTACCGATTTTTTAATTTTTCTCTCCATTAGACGGCCTCCTAATATACTTGCTACTTTTCATTATAAACCATTTCAGCCTAAATTACAATTCCGCTAATGTATTACTCAGATAACTATTAGATTACAATTCTTTTACATCAAACAATTCCTAATGTAGTTTTACAGTTACTTAAATCTTGAGAGTACAAAAACGGAAAATTAAGCTGATTATGGACAATAATAGTTTTACAGTTACTTAAATCTTGAGAGTACAAAAACCGCTTGAGATTGGGATAAATGAGGTTGCCGGTTTTACAGTTACTTAAATCTTGAGAGTACAAAAACACTGGCTTCATTATTATAGTATGAAATCTAGTTTTACAGTTACTTAAATCTTGAGAGTACAAAAACGAGGCCAGCTCTGCCATTGTCAAAGAAGAAGTTTTACAGTTACTTAAATCTTGAGAGTACAAAAACCATTTGGTGAGGATTTCAACGTGTACGCTAGTTTTACAGTTACTTAAATCTTGAGAGTACAAAAACAGTTATCCAAGTTGGGTTTCTTACCAACAGGTTTTACAGTTACTTAAATCTTGAGAGTACAAAAACAGTTATCCAAGTTGGGTTTCTTACCAACAGGTTTTACAGTTACTTAAATCTTGAGAGTACAAAAACAGTTATCCAAGTTGGGTTTCTTACCAACAGGTTTTACAGTTACTTAAATCTTGAGAGTACAAAAACAGTTATCCAAGTTGGGTTTCTTACCAACAGGTTTTACAGTTACTTAAATCTTGAGAGTACAAAAACAGTTATCCAAGTTGGGTTTCTTACCAACAGGTTTTACAGTTACTTAAATCTTGAGAGTACAAAAACGTCCAGTTGTCGCCCTCTTTCATACTGGCGTTTTACAGTTACTTAAATCTTGAGAGTACAAAAACGAGGAAATGAAACAGACCAAAGAAGGTCTGTTTTACAGTTACTTAAATCTTGAGAGTACAAAAACTCAAGATTTGTTTAATATGCTCAAAAGCGAGTTTTACAGTTACTTAAATCTTGAGAGTACAAAAACCCTATTCGAGACGGCTTTATATACTGGATAGTTTTACAGTTACTTAAATCTTGAGAGTACAAAAACCCCTCCTTAATTCCGCTATAAATTGCGGTTGTTTTACAGTTACTTAAATCTTGAGAGTACAAAAACTTTACAGTTGATTAAGCCTATCGCAAGTTTGTTTTACAGTTACTTAAATCTTGAGAGTACAAAAACACTCGCCCCCTCACGAAAAACAATTTCGCGGTTTTACAGTTACTTAAATCTTGAGAGTACAAAAACTAGCTAACTTTCTGTAAAACGTACTCATGTGTTTTACAGTTACTTAAATCTTGAGAGTACAAAAACCGGATAGCAGTTAATTGCATACGCATGCGAGTTTTACAGTTACTTAAATCTTGAGAGTACAAAAACTGCTTGTACATTAAAGCAAAACCGAGCACAGTTTTACAGTTACTTAAATCTTGAGAGTACAAAAACAAAGGCAGAAACCCGACTACTATGATTAGCGTTTTACAGTTACTTAAATCTTGAGAGTACAAAAACAATCAGAACTTGAAGAATTGAATGTTTGGGGTTTTACAGTTACTTAAATCTTGAGAGTACAAAAACCTATAACTCTTCCCATCCACCAATCAGAAAGGTTTTACAGTTACTTAAATCTTGAGAGTACAAAAACCTCAAATTAAAAAATTTTTTGATTTTTGTACCCTTACATTGATTATAAAGTCCTTTGATGAGCTTGTCAATCTTAATTTTTTAAAAAATTAATTAATAATTGAGTAGGTGGATTATAAGCAAAATGAATTTTCTTGTTATAATGGTATAAACTGTTCATAATTTTCAAGGTTACTATATCTTGGATAGATAAACTCATATGTGTCACGTCTTTACTAAATAAATATGGTGAAATCTTTTGCAAAGAGACGATGAAATCATCTTCTGTAGGTACGTCGTTAGTAGGATATTGACCACTAAACCTTTCATACATAAAAGAAAATTCATAAAAATGTTCAACCAAATCAGAAACAATATTGACGTATTCCATATTCTCGCGATTCAAATAAAGATAGCCTTCATTTGACGGGAAAATAATGACACTAAAATTACTGTAATTGTCGGCCATTCTCTGTAATTGCTCACAACATTTTACAAATGAGGAATAACTTAAGTAATCGTCCATATTTCTAAGGACGAGCAAAATACGATTGGTCTGGCCTTGAATCAACTGTTCTAGCATTTGCATAAAAATAATAAATTTCGTTTCATTTTCGACAAATTCAAACGATATATTCTTATCTTTGAACCCAAAATAAGGTAAAAAATTCTTAAGAATCAGCTGCTCAGTTGTAAAATACTGACTTTCTGTATGGTAATGTATATCTTCAATTTGAAAATTCAAACGTTTATTTACAATCATTGAAATTTGATCCAGCTTATCATTGATATAATCTATCTGTTCCATTATTTCAAGATTATCTAGTTTTGACTTCAAAAAATCAAACGCTACAGTCCCTTTTTTATAAGCCATTTGCTCGATTAAATCTTGGATATCTGAAATAGAAATAATCTTGTAATCTGTTCTTTTAAAAATCGTATTCTCTTCGGTAATTTCTGGTTCCATTTGTCCAAAAAGGTTCAAGTCTTCTACATTATACTTTTTACCGTTGAAATACCAAATTAAGAGCTGCCACATATAGTATTTTAATTGCTGATTATCTCCCACTATTTGAGTAAACGGGCCAAAATTAATAGATAAATTCTCTCTATAAGGATGTGTAAAATTCATTTTCATATAATCACCAGCTTATTATCACTTATTACTTCTTCTTGCTTGGTCTTCCCTCCGATAATCAAGACCATTTCTGAAAATTGCTTTTCTGTAACAGCTAGTAAACGGACATTGCCACTTGGTAAATTGCTTTGTTTCAGCTTTTTATAAAATTTACTGGCAAAACTTCTGTTTGGGCAAGTTCGATAATATACAGAAAACTGCAGCATTTCAAACCCATTGGCAATCAATTCTTTGCGAAAATTACGATAGGTTCGTTTTTCCTGATTGGTTTCCATTGGCAAGTCAAAGAAACATAATAATCTCATCGCTTCATACCTCATTACATACTCCATTCCAAACTAGAAACTATTGGACAGTAAAACTTTGTTGTATCCTTATCAGCAATACATTTGATAAAACCTTTTACATATTTGTCCATTGCAACTGTGACCGAGCAGGTTTCTTTGCCATATTTAATTTTTGCGTTCAGTAGATTTGTTAAAGCCAAGCGGAATTCATATTTTAAATATTCTTCATCTCTCAAATGTTCATAAACCCAAACATCAATAATTTGGCGGAAAGGTTCCATTAAATCATCCACCAGATTGAACTGGTTGTATTCATTTTTATGAAAAATTCCAATTAAAGCATTTAGTCCATATCCAGCAACGATTCTTGCCATCTGTGCTCGCATAATGGCGTATCCGTAATTCAACCCCGCATTAATGACATCTGATTCTCGCTGAGTTACACGAATAAACTTCTTGCCAAATAATTCATTGAAATAGACCTTAGCGGCATGTCCTTCTCGATTTGTCTTATCTCCTAGTTCAATATGATCCTTATAATCCGCTAACAATTGGATACAATCAAGATTCTTTTCAAACATTGCCAAAACATCCTGCTGATTATTGATTTTAAAATAGGTAACAAGTTGCCAGAGCTTATCTTTTTGTTCCTGAGACCAGAGCAACTGTTCTTGCAGTCGTTTATAGGCCCGAAAATGCCCATTTTGAGAATGATAAATTCCCGTTGGTAAGTGTTCATTGTCACATACAATTAAGGCGATATTATACTTACTTAAAGCACTCAACAACCGAAGAGTAACGACAGTATCACCACCTTCAGCTACTATGATTGAAATATCGCTTAAAGGGATTGTATACTCTTCCCCCATTTTCTTTATTAACAAATTGTCTAATTTTAGTCTCATCTTTTCACTTTGACAGATATGTACAATTCTCCACGTCATAAAAACTCCTTTACAACACGAAAACACCCCGTCATAGACAGGGTGTTGATTTCGGCATGAAGCCTTATCTTTGTAGCTTCTGCAAGATTTAAGTAACTGTGTAAGGCGTCCCTTACAGTCACTATTATAATACATTGCAAAAGCGTTTGCAACTCTTTTTTTAAATTTTTTTCTTGAAATTGAGCTGTGGTTGATCACCCTCTTTTTTAATAAAATATTTATTACCAAGAACATCGGTTTTGACTTTGTAGATGGAGACGTCTATTCTTCTCAGACTTTTTAAGCAGCGTCCATTAGAAGTTGTTCCAAAAATTTTAATGGCTTCTTTACCTTCATAGTTTCCTTTATCATAAGGCTTTAGTTCAACATAGTGTTTTTGATTTGGCATAGTTCTTGACAAAAACCTAAACAGCTCCTGTTCTCCACTTTCAGTATCTTTAATCAAAATTAAATCATTCTTGTATAGGGTAAATTTAAATTCCGAATCCTTATTCACCCCTTCTTTCTTTTTAATTTCATTATATTTTTTGATTGAAATACCATAATTCCCACTTCCTTTTTCAAATCGTAAATCCGAATACTTCAATCCCATTAATTCATATTTACCAGTTTTAAGATTAAAATAGACATCTGTACGCCAAGGCTTCAAAGACTGTAAAACAACCTGATGCTGACTATCATCTGGAGTAATATCAATATGATTGCCGAGTTTATTGTCGTAATACTTAAGACTCTTAATCTCCGGACCATTACCTTTTTTGCTGTATTTTCTAACAGGTCCATTTTCCTGTCTATACTTTTCAAAAGGATTGCAGGGAATTTCTTTACCCTTTTCGTTTAACTCTTTGTCAGGATAGGTTTTAAGAATTTCTTCAATAACTTTTTCAAAGGTCTGTGGATCTTTGTGATACATCAAGAATTGAGTTTTATCTTTCTTATATCTCTTGATAAAATCTTCATAGCTCTTTTGAGAATAGATATCCTTAATTTTTCCAAGTACATAAGTTTCCTCCTGCTTATCTTTCCCCAACTGAGCTTTTCTAGTTCCATAGATTGTAGCATCTGATATTTTTCGGTTATATTTAGAATCCACTTGATAAGAAAACAAGATACTGTCTTCAAACGATTTGCTCTTCAATGTATCTACAAAATAATCATATGGTGGTCTGAAAACAAGTTCCTTATATTCGTCATCTGTCAGTGAAAGAATCTCTCCCGTTTCAGGATCTACAAGCTGCCCTTCTTTATAAGAAATCAAAGGATTATTCTGCTTTTTCCAGAGTCTCAACTGACTGGAGGCCGCGATGATGAGAGCATCTACTGCGTGGTGGTGATAGGTATCACGACTTTTTTCAATTTTCCACTTTCTTCTCAGTTGTGATGTAAATTGACCACGAACAACCGAAATTTTTGTATCGAAATCATTTGTTTTGTAAAATTCCTGCAAAGTATTTAGGACTACCCGTGATGAGTAACGTGTGTCCACGAGATTGCGCTCAATGAATTTTTGTTTTACTTCAATCTTGCTGATATCTTCTTCGGTCAGCAGATAGTCTTTTTTCTTATTACTTAAGCTTTTAGAATTCCTGACATATTGTTTGAACTCTATGTAAGACCACGCATCATCCATACTATTTAAAGCCTGGAATGGTGTTCTCTGTCCCTTTTCCTGATTAGCTGTTGCTAGCACCAGAACCTTATTGGCTAAGCCATCATCAAAAGAAAGTGAAAGCGGCAGAATATGATCAATTTCATACTGATGTGGATTATGAATTAAATCATGAATAGAGATGTTCTTTCCTGTATAAAGGCAGCGTTCTCCCTGTTGATGCCAAAGGCGAATTTTGGTTGCTAACTCTTTGTGTCCATGAAAAATACTGTCTGGTAACTCTTTTTTACCATTGTATAGATCAGCAGCTTTTTCCATTGCTGCTTTCTTTTCATCTTCATTGGCTTTTTGGGCGTTTTGAATTGCTTTTTTCTCATCATCTTCATTGCTTTCACGCGCCATTTCAATGACAATATTATCAAAAATGCCATATTTTTGGGTCGCTAAGTTGATGATTTTAATAGCCTGACGGACAGATTTGGCAACAACAGGGTTATAAATTTCATCTGTTAATTCTTTTTCATCTATGTATTTAGTTCGTTTTGAAATTTCTCTACTTCTTTGTTTACCTAGACGAGTCAAAATAGTCATTTGCTCCTCTGAAGTCTCATAAAGCTCCGGAATCAATTCATTCATTAACTTAAGAGAAAAATTATGCCAACCTTTTCCAAATACCGCACTGTTTTTCTTCCTAAACTGAATTAACTCATCAATCTGCTCTTTGGTAAATGTACCAGGCATTTTACTGTTAAGAGCTTCTAAAATACCTTCACTTTCTGTGTTCAAGGTTAGAATGTGCGCTAAATCATCCAAGGTTTCTCTTGATAATATATCTACATCCACCAGTTCTAGTGTTCTCATTTTACGATAGGCGTCAAAAGTATGCATCTCCGGTTTATCAGATTTATCAATCCGATATCCTTTTATGTCATCAATAGAACCATCTACTAACTTAGCAATATATTTAAGTAAAGTTGGAGTTCCTAAAGTTTTTGCAGTTCGAGCATACTCGACAATCTGCCGCTTTTGTTCTGGTCTTAATTTTTTCGTTTCAGTTGGAACTGTTAAATTATTTAGGTCGTTGAGCAAATTAAATTCCTGCGCGGTATATGACGCCTTTGCTGCTCAATATTCATCAGGATAAAAAGTACATTTTCCAATTAAAATACCGAAAATATTTTCTAAAGTTGTTCCATCTTTTCTAAAGCGTCCGTAGTCCGTTCTTGACTTTTCATTTCCAGGACCATGATAATACTTGCGTTTACCGGTCAAAATTGTTAAATAGTCTTGAATAAATTCATCTGAAATATCTTGATTATATTCCTGTTGTTTTTTCAAAATCCTTTCAGCTTCTTTTTTATAAGAAGAGGTTGAAAAAACATTAATAAGACGATGATTTTCATCATTTTCAACTACAGTGAAATCACCACGAACCCGCCCATATTTTTCAAAGCGTTCTAATTGAATTTGTCCAGGAGTCTTATCGGTAAGTAATTTTCTATTTTCTTCAACTGCTTTTCCATATTCACTGGAAGCTGTTTCTCCATCTTCACTAGCATCATCCAAATAGCTGATACCACGCCGTTTAATAATGTTTTTAAGCGCAATAAACAACTCTTCAATTGTTAATTCCTCACTCAAACCTTTCACACGCAGAATATAAGGATTTAAGTTTAAAGGGACATCAGAAAAATCTGTTACAAAACCGAATTCTTCAAAAAGGTCGTTTAAGCGAACGCTGCGATGTTTCTTCCTTCGACCAAGTCTTCTGCCTTGTCTAAATCCACGACGTTCTACATTGCTATCGGCAGTTGCAGCAGGAAAAATTCTCGAATTAGCGTGAATAATTTCACCTGTTTCTTTATTTAAAATTCCTACTCCGACAGATGCAATACCGATATCCAATCCTAAAACCAAACCGTTCATGATGCTCTCCTTTTATAAAAATTTTGCTACAAATCATATTTAAAGCGCTATCATACACATTATAACATAATAATAAGCAAAATGTTTTAATATTTAAAAATATTTCAATCGCTACCGTCAATAACAAATACCATACATCATTTCCTGATTGTAAAAGATTTCAAAATACGTTACAATAGAGAAAAAATTCTTCTGTATGGGGACAGTTAAGATGATAAAACCTAAGTATCAATGTATCATAGATCAGATTAGCCAAGATATTAAAAGTGGGAAATTGTCCAAGGGACAAAAGATTCCTTCTGTCCGTCAGCTGGCAGACGACTATCGCTGTAGCAAAGACACAGCCCAGAAGGCACTGATAGAGTTGAAATATCAGAAGTATATCTATGCAGTTCCTAAAAGTGGCTACTATGTGCTGGAAAATAGTCTGGAAGACCAGCAGGACATAGACTTAACCGTCAGAGATGACCACTACCAAATTTATGAAGACTTTCGACTTTGTCTCAATGAAACGTTGATTGGACGTGAGAATTATCTTTTTAACTACTATTCTCAGCAAGAAGGGCTGGAAGACTTGCGACAATCTGTCCAGCAGCTGCTTCTGGATTCAGCTATCTACACCTCTGCTGACAGGCTCGTTCTGACGTCTGGTACCCAGCAAGCTCTTTATATTCTTTCGCAAATTGCCTTTCCAAACAAAAAGCATGAAATTTTAGTTGAACAGCCGACCTACCATCGGATAAACGATTTGCTAACTGCGCAACAACTTCCTTATCAAACAATTGAGCGAACTCCAGAAGGGATTGATTTAGAAGAATTGGAGCGGATTTTTCAATCTGGTCGTATCAAATTCTTCTATACTATCCCGCGCTTTCATTATCCCTTGGGGCATTCTTACAGTAGAAAGGAGAAGGAAGAAATCATTCGTCTCGCTCGGCTTTATGATGTTTATATCATAGAAGATGATTATTTGGCTGACTTTGACAGCAAACGCGAACTGACCTTTCATTACTTGGACGACAGCCAGCATGTCATCTATATCAAGTCATTTTCTACTAGTCTCTTCCCCGCCCTTCGGATAACAGCTCTGCTATTTCCTCCAGCTATTCAGTCTACTTTTATTACCTACAAAAAAGCAGTAGATTACGACAGCAATCTCATCATGCAGAAAGCTCTATCCCTTTATATTGACAATCTCATGTTTGACAAAAATCGTCTTTCTCTGCTCAATCAACAAGAAAAAGAATTGACGAGAGCTAGAAAACTTTTAAGCCAAAATCAGCTCAAACTTTCCTACTTTCTCAATAGAGATGGTATCTTACTAGATCTACGTGGACTTAAATCTATCAGTTCCCTCAAACATAGCAATCTGCCATTGGATTTTTTTGAAGCAAGCTATATACAGGATTGTCCTTATCAATATGCAAAAATTAAATACGAGGATCTAGAAAAAGTCTTACAACATTTAAATGAATATTTATAAAAAAGGAGCCGAAACTCCTTTTTTCTTTAACATATCACTCTTCTTTCATCATGCCAGCCTGCAATTGATACATTTTATAATAAGTACCCTTAAGCGCTAGAAGCTCTTCATGTGTGCCGGATTCGACAATACGCCCCTGCTCCATGACATAAATGCAGTTAGCGTCCTGAATGGTAGACAGCCGGTGAGCAATGGCAATCGTTGTTCGTCCTTGGCGCATTTTTTTCAGCGAAGTTTGGATAAGTTCTTCGGTCTCTGAGTCGATATTAGCGGTTGCCTCGTCCAAAATCAAGATTTTTGGCTTGGTAGCGATTGTTCTGGCAAAAGCTAGCAATTGCCTTTGTCCACTTGAAAAAGTCGCTCCTCGCTCGGTTACTGGACTGTCATATCCTGTAGGAAGCTGACTAATAAAATCGTGAGCATCCACAAACTTCGCAGCTTCTACAATATCCTCTCGACTCATATTTTCTTGATACATTTGGATATTAGAAGCAATGGTACCGTGATAGAGGAAAGGATCTTGAAGAACTAAACCAATATTCCGGCGCAGTTCAGCTTGGCTGTAATTCTTAATATTTTTATCATCAATTAAAATTTCTCCTCTTTCAAATTCATAAAATCGCAGAAAAAGATTGATGATTGAAGACTTGCCTGAGCCAGTCGAACCGACAAAGGCGATTGTTTCCCCCTGCTTGACTGAAAATGAAATATCTTTCAGAACATCACGCTTGCCGTCGTATGAAAAGGAAACATGACGAAATTCAATATTCCCAGCTGTAATTTCCAATGGAAGATTAGCTTGATTGGGCTCATAGTCTCTACGGTCTATGATTGCAAAAACACGGTCTGCAGCCACCATAGATGTCTGCAAAACAGAGTAATTTTGCATCAAATCAATCAGAGGATTGAAAAGTTGATTGACATATTGGATAAAAGCATACATGACTCCTGCTGTCACTCCTGCAACCTGCCAAGTAAAGCCAAAGTAGGCTAAAATAACCGCATAAGCTAAAATTTTCAGCAAAGACATAGCTGGACGCAGAAAAAGGCTATTGATATTGAGATAGCGAACTGTATACTCCAAATGCTCGCCGTTAATCGTTTCAAATTCATTTATCAGGCGTTTTTCCTGACCAAACGCCTGAATAATTCGCATCCCCTCAATACTTTCAGAAAGTTTGACATTCAAATCGCTCAGTTTGCTTCGGACGAGTTTGAGGAGACGATTAGATAAGCGTTGATAAAGTAAAATGGAGCCCAGCATGACTGGTAAAAAGAGTACAATAAGTCCTGTCAAGCGCCAATTCAAGGTGCACATCGTCACTACTGTTACAACAAGAATAAAAATGGAACTTATAAAGCTTGAGAAGATGCTACTAAACATATCTGCTACCGCTTGTGTATCATTCGTCAAACGGGAGACAATCGCTCCTGCAGCCGTTTGATCAAAATAAGCCATACGTAACCGCTCAATATTTTCAAAACTCTCCTGACGCAGATCGCGAACAATGCTATATGCCACACGGGCAAAAGAATACTGTCCTAAGAAAGTAAATAGCACCCTCAACAGAAAGAGAGCATAATAGAGAATCAGAATATAAAATCCCGCCATAATCTGATGACGACTGATAAAATGGTCAATGAAATACCGAGCCAAAAGTGGCAAAGCTGTCGTTACCAAAGTTGTTGCAAAGATAAAAGTAAGTGCCAAAATGCTCACCCATTTATAACGCCACATATAAGTCAGAAGGCGATGAAAAGTTGCTTGTTTTTTCATAATCACTCCTCCTTCAGACTTTCTGCCAATTGCTGATTATGATAAGTGCGCGCATACCAACCGTTTTGAGCCAGCAATTCTTGGTGTGTGCCTCGCTCTTTAATGCTCCCATTTTCCATAACTAAGATCAAATCTGCATGAACAACTGCTGACAGTCGGTGAGCAGTAATAATAGTTGTTTTACCATCTCTTTCTCCCTTAAGGTTTTCTAAAATCAAATGCTCTGTTTTAGCATCAACAGCAGACAAAGAATCATCCAAGATTAAAATATCTGGTTTCAGAACGAGCGCACGACTCATCGCTAAACGTTGCTTTTGGCCTCCTGAAAGTGACACTCCACGTTCACCAACAATCGTTTGAAAGCCTTCTGGCATGGCAATAATATCCTCATAAAGACCACAAAGTTTACTAGCTTGAATCACTTCGTCATCTGACAAGTCTGGATTTGCAAAACGAATATTGTCCGCAATCGACATTGCAAAAAGAATCTGTTCTTGCGGCACGTAACCAATCAAACTCCGCAAATCATTTAAGCTATAATCTCGAATATCATGATCATTCAGATAAATAGCACCTTCTTGAATATCCCGTTCTCGCATGAGCAGGCGTAATAGTGTTGTTTTGCCAGAACCTGTTTGTCCAACAATTCCTAGCGTCTGCCCTTTTTCTAATGCAAAATGAATATTGGATAAAGTGGCTGCTTTCTCATAAGAAAAATGCTGAATATCATAGACCAAACGACCATTTTGTATAGGGAAAACGGGATTTTTGGTCTCTTTGACATCAGATTTTTCTGCCAATAGTCGCTCAATCCGTTCATAAGAAACCATTCCTCTTTGGCTGATGTTGAAGAGATAGCCCATCGCCTGCAAAGGCCATACCAGCATATCTAGATAAGTAATAAATGTCACTAACTCTCCAACTGTAAATTGTCCTCTAGAGATGAACATTCCCCCAAAAATCAAGGTTAATGCATAAGATAAGCCGATGAAAATCAGAACCATAGGGTCGAAGAGGGAATTATATTTAGCAGCTAAAATATTCTTCTCATAGACATCCTGATTTGTCCTAGCAAAAGAGTGACTTTCTGCTTTTTGATAGCCAAAAGATTTCGTTACTTTAACCCCTGAAACGCTTTCCTGTACCTTGTTATTCAAGTCAGAAAAAGCCTCCTGAGCCGCTTTAAAGCTCTCATGATTTTTTCGTCCAATTAAACTGGTTCCCCAGGAAAGAAATGGCAATGGCAAAATAGCAATCAAAGTCAAGCGCCAGTCTAAAACAAAAAACATGGTCAGCAGCGTTACCAGTGCTGTGATTGATGCGTCTACCGCCGACATGACACCCCCACCTGCCACACTTACAACTGCATTAATGTCATTCGTTGCATGCGCCATCAAATCTCCTGTTCGATATTTTTGGTAAAAAGATGGTGCCATTTGGGTAAAGTGCTCAAAGAGTTGAGAACGTAAAAGTCGTCCCAAATGATTTGCTGTGCCAAAGATATATAGCCGCCAAAGATAACGCAGACCATACATAATAAAGGCCGAAGCAACCAAAAGTGAAAGATTTAAAAGTAATTGCTCTGATGTTAGATTTCGACTAGCAATACAGTCAATGACCACACCAATTACTCTAGGAGGAATTAAATTAAAAACACTAACCAAAGACAAGGCTAGAATTCCGATAATATAACGTTTTTTCTCCAGTTTGAAAAACCAGCCCAATTTTCTGATAAGATTCATATTTTCTCCTCTGCTATTACTAATTACCATTATACATTATTTTGTTGCATTATCTGTAAAAATAAAACGCAGCTAGCGCAACCTAACTGTGTTCCTCATTTCTTTTGGGTCAATTCAAAACTCTTATCTAAAAGGGAAAAAAGTTCTGTATCCGTCAAAGTATCATCCAAGGGCAGGCTCAGCCAATATTTTTTATTCATGTGAAAGGCTGGGTAAATCCCTGCTTTTTTAAGTAAATTAGCTACTTGATTGTTTTTGACATTCAGCACTTCTATTGGACCAGTTTTGCCATTTTCAAACTTCGACCAGTCTATCGTCATAAAAATGCCATACCATTTTTTAGTATCCTGATGTCGAAAAACACCAGCATGAAGATTGCTATTTTTTGAAGAATTCTCCCAGAGATATTCCAGTCGTCCGCCATAGGTCTTCGCTACGTACTCCTGCAAGCGGCTACTCTGTTCATAAAGAAAACCAATTTCTTCAAAACAATTAGCTCGAATCGTCAAAAAAATCTCCTGACAGGCTTCACGGACTTGACCGACAAACTCACCCGTCATAGTCTCTATTTTGACTTGCACGTATTCATCACCAGTCTCTTGATCAAACACTTGATAGTCCAGCTTCTCACCCTGCAATTTTAGCTGTAACAGAAAATCACCATTCATTATTTCCTGAGAATAAACAAACTCTTCTCCTCTTTTTTCAAAACCAAAAGCTTGTAATTTTTCTGGATTTGCTTGGTATTTCTCAAATAAGTCTAGCATGATCTTCACTTTCTAAAATACAATCTTGGTGCCATGAAGTTGATTGACCCCAAGCTTTGCAACAATTTCATCACGATTATCAACCGTAATACCGCCTCCTGGTAAAATATCAATCCGACCAGCTGCATGATTTATCAATTCATATAACCAAGAAAAATGCTCTTGAATCGGCTCTTCTGCCAGTCCACCGTGAGTTAGAATCCGTTTCACGCTATGTTCCATTAGCCAGTCCATTTCACTAAATTGATGTTCTCTTGGAATGGCGTCAAAAGCCATGTGAAAGACGATTTCCAGCCCTTGCGAGGCTTTTAATAATTTTTCCATTTTTGGATAATCAATTTTATTAGCAGTTGTCAAAACACCAAAAACAAGTCCGTGTGTCCCAGCGCTGCGCGCCATTTGAATGTCTTCTAGCATGATTTCCATTTCCAAGTCATTGTATACAAAGTCTCCCCCGCGTGGACGAATCATCGTCATAACGGTCACATTGTAAGGTTTTGCTAGCTCAACAGCCGCTTTTATGACACCGTAACTAGGCGTTGTTCCGCCAACTGCTAGATTATCGCAAAGTTCAATTCGTCGAGCACCAGCCTGCATGGCTTTTCCCAAATTAGTCACATTTTCTGCACAAAATTCATAAATCATTTTTGACCTCTTCTATGTGAAAGTGTTTTCTTGTTTATTATAATATAATCACTATTTATTCTTCAAAATCTTTCGCGACCGCTGGCACCAATCCAACCATTTTTTCCTATAATCCGACTCAGGCAAGATACGATTTTCTAAATCTTTTATCGTTAAAATTCCTTTTTCTTCACAAGTTTGAAGACAATAGTAATAGAAATCCCAATTCAAATCGTCCTCTTCTGCATAAACTGGAATCTCTTCAAAACCAGATTGATAGGCTATAAATGCTCTGCTGTGGCCATCAGTGAAAAAGATTTTACCTTTCAATCGCTTAATTGGTAAAGGATTTAAGGCGTTTATGTCCTTTGTATCGAACCATATCTGTACCTGCTCTAATTTCTTTTCAGAAAGATAAAATTGACTTGGTTGAATAGCTGACAAAGGAAGCATCAAATCCAAAGCATAGCGATGCCCATTTTCAGTCTTTTCCAAAGGATAAAATCCTACTGACTCAAACATCTTCTTAGAAGCTTCATTGTCATCATAGATTTCTTGAACATACAAGCGCTTATAGCCCAACTTGCGTCCGCGTTCAACCAATGCCTGAACAACTGTCCTCCCGATTCCCTGACCACGATAAGCTGAGTCTCCAATCACAATCGGCATGTCCTCTTGCCAAAAACTCACATCACCAATCGGCTGCCAACCTGCATTTGTCAAAACTTCAATAAAATACACTTCTCCATGACGAGTAAGATAGTCATACATTTTCTTGATTCGTTGAAGTGTGTAAGGCTCTCGACCACCATCAATCAAACGGATTACCTCAGGGTCTTGATACCAAGAAAAGGCAAGATGAGCTTGTCCATCATACTTTCGCAAACGTAAGGAAGAATCAATGAAAATATACTCCGGTTGTTTCTTTACATCTATCATAATATTCTCCTACTACTGACATTCTAACAGAAATTAGACGGATTGTTTAGAAATTCTGTCCTATTCTATCAAAATTTTCTCTTGACATTATCTGCAAAAACAGTATACTATACTTATGTATATACAGTTAAAAGGAGGAAATTATGAAACCTAAAACAAAAAATCAATTTATAACTCTTACAGCTCTCTTGACTGCACTAGCTATTGTTATTCCAATGGTTATGCCTGCAAAAATTATTATTCCACCTGCTTCTTATACTTTAGCAAGCCACGTTCCTATTTTCTTAGCCATGTTTATCTCGCCGTTAATGACTTTGATTGTTATTTTAGGTTCTACTTTTGGTTTTTTAGTAGCTGGTTATCCCATTGTTATCGTTCTTCGCGCCCTGTCACACCTATTCTTCGGCTTGGTAGGCGCTCTTTATCTTAAAAAATATCCTAAAGCTTTAGATAAACCAATCCAGACTTGGATTCTTAATATTGTCCTTGCTTTTATTCATGCGATTGCTGAAGTCCTTGCTTGCCTCATCTTTTACGCCTCAACTTCTTTTCCAGCAAATATGTTTTATCTTCTTTTCATACTCGTAGGAGTTGGAACTATCATTCATAGTATCGTTGATTTTATCATTGCACAATTTATCTATAAAGCTCTACAAAAAATCCGCTAAATCTTGAATATTTAACAGATTTATTCTACAATGAATTTATGATAAAACAAAGAAGAACAGATTTATTACAGCTTTTAAAAACTGCAGAAACTCCCTTAAATGGACAAATTTTAGCTGAGAAATTCCATGTTACTCGGCAAATCATTGTGCAAGACATTGCCGTTTTACGAGCAGATGGTGCCCCTATTATTAGTACAAATCGAGGCTATATTTACAAAACGAATGATAGTGCTAAATATTATCACCAACTTTTTAAAGTTAAGCATACGATTAAAGATATTGAAGCGGAATTACTGGCAATTGTAGATAACGGTGGACGAGTTCAAAATATTATGGTAGAGCATCCCGTTTATGGGGAAATTCAAACCTATCTGAAATTAACTTGTCGCAGAGATGTTCGGCATTTCATCCAACAAATTCACGAGACCAATTTCCGCGGTTTATCTGAATTGACAGACGGTGTCCATTATCATCTAGTAGAAGCTGATTCGCAACAAGATTTAGACTATGTCGAAAAAACATTAGAAGAAATGGGATTTTTAATATAAAATTCAAACATGCTTTCTATATAGATTGCAAAAAAATAGAGCCTGAATGGCTCCATTTTTATTATATGACTTTTAGTCCGTCTCGCTCCGTAAGGTGCGAGACAAATAAACCACCCGCTATGCGGGTGCGAATCGCAGGTTATACCAAAAAACTCCAAACGTAATACAATAAAGGTGTTCAAGCCTATTGCAAAGCGAAAGGAGAAAAATATGGCACATAAGGCACATAGTTTATCACATACAAAGTGGATGTGTAAATACCACATTGTGTTTACACCTAAGTATAGACGAAAAGTTATTTATAATCAATATAGAAGCAGTTTAGGAGAAATATTTCGCCGTTTATGTAGTTACAAAGGGGTTGAAATAATCGAGGGGCATCTGATGCCAGACCATGTTCATATGCTTGTCAGTATTCCACCAAGAGTAAGTGTTTCAAGTTTCATGGGTTATTTAAAAGGTAAAAGTGCTCTTATGATGTTTGATAAACACGCGAATCTCAAATACAAATTTGGCAATCGCCATTTTTGGGCAGAGGGTTATTATGTAAGCACGGTAGAACTTAACGAAGCCACGATAAAAAAATATATCCAAGAACAGGAAAAACATGACATTGCACTTGATAAATTGAGTGTGAAAGAGTACGAAGATCCCTTTAGGGATGATGGTAAGAAATACTAACGCCTCTTTAAGAGGCAAGTGACGAGTCAAAAGCGATTAGGCTTGAACAAAGTGAAAGCCAGCGTCTTTAGGCGCTGGCTGGTGATGTGGGCTTATAGCCCTTGTTCAAACCATCCGTTTGACGGGTGGTTATGATTTCTCATCAATAACAATTCTGACTTTTTTATCTTCGGTTGGGACAGAATAAACAATCGTTCTTATCGCAGAGATCGTGCGACCTTTACGACCGATTACACGTCCAACATCACTAGGGTCAAGATCTAAGTGATATTCCAAAAATTCTGGTGTATCTTCCATCTTGATAGTTAAAGCATCTGGTTGTGAAATCAAAGGTTTCACTATCGCAATAATAAGATTTTCAATCGTATCCATAGTCAACCTGCACTTCTATTATTTAGAGTATTTAGAATCGTGGAATTTCTTCATCACACCAGCTTTTGAAAGAATGTTACGAACAGTATCAGAAGGTTGAGCACCTTTTGACAACCAGTCAAGAATACGATCTTCTTTTAAAGTTACTTGGTTTTCAGCAACAAGTGGATTGTATGTTCCAACTGTTTCGATAAAACGTCCGTCACGAGGTGAACGTGAGTCTGCTACGTTAATACGGTAGAAAGGGTTTTTCTTAGAACCCATACGAGTTAAACGGATTTTAACTGCCATTTTAAAAATTTCTCTTTTCTCTTTTTTATTTTTAGGAATAGCAGAGCTACTCCCAACATACTCTATCTTATCACAAGAAAGAAAAGGTGTCAAGAAAAAATCTTGACATCTTTTGATATTACCATTCTACGACTTCAAAGACTGTAGCTGTCAGATCTTCAACAAAAGAATCGCTAACTTGACGACTATTTCCAGCTACAAGTTTCAAATTTCCAATATCTTCAATATTGTATCTATCACCACTTGCATTAAAAATTACGAGGTAATAATTATCATCTTTCACTTCAAAAATGACAATTCCACTTCCGGAATGCGCTGAATGTACAAAGGCATGCTGGTAAATGTCATCATAATGCTGGTAAGAAAATTCTTTTGTTGTCGTTTTTAAATGAATCATCTGTTTGATATAGTTGATACTTTCTTGATGATGAGCTAATAAATCCCAGTCTACTTGATTGACAGCGTCAGGAGCGTTATAACTGTTCATAGCACGCTTATGATCTGCCTGAATGGTATTCCCATTTGCTCCAGTTGCCACTAGTTTGCTACGTGAAAATTCCTGTCCCAGCTCCATAAAACTCATACCTTGCAAGAGGAGATTCATCGCAGTCGCTAATTCAATCCGCTTAGTACGAGTCAATTCATCATCATTTGGATGAAGTTCGGCTAACAAATCGTGCAAATTGTAATTATCATGTGCTTCTACATAATTAACGACTTGTTTTGGCTCTAGATAGGTTCCTAACTCACTGCTTCCCAGAATTGCCTTGGCAACAATTGACTCTGTCGCTTGACCACTTACAAAGCCGGCTTTTAAGCCGCCGTAGACTTCTGCTCCTTTGATAGCATCACGTTCAGTATCGTTGAAAAATCCGATATTAGGTAATTCAAAGGCATTGTCTTTTTTTGCTTTGTCAAGCGGAAGCAATCCTGTCCCCATATCCCAACCTTCACCGTATGTGAGAATTCTCGAGTCAATTTCATCTAACGCTTCCCGAATTTGACGCATCGTTTCAATATCATGAATGCCCATTAAATCAAAACGAAAACCATCAATATTATACTCTTTTACCCAATAAAGGATAGAATCAATCATATATTTACGAAACATTTCATGCTCGCTGGCTGTCTCGCTCCCCACACCTGTTCCATTTTGGAAAGATCCGTCTGGATTCATCCGATAGTAATAATCAGGCACTGCTTGTTGAAACGGTGAATCATGAGTCGAATAAATATGGTTGTATACAACATCTATCACTACGGAAATGCCCGCATCATGATAGGCTTGAATCATCGTTTTTAAATCCCGCATTCCTTGAGACGGGTTTGCTGGATCTGTTGAAAAACTCGTTTCAGGAGCATTGTAATTTTGAGGGTCATAGCCCCAATTATACATTACATTTCCATCTTGGTCATACTCTTTGTGTCGATCAGAGATGGGCTGCAATTGTACGACATTGACACCTAATGATTGAATATAATCAAATCCTGTCGCTTGACCTGTTCTATTTTTTGTTCCTTTTTGACAAGCCCCTAAAAAGGTCCCTCGGTGTTTTTTAGACACGCCAGAACTGTTAGACTTCGTCAAATCTCGTACATGCATCTCATAAATAACAGCTTGACAAGGATTCTCTAGACGCCAAATTGCTTGTTGCCCTTGTTTCACTTGGAAATGTTTTGGATTTCGCTCCGCAGGCGATAAAATGACAGAACGCTTTCCATCTTCCGTTACGGCTTCCGCATACGGATCGCGTGTTACTGTTTTGTGATGTTCAAACTCTAGCTGATACTGATAGGCTTTATTTGCCAAGTCATCCGAAATCACCCGAGACCAGACTCCGATTGTATTTTTAGCATGATCTTTGGAAAAATCTTTTCCTCTTTGTAAGTCGTAGACCTTCCAGATTTTCGCTTTGTTAGTGTTATTCTTATAGACTACTAACTGAACTTTTTTTGCAGTCGGTGCCCAGAGTTTGAATTCTGCTTGCTCACCATTATACCGGCATCCCAACCAACCTTGGTACCCCCAATGCTGGTCAAAATGTTTGCTGTCCAATGCCATATCAAAGGCGTGAGGATCACACTTTGCGTAATACGGACTAGTCATAGCAGCCTGCCTAGAATAATAAACTTGACTGTCTCCTTCGATAATCCAAACCTCAGTCACTAAATGAGGCGGTAACAACTGAATGGAGTAGTCAACCGACTGGTGAGACCAATCGGTTGTTTTTACAATGACATGGACATTACTCAAAGCTTGTTCGCTTGTATAGGACAAGGTTCCTTGAATCCCAAAATCATCATACTGGAAAAAAGCACTCTCTTCTCCCCATTTATTCATTTGCCATTTCCACATATTATAGGCTGCATAATTTCCTAATTGATTATGGTAATGGATTAAGACACGATAGTTTAACATCACATTCTCCTGATTATTCTTTATTCTCCAATGACAAAGCACTATCGCTAATCTCATCAATATTTGCAAAAAATTCTAAATGGTTATGAAGAACTTCCAATTCAACAGGAGTATCTCCACCATATTCGCCATCCAGATTTAACATGAATGGGGCTTTTTTGTCTAAAACTTCTAACTTTAACTTACTTGTTTTTAAATATTCTACATTCACATCTGTCACATGTTGACCACCATTGATTGCTTGAATCATCAACGCCAACATATCAAACAACCGAGCAGTTTTCACCAAAATTAAGGTAAAATTACCATCATCTAACACTGTATCTGGCGCTAATTTTTCAAAGCCACCGATTGAATTTGTCAAGGCAACAAAGATTAAAGAAACTTTACCTTCAAACACACCGTGGTCATGTTCAATGTGTACCTTGCGTAATTTAGATTTTGGCAGCATTTCTGCTCCTTTTGCGACATAGGCAAGGTAGCCTAGACGTGACTTGACTTCACTTGGAACACTATAGGTCAATTCTGTCAAAGTTCCCGCTGCAGCAATGTTAATAAAATATTTTTTCCCATAAGCCTGACCAATATCCATTTTTATGGTTTGATTTTTTTCAATAATCCGCGCAGCTGCCACCGGATCCCCCATTGGAATCTTGAGAGCACGTGCATAATCATTGGTCGTACCAGTTGGAATAAAGGCTAACTTAGGTCGATTTTCCAACGGTGCTCCCCCATTGACCACTTCATTGATTGCCCCATCCCCACCAGCCGCCACAATTAAATCAAATCCTACTTTAGCTGCTCTCTCTGCTTCATTTTGAGCTGATAAAGGAGCTGGGGTTGTCTGATAAGCACTTGTTTCATAACCCACATCTTCTAAAACGTCTAAAACTTCTGCGATATTTTTTTTAATAATTTCCTGACCAGAGGTCGGATTATAAATCAATCGTGCTCTTTTTCTAGCTGTTTCCATACAAACCTCTATAAACTCTCAAGCCAAGCTTCATCACGAATGGTTATGCCCAACTCTTGAGCCTTTGTTAATTTACTTCCTGCATCTGCTCCGGCAACGACTAGACTTGTTTTCTTAGAGACCGAGCTCGTCACCTTTGCACCTAAACTTTCTAATTTCTTTTTCGCCTCTGAACGATTGAGACGCTCCAATTTTCCTGTTAAAACAACGGTCAATCCAGAAAGCGCTGCATCTGCTGCCACTTTTTCGCCAAGGTAAGTGAAATTTAACCCCGCTTCTTTTAATTCCGACAATAAAATATGAGTTCCTTCTTGTGCGAAATAGCTAGAAAGACTCTCAGCAATCACCATTCCTAGACTATCCAGCGCAGCAATTTCTTCTTTTTCTGCTTTTGCTAATTGCTCCAAATCATGAAAATGCTCTAGCAAAATCTGACTGGCTTTACTTCCAACATGGCGAATGCCCAAGCCAAATAATAATTTCTCGGCAGAATTTTCCTTAGAAGTCTGAATAGCAGTATACAACTTATTAGCTGATTTTTCCTTAAAATTTTCCAATTGCAGCAAATCTTCAACAGTCAAGCGATAAATGCCAGCCACATCATTTACCAACTGCTGATCAAATAACTTTTCTACAACAGCAGGACCAAGACCTGTGATATTCATGGCATCGCGACTAGCAAAATGAATCAAGCCTTCTTTGATTTGTGCAGGACAACGTGGATTGATACAGCGTAAAGCAACCTCATCTTCAAAGTGAATCAACTCGCTGTTGCAACTTGGACAATTCTTTGGAATCTCCAATTTCTCTTCTGATTGGCGCTTACTTTCAACCACTTGCAAAACAGCTGGAATGATGTCACCTGCTTTGTAAACGATGACCGTATCGCCTTTGCGAATGTCCTTTTCAGCAATGTAATCCACATTGTGCAAAGTAGCTCGGCTGACCGTTGTCCCCGCTAATTGCACAGGCGCCAAGTTGGCGGTTGGCGTAACAACTCCAGTCCGTCCAACTGTCCAGTCAACTGATAAAAGCTGCGCTTCTTTTTCTTCAGCTGGGAATTTGTAAGCAATCGCCCATTTTGGTGCTTTTACAGTAAAACCGAGTTCTTCCTGCATAACCAAATCATTTACCTTGATTACAACACCGTCAATATCATACGGTAACTGGTCGCGTTCTTGAGTGATTTGTCCAATAAACTGCCACACTTCATCCATCGAATGTGCTAAAATATGCCGCTCATTCACACTGAAGCCATTTTTAGATAACTGATTTAAAACAGCTTCTTGGCTCGTCACACTTGTCGGACTGGCTTCTTGATAGAGAAAGGTTGCAAGATTACGTTTGGCTACAATTGCCGTATCCAACTGGCGTAACGTTCCTGCCGCTGCATTTCTCGGATTAGCAAATTCTGGTTCTCCGTTTTCCTGACGTAGCTGATTCACCGCATCAAAAGAGCTACGTGGCATATAACATTCACCACGAACAGTCATATCAACTTCGCTTGGCAACTTTAAAGGAATATCTTTCACTCTTTTCAAATTTTCTGTGATATTTTCCCCGACAGAACCGTCTCCGCGAGTCGCTCCTGCAACTAAAATCCCCTTTTCATACATGAGAGAAATAGAGAGGCCGTCAATTTTTAGTTCACATAGATAGCTAACATCTGGAAAATCTTTCCGAATCCGTGTATCAAATGCATCTAACTCTTCACGTGAAAAAGCATCCTGCAAACTATAGAGCGGATACTGGTGTTGGTATTTTTCAAAACCTTCTAAAACCTTACCTCCCACACGATGAGTTGGGCTATCAGGCTGAACGAACTCTGGATACTGCTTTTCTAAATCTAATAATTCATGATACAACTTATCATATTCACTATCCGATACGCTTGGATTATCGGTGGTATAATATTCATGAGCATACTGATTGAGCAGCTTCACCAGTTCTAACATTCTGTCTTTCATATTTCTATTTTATCATAATTCATGCGTTTCTACAGCATTCTTACCTATATTCTTTACAAAAAATTAGACAAAAATGTAAAATAGCAGAAAAATAATCTTCATCACATCAAATATGATAAATTTCAAAAATTTAATTGATTAAAATACATAAAAGAAGTAAAATATACTATAAATAAAAAAGCTAGGAGAATTGTTAGTATGAATATTACAATTGCAGGTGTCGGTGCCATGGGTAGCCGCTTTGCTCTGATGTTGCATCGAGCAGGACATAAAGTGACTTTAGTAGATGGCTGGGAAGAACATGTCACAGCTATTCAAAAAGATGGTTTACAAGCGAACTTAAACGGCGAAGAAGTTGTTGCCAAGTTGCCCATCTATTTGCAAAGTCAAGTAGATCCAAGTTTATCTAATGACTTAATTATTCTATTTACGAAAGCTATGCAGCTAGAAGCGATGTTAGCAGATATTCAACCTTTGATACATGATGATACAGCTGTTCTCTGCCTATTAAATGGGATTGGTCACGAAGAAGTCATTGAAAAATATGTCCCAAGAAATCAAATTATGATTGGAAACACCATGTGGACTGCTGGTATGGAAAAACCTGGACGTGCAAAATTATTCGGAAACGGCTCAATCGCTTTGAAGAATTTAGTCGCAGATCCAAAAGCTGCACAAGTAGCTTATAAAGTCATTGAAACCTTGAATTCTGCTGGATTAAATGCGCAATATACAGAAAATATCTTATATGCCATTTATAAAAAAGCCTGTGTCAACGGAACGATGAATAGTTTGTGTACCCTTTTGCTTGCTAATATGGCAGACTTTGGAGACACTACTCCTGCACATGCTATCGTTGAAAAGATTGTGAGTGAGTTTGCAGCAGTTGCAAAACACGAAAATGTAGACTTGAATGTCACAGAAACCGTGGACTATATTGAAAAGAACTGCTATAATCGCGATACAATTGGCTTGCATTATCCTTCCATGTATCAAGATTTGAACGAGCACAATCGTTTGACAGAAATTGATTATATCAACGGAGCTATTGCACGAAAGGGACAACAATATGGTGTAGACACGCCATACTGTGCCCTTATAACCGAACTCGTTCACTGTAAAGAACAATTACTTGGTGCCAAATAACATCAAACTTGCAATAGATTTTACTATTGACTATGCTTCTTGCTCATTGGAAATGACTCATTTCTGTCATTCATGAAATATAAAAAAACATGCTGAGAAATCCCTTGGCATGTTTTGTTGATATGTTATCTTCCTAAATCAATCCGTTTATTTAGCTTATCCATTAAGATTCCACCAATAATGAGTGAAGCAAACTCTCCTACCGCTGTCGTAAACCAAGTCAAGAAAAACGGTGCTTTAGCGACAAGATACAATTCAGCTGCAATGGTCACCATAGAAAGTGAAAAGAAAATCGCAAAATAAAAGAAAGCTTTATTGATTAGTCCATTAAACAAGTATTCATTCATGTATTTTCTAAAGAAATACACACCTAAGCTCAAAAAGACCAAAGTTGAGCCACCACCGACAAAGACATCGATGATTCCAAAGCTAAATAAATTTGCAATCATACAACCCAGGGTGACTCCGATGATGTACTTAGGTTTATAAAAAGCCATAAAGTTCATCATTTCAGAAATCCGAAATTGGTAGGCACCATAGCTAATAGCATTCAAGGGCGGTGTCATTGTTAGTGCGATATAAATCGCAGCAACAAGAGCAATCTGAGCCATATCACGAACAGTAATTTTTTCCATGTTTTCTCCTTTAGCGGCCAAACCGCGTGTAATATGCTTGGCGAAAGGGAACTAAGCACCAAGGGCTGCATTGACAAAACGAATACAGCTTTTCAAGTATAGCATATTTTTTTCAAATATGATAGACTAAATCTATGAAAAATTATATAAAACGCTTTTTCGATAACGAAATCTTATCCTATTTGTTTTTTGGTGTTGCTACAACTGCTGTTGCAGTTCTTACACGTATGCTTTGTTATGCTTTCACGAGTAATGAATTACTTTCTACAGCGATAGGCAATATCGCTGGAATCCTTTTTGCTTTTGCGACAAATGACACGATTGTTTTTAAGCAACAAAGAAAAGGCTGGGACGCTCGTTTTGTCAAATTTGCTCTTGCGCGACTTTCCACTTTTCTGTTGGACATGGGGCTCACATTCATTTTTGTCACAACATTTCCTAGCATTATTGGTCAATTTGTCCACAATGACATCAAAGCAGTTAATACCATTGAAACCTTATTTGCTCAAATTGTTATTATTGTGCTCAATTATGTTTTTAGTAAAGTCTTTGTATTTAAAAATAAATCAACGAATTAAAAAGACAAACCTACCTCAATGGTGGTTTGTCTGCAATTTCAAAGAGCTTTAAGGCTCTTTTTTTCTTAAATGTCTACACTTGGATTGTCAATTGTTAGATGAGTGATTTCTCCTTTGACTCCAAAATAATCTTCAACCAAACTTTGCAATTCCTGCATAGCCGCTTGCGCGCGTTTGGCTTGATCTTCATTGATAGCCTCGATGACTAGTACTGCGTCCGTTGTGCCTTCAGTCAGCATTGTCCGTTGCGCTTCCCGCCAGTTAAAGCAGCGACAAACCGCTCCTTCATTATCATAATAGATAATCTCTTCTGGAAGAGCTGGTGCGTCTGTCTCTGCACCAAGTGGAAAGAAGGGTTCGCCTCCTTGCGCTTTTCCAAGATGCAACCCTCCTTGAATCTTAGCAACATCTTCACCACCACAAGGAACGGCATAGGAAAGTGATACACTATTATAAATATCCACCAATGGATTGATTGGATTGAACTCACGACCTTGACTTACCCTTTTTAAAAGAGCTTCAATAGAAGAACGCGCACCTTTTTTAGTTTTAAACTTACTAAAAGCACCACGCCATTCTTGAATCACGTCATTTTGCGTAAAGGTTTCATCTACGATAAAATCTTCTGCACGCTTGCTTCCCTTGTCTAACAAAGATTTAAAATAAGGGTCTTTGCTTTCGTCAACGCTATTATCCAAACCTTTAACAACCATAATGCTAATTTGCGCTTGAGGGAATAATTCCCAAAATTCATTTTCAACTGTGACTTTCATTTTACACCTCTCAATAATTTCTTTTTTGTCCTTTTTTAACCAATTCCCAATCATCAGTAATATTCTGTCGCACCTTTGCTAACATATCTTCTAACATTTGGGCGTCTTCTTTTGAAAATCCTGTCAAAGCTTGCTGCTCAGAATAAATGTGCTCTGCTAAGATAAACGGATAAAGTTTTTTTCCTGTATCCGTCGCAAAAAGCTCTTTATTTTTTAAATTTCCAGCTGCACTTCTTCTTTCAATCAAACCTTTATTCTCTAATTTTTTGACGGAGCGAGCAACGGTTGACCGATCAACTTTCAGCAAATCCGAAAGTTCTTCTTGAATAATACCGGGATTTTCTACGATACGAACCAAATAAAGATACTGCCCTTTGGCCAAATCAACATGGCGAAATTCAATATTCGCCATTGAATCCAACGCTCGGGCGATAATACCAAATCTCTCGCAAAATCGTCATATTGCCTCCTTAAGCAATATTTTGCCACATTTTATTGCAAATGCAATAAAATAACCACAAAAAAAGAAGTTTCATTTGAACTTCTCTTTATTTTTTATAAGTCTCGTTGTCAGTTGTTTGTGTCTCGTTTCAAATTCTTTTTCGTGACATCCTTGGTAACTTGCATTTAAGATTGCCCCAATAATCATAATTTGGGCAATGAAGGTAAACCAAATCATGACGACGACAACAAAAATGGAACTAAAAAATCGAACATCCATTAAGTGATTTACATAAGTGTCCAAATAAACAGAAAATAAATTTAACAATACCCCAATCGTAAAAACTACAAAAATCGTTCCTGGCAGAACATAGCGGATTTTCCTGATTTTTACATTGGGTAAAAAGTAATAAAGCATCAGTAAAGAAAGAAACAGCAAGGTGTAAATAGTCGGCTGGGTCATTCTTTGTAAACTGGCATATAGTTGATCGTCAAACTCCCAAAAGCTATGAAGCAAGCGAAGCGACATTCTCCCAAACATTGTCAGTAAAAGAGACAAGGCAAAGAGAAATTGCAACCCCAAGCTAATGACTAAACTAAATAATCTATGTGATATCAGACCTCTATCTTTTGCAACACCATAAGCTTTATTAAATGCTTTTTGTAAAAATGACATTGATTGTGAAAATGCCCATAGAGCCGAAAGGATGGAAAAACTCAACAAGCCAGAAGAAGGCTGAGTTAGCAAATTTCGGGTAACCTTTGCAACGACTTCATACAGCGATTCAGGCAGAACATCTTCCATTGCTTCCAAAAATTCTGCTATCGGAATTTGAAAATAAGGCAATATATTCACAACAATCAATAGCAACGGAAAAATCGAAATCAGCAAATAATATGCCACCGCAATGCTTGTCAAATCAATCTCTGATGCTTGATAAAATTTAAAAAAGGATTGTAAAAACGGGTTCTGTCCAATCTTAGAAACAAACTTTTTCATCTCGTCTCCTACTAGAATACAGAGCAAAAAGCCCCTTTCCATTCTTATTTTTAATAAGTTCCTTCTTCTCCTTGGCTGGTTAAGATAACAGGACCATCTTTGGTAATCACAAATTGATGTTCGTATTGACAAGAAAGTCCACCGTCCAGCGTTTTGTGAGCCCAACCCGTCTCAAAATCTGTGTCAATCTCCCAAGTACCTGTTGAAATCATCGGCTCAATTGTCAAAACCATGCCTTCACGAAGACGCAATCCGCGTCCAGCGCGTCCGTAATGAGGCACCATTGGCTCTTCGTGCATAGTTGGTCCAACACCGTGTCCTACCAAGTCACGAACAACACCATAGCCATGACTTTCCGCATACTCTTGAATCGCTGCACCAATGTCACCAATTCGATTGCCAACTTGAGCAGCCTCAATTCCACGATAAAGGCATTCTTTTGTCACGTCCATCAGTTGGTGCACTTCTTCACTCGCTTGACCAACTGCATAAGCCCAGCAAGAATCTGCAACACCTCCACGGAAATTTTCTGTATAGTGTTTCATTTGTTCTACGTTGTTGAAATCGAGTTTAGAAACATCTAACTCAGCTTTATCAACTAAGCCAACGACCATATCTACTTTGATTAAGTCACCTTCAACTAATTTTTGGTGGCGTGGAAAAGCATGTGCCACTTCGTCATTCAATGAGCAGCAAGTGGCATAAGGGTAGTCCATGATGCTCCCTTCTACACCAATTTGAAGCGGAAGAGCATTATCTTCCTGACAACGTCTGCGGACGTATTCTTCAATTTCCCACATGTCAATACCTGGCTTAATCAAATCCCTTAAACCGATATGAATACTGGCGAGAAATGCACCGCTTTTTTCCATTAAATCAATTTCACGTTGTGATTTTAAAGTTATCATTCTTTCTCCTTAATATCTGAGGTATTAATTTATTTTTACTGTAATTGTTGCTTTTGCAACCAGTTGAAGTTTTAGGTAAATATCGTAATCCAAAATAGCAGAATGCCGTGTTTGTCGGACAATTCTTGGTCGAAGCGTCAAAGTTTCATCAATCTGAACAGCTTGCAAGAAATAAATCATCATCTGATCAATAATAATATTTTTCTTGCCAGATGTCATGTATTGATGTGTTGCTGTCGTTAAAATCTCTGTTAGAATCCCGTTAGATAAAACACCGTTACTTTCTAACATAAAAGGTTCCACAACAAAAGAAAATTCATTGTTGATATGACGAAGTTTTTGAGAGACTTGGTCACTAAAAGTCGGTAGGCTGGAGATTTGTTCCCGACTCATTTTTTCCATGACATCGCGACGCGTAATGACTCCAAGAAGAGTTTGATTGCTCCGAATGACTGGCACCATTTCAAAGTCTTCTGTAATCATGCGCTGGCTAACATTGGCAATGCTGGTGTTTAAAGTAACGGCATAGATATTTTTTGTCATAACTTTGTCCAAAATAGTGTGAGGAGACTTGTCACCAGTATCACGCATAGTCACCACGCCAACGACCATATTATGCTGATTAACAACAGGAAAACGACTGCTACGGTTTTTCCGAACCAAATCCATAAAATCACGAACGGTATCTGTATCTTTTAAGAAACCATACTCATGACTACCACGATAAACCTGTTCCACGGTTAAAATATCTGTTTTGATCTGCATGTTGGATAGAGCACGATTGATAATCGTTGCAACTGTAAAGGTATCATGTTGGGATCTTAGAACAGGAATGCTTAAGCGGTTCGCCAATTTTAAAACATCAGAACTCACTTCTAAGCCACCCGTCACTAAAACAGCATTTTCATGCTTCAAAGCCAATAACTGAATACGGGTGCGGTCTCCAATAATCAAGAGACCTCCTTCCGTTAAGTAACGCAAAAGATTCTTCTCGGTCATTGCCCCGATTGAGAATTTACTGAATTCCTTTTCAAGTCCGTCTTGACCAGCTAAGACTTCTGATCTCGTAATTTCAGCAATTTCTTTAAATGTTAAGTGATCCAGCTCTACTTTGGGAGATTTTACGCGAATCGTGCCGCTACGAGGACGTGTTTCTACCAATCCACGATTTTCAGCTTCTTTAATCGCACGATAAGCAGTCCCCTCGCTTACTCCTAAATAATTGGAAATACTGCGTACACTAACACGCTTTCCTACTGGTAATTCTTCCAAATAAGCGATAATTTCTTGATGTTTACTCATGAAAGTCTCCTTTTTCATAGCAAAACTCTAAATAATCCCGCATTTTACGTGTATAACGGTCGCTCCCCTTGAACTGCCGCCTACAAGAAAATCCTGTCTTCTCGGCAACTCTTTGGCTGGCTTTGTTTTCCAGATGAGTTATAATATAAAGTCGCTTCAAATCAAACTGTGTAAATGCCAAATAAACAATATTTTTGACGCACTCAGTCATCAGACCATGTCCCCAATAATCATGCCGAAGAAAATAACCAAGCTCTGCTTCGCCCTTGATTTCGTCTATCTTTTCAAATTTGATAGATCCGATCATTTTCTCAGAAGCTTTATCACAAATCGCCCAAATTCCAAGAGGATGTTTCATAAAATAATTAGCCAATACATGTTGGCTTTCTTGTAAATTAGCCTGCACAGGAAAAATGAAGCGTAGATTTTCAGGATTGGAGGCAATTTTATAAAAATCTTCACTATCCATAAAGGAAAATGGACGTAATACTAAATGTTCTGTTTCTATAAAGGCGAATTCCGCCAATTTTGTCCACAAATTCATATCTTACCTCTAAAGATAAGACCCAGTTGGTACGCCAACTGGGCTATTTCACCTCATCATGTCAACGTTGTTTCGAATCTATTCTTCGACAAGCTGAATATCTGCTCCTAAACTCGTCAACTTTTCAATAATATTTGAATAACCTCGTAAAATAAATTCTACATTTGTAATTTCGGTTTTTCCATGAGCTAGCAAGCCTGCAATTACAAGAGCTGCTCCTGCCCGCAAATCAGTCGCTTTGACCGCTGCACCTTGCAATTGATTAGGCCCTTCATAAACAATATGATTGGTACTCGTTGAAATCTTTCCTGCCATTTTTGCTAACTCAGGGACATGATTTACTCGCTTTTCATAAATCGTATCAATAATTAAGCCACGTCCTTTAGCTGTCAACAAAAGTGGCGTAATAGGCTGTTGCAAGTCTGTAGCAAAGCCTGGATAAGGAGCCGTCTTAATATTGATTGCTTTCAAATCATGTTGCTTTTCGACATACACACTATCTTCAGAAACAGTCATGCGGACTCCCATTTCTTCTAATTTCGCAATAAAGCCTTCTAAGTGTTCATAAAGGACATTGTTGATTTGCACACCTTCACCAATTGCAGCAGCCATTGAGATATAAGTTCCTGCTTCAATTCGATCTGGAATGACTTGATGACGAGTACCATGAAGTTTGTCAACACCTTCAATGACAATAATATCCGTACCAGCTCCTCGAATGTGTGCTCCCATATTATTCAAAAGTGTTGCTACATCAATGATTTCAGGCTCACGAGCCGCATTTTCAATAACGGTGCGCCCTTTTGCTTTTACTGCTGCAAGCATGGTGTTAATGGTCGCTCCAACACTGACTGTATCCATGTAAATACTAGCTCCATGAAGCCGCTCGCCACCTGTCGAAAGGTTCATGGAATTTCCCTCATAGGTCATGGTAGCCCCCATAGCTTCAAAAGCTTTGATATGCAAATCAATCGGTCGAGGTCCCAAATCACAGCCACCAGGCAAGCCAACTGTTGCTTCGCCATAGCGTCCAAGCAAACTGCCATAAAAGTAATAAGAAGCACGCAAGCTATTGATTTTACCATAAGGCATAGGCATATTTTTTATCCCACGAGGATCAATTTTCAGCGTATCGTCTTGGCGCTCAACAGTAGCTCCCATAGCTTCCATAATGTCAATCAAACTCACAACATCGGAAATATCTGGCACACAGTCCAATGTCACGATTTCATCGGATAAAATTGTTGCCGGAATTAAAGCGACTACGCTATTTTTAGCACCACTAATAGTCACCTCTCCTTTTAAGGGGCGACCACCATTAATTACAATTTTTTTCATTTTTAGCTCTTTCAAGGAATTTATAATCAAATATACTGCACTTTATTATAACACAGTTTCTGTGAAAATCCTATCCTTTTAAAGAAATCTCTTTTAACTTGTTATTCTTGTTATATAATGATTACAAAACTCTTTTATTTTGGTGGCATTCTAAAAAGAGCGGGACAAAAATCAATTTTGTCCCGCTCCTCAAAATGATAACTAGATCCGACAATCTAGGGAACTGCTGGAGTTTGCAGATAACACTAATATAATCGGCACAAATAAATACGTTTTAAGTCAGATTGCGACTGCGGCTGATTATAAAATGCCTCATAAAAAATTTATAAACAAGAGACTTGTATCCTAACTTCTTCTTTATTTTGCAACAACTGCTTTCAAAGCATCTACTTTATCAAGTTTTTCCCACGGCAGGTCAATATCTGTACGTCCCATGTGCCCATAGGCAGCAGTCTGACGGTAAATTGGTCGTTTCAAATCAAGCATTTGAATAATACCCGCTGGACGAAGATCAAAGATTTGTCGAACTGCTTCTTGAATCTTGCTTTCTGAAACTGTACCTGTGCCAAAAGTATCAATGCGGACTGATACTGGATGTGCGACTCCGATAGCATAGGCTAGCTGAACTTCTGTTTTCTTAGCTAATCCTGCTGCAACAATATTCTTGGCAATATAACGCGCTGCATAAGAAGCGGAACGATCGACTTTTGTGGCGTCTTTTCCAGAGAAAGCCCCACCTCCGTGGCGTGCATAACCGCCATATGTATCAACGATAATTTTACGTCCAGTTAAACCAGAATCTCCTTGAGGTCCGCCAATAACAAAGCGACCAGTTGGATTGATGAAAAACTTACTTTTTTCATCTAAATACTCTGCTGGAACCACTTCTTTAATCACCTTTTCAATCACATCTTGATGAATCTGCTCATTGCTTACTTCTGGGTCATGTTGAGTGGAAATAACAACAGTATCCACACGTATAGGTTTGTCGTTTGCATCGTATTCAACCGTTACTTGAGATTTTGCATCCGGACGAAGATAGGAAATTTCTCCAGATTTGCGAAGCTCTGCTAAACGACGGACTAATTTGTGACTGAGAGAAATAGGCAACGGCATTAGTTCAGGTGTTTCATCTACAGCAAAACCAAACATCAGCCCCTGATCACCGGCACCAATCAAATCAAGCGGATCTTGTTCAGCATTTCCACGAATTTCAAGGGCTTCATTTACCCCTTGAGCAATATCTGGTGATTGCTCAACAAGCGACGGATGCACCCCCACCGTTTCTGCTGAAAAACCATATTCAGCTTTTGTATAACCAATCTCTGCAATTGTATCGCGAACTATGCGGTTAATATCCACATAAGCATTTGTGGATATTTCCCCAAAAACATGGACAGAGCCTGTATAGACAGCTGTCTCAGCAGCCACATGAGCTTCTGGATCCTGCTCCAAGATAGCATCTAAAATAGCATCTGAAATTTGGTCTGCAATCTTATCTGGATGTCCTTCAGATACAGATTCAGACGTGAAAAGTTTACGTTCTGACATATTCATGTCCCCCTTTTAATGAAATATTCCCTCCTAAAAATTCTATTATTGCTAGGAAGTTACTTGAAAATCTGTAAACAGACTTACGTTAAAAAGTTACAAAGCACTAGTCTCTATGGTTAATATTTAACCTTTGACTACCTTTTCGGGACTATTTTAACTTCTCTATTGTATCATTTTTTATCCTAATAAACAGAAAATTTTCTAAAAATTATAAGAAATTTAAAATACAATAAGGTTGAAAAACACTTCCAACCTTATGCTTGTTATGATGATTTGCTTCCATAGACAATTTGCCCATCACAGATCGTATAGTGAACAACACCTTTTAATTTTTCACCGATAAATGGTGAATTAGCCGCTTTTGAGGCGAAATCTTCTGTTATCATGCGTTCGGCATTTGCATCAAAAATCGTGAGATCGGCTGGACCATTCTCAGCAAGATAGCCCGCTTCAAAATCATAGAGTTGCGCTGGGTTAATTGTCATTTTTTCCAGCAACTGCATGAGTGTCAAATGACCTGCTTCCACCAAATAAGTCAAACCAAGCGAAAGTGACGTTTCTAGACCTGTCATACCAGACGGTGCTTTGGTGATGTCTTTTGCATTCTTTTCATCAGCGTGATGAGGTGCATGGTCTGTCGCAATGACTGAAATAACTCCAGACTTAAGTCCTTCAATGACAGCTAAACGATCTGATTCCAAACGAAGTGGCGGGTTCATTTTGGCATTGCTACCTTTTAACAACAATAGCTCTTCTGTCTTAGAAAAATGCTGGGGCGCTGCTTCTGCTGTTACGTGAGTGTCCAATCGCTGAGCGAATTCCACGACTTTCACACTTTCTGCTTTTGATAAATGCTGGATATGAATATGAGTATTGGTTGCATGAGCAATCATCACGTCACGCGCAATCATACTATATTCAGCGACCCCAGTCGCACCGCAAAATCCAAAATGTTCTTTGGCAATCTGTTCATTAAATCCAAGGATACCATTGAGTTCTGGATCCTCTTCGTGAAGGCAGATAAATGTACCATTTTTGTCAGCTTCTTCCAAAGCTTCGCGTACCACTTTTGTACTTTTTAATGGAATTCCGTCATCTGAAAAACCAATAGCTCCCGCTTCCAAAAGCGCTTTGAAATCTGTCAAATGCTGTCCATCAAAATTCTTTGTAATGGTCGCGACAGACTTAATATGAATGTTTTCACGATGGGCAGATTCTATTACTTCTTTCAACGTCTCTACTGTTGAAATCGTTGGAGTGGTATTTGCCATCATGACAACCGTTGTAAATCCACCCGCTGCCGCAGCTAAAGCACCCGTATGAATGTCTTCTTTATGCGTCTGACCAGGTTCACGAAAATGAACATGAATATCAATCAGCCCTGGCGCTACCACCAATCCAGTCGCATCAATCACCTGAGTATGTTCTGCCTTCAAATCCTGACCAATTTGAAGAATTTTTTTATCCTGAACTAGGACATCGCAAACCTTATCAAAACCAGATTTTGGATCCATAACGCGACCATTTTTAATTAACAACATGCACTTTTCTCCTTATTCTCCATAAAAATCAACATGACTCTCCACCAACTTCTCTCCTTTGTAAGAAAATTTAGCCGAGAAGAATGGTTTATCTTCTAAAATCCAAGATAGAAACGTATAATCTCCTTCCCAAGTTGACTTGGATAAGATTTCTTCATAAGGTACCCATTCCAAAGTACCTTCATCGCAGTCAATCAGTTCTCCCTCAAATTCTGTCGCTTTAAATACGTACGTGTACCAATCATTATCAGGTGTAAAATCTGGAAACGTGATAATACCTTTTAATATTGGCTTATTGACTCGCAAGCCTGTTTCTTCTAAGATTTCTCTTACAGCACACTCCTGCGGCGTTTCACCTTTCTCTAACTTACCCCCAACACCAATCCACTTACCAGCATGGACATCATTAGGCTTTTTATTTCGATGTAGCAATAAAAATTCTTTGCCGTTGTCAATGTAGCAAATCGTTGCTAATTTAACCATTTTTCTCCTTTCAAAAATACCACTATATAAAACTACTTACAATAACCAATTTATCGGTTCTATCCCTTGAGACGTTAGAAAGGCATTTGTTTTAGAAAAAGGTTTGCTACCAAAAAATCCACGATGAGCAGATAAGGGACTCGGATGAGGAGATTCTAAAATGAGATGTCTAGGATTAGTGATCAAGGCTTTTTTCTTGCGTGCATAAGAGCCCCAGAGTATAAAGACAACAGGTGTATCTTTTTCATTGACAACCTTAATCACAGCATCCGTAAACGGTTCCCAGATTTGACCGGCATGTCCATTTGCTTGCCCAGCAGGAACGGTCAAACTGGCATTCAGCAGCAAGACTCCTTGCCGTGCCCAAGGTGTCAAATCATGAGATTCTTTGATGCCAATGTCATCTGCTAACTCTTTCAAAATATTTTGAAGAGAAGGCGGTGCTGGAATATCATCTGGTACTGAAAAGCTCAGCCCCTGCGCTTGACGCAGACCATGATAGGGATCTTGCCCCAAAATCACTACTTTTACATCTGCTAAATCCGTCGTCTGAATCGCATTAAAAACTTTTTCACGCGGTGGATAGATTGTGCCTGATGAATAAACTTGATTTAAAAAATAATTGATTTTACTAAAATAGCCGTCAGGCAATTGTTGCTTAATCAAACTATGCCAAGCTGAGTGTTCCATTGTTTCTCCTCTTTCATACTCGATTACTTTTCTTCCTCAGGATAGGTCATTCCCCATTCTTTTCGCAAATCCGTCATCATTTTCATGACATCACGGCTGTAATCCAAATGCATCTCATTTTTGTCGCCAGCTACTGCCGCTTCCATATCAAGAACCTCATACATTAAAGCTTCGCTCGTCTTTCCAGCTTCAATGACTTCTTGATGCCCATCTTCAGTATAAGTAATAACCGCCTTTTGCCCTCTAGGATATTCATACATTTCAATGTAGCCCTTATCATAAGCAATTGTTCCACGCTTGGGCTGTTTAGCATGGAGGCTCAAGGTCAAAGTCGCCATTTCTCCTTGGGCATTCGTTAGAAGAATCCCTGCTTGCTCATCGACACCCGTTGGTGCAAATTTCACTTGCGAAAGGACTTGATGAGGGCTAGATGTCATAAACCACCGAACAAATGACAAGGCATACACACCAATATCTAACAGTGCACCGCCTGCAAGATGACGATTAAAGAAACGATTGGTCATATCATATTCTTTGTAACTGCCAAAGTTCATTTGAATCATTTTTAAATCACCCAATTGACCACTGGAAATGATGTTGTTCAATTGTCGATAGATTGGCATGTGGTAAATCGTCATCGCTTCTGCCAAAACGACATGTTCTTGCTCGGCTAATAAAACTGCTTCTTCCAATTCTTCTGAATTTAACGTAATGGACTTCTCACATAAAACATGTTTTCCGTTTTTTAATGCTTTTCGTAAAAAATCAATATGCGTATTATGTGGCGTGGAAATGTAAATAATATCCACATTTTCGTCCTTAAATACGTCATCAATCTGATCATAAACTTTTTCAATACCATATTTTTGTGCAAACTCCAAGCCTTTTTGATGTGTTCGATTAGCAACAGAATAGAGCTTCCCGCCTAACTGCTGCAAGGCTTGTGCCAATTCATTAGCAATCACACCCGTACCTAAAGTTGCCCAATTATAGCGTATCTTATTTTCCATAGTCCTTCTCCTAACTACATGATTACTTTTATCATACCAAATTTTCCTTCATTTAGCTGACTTTTTGTGTAGAAATCAATTGCTTTAGTGAAAGAAAAGTAGTACTTCTTTTCAACGTTTAAACCAATCTTTTTTTACATTCAAAAGAAATCTAACATAACTCTCTACAGGCGACATACATTATCTCAAATAATATAAAAAGATTCACCTGTGTTATAATGAAGACAGAAAGGAAGTTTATTATGTGGTCTTGGTTTATTGTATTTTTACTTTTGATTATTGCTTTATTTTACTTTTCAAATATCATAATAAAAACTATTATCGGATTTGGATTATTTATTTTTGCGATTGCTATCATTTGCCTTATCATTGATTTTCACAATGATCCAAATAAAGACTAAAAATTGGCTTGAATAGGTCATTTTTCTAATGGGATAAATGAGATATAAGATTGGCTTATTCAGGAGTAAATCCTAAAAATGTTATTAAAAAAATCGTCATTTCTAAAAAACACCCCAATACATTATTGGAGCATTTCTAGTTTAGTTATCTTCAGAGATAGCTGAGTCCAACTCTTTCTCATCTGATTGAACAACTTGTTCTGGAGTTTCAGTGGTAATCGCAGATTCTTGTTGAGGTTGAGTTGGTGTTGTTTCAGGTTCAACTGCTTGTTCTTGAACTGGTTCTTGTGGTTGAGTAAATTGTTGTGCTTGAACAGGTTGTTGCTGAGGTTGTGCTTGTTGCGTTGTAAATTGTCCTTGGTAAACCATAGGTTGTACTTTAGTTGGCATACAAAGTAGGACAATTAGAGCGATAGAACATGGTAACATAGCAACGGCAGCCAAAATATTTAAAATTGGAACCCACATCAAAAGTATAGGACCTGCATATAAAAAGATAAATGCCCAATGATAGCCAGCATCCCGCAAACGACGCACAATAATCGCCAAATTTGGGATTAAAGTTGCTATCCCAAATAAACTCAATAAAACAAAGACGAAAAGTGTAGAACCTAATCCAGCTATAAAGACGCTTGGATCAAAACCACTCCCTCCTTCATAGTAAGCTGCTTGTTGAATAGCACTGAAAATCGCTGTCATAATCGCTCCAAAAGCTATTATCACAAATGGAAGGGTAATTAAAGCATTGCATAAAACAGACCACCAATAGTCAGATCTAGTTGATTTTCCTTCAAAATCAGCATAGTGAGTCCAAAATTTTTTATAAGCGGTAAACATCATAAATCTCCTAATTTTTAAATTTTTAATAGAATACCATACTTTTCCTAATAAATCAACGGAAATTAATTTTTAGAGAACAATTACTTGACCATCTCTAATCGCCAGTTTGTCCACCCTGAAAATTTAACTGCCCCTTGTTCATCTGTCCGATAGACTTTAGCAGGCAATTGTGCAAATCGCTCTATTATATCTTGACTTGGTTGCTTAGATTGATTATTTTTCCCAACAGAAATGAGAGCGACCGTTGGTTCTATTTGTTGTAAAAATTTTGAACTTGATGAGTCCTTGGCTCCATGCTGTCCGACTTTCAAAACATCTGTTTTCAACTTTGGATAATGCTGCATTAACTTTGCTTCGCCCTCTTCTTTCAAGTCGCTCGCAAATAAAAATCTTGTACGGAAAAACTGACCATATAAAACGATCGAATGGTCGTTCTTGCTAGCACCCGAAAGAACTTGCAAATGATAATCAAAAATAGGAAGTTTGTCGCCTTGTTTTACAACATGAATGAATGTGTTTATTTTCCTTAATTTCTCTAGAAAATCTGCATTGCTTAGACTACTTCTGGAAATATAAATTTTCTTTATTGCAAATTTTTTAGCAACTTCTAATACATCTCCTGCATAATCTGGATTAGGATTTGTTAAGACTAAAGCATCAATCGTATCTATGCCACGACTTTTTAAGTAAGGAATCAAAGTTTTCTCTGCATTTGAGCTAGTCGCTCGTTTTTGCCAAGCTTCTTTTGTTCTAATTTCCTCACGTCCACCAACATCAATCAATACATTTCGTCCTTTCCAGTCTCTCAGAAAAATACTATCTCCCTGCCCAACATCAACCATTGTGATCTCATTTTGCAAGGGAAATTTATTTATGAAAAAGAGTAATGAAAGAAGCAGACTAAGAAATATTACCCATTTTTTATTTTTTCTAATATCATACAAAATAGCCAGTACAAGTAGCATAACAATCAGCAAAAGCGGACTGGGTTGCCCAAAAACGATTGGTCTGCCAAAGACACTTGCTATCCAACGAATGCTATTTTCTAACCCTTCAAATAGAAAATTGACCTGAGTTAGCTTTATCAAAGGCGAAGAAAGAAAAATCAACGTCAAGCCTGGCAGCATCATTGTATCGAAAATCAGTGAAAAAACAAATGTCAACAAAATAGACCAAGGTTGAAATTCACCAAAATAAAAGATTAGAATCGGTAAAACACCAAGCGAAATGACACTGCTCTCTACAACAATCTTTCGCCAAGAAGTCAGACTTTCAAAATCTATCACACTAATAACAAAAGCATAGGCGCAAGAGAGAACTCCTCCGGCCGTTAAAAGAAAGGAAGGCATAATCAAGGACAATATCATCATCGTTAAAGCAAAATTATCTAACTTAGTGATACCATGTTGCGACAATAATTTCTGAACTAAGCTCCGTACAACGGATACTGAAAATCCAGTCATTCCCGCATAGAAGAAAGAAAATGGATATTGGCATTTATGAACCATTTCCTGTGTAAGACCCAGCCTTAACAGCAACTTACGAAAACCCTCCATAAAAAAGCCAACTTGCATGCCAGACAGCGCAAATAAATGAATAATCCCCAAGCTAGAGTAAAGATTGTTCATTTCATCGAAGTCTGTATCCAAGGCACCAAATAAGAGTCCTGTCATGTAATTACTCATCGGATTTGGAAAATGCTTCTTGATAAATACTAGAGCTTTTCTTCGCCAGCTAGAAAGCCACTCACAAGGGTGCAAGCTGATTCGATCTTGGCTCGATAAAATGGTATCCACTTTTAAAATTCGATAAATCCCTTGCGTTTTTAAATAGGATTGGTAATCAAAACCAGCAAAATTACGCTTCTTCTCAGGGATTTCAAATTCCCCTTCAACGGTCAATATAACCAGACTAGAGAGATTTTGAAAAGCCAACTGTTCTTCCTTTGATTTCAATTTGTAGTAAACTTGATAAGTCTGCCCATTTGTTTTACCACGGAAAGAAAGTGAATCTCCATTTACCTTAATCGTGTCAGGTAGAACTGCTACTTGTCTTACGGGAGAGGGTTCTACTTTCGTCTTCTGCTCTACCATTTCCCTACGAACAAAGAAAAAACCAGCAAAACAAGAGAGGATCATGAAGGTCATGAAACATTCTTTCGGTGAATAAAAGCGAAAAAGACGAATCACCAGAAAGATAAAACCAAGACAAGCTAACCAACTACTTTGGTAGATTGCAAAATATAACCAGACAAGCAAAAAAGCTATGTAAATTGGCTTAATCGGAAATCTTTTAATCCACTGTGACATATTCTTTCAATTTTTCTAGTGTTTTGGCACCAACTCCTGATACATTTTTCAGGTCATCAACTGAATTGAATTTCCCGTTTGCCTCACGATAATCTAAAATATCTTGCGCACGTTTTTGACCGATGCCAGAAATGGTCTGCAACTCAGATAAATCAGCTGTATTTAGATTGACCTTATTCCCTTTTTGCGATGCGACTTTACTAGTTCCTGACGTTGAAGATTGTCCTGTTCCGCTTGCAACACTTGTCGCATTCTCGCCAACAGTTGCCACATAAACAACAGCTTCATCTGTTAGTTTTTGCGCCAAATTGATAGACTTGCTGTCAGCGTCTGTCGTTAAACCACCCGCTTTTTGAATTGCATCATTGATACGGCTAGTCTTTTTCAGTTGATAAATACCTGGATTTTTGACTGCACCCTTGACATCTACGGTTAAAAATTCTGATTCTTCACTTGAACTCGTTTGAGTCTCTGCTTTTTCTTTCTGTGAGTTTTTCTTCGTTCTAGTTGAAATTTCTTTTGATTCTGCCTCCGAACTCGTAACTGTTTCCTGTGCGAGCTCTGCTACATTTGATTGTCTACTAGATTGACCATTTATCATAAAAAATCCTGCTATTATCAAACCAATCAGGCTTAAACCAACTAAAATTTTATACTCTTTTATTTTTGTGATGATTACCTCTAACATTTTTCCTCCTAAACTGAATGAAAATTTACTTTATCTGTTTATTCGTAAAATAAATAAAAAGGCTGAAAAATTTTTTCAGCTTTTGCCATGTTAGAAAAGGGTTTTTGAGAAAGATTGACCAATCAACTACCTCGAACTACTAAAAAATCGGAAACAACTTCCGATTTTTATATCTTGTACATTATCTCACATTATAAGCCTTCATCGTCCGAGCAATGTCTCTATTTTGCTCACGACGTTTAACGGATTCACGCTTATCATAGTTGTGTTTCCCTTTAGCCAATCCTAAAAGTAACTTGGCATAACCGTCCTTAAGATAAACTTTGAGGGGAACCAAAGTCATTCCAGTTCCTTTCGTTTCCTGCTCTAATTTCTGGATTTGCTTTTTATGCAATAGCAATTTTCTCCTACGTTCAGGATCTTGATTCCAGATATTGCCCTCTTCATAGGGAGCGATATGAACATTACTGAGCCAGACCTCTCCGTTTTTGACTTGAGCAAAGCCGTCTTTCAGGTTAATTCGTGCAGCCCGCACACTTTTGATTTCAGTTCCGGTCAGAACCATGCCTGTTTCAATCGTATCAATAATGGTATAGTCGTGTCGTGCTTTTTTATTTTGCGCTACGACCTTTCCTTCTCCCTTTGCCATTCTTGCATCCTTTCTTTACCACTTCTTTATAAAAGGGTTTCTTGCCCTTGTTTTTCTTTGATTTCTTATCCCTAGAAACTTTTCCTTTCGGAGACTTGTCTCTTCGTCCTCTGTTATCTTGATGCGACTGTTGACGCCTATCACGATTGGATTGCTTTCTTTTTTCAATCACGTCATATTCACTAGGTAGGTATTCAAAGTCAATCTCTCCCGTAGCCTTATCAGCCCGAACTAGCTTAATGTGAATCTGTTGACCGACACGGAAAACAACACCTGACTTTTCACCCTGTAAAGTTAGATTGCGTTCATTGTAGTGGAAAAATTCTGGCAGGTTGGTTACATGAATTAAACCTTCAACTGTGTTTGGAAGTTCAACAAAAAGACCGAATTTAACAACGCTTGACACAATACCATCAAATTCTTCTCCCACAAATTCTTCCATAAACTCAGCCTTTTTCATAGCTTCTACTTCTCGCTCTGCTTCAATAGCTCGCCGTTCCCTGCTGGAAGACTGACTGGCAATATCTGGAATGACTTGTTCAAAATGCTCTGCTATTTCTTTAGAATGCCCATAATCGCGCACCATACGGTGAACCAGAAGGTCTGGGTAACGGCGAATCGGACTAGTAAAGTGAGTATAAAACTCGGCTGCCAAACCATAATGACCGTGGTTGTGCTCTGAGTAACGAGCCTGCTGCATGGAGCGCAAAAGCATCATAGACAGCACTTCCTCATAAGGCTGACCGTGGACTGCTTTCATAATATCCTGAAGGGCAGATTGGCTCATAGAATTAGCAGTTCCGTAAACCCGAACGCCAAAAGTAGAAGCATAGTCAATAAACTTTTGTACTTTTTCAGCCTTAGGTTCTTCGTGGATCCGATAAATAAAGGGCAGGTTTAACGTAGCAAAATGCTCTGCCACTGTTTCATTGGCCACCAGCATAAAGGACTCAATCATACGCTCCGCAAGTCCCCGCTGACGTAAAATAATATCTACTGGACGTCCAGTCTTATTGACCAAAATTTTAGCTTCTTTCGTATCAAAATTAAGAGCTCCACGTTTGTATCGCATCCGCTCAAGAATTGTATGAAGTTCCACCATTGCTTCAACACTCGGTAAAATCACTTTAAAAGCTGCTCGTTTTTCCTCATCTCCTACAATCATGTCATTCACATCGCTATAGGTCATACGAAAAGTAGTTTTAATGATTGTTTGAGTAATAGTATGCTTGACAACTTGACCTTTTTGGTCAATCTCCATGATAGCCGATTGCGTCAGCCGATCTACATTAGGATTGAGCGAGCAGATGCCATTGGACAGGCGCTCAGGTAGCATAGGCACCACTCGGTCAATCACATAAACCGATGTCGCTCGATTGAGGGCTTCCTTGTCCAACTCAGATCCTTCTTTGACATAGTAAGAAACATCTGCAATGTGAACTCCTAGTTCAAAATGCCCGTTTTCCAGCTTCTTGATATGAACTGCATCATCCAAATCTTTCGCATCTGCCCCATCGATGGTAAAGGTAATTTCATTACGTAGATCTAAACGTCCTTCTAAATCCTTTTCAGACAACGTCTCTGGAATCGTTGATGCTTCCTTCAACACTCTCTCTGGAAACTCAGACACAATGTCCATGGACTCCAAAACTTCCAGAACATCAATCCCTGGATCATCCTTATGACCGACCACATCTAAAACAGTAGCTACAAAATAGTCATGCTTTCTAGTTGGATATTTATCAATCTCTACTTTTAAAATCTCTGTTCCATCCAAAACCAAAGCAGGCTTCTTGATATAAATAGGTTGACTGATTTTCTGATTTTTTGATCGAATATAGCCAGCATACTTAGGCTTCTCTTCGTCTAAGATAAGCTGACCCACTGCTGTTTTTAAGCTGTGTTCCAAAATATCAATAACCTTCGCTTCAGCAGATGTTCCCTTGCTGCGATCTGCAACCTTAGTAATTGCAACTTCTACCGTATCACCATCAATCGCATAGTTGACATCATTGCGACCAATAAAAAGATCATCCTCTTCTTCATTTAAGGTAACAAAGCCAAAGCCATTTTTATGGGCATGAAAGGTTCCTTTCAAGGTAAGCATTTGCTTTTCTTTGTGAAGCTGGATTTTGCCTGCATTGCTAAAGCTCAACTGACGTTTTCGCTCCATTTCAGAAATCGTTTTAACTAGGTTTCTAAAGTCTTTTGCCTTTTCTTTCCCTAACCCCTGCGCCAGTTCATCTATGCTAGCTTCTTTTTTCTCTCTTAAATAGCTTAAAATTTCTTCTTTCATTCTTTCCTTTTCTCTTATGTTTTCTAAACTTTAAGTTGCCTTTTCTCATCTACTACAGAAAAAATAGGCAAAGACAAAGTCAGAGCCCATTTTATTTACTAGATAAGATTGTCAGCATTAGTGCAATCAACAACCAAAAGAAAACCATCACTCCCGTCAAACGCTGCATAACTGCTTCAAAGCCTCTTGCTTTTGGTCGTTCAAACAAATCTCCTGCACTTGCGTCAAATACATTACTTGATTGATTTTTTGTAGGTTGCATAAAAATTGCAATTAAAATAAATACTGATAAAATCAATAAAATGGTTAATAATAAATTATACATATCAAACTCCTTAAAATCTCATCTATTTTACCATAAAATTTATTTTGATTCAAGATGTAAGGTCACTTTTCTTTCCTTAGGACAATACTTTAAGACTTCAACTTTCTCTGGATGAGTCTTCATATTTTTGCTTGTTAAATAATTCTGACTGCCACAACTTGAACATTTTAAATTAATCTTTACCCGCACTGATTTCTCTCACTCCTAAATACTTTCTAAAACTAAATAATAAAAAGAAAAAATTCAATAATGCTAAGCCTGCTGTACTATAGAAAACCCAATGATAGCCAAAATGTACAGAAATCATTGAGCCCATTAGAGGACCAATAACACCTCCAATATAGAAGAATGTTTGATTGTAACTAAAAATTCTGGAAATACCTTCTTTGGGAGTGATTTTATTTAGCAGAGAGCTAACTCCAGGCAAAAGCGCCCCCGTTCCCAGACCAAACAGGAAACGATAAATTCCCAATTCAAGCGGCGTACCAGCCCTCGCACAAAAAATATAAATAACAAAACTATACAAGAGAGCCAGCAAGAGCAAACGGTGGTTTCCTATTTTATCCCCTAATTTTCCTAACCAACTAGAAGAAAATATACTTGAGACCCCCATAGCTGAAACGATTGCACCAGATACTAGCAGCAGATTTTCTTTTTGCCCTAAAGAACGGATATAAAGCGTCAGAATAGGGGAAATGGACTGCCCAATCATCTGAATCACCATGCTAGTAATGAACAAACCAAAAAGGATTGATTTTTGAGGAATTCGTTGAAATAGTTGCTTGGTCGAAACTTCTTTTTCCTTAGAAACAGGATGAAAATCTTCTTTTATCCCAAAAATGGTCCACAAAGTAACAACAAACAAGAAAAATCCAACCAAAAGGAAGACATTTCTCATTCCCAAACTCTGAGCAATCATTCCTCCTAAAAGAGGTCCCATCAGCGTCCCCGCTACGACACCTGTTGACAATGTTCCCAAAGCATATCCAGAGTGCTTTTTAGGCGCTTGACTAGCAATCAATGCCGTGCTATTTGGTACATAACCAGAAAACACCCCATTTAACAGTCTCAATACAATGAGCCAAAATACATTTGGCACAAAAGCCAAGCCTCCCATGGTAAAAGTCATTGCAAAAGCAGCTCGAATCATCATGGGCTTGCGGCCATATTTATCAGCTAAACTTCCCCATACAGGAGATAAAAGAGCGGCTGTCAAAGCTGTGCTCGAAACCGCCAAACCTGAATAAAATTCAACCATGGAGCCTCTAGCACCTAATTCTTCCACATACAAAGACATAAAGGGAACCACCAGTGACAGGCTAGCACCTACAAAAAAGTTCCCTAGCCAAGCAATCCATAAATTCCGTTTCCAATTCACTTGATTCTTAATAAAATCATCTTCTTTCTTTGTCTAAAAATGCCTGCACCTGCTTTAAAGTAGCCGAAAGCGCACCATTATTGTCAATCACAATTTCAGCTCTTTGTCTTTTTTCTGCCAAAGAAAGTTGGGCTGCTATGCGTCGTTGAGCCTCTTCTTGACTAAGATTATTTCGAGTCATTAAACGTTCTAATTGAGTATCTTTACTCACATCTACTAGCCAAACTTGGTCAAACCAATCTTCATATTCCTGTTCAAATAAGAGTGGAATATCCATAAAGAAAAGCTCTTCTGTTGCTGCCAATTGCTCACGTTTTAAAGCTAATTCTTCTCGAATAATATTATTTTGTAAGCGACTGGACTTCTCTAGTAAATTGGGACGACTAAAGAGAAGAGCTCCTAGCTTTTTTCGATCCAATTGACCGTCTGCCAATAAAATTTCTGTTCCAAATTCTGACAACAGAACTTGATAAAGTCGACCTCCCGTTTTCTGCAATTCATGGACCACCTGATCCGCATCAATGACCTGATAGCCCTTTTGCCTGAGATAATTTGTGACTGTCGATTTGCCAGAAGCAATACCGCCTGTAATTCCGATTATTTTTGCCATGTCCTACCTCATTTTTTGACAATGTGGACAAAGGTGAGTTCCACGACCAGCTAGTTTGATTTTTTCAATTTCGTGACCGCATCTAGTACAAGGTTGACCTGTTTTTCCATAGACTTGCAGGAAATCTTGCATGGTGCCGTCTTCTCCCAACGCATTGCGGTAGGTGCGAATGGTTGAACCGCCTTTTTCAATACCTAACTGCAAGTCTGCAATAATCTGCTTGCGTAATTCCTCTGCTTCTCCAGCAGTCAAACTTTGAGCTGCTCTTGCCGGATGAATCTGCGCCCGCCATAATACTTCATCTACATAGATATTGCCAAGACCAGCTACTAAAGTTTGATCCAACAGGTAAGGTTTAATCAATTTCTTAGATTTTTTCAGAGCGGTTTCAAATGGCAGTAAATGAAAATCTGATTCAGTCGGTTCTGGTCCTAGCTTTCGCTCAGTAAAATAGGATGTTATTTGTTCTTTTCTCAACAACTCCATCGTGCCAAATTTCCGAACATCCTGATAAACGAGGCTGCTGCCATCTGTAAAATGAAAAATTACATGAGAATGCTTCGTCAACTGGACCTCTTCAGGATAGAAAAGATACTTTCCTTCCATGCGCAAATGCGAAATCAGCACCCAATTCGTCAAATAAAAAATCAGATACTTGCCCCGACGCCCAACAGCATCAATGCTTTGCCCCGGTAATTCTAAGACAAAAGGATCTGCCCCCGTTCCAATCATCTTGGCGTAACGGACATCTACCTTTTCAATCTCTTTTCCTTTAACCAGCCGCTCTAAACCACGGCGTACCGTTTCTACTTCTGGCAGTTCGGGCATGAAATCTTTATCCTTTCTTATCCAAATGTAACATATAATGCACCGTTCGACTTATTTCTTCAAATCCTGTCTTCTTGTGAAAAGCTTGACTGACTGCATTGTCTATATCACAATCTGAAGCTAGCTGAGATGCTCCTTTTTCTGTCGCCCACGACTGAGCAAAGTCAAGAAGCTGAGTAGCGATACCATGTCTTTGAAAAACAGGTGCTACCGCTATGCCTTCAATATATGCGACAGGAAGTTGCTCTGCTCCTTCCACATACTCCGAACGCATAGATAAGCTGATCCAAGCAACAGCTTCTCCCTCTAAGTAGTATAAAAATTCATTAGGAAATTTTCCTTCAGAAAATGCTGCTAGTAATTTCTTTTTCTCTGTCTTCCAAGCTAAATGAGCAAAGTAAGCCCAGTCAGCTAGATGAGATTTTTCGACCGCTCGAACTTCCCCTACCATTACCTTTTTCAATCTTCTCTTTCTAACAAGCGGCGAGCATAGATTGCCTGACCTGAATGCATAGCAGCATCGTCGATGATCGATACTAAGCGATTCCCACGCTTAACTGCTGGAGTCCAATTCTCATCAACAACATCGTCCAAACTGTCTTCATTCACCTCTGATAAATAAGCAATTGTTGCCGCAACCGCATCAGACAGATAGCCTTTGAGCAACTCAATATCTGTCACCACAACTTTATGCGCTTCTTGAGGAGTATGGTGCCAATCTTCCGTATCATCTAGCAAATCCAAGGCAAACTTTTTCTTCCAACCTTTAGAGAACCAGACTGGCTCGGTCTTAGCTAAATCAGCAATCTGAAAATCCAGCTCCCGCGCCGTATGCCAAGTCAACCAAGTCACAGACTTAATGGACGGAACTGTATTTGCAACCGGAAAAGCATTTACTTCTTCCACAGATAAATTATCCAGCACCGATAAAAAACGCTCCTCGACTCGTTCTACGTTTTCTACTAAAAGATTTACAAATTCCATTGCCCTACCTCCTTAAAAAATTAAACTAATCACTGATTATGGCAATCTCAACTCAATGTCCCATCGCAAAGTTGTCATCAAAATACTCAGCTAACATCAGGCGATGCTTACTACTCACAGATTCTAATTTCTCAATTTCTTCCTTAGAAAAGAAACGCAGGCGTAGAGTTTCTTCATTGTGAAAATCTGCAATATTCACTGGTGAAACAGCCGTCAGCTCATAGATAAAAACAACCGTCTGCACCGCATCACCATTCGGATAAACTTCCTCGAAATTACTGTAAACATTTAGAAAACGAGTAGCTTCTACCTCAATGCCTGTTTCTTCAAAAAATTCACGCTTAGCAGTATCAAGAGTGGATTCGCCAAGCTCCATTGCACCGCCTGGAATAGCCCATGTTTTCTTATCCCCGCGTAGTTGCAACAGTACGCGTCCCTTGTCATCTGCTAAAATACCACCAGCAAAGGTCAGGATAACCTTATCATGCCCAACTTTTGAGCGAATGTAGGAAATGTAGTCCATATTTAGAAACCTTTCAATTTATCTGGAAATGCTCCGTCTTAAAAAAGTAGCGGAGTAATTGTATATGCGTGTCAGTATCACTAAACAGCCACGCATACCCTTTATTTGGATAATAGGCACAATTACTCAGTCTGTTTTTTCTTGCCAATTCTTTATGAGATTCATGAATAGTCTCCAATTCTTTACCGCCCGAAACAAAGAAAACAGGGTTGTCGAAATTTGCAGTAATCCTCAGCAAATTTGCCTGTGACATCGCTCGGCGAAATGATTTTCTGAATGCTCTTTGCAAATCATCAATAAAGCCTCGGCAATCCTCTTCAGCGACCCCATCATCCTGCATCATCTTGGTCATCAAATTAGCAACTATTTTCGTGTTTTTAAACAGCGACATGATGTAAACACCAGCTATGACTTTGCGGTAGCCTTTTATAGGGTGGTGACTAACACCATCAACAATCGCTCTATCAAATAAATCAGCATGTTTTTCCAACAATTTAAGAACGAGACTGCCTCCCAACGATAATCCAACAAGGTGTTGCTTGCCGTGAGCCCTGTTTTTGATGATATCAGCAATCATTTCTGTAACATCATTAAAATTTGTCCACCCAATGTCGCGGCTAGAACCATGTCCAGGCAAATCAACAGCTATATAGTGAAAATCATTTTTTAACTCAGTGATATGATGTGCCCACATCTGACTGCTAGAACCAGATGCATGCAAAAGGACAATACTTTTATCATTTTGCTGTCCTTTTTCTACAACAAATAATGCCCTTATCTTCCTCAGCCTCTAATATTCTTTCTCATTATACCAAAAATCTGCCAAGTCTAGCTTTTTACCCCGCCAGTTTTTCTTGACTTTAACCCAAGTTTCAAGAAAGACCTTATCACCTAGCATGAGTTCAATATCCCGCCTAGCCATGGAGCCAATTTTCTTAAGCATAGAGCCGCCTTTGCCAATAATAATACCCTTTTGACTGTCTCTTTCCACCATAATGGTAGCACGGATATGAATCTTGTCAGTCTCCTCATCACGCTTCATACTGTCAATGATCACCGCCACCGAATGCGGAATTTCTTCACGTGTCAGCAATAAAACCTTTTCCCGAATCATCTCAGAAACCAAAAAACGCTCAGGGTGGTCAGTAATCTGGTCAGCTGGGAAGTACTGGTAGCCTTCCTCTAAATTTTCACTTAAAATATCAACCAGATGCGAAACATTATTGCCTTGAAGAGCAGAAATCGGCACAACTTCCTTAAAGTCCATCTGCTTGCGGTAATCATCAATCTGACTCAGCAGCTGATTAGGATGCACCTTGTCAATCTTATTGACCACCAAGATGACAGGAACCTTAGCTGCTTTTAAGCGCTCCATGATCATGTCATCTCCCTTACCACGAGCTTCATCAGCAGATATCATAAAGAGGACCGTATCCACTTCACGCAACGTGCTGTAAGCGGATTCCACCATAAAGTCGCCCAAGGCAGTCTTTGGTTTATGAATCCCTGGCGTATCAATAAAGACAATCTGCTCCTGGTCTGTCGTGTAAATTCCCATAATCTTGTTACGAGTCGTCTGAGCCTTATCACTCATAATAGCAATCTTTTGCCCCATAACGTGATTTAAAAAAGTAGACTTTCCAACATTTGGACGTCCTAAAATAGCAACAAATCCTGATTTAAAGGTCATTTTTCACCTCGTTTATTCCTTATTAGTCTAATATAAGAAAATCGGAAAGGATTCTCCGATTTTCATGTTAAAAAAGTAAATTCCAAATTTTCGGAACGAAAATAATTAGTCCTGTTATAACCGCAAAACCGGAAACAACCAAAACAGATCCAGCTGCCATATCCTTGGCATTTTTAGCTCGCATGGAAAAGTGATAATCACTAGCTAAATCCACCACATTTTCAATAGCTGAATTCATAATCTCAAAAGAAATGACTAGAAAAATACTCAAAAAGAGAAAGAGCCACTCTATCGCAGATACCTGAAAAATCAACCCTGCAAGGACCACTACAACTGCTGAAACAGCATGATTGCGCATATTGCGCTCTTCTTTGATTGCCGTAAAAATCCCTGTCAGAGCAAATTCTAAACTCGAAATCACATCTCGATTTTTCCATTTGCGTTTGTTTGTATTATTGTCTTGTAAGTCCATAAGCAGTCAAAATTTCTTCCTGTAAGCCAAACATTTCCGCCTCTTCTTCCGGCGTATAGTGATCGTATCCATTGATATGCAGAAAACCATGTACTGCAAGAAAGCCCATTTCCCGCTCAAAACTATGACCATACTCTTCTGCTTGTTCACGCGCCTTATCTATGGAAATAAAGAGTTCTCCGATATAGGCATTAAAATCCTCTAATATTTCCGCCAGCTCAGGATTTTCTAGTAAATCCTCCTCGTCAATGGCAATGTCCAGCTCAGGCTTGTACTCCAAGCTGATAACATCTGTCGGACGATCTGTATTTCGATATTCCAAATTCAGCTCATGGCTGCGCTCGTTGGTAACAAATGTCACTGCCATTTCTTTTTCTTCTTTGCCAATCTTTTTAGCAGCAAATTCCAGTATATCATGTGTTTGCTTGATGATTTCTTCTGAAACTTGCCCTGTCTCGTCGACCATTTCTATATACATATTACACCCACTTTATTAGTATCACTTCATTATACCATATTTCAGATAGGGATGCCTGATTTATAAATCATTTACTATTTAGTTCTGCTCTTTATTGCACATTTTTTCTTTCAAAACTTATACTTGTTGCTGGAGACGGCTCATTTGAGCATAGATTCCATTTTGTTTTACCAATGTATCATGTTTCCCTCTCTCCACAATCTTTCCTTCAGAAATAACCAAAATTTGGTCTGCATCTTGAATGGTGGACAAACGGTGAGCAATGATAAAAGTTGTCCTCCCCTCCTTTACCACAGCCATTGCTTTTTGAATCATTTCTTCGGTTTCTGTATCAATATGAGAAGTTGCTTCGTCCAATATTAAAATTTTGGGATTAGCGTAGAGAGTTCGAGCAAATGAAATCAATTGCCGTTCACCGCTCGAAAATGCTGCCCCTTTATCCCTTACAGGTTCATCAATTCCTTTTTTACAACGAGCCAGCAAGTCCCCTGCACCGACCTTTTCTAAAGCTTCCAGGACTTTTTCACGATTGATGCCTGAATGAGTCATCGCTACATTGCTTGCTAGCGTTCCCGTGAATAGATAAGGATCTTGCAAGACAATTCCCATGTGACTACGAAGACTTTCCCGAGAATATTGTTGGATGTCTTGTTGATCAATATATATTTTCCCTTTTTGAGGATCGTAGAAACGATAAAGTAGGTTCATGATAGAAGATTTTCCAGAGCCGGTATGTCCCACCAAAGCAATCGTCTCCCCTTGCTTTGCCTTAAAGCTAATATCATGCAGAATAGTCTTGCCTTTCTCATACGCAAAGCTCACATGTTCAAACACAACCTCACCTTTATTGACTGTTAACTGCGTTTTCTCATCCGCTTCCTGAGGTTGATCTAGCAATTCTAAAACTCGTTTTCCTGTTTCCAATGATCGTTGTACATTCGGAAAAAGCCGAACCAGAAAACCCATCATCTCAAATAAATCAATAATATAATTTAGATAGACAAACAGTACACCTGCGGTAATAACGCTATGACCGCCTAAAAATTGCTGGCCAACTATCGTCAAAATAACAGCAAGCACTGCATTTTTCAAAAATTCCGTTAACGGCCAAGACGAAAGAGCGCTTACCCATACAATTTGTTTATCAGCTTGGCTCATTTTTCGGGCAGTTGCATCAAATTCTGAAAGAACTATTTTTTCCTGATGATATAGCTGTATCAGACTAGCTCCATGCATCAATTCATTCACTTGATTATTGATGTCACTCCGTGAATCATAAAAGTCTTTCATCGGCTTGTCCGTTAGTTTTTTATAAAATACTTGTATCCCATAAAAAGCAGGAAGCAATAGCAAAAGTACCGAGGCAGCAAGCGGACTAAGGTAAAACAATAAAGCGTAGGTAAAAACAATCCGAAGAACTTGAATCAAAACACTAACTAAACTAGCATAAAATTGTCTTCGTAAGGTTTCCGTATCATTTACAATTCTGGTTGCAATCTTACCTGCCGGCTTATCATCAAAGTAAGAAATCGGCAAATTTTGCATGACTTGATAAGCTTCATTTCTCAGATGTTCGGCTACTTTGTTGCCACAATGCGCTAAAAGTCGGTCGCCTAAGTAAGTCAAGGCGCTCCCCAAAACTACAGCAATTATGTATAATCCAGCTAATTGCAAAAGCTGATCCTGACTATCTTTTCCGTTTCCAATCTGTGTAAGCGGTCCGTCTATCATATTTCTCAAAAAGAGAGGGGACAGTTGACTAGTCACTGTTGCTAAGACAGCAATTCCAACCGCAAGAAAGAATGCAATTCGAACAACTTTTAGTTCTTTTAATAAACGGCTAATGATACTCATTCGCTCCCTCCTTTCTGATGTTGCTGCCGCTGATATTGTTCGGCATACCAGCCTCCTTTATTTAGCAACTGGTTCGGAGTCCCTTCTTCTACAATTTGTCCATCTTCTAAGACAAGAGCCCAGTCTGCCTGCTGGATAGCTGACAAACGGTGCGTCACAATGATTGTTGTCTGATTCGCTCGCATATCCTGAAGATTTTGGATAATTCGACGCTCTGTTTGAGCGTCAACTGCTGACAAAGAATCATCCAAAATGAGGACTTCTGGTTGTCTAATAAAGGCGCGTGCTAAAGAAATTCTTTGTTTTTGACCGCCAGATATTGACACTCCCCTCTCACCAATAAGAGTTTCCAGCCCGTCTGGCATTCGTTTTAAATCTTCTGAAAATGCCGCTGTTTCAATAGATTGCTCAATATCACTTAATGTCGCATTTCTTTTGCCAAAGGCAATATTGTCTTTGACGGATTTTGAAAACAAAATATGCTCCTGAGAGACATAACCAATCATCGCTTCAATCGATTGACGTGAATAGTGACTGACAGATTTTCCATTTATCTGAAATACACCTTGTCCAACAGGATATTGCTGAAGAAGCTGACGAACTAAGGTCGTTTTACCAGAGCCAGTTTTTCCAACAATACCATACGTTTTTCCTGCTTCGATTCGCCAAGTTATATTACGCAGGCTGGGCCTTTCTGCTTGTGGGTAAGTGAAATGATAATCCTGAAAACGAATAGAGATAAGATGTTGCAGCTCCTCTTTTCCACTCATTTCCATATCATCTGTCGTTTCAATCAGTTCTGTTACCTTTTTAAAAGACGTTTTCCCTGTTTGGTAGACCAAAATAAAATCCGACAGCATCCAAAAAGGTTCAATCAGGCTAATCATATACAATTGAAGAGCAATCACTTGTCCAATTGTTAACTGTCCCGTTTTTATAAAAGCAGCGCCAATAAGAAGCACAATAACCGTTGATAAAGCGATAAAGACAGAGGAGAGCGGTGCGTAAAGATACTGAATGCCAGCAATTTGATCGCCGACCTTAGATAAAGCTTTCGTGCGCAATTGGAACTGTTCTTTCTGGGTTGCTTTCTTGCTATAAGCACGCGCAACTCGGACTCCCTCTATCGTTTCCAGTACCTCATCATTCAAAGATGCCACTGCTTCACGATTATTTTCGACTAATTTATCTTGTTTTTTTCCAAGAAAATAAATCCATATCATCAATATCATAAGCGGAAGCATAGCCAGTAAGCTAATTTCCCATGAGATAAAAAACATGGTCGGAATGACAAAGGCAATCATGCCTCCAGCATATAAGAGAATGACAATCCCATAACCAACCATCTCCATCATTCCCTCAACATCTGTTGAAAAACGCGTTAGAATATCGCCAGAACGAAATTTTTCGTAGAAAGGCGTTCTCATAGCTACCAATTTCTCAAAAGCTCTTCTTTGCATGAGAAACTTATAGTCAATAGACGACTGAAATATTTTTAAATGCCAATAGTAAGCCGACAGATAGTTGCAAATTGTCACCAAAGCTAACAAACCAACGTCTCTAATTAAATTCTGCTGTGTCAAAGTATGATGCGACAGATGATCTACCAAACGCTGAATCACCTGTGTTGGAATCAACATGGTAAAATCATACAATAGTAAAACCAGAGCAATGGATAAATATAACCATTTATGCTCTTTTATATATCCAAACAAACTTTTAATCATCCTAATCCTTCCCGAAACGCACAAAAAAGCCCAAGACAGAATAAACCTGTCCTGAGCTTACTTGTTTTATTTATTTTTTCATCAAAAATAAATTACAGTGCTGTGCTAGAAAGGAGTTCTGTCGTATGATATACCTGAGTACTGTTTTGTTTTACATCATTCATGATACATTCTCCTTTCTACTTTTAATTAGTTAATACTTTAACATTAAAAGAAATGCATGTCAAGAATATTTACAAAAAATCCTCCCAAAACTGAGAGGATTTCTACCTAAAAATCAAGATTAACATTTCTCTGCAATAGCGGTTTCGGCTGCGATACGTCCAAAAGTGAAAATATCAGTAAGAGAATTGCCAACTAAACGGTTTCCGGCATGCAATCCGCCAGCTACTTTCAAGCTGCATAGAGACCTTGGATAACTTGTCCTTGTTTATTGATAACATGTGTTTCCGTATCAATCTTAAGCCCACCCATAGTGTGGTGAACGGCTGGTTTTCGAAGAGTGGCATAAAACGGTGCTTTTTCAACCTTGAGATCGAAAGCTTCCTTTTCAAATTCAGGATCATAGCCCGCATCAACATAAATATTATAAGCTGTGATCGTCTTGATAAAGACCTGTAGCTCCATTTGTCGCTGTTAAGCCAACTCTTCCAAACTATCTGATCGGTAAATCATTCCATGTGCTACCTGCGCATCAATCTTTTCTTGACTGGTATTATAAGCCGTTTCTTTGATATTTTCGTCTGCAATCAGATAGAAAAGACCGCCATTGTCAATCGCTGCTTGGTCCAATTTATCTCGACTACCGTACTCATCTACAAAACGTTTTCCTTAAGTATTGACCATGATGAAGTTAGCCGGAGGCGCCTGTAATCGGGTCAGATACCAGCATTATTTTCCGGCATTATTTGATAGAAGTCCAAACCGACTAGGTCTGTGCCAACGCTTTGACCTAAGAGAATACCATCACCTATAATAGCTGATGAATTTGATGTCTTAATATCGTCACCAATGCAAAAAAGCCCATTAAAATTGGGCTTTTTCCTGTTCATCATGCTAATTGCCGGGATCGAACCGGCGACCTCATCCTTACCATGGATGCGCTCTGCCAACTGAGCTAAATCAGCAGTACCCATCTACTATATCATGCAGACAGATTCTTGTCAATAGATTTGAAAAATGTTTTCATCATAAGAGAAAGAACTTTTTGTTAGAACGTCCCAAAAAGAACCTAATCACCATTAAAATTTCCTATAAATATCACGTTCACATCAATATTTTTTAAAATAATCTTCCTTTGTCAAACGATAATAAGCTCTCTGAGAAATTCGACCTTCCTCGTGCTCATCGAGTGCTGCGTATGGGTCAATATGGGAAAACTTCATACCAGCCTTTTCCATAACTCGTCCTGAAGCGGGATTTTCAACATCATGGAGAGCTACTAACATATTCATATCCAAACTTTCAAAAGCCAGTCGAATTATTTCTTTCAATGTTTCCGTTGCCAAGCCCTGATTCCAGTAATTCTTATGAATCACATAGCCGATAGCTGCCTTTTTGAGGACCGGATCCAGCTTGTGTAGGTCAATGCTGCCAATCAGTTTACCACTTTCCTTCAGCTCAATCCCCCAATTTCCAAGTAGTCGACCCATAAACAAACGAGCAATAATATTTTTAGTTTCTTCCAAATCTTTATTAGGTAAAAAAGTATAGCGAGTATTTTCTTCATCAGAAGAATATTCAAACATAGCCTCAGCGTCATCTAAGGTCACAGGTCGTAGGAGCAGGCGCTCTGTTTCCAAAGTTCGGTTTTCAGCTAGCTTTAGATAAATACTTTCCATTTTGCACGAACCTCCTATGTTGCCTCATAGCATAACATAAATACTCACTGAAATCAATGTTTCTAATTTTTCCTTGATTTTTAAAACGTTTTCATATACAATAAAAACATCTCAAAAAAGGAGTAAATCTATGTTAATCGGTATTCCAAAAGAAATTAAAAACAATGAGAATCGTGTTGCTTTAACACCAGCTGGCGTTCACAGTCTCGTCCAAAAAGGTCATCAGGTTTTGGTTGAAACCAAAGCTGGTCTTGGTTCTGGATTTACAGACGCTGACTACAAAGCACAGGGAGCGACAATTGTTACAACTGCAGCCGAAGCTTGGACAGCTGATCTAGTTGTCAAAGTCAAAGAACCCTTAGCTGCTGAATATGTTTTCTTACGTGACAATCTCTTGCTTTTCACTTATCTGCACATGGCTGCTGCACCTGAATTAGCTGATGCTATGACGATTAGCAAGACAATAGGAATTGCTTACGAAACCGTTCGTGACCAAGAGGGGCATCTCCCCTTGCTTGTGCCCATGAGTGAAGTGGCAGGACGTATGGCTGTACAGATTGGAGCTCACTTTCTAACCAAACAAGAAGGTGGTTCTGGTGTACTACTGGGCGGTGTGCCAGGTGTTCCTAAAGGAAAAGTCACTATCATTGGAGGGGGCGTTGTTGGAACACACGCAGCTCGCATCGCTTTAGGACTGGGAGCGCAGGTCACTATTCTTGATATCAGCGCTAAACGCCTGTCCGAACTCGAAGACCTTTTTGGCCACCAAATCCAGACCCTTATGTCTAATTCTTTCAATATTGCTGAAAGTGTCAAAGAGGCCGATGTAGTGATTGGAGCAGTATTAATCCCTGGTGCCAAAGCTCCCAAGCTCGTTACTGATGAAATGGTCAGTAAAATGCGACCTGGATCTGTTATTGTGGATGTAGCCGTTGACCAAGGTGGAGTTGTTGCAACTGCTGATCGTGTAACCACTCACGATGAACCTGTCTATGAAAAACATGGCGTGCTTCATTATGCAGTTGCCAACATACCTGGTGCTGTTGCTCGCACATCAACTCTTGCTTTAACAAATGTAACACTTCCTTACATTGAAGCTTTGGCGGACAAAGGGTTTGAACAAGCTATTGCAGATGATTTGGGTCTACAACAAGGAGTTACTACTTATAAAGGATATATTACTAACCGACCTGTCGCAGAAGGGCTTAAGCGTGACTACACCGATATCAATGATTTATTAGTATAAATTTCGAAAAGGATGGCTTCGCCAAGTCCTACCCACCACCTCAAAGTAATGCTTTGTATAATCACCTACCATTGCTTTTATTATAAGAACAATTTGAGTCTGAGAAAAATAGTGTCTTAGACTCTTTTTATATAAAAATTGAGTCTGTATAATAAAAAACTCTTGGTGTCAATCCCCATCTAAAATGGACAGATAAAAAAGTAACTGTTAAAAGGTATGACTCCTGATATTCCCTAGGAGTCATACCTTTTAATCTTTCTTATGGTCTATCATTATTATACCAGTCTAACTTTTGATTTGGTTGAGCAGTTCCTCTCTGTCTAACGGTGGATGTAACCATAAGGACTTACTTTTGAAGTGTGAGAGGAAATTTTCACACAAAGCATTATTATAAAATCCCCCTTACCTTCCCATACAACTCCTTGAACTCCATTTCCTTCTCCTTCCTTGTTCTTACCTCTTTAGAGTATCATGAACGAAGAAGCTTTGGACTGCTAATCTCTATTCTTTCCTCTATTGGCTCCCTTCTGACCCTCTTGGTAGCCTCCCTGTCGCTTCAGAGTGAAAACAAGCAAAAAGAGAGAACTTCGTCCCTCTCTCGATCTTAGATCTAGTCACCCACTACAGTTGACAATGAGCCTGAAAAAGCCCACTAGATTTCTCTAATGGACTTTCATTGTTCTATCTGATGATAGAATTACACCTTCTTCTTTAACAAGTAAGCAGCTCCACTTAAGGTGAACAGACCTGCAAGTAATGCAAAGAATGAATTTTGACTACCTGTTGAAGGGAGAATTTTCTTCTTCGATTTCTCTGGTGTACTTGGTGGGGTTTGTGGAATTTGTGGCTTCTCTGGTGTATGACGATTCGTGATATTCATACCATCTACCTTCGGTGTGTAACCTTTCGGTACCGCAACTTCTTCCACCGTATAAGTGATTTCCTTACCTGCTTCATATTTGGCAAGTTGTTCAAAACTATATTTCCATCCAGTTGCTTCGCTTGCTGTCGCTACTTTGCCCGTATCTTTACCATTTGCAAGCAATCTTACTTGAATCTCTTTTGGACGAAGACCGTCTTTGTCATTGTCATCTTCCCAAGTCTTTTGACCGCTGACTGAAGTAGTAGCTGGAGTGTAGTTGTTGACAAGATTCATGCCATTTGCTTTAGAGGTATAGCCTTTTGCTACATCTACTTCCTCAACAGAATAAACAATTTCTTTTCCAGTTTTGTAACGATCCAAATCCTTAAAGCTGTATTTCCAATCAGTTGCTTCGCTCGCTGTCGCTACTTTACCTGTGTCTTTGCCATCTGCCAATAAACGAACTTTGATTTCAGTAGGACGTTTTCTGTCTTGGTTATTACTGTCATTCCAAGTCTTTTGACCGCTAACTGAAGTAGTAGCTGGAATGTAGCTGTTGACAAGATTCATGCCATTTGCTTTAGAGGTATAGCCTTTTGGTACATCTACTTCCTTAACAGAGTAAACAATTTCTTTGCCATCCTTGTAACGATCCAAACCTTCAAAGCTGTATTTCCAATCAGTTGCTTCGCTCGCTGTTGCTACTTTACCTGTGTCTTTGCCATCTGCCAATAAACGAACTTTGATTTCAGTAGGACGTTTTCTGTCTTGGTTATTACTGTCATTCCAAGTCTTTTGACCTGTCAATTTTATCTTTTCTGGGGTATGTTTGTTGGTAATCGTGTATTTACCGTCTTGAGATTTTTCAACTATTGGCTTTTCGTAAGATTCTACGGCAACTTCTTTGACATCATATTCGATTTCTTTACCATTTTCATACTTCGGTAATGGTTTGGATTCAAAAGCCCAACCTTTTTCTTCTGAAGTTTCAACTTCATCAACGATTGTGCCGCCTTTCAGAATTTGAACCTTGACTGTTTTTGTTCGCTTGCCGTCTTGGTTGTTAGCATCTTCCCAGACTTTCTTACCAGAAATGACGATTGTTTCTGGTTCATGGGTGTTTGTGATTTCTTGACCCTTGATAGATGTTTCATATCCTGCTACAGCATCTTCCTTGACAGAATAGACAATTTCTTGACCTGCTTCGTATTTTGGAAGATTAGTAAAGGTATGTTTCCAAACATTGCCATTCGCTGGGTCTGCTTCAGCGACTTTGATATCATATTTCTCAACTTCGGTAGTCACACCACCAACTGTCTTCATCAAGTGAACCGTGATATGGTCTGGACGTTTGCCATCTTGGTTATTATTGTCATTCCAAGTTTTCGTCACTTGATAATCAATCATTTTTGGTGTGTATTTGTTGGTAATATTGAAATCATTGATTTCGCTAGTATATTCAGAAACGACTTCTTCGGTCAGGCTATATTTAATCACCTTGCCTGCTTTGAATTTAGGAAGTTTTGTAAAGACTGTAGACCAAGCGCCGTCAGCTGCCGCTTTCACTTCTTTGGAAGCTACTTTTTCACCGTCAGCCAAGAGGTTGACCGTAATCGATTTCGGACGTTTGCCATCTTGGTTATTGGCATCATCCCAGTTCTTTGTGGCTTTAATGTCAATCGTTTCTGGAGTATATTTGTTCGTGATTGTAAAGCCAGTTGCTGCATCTCCGCTGATTTCACTTGTATAACCAGCTACTGAGCTAACTTCAACTACTTTATAATCAATCGAAGTTCCGCCTTTATCTGCATCTAAATCTGTGAAGCTACCTGCCCAGCCATTAGCTTCTGACAATTCAAGTGTTTTTCCAGTATCCGTGCCATCTGCGAGGAGTTTTACTGTGATAGAAGCTGGGCGTTTGCCATCTTGGTTGTCGGCATCATTCCATACTTTTTTCACTGGAATTTGTGTTTTAGCTGGAGTGTATTTGTTCGTGAAGACAAGGTCACTGGCTTGTTTAGAAACGGTTGCTTTTAATTCAGTAGCACTGACTTTTTCAACCCTGACTTCTACTTCGTAAACCGTTGAATCATAAGTTACTCCCGCTTCATTTCCAGAAACTTCTGAAACGGTGTACTTATGTGTACCAACTTGATTTTCGTCGTAAGTCAATGGGGCAAATGAGATATTGCCATTTGCTTCATTAGTGACTGTTTGAAGGACTTTGTCACCTTCTTTTAGAACAAAACTATACTTACCTGCTTCTAGCGCTTTATCTTTTAGAACTTTCTTCGCTCCAAGAGTAACTGATGTAGTACCTGCTGGAGTGTAGGTATTCTCGAATGCTTTTTCATCGTCGTAAGCAACAGTTGCTTTAAGGACACCTTTACCATTGTCCACTACAGTCACTGTGGCTGTGATGGTTTTAGTATCGTACTTGATACCTGTAGCATTACCCGCTTTCTCAGCAATCTTATAAGTATAAGTGCCTGATTCATTGAAGGTCAACTCTTTAAACTTAACTTTTCCGTCCTTGTCATTCTTCTTAGTATCTTGAACCACACCGTTTGAGTCAGTCAAAGTGAATTCAAACTCGTCACCTTGAAGCTGAATCGGTTCATTTGTGTTCTTATTGATCAACGTTTTCGTTGCAGCAACAGGAACTTTCACTTTAGTTGCTTTATAAGTATTTACGAATTTCTGAATTCCACCATTATCAATGACAGAAATGGCTCCAGGAGGAAGCAATGAGTCAGAACTTGCGAAATTCGCAAAAGGAGCTATTAAAGCAGAAATCTGGTTATAAAGAGGGGTTGCAACAAGTTTACCTTGTCCAGGATCATACACAGAAACGGTGACGTGAACACTTCTTGAATCGTGAGTCACACCGTTAATCGTTTGACCAGCATGAGCTTCAACAATAGTGAATTTGTACTGTCCTTCCTTGTCGAAAGGAATATCCTTGAAGACAACATGACCATTGGCATCATTTTTAGCGCGTTGAACTTCGGTTCCTTTCTCATCTTTCAAGATGAATTCAAATTCATCTGCTTGAAGAGGAGTCGGACGATTACCAGTCAATTCTTTATCAACGAAGATATCAGTTTTAGTTGGTAATAATTTATATGTATTTGTGACAGTCGTAGCATCTGTTTGATTGGCTGTGTAGCCGCCTACGGTAGTGACTGGTTTTTCCTGAGCATCTACTTCTTTAACACTATAAGTGTACTTCGTAGCATTTGCATCTGTCGCAGGAAGATTGGTCCATTCAACAGTTCCATCTGTCTTTGGAACTTCTTTCTTCTCAGCATCAGCTACAGCTTCCTCAGTTCCACCTTCTAATGTACGATACAGTTTGAAATAGAATTTTGGACGGGCATCAGCCTTACCACCAGTCCAGACTTTCTTAGCAGTCACATTTGTCTGTGGAGGAAGATAAGTATTGGTGATTTTGGTCATCTCGTCATTGTAAGAGACAACGTAGTTGTGGCTACCTATTTCGACTTTTTCATTTCCTTCCAAAGGCAAAGCTGTCTCATCTTGAAGTTCGCGAACAGAGTAGACTAACTCTGTGGTTCCATCTACATCATACTTAGGTAGTTGATTTTTCCACTCGTAAGTATAAACACCATTGGACTCAGTTACCTCAGGAGTATAGTTCCCTGAGACAGGTTTTGAATCTGCAACAGTTTGTCCTTTCTTGTGGACATACAAGCCAAGTTTGACTTCTTTGTAGTCAGTTTTCTTTCCGCCTACCCAAGTCTTGGTTGCTTTAAAATCAACTGTCACACGTTTATTAGAGATGTTGAGCGGAACACCTTTTCCTTCTTTCAATTCTACTTCAAACTCTTGACTATTAACAATGTAACCCGACTTCGTTTTCTTTTCTTTGACAATATACTTCCCATCATTGAGAGCCTTTGAAAGAGCAATACCGTTTTCATCCGTTACCACTGTATCAACTACTTTATTAGTCGCTTTATCAATAATGTCAAATTTAACATCTTTCAACTTAACATCTGCATCAGCTTCATCGAATTTAGTAATTTTGATCTTTCCAGCAATATCAGCAGTAACAGTTGCACCTACAGATTTAACCGTCTTTACATTAAACGTTGCTTCTGTTTTGGTTCCAGTACTACCTCCGTATTTTTCCCAAATAAGTTGTGGTTGGTTATCAATCAAGTACTGCGCTGAGTTACTTATCGTTGAAGTATCTGCTGGTGAGGACGTATCATACGTTAAGAAAAAGCTCTTTGTTCCCATATTGGTCGGCATGAGCAACTCAAATCCTCGTTTCCCATTGACAAAGGTCAACAAAGCCTTTTTATCTGAGTCAGCCTTGTATGCCTCCGGATCGGTTGTGATTTCGTATTTATCACCTATATGTTTAAGAGCAGATGAATTCGTATTCGTCGTCTCAAATTCTGCTTCATACATATAGAAAGTATCTTCCACATAGTTAGCGAAGGCTCCCTTTGAAACATCATCCGTAATTTTTACCACATGTCCAGTCATATCTTTCTTAGCGCGATTAATTTTCATTTGAAAATGTGCCCTCGCCTTATTGTTATCGTTATAACCGTACTTTGTAATAGTTTCTCCAATCACTTCAGTCTGTTGATATTTATTCACTTTATACGTGATGGTCTGTTTTTTACCATCTGGTAAAACATAGGTAACCGTTTTCCCCTCTTTTTTGAGCGTTTCAGTTGCTTCTGCAACAAAGTCCCCACGGATATTTTGCTTGTCCTTCACCTTGTCATTGAAGGTAAATACTAGCCGATGGTTGGCACTTTCTACCTTCACAGTTCCCATCTTTGTATTTGAATTTTTATCGATGAGATCCAGACTACTATCTGTCAAACTCAAGTTATCTGGAGCCTTTACGATAAAGTAATCACCATTCTCGATTTCATTAGCTGCCACATTGGGAAATGAGAATTTACCTGAATATTTCAATTTCATCAAAGTATCGTTTGAACCATGAATTCCTTCAGTCTCACTTCCTGTAGATGCTATGGTAATCTTCAAGTCCTCGATTTTAGCCTTATCGGTAACGTCGACAGCAGAAACCCGCTGGACGTTCCAGAAACCTATAACAGTAAAGACCGCGAATAAAGATAAAAAGAAAATTATCCACTTCTTTGTCTTCATAATTAATTTCTCCTTTTTCTAATTTTTTATAAGCTAATAGTATAAATTTCAATACTATACTACAATTACTATTATACTTCAAATCAGTTAAAAAAAACATATCTTTTAAGGAAGTTTTCTTGACAGATTGTCACCCTTTGATTTATTTTTATTATGATAAGAATAAAGTAATTAAGACTATTTCACGAAACAAAACAATAAAAGTGCTATAAAATTCATACAACGAGTAAGTCCACTGGAGATTATGAACTTTCTGAAAGGCCAAAACAATACTAACATCGTTCTTGAACTCCCATACCCCAACGCTAAGCTAGAGACTAGCAACAACCTCTTCAAAGTCATCAAGCGAAATGTTTTTAGCTTTTGAAACTTTGATAAGATAAAAAATGCATTTCCACGTTTTATCCACTGGGGTAATCTTCCACCACCTATCATTTAAATTCGGAGCTATATCTGGTAAATTGGTTTCCTTTTTTAGCCATAACAAAAAAGCCCTTAGCAGGCTTCTTTGTTGCTTTGTTCACATTTGCTTTTTCTTTTTAGGTTTGGGCATTGGCAGTTGATCATACATGGCTAAAATTAAATCTTCTAGAAACACCTTATTTTCAAGGTCTTCCACTAAAATCATTTCTTTGGCACCTTCGTATGGAAACTCAAACGAAGGTTGGTCAATCTTATCTAAAACTGCTTGCACAGGTTTAACTAAAAAGCGATTATCATAAATACCACCAATAATCTTACCACGGAAGTAAAGAATATACTCTCCCATCATAGAACGGTAAGCCACATCATCTAATCCCGATAATTGCTCCAAAACAAATTCCAAATAGTTTTTACTTGATGCCATTTCTAACCTCTTAAGCTCTGTTCAACGATAACACCCGTATAGAGTTCTTGCTTGACCTCACTTCCAATTGGTTTGAAGCCCTGCTTTTTCCAAAAATGCTGAGATTGTGGATTCCCCTTGATATAAGCCAAACGTGCTTTTCGAAAGTTTTTAGCAAAATAGGTTAGCGCTTCTGTCACAATCTGGCTGCCAATACCTTTCCCTTGATAGGTCTGATTAACCATAAATAGACCAATAAAAACTGTCTCCTCATCAGGATAGGCATAGACAAAATCCATAACAGCTACAAGGTTAGAGCTATCCCAAAAGCCAACATAAAACTTATCAGCCTTAGCTTTACCTTCAGGTAGACGAAGCATGTCCTCTTTTACACTTGCCAAATTTGGCTTTGGTGGACAATACTGAAAATATAGAGGATTGCTTTCATATAAAGATAAAATACTTGGAATATCCTTTTCAGTTAGTATTCTACAGCTGTAATGCTTAGATAGTTGGTCAATCATCTTTTCAAATTTCTACTTTCTTGTGCCCTGTGATTATGACATAGGAAGATGCATTGATAGCCATCAGTCACGTAGCAGATTCTTTTGCAAGCGTACTTCCCCAAAATTAGTCGTGTGCAACTTGTTCAGATTAGTCAAGAGATAGCCCTTCATCATCTTCCGACTCCTTGACTGGCTCGCCGACGATTTCGTGGCTAGCTAAACTTGAATTCTCTTCTTTAGAAAAATGATGATGCGCCATTTCAGTAGAATGTTCATAAGCTTGGATAATCTCTGCAACCACAGGATGACGCACAACATCTTTTGCAGATAAATACACAAAATCAATCTGCTTGATATGTTTCAATTTCTCTGTCGCATCAATGAGGCCTGATTTACTGTTCTTCGGCAAGTCAATCTGACTAATATCTCCATTGACAATCATCTTGGAATTAAAACCAAGTCGGGTCAAAAACATCTTCATCTGCATAATGGTCGTATTTTGCGCTTCATCTAAGATGACAAAGGCATCATCCAATGTTCGTCCACGCATATAAGCTAAAGGGGCTATCTCAATGATTTCTCGCTCCATAAGGCGCGTAGTCTGTTCTTTCCCAAGAATTTGGAAGAGTGCATCGTAAACGGGTCTCAGATAAGGATCTACTTTTTCTTTTAGATCTCCTGGCAAGAAACCAAGACTTTCCCCTGCTTCAACCGCCGGGCGAGTCAAAATAATCCGCTTGACCTGACCGCGTTTGAGAGCTGTCACCGCCAAGGTCACCGCAAGAAAGGTCTTCCCTGTCCCTGCTGGTCCAATCCCAAAGACAACATCATGATTCTTAATGCTATCGACATACACTTTCTGCCCTAGGGTCTTGACACGAATGGGCTTGCCATAAGAATCTTTGATAATTTCTTCCTCATACAGAGCCACAAACTTATCAATTTCACCATTTTTGACCATGGTAATAGCCGTCACTACATCTGGTGTCCCAATCGTCATCCCGCGATTCACCAAAACTAGCAGAGCTTGAAGCACCTGGCGAGTCTCCTCACAAGCTGCTTCGCTACCGATAATCTGGACAACCTCCGTCCTTGCATGAATAGTTACCTGTAACTCCTGTTCCATTAAACGCAAGTGACGTTCATTGGAACCAAAAAGATGAAAAGCATCATCCGGATGCTGTAAGGTAATTTCTACTGAATGTTCTTGCAAATAAAGAACCTCTTTCTTCACATTATTTACTATTATTATAGCAAAGTAACTCGGAAAATTCTATCATTTCTCTGAACTAATGAGCCTGATATTCTTCCCAAATCGCATCAAAATCGCTAAGATTAAAGGAAAAGTCAGCATGCTCTTCTAAATAGCGGCTAACTTCATCAAAATCATCCGTATGCTTAGGAAAAGTCGGTTCATGAAAAACTAAATCGGCGAGTATTGCCTTGGGCGCTTTGCTTTTGGGATTACGCTCCGTCATCAACCAAGTGTAAAACGATTTTCTCATTCTATCTTTTCTCCTTTCTTACTTTTTAACCAATCTGGTAAATATTCAGTCAAACCTAATGCAGACAATATGATGATTTGGGGTAAAAATTGAATCAAATACCGCGTCTTTCCACCTTCAAAAATGAGCAAAAACAACAAACCTCCAAAAACTGCAAGACTGATACAATTCAATTTATCATTTGCACGATATTTCCACAAGGCAAAAACAAGCCCCAGACTCGTCACAATCCAAACAACTTGCTTCACAATCTCATAATACCGATACTCACTCTTATCGACACTCAGAAAATAAGTTCTGATAAACTGCGCCACAGGATTCTTTTTTGTATAAGGATAAAGAGGAGAAATATAGGGCGTTTTTTCATATTCCACATCTCGATACAACCAGCCTAGAGTTCCTTCTGAAACAGTTAATGAATGCTTATAGTAAAGATGATTGAGAAATCCAAAAAATGAATACTCTTTTAAACGTCGTTTGATTTCTTTTTTTACATTTTCTTGCTTAAACATTCCATTATTATACTGTTCTCTCTGATCCACATCAATGTATTGAAGCAAACCCTCTTTCATGTCTTCTTGATCGTGTCCAATAAAAGTCAACCCTAAGTCAATAAAGAGCAGAGGACTTTTAGACAATCCTTTCTCTTGTATCAATGTCACTTCTGTTTGCGTCGCTTTCAGATAGTTTCCGCCGATAGAAGTTACGCCAAACGATAGGAGAAAGGTGAAAAAGATTAGGATAAATTTCTTCCATTCCTTTTTGAACAACAGCAAAATAAAACCTGCCATAATAACAATCAACACAGTTGGTCGTATCAGCACTGCAAGCCCACTTATCAAACCTAATCTGATTGTCTTTATGAAGAGTACCCTCTTATCCTGCCATCGAAGCCCAAGTAAATCAAAAAGTAAGAATATTTGTAAAGCAATGAGCGGAAGAGGCCATATATCCGTGTACATCGAATAAAAATAAGGTGAAAAGCCAACTAGCAACACATACAAACTAAATGTCACATCAGCAGCAGACTCACTCACATATTTTTTCATTCCCTTGTACAAAATGAGTGCCGTTATATCGGCATAAAATATATTTAATCCCTGCAAAATCCATAAAGCTGAGCTTCCAAAGATATTATAAAAAAAGCGCTCATACAAAAAGAGAAACAGATTATTCGGATTGCGTGTCAAATAGCTGGAAATAGAAGATTCTTTTAAGTACTTAAAAGCGCCGTTAAAAACAACTGCTGCATCTCGCCGAATCAACAATTGAGCAGACAAAAGCATTGCTAACTGAAATATAATCACCGCTATCATAATAGCAACTTTGTGCTTCATCAGGTAGTGGTAGCATTTTTTAACATTTTCTAGATAACGATAAGCCAGAAACGCTAGTATCGCCACTCCAATCAAAGCCAGACTAGAAATTGTCCCTAGATGACTAATCGCAGTAAAAAACCAATGCAAGCCAATCAGTAACATGATTTTTTGCAAGATTCCAAAGAAAAAAGAGTACATTTTTAGCATAGGGATATTATAACAAAATCTACAGTGTTTCGCTATTTAAAAAAACAACAATCGTCAGATTGCTGCTTAACGTCTAATTACTTGCTACGTCCGTTTTCTTCATTGTCTAAAAGATAATCTTCTAAGACAGTAAAAATTTCTGTAACAACCAAACCAGACTCTGAAAATTCTAATCCTTCTTCTGGCAAGGTTTTACGCCAATAATCACCAAAAATAGTCTGCCAATCTCTTAAACTGCGATTGCCTTCTCCTTCTAAAAAAGCTTCTTCTGCTGTCACTTGATGAAAGGGACGGACAAGAACTTCTTTAGTCACCATGACCAAGGCTCGACTAGGATTCTCCATTCTATCTAGCATGATGGAGACTTCTCCAACTTTAGGTAACGATTCCTTGTCTTTTTCATACTCTTCAAACCAAGAACTTGTCGCTTGCTTGACTCCTCTCAATGTTAAATCATATAAGTTTGGAAACTCATCTGGATGTGCCCAAACTTCTGCCCGAGGATACTTCCTACTTAGTTCTATTAGATTCATCTTTCTTATCCCTGCCAATTTTCTTGGTCATGTTTAAATTTCTCAAGTAAAGCTAAGCCTTCTGCCGAAACATAGCCTTCTTGTTCTGCCAGATTAATCAATTCAGTATAGTTAGATAAGGTTACTAATTTCACACCTGCATCTGAAAAATTCTTTTCTGCTCTAGGTAATTCGTAAGTGAAAATAGCCACTACTCCAATGACATCTGCACCTTCCCGCTTCGCTGCTGCAACAGCATCCAAAACGGAACCGCCAGTTGAAATCAAATCCTCAATCACGACCATTTTTTGACCTGATTTTACTCGACCTTCAATTTGATTTCCAGCACCATGATCTTTTGGTTTGCTACGAATATAAGCAAATGGTAAAGTCATCTTGTCAGCAATGATGGCACCATGAGGAATACCTGCTGTTGCTGTCCCAGCAATCACTTCCACTTCTGGAAATCCAGCCCTAATTGCCTCTACAAAGCCATTTTCAATCAATGTCCGCGTTTCTGGATAAGCTAAAGTCACACGATTATCTGTATAGATTGGTGACTTGATGCCACTAGCCCAAGTGAAAGGCTCTTCCGGCTTCAAATAAACAGCCTCAATTTTCAGTAAGTCACGGGCAATATCTTTTGCTAAAGTCATGATTTCTCCTTTATAATAATTCAATAGTGGAATCAAAATATTGTTCCAAAAAATATGTCTTTTCTTTAATATCTTCTATGGTAATATTCTCATTTGTAGAGGTCAGTACCCACTTATCCTCCACATCATCTTGTCGGTGAATAACAGCAATCAATTCTCCTTCAAAAGATTCCAAAGGTTCTCGTATTTTCTATGAAATGATATAAACATCTTGTTCTTCGCTGTCTCCAGCAAATAAATCCGGAATATAACCATAGTTGATAGGATAACGATTTCCAAAACTATCTTGATAACCTATCGGTCTGTCAATGATTGCTCGATAAATTTTTCTAGCCATTCACCCATTCCGCCTTTATAGCTCGGTAAGCAGCTACTGGATCAGTTGCTCGTGTGATGGGACGTCCAACCACAATGTAATCACTACCAATTTGATGTGCTTCTTGCGGCGTCATAACCCGTTTTTGATCCCCGATTTCAGAACCAGCTGGTCGAATACCTGGAGTGACGCACAGAAAATCTTCTGATGTTGCGGCTTTAATCAGCTTAACCTCCTGAGCCGAACAAACAACTCCGTCCAGTCCAGCTTCCTTAGCTTTGCAGGCATAGTTGACAACAGATTCTGAAACAGTTGTTTGGATATTTTGGCAATCTCTCATATCTTCCTCACTGGTAGAAGTCAACTGGGTCACTGCTACGAGCTTTGCCTGATCGCCTAAAACCTTCTTGGCTTCTCGCATCATTTCCACGCCACCTGCCGCATGAACCGTCACCATATCAATCCCAAAGGTTCTCAAAACTGACATGGCAGAGCGCACTGTATTTGGAATGTCGTGCAATTTCAAATCTAGGAAAATGCTGTGTCCCAAACCTTTCAGATAATGCACAATTTCCGGACCAATGGCATAGAAAAATTCCATACCGATTTTGACATAGAGCTTTTCGTCTTCTGGAAAATGCTCCAAAAACTCCTTGACATCATCAAATGACGGAAAATCAAGGGCAATAATAGGACGTTCTTCACGCATGGGGGATAATCTCCTTATTTTTACTGGTAATCTGGTAATAATCATAAAGAAAAACCTTGCCTGAGAGCAAGGTTACACGAAAATCAGCATTTTATTGCCATTTTAAACCGTATGTACCTTGGAGCCTCTCTGGACTTCTTTAAAGGTTTTATTTCAATTATTTTATAATTTACTTTATCTCTTGTCAAGTAAAATATCAATTAAGCAAGCAAATTTTCCTTGACTTCTGCTCGCAGACTTTCCAAACTTTCAATGCCATACTTATCCATAACTTTAGGTAGGTTCTCAATGATATTAGGACAAGCATGAGGGTCTGTGAAATTTGCCGTACCAACACCAATAGCTGATGCTCCCGCAATAAACATTTCAATGGCTGCTTCTGCTGAATCTACTCCACCCATACCAATGATTGGCAAACTGCTGGATTGGGCTACCTGACGAATTAACTTCAAGGCAACGGGAAAAACAGCAGGACCTGACATACCGCCCGTTCCATTTGCGAGAATCGATTTTCTACTTTTCAAATCAAATCGCATACCAACTAAGGTGTTAATCATGGTAAAGCCTGTTGCTCCTGCAGCTTCTACAGCTTTAGAAATTTCGGTAATGTCTGCTACACTTGGCGTTAATTTGACATATACCGGCACACTAGAAGCTTCAACTGCTGCTTTCGTAGCATTGTAAGCCAAATCTGGCACCTGCCCAATCAATAATCCTCCATTGCCATAATCCACATTAGGACAGGAAATATTGAGTTCAATTGCTTTAACGTTTGGTGCTTGAGAAATTTTTCCTGCGACAAAAGCATATTCTTCATTAGAAAATCCAGCAACATTAGCAATAATCGGCAGATTAGGATAATGTTGAGCCAGCCAAGGAAGCTTTTCTGCTAACACCACATCTACACCAGGATTTTGCAAACCAATAGCATTGAGCATACCAGCTGGTGTTTCCGCCACGCGCGGTGTCGGATTGCCAAAACGAGGATTCTGCGTGCTTGCTTTAATCATGATCGAGCCAAGCACATCTAGGTCATAATATTTGGCATATTCCTGACCAAAACCAAAACAGCCCGAAGCTGGAATAATTGGATTTTTCAGTTCCAATCCCGGAAGAGAAACTGCTAAACGATTTTTCGACATGTTCACCTCCTACACCAAGACTGTGCCAGTCTCAAAAACTGGACCGTCTTCACAGACACGCTTATTGACTGATTGATCCTCACCAGCCACATGAAGTACGCAAGCATAGCAAGCCCCCATTCCACAAGCCATTCGTGACTCCATAGAAATGTAAGCTCGTGGATGACTACGAAATGTTTCATCAACATATTTGAGCATACCAGGGGCACCGCAAGCATAAACCGCAGTAAAACTTTCTGGCAACTCATTCACAACAGAGGAAACATAGCCTTTGCGACCATAAGAGCCGTCATCTGTTGTTACGATGACACGACCGTATTTTTTCATCTCTTCTTCCAAAATAACGGCGGCTTTTGTTGCAAATCCAAGAACTGAAGTGACCTTGACCCCTTTGCTATGTAATTCTTTTGCTACCTGCAGCAAGGGCGGAACACCAATACCGCCTCCTATGATTAAGGCTGTATCTTCAATGTCCAAACCAGATAAATCAAACCCATTTCCTTGAGGACCCATGACATCCAACTGAAAACCCTTCTGCAATTTAGAAAAAATTTCTGTGCCTGCCCCTTCTATCCTGTAAATAATCCGACAAATTTTTCTCTCTTTATCAATCTCTGAAATTGAAATAGGTCGCCGTAGAAGCTTTGTATCATCTGGGACTCGAATATGTAGAAACTGACCAGCCTTCATCTGGCTAACCATTTGCCCTTGTAAATCCATAGAAAAAATTCGCGGAGCAATTTCCTCTTGATGCACAATGCTCATCTTCTCCAACATGATTTTTCCAAATCTTGCCTTACACGAGCTATTTACCATTTCTACCTCATTTCTTTATTAAAAAAGACCCTGCATATACACGCAAGGCTTCACGAAAATGGAGAGCAGATTTTCTCACTCTTCTTTCACCTGAAACCTTGGAAGCCTCGCTGGACTTTCTTAAAGGTTAAATTTAATATATTTTACAACTTAACAAGTGTTTTGTCAATGCTAATGTGATAAAATAGATTCATGAGAATTCAGCAATTACATTATATTATTAAAATCGTCGAAACTGGCAGCATGAACGAGGCTGCCAAGCAACTCTTTATTACCCAACCTAGTCTGTCCAATGCAGTGCGCGATTTGGAAAATGAAATGGGCATTGAGATTTTCATCCGCAACCCCAAGGGCATTACCCTGACCAAGGACGGGATGGAATTCCTCTCCTATGCTCGTCAGGTGGTGGAGCAAACCCAGCTGCTGGAAGAACGTTATAAAAATCCCGTTGCTAACCGAGAACTTTTCAGCGTTTCCTCCCAACACTACGCCTTTGTAGTCAATGCTTTCGTATCTCTGCTCAAAAAGAGTGACATGGAAAAGTACGAGCTCTTCCTGCGGGAAACCCGAACTTGGGAAATCATTGATGACGTCAAAAATTTCCGTAGTGAAATTGGTGTTCTGTTTCTCAACAGCTATAACCGCGATGTCCTCTCCAAAATGCTAGATGACAATCACTTGCTTGCCACTCATCTCTTTACCGCACAGCCCCATATCTTTGTCAGCAAGAGCAATCCTCTAGCAAAGAAAAAACTGGTTCAACTAGCTGATCTAGAAGATTTTCCTTATCTGAGCTATGACCAAGGAACTCACAACTCTTTCTACTTTTCAGAAGAAATCCTATCCCAAGAACACCATAAAAAATCCATCGTTGTCAGTGACCGAGCAACCCTTTTCAATCTTTTGATTGGTCTTGACGGTTACACTATCGCAACTGGTATTCTCAACAGCAACCTCAACGGTGACAATATTGTTTCCATTCCGCTAGATATTGATGACCCTATTGAGCTGGTTTATATTAAACATGAAAAAGCTAGCTTGTCTAAAATGGGTGATAAATTCATTGAATACTTGTTAGAAGAAGTTCAATTTGATAAGTAAACCATAATCATCTTATGTGTGATAAACAACGAAATTTTTATGCTATATTTTCTCCCATCGCTTTACAATAGGCTTGAACACCTTTATTGTATCGCGTTGGGAGTTTTTTCTAGCATTTTCATTTTTATGTGTAGCGAGAAACTGTTATCCTATCATTTAAAATAGAATAAAATTACGCAATTAAAAACAGCATAAACTTTCTTACGATAGGTTTGTGCTGTTTTCTTTAATACATAGGTCTGTCGCCGTCTGTTCCTGACTTTGAAATACCTAGACTAGCATAGTTGTATAAAGACGGTTCTTTTATGATACAAACAATCAAATCCGCAATACTTGCTCTTGAGATGATTGTTTCTTCTAATCTTTTAATTGATTATATTCCTCGTCTGAAACAGCTTCACACCATTCGTTTGACAAATCTTCCCCAGGAACACCAAACGCTATATGGCTGAACCAAGAATCTTTTTTCGCACCGTGCCAGTGCTTTACATTCGCAGGGATAATCACTACAGAACCTTCAGATAAGCTGACTGCTTCTTTACCTTCTTCTTGATACCAACCTTCACCAGCCGTACAAATCAGAATTTGTCCACCGCCCTTGCTAGCGTGGTGAATATGCCAATTATTTCGACAGCCAGGCTCAAAAGTGACATTATGAAGGGCGATTACACCATCTTTTGTTGCACCGAGGGAATTTAAATACGATTGACCGATAAAGTATTGAGCATAAGCATCATTTGATGCACCAAGTCCGAAATGATTTGCCTTATCAAAGGCTTCTTTTGTTTGATATTTCATTTTTCTACTTCCTTTGTGATAAATTTACTGTTGTGCATTTACAACTTCGTTGATACAACTAAGTGCATTTAGAGTACGCGGATAACCGATATAAGGGATACAAGCAGAGATGACTGCAATTAACAACGTTTTATCATTTCCTAAGCGAAGATTGGCTGCAATGTGCCCTTTTAGCTGCGGTTCACAGCCTCCTTGAGAATAAAGATAGCAAAATGTCAGCAATTCACGCTCAGCATAATCAAGGCTAGAGCGAGTATAATAATCACCAAAACAATTATCTACCAACCATTTGTTAATATGGCGTACATCCGGCTCTCCCTTTGTCGCAAAACCTTTCATCTGCTCGCCAAAAATTGCAATCTGAGCTTCTTCTCCAGCTTCTAAGCGAGTTTGATTTTTCGTATTTTTTTGACTAGCCAAAGGAAGAGAAATTCCTTGATTGGTAAAAATCGTATTCGTCGGTGCGAAAAAGGCATAAACACGACTAAGACCTAGATAAGCAATCGCTTGATATAACAATTCTTTGACTTCCACGGCTTTCACCCCATTATCCAAAGCAACGGGAAGAATCTCTTTATAAGCTTCAAGCCCTTGACTGCCAACTAAAACAGCTAAAGTGGCTAGGTAATATCTTCTTTCATCTAATGAGAAGGGGAGGTCTTTCGGCACTTCCTGAAAAGCGAATTGTTTAAAGAGTGCAACAAATTCTGGATCCGTTTCAGATAAGCCTAGCAAATCCGGAAAAGAGACTTTATTATCAATATCCATGACATTTCCTCGCTTTCTTCTTTACATTTCTTATTGTACCGCTTTGCTTTTGACAAATCAATTTGAATTACAAGAAAAATCAGATAAGAAAAACTTATCTGAAATAACGTTTAGCAATTTCTAAAAAATCTTCTGTGTAAGGATGAGCATGCTCCAAATGATAAAAAAGAAAATAGTCTCGCTCTATCGGTTGCTGATTCTGCAAAAGAGGAAATTCGCAATATTCGCAATAAAGGTTTGAAGTTGCCTTAGTAGTCATTTTTTCAAAAGTAAAATAAGCAGTAGAAACCATGAGTTGCAATGCTGCTTCTTCTGGAGAATAAGCAAAATTAAATTCCGACTGAAAACCAAGATTGTCACGATAATAATCAGATTCTATCTTTTCCTGTCCTTTCACAGCTAATAACAAAGCTGGATAGACCTGCAAGTCTTTCATCTGAACAGATTTTGATTGGGATAAAGGATGAGTATGTCCAACTCTGATATAAAGCGGGAAAGAAGTTAAGCAAATATTCGCATAATTGCCAGAAAATGCTTTTCGTTGGTCGCTAATGGTCATATCCAACTTTTGCTGGCGCAGTGCCGTGCAAATCTCTTCATGACTTCCTACCATGATTTCCAACTGAACACTTGGAAAACGCTCTTTGAATTCAGCTAAAATCTGGGGCAGTACGCTTTCTGTCATTCCCCACAATAGACCTATCCGCATGGAAACTGGCTGTGTTCCTGTCAAAACTTGTGTATCAGCTACCAAGCCATTATAATCTTCTAGCAACCGTTGACTTTTTTTATAAAAAATTTCTCAGCTCTCGTTAAATGAAATCCGCGATTTTTGCGTTCAAAAAGGATCACACCAAGCTCCTCTTCCAGCGACTTCATCTGTTGGGACATGACCGATTGCGAAATAAAATTTTCTTCTGCTGCTTCTGTAAAACTCCCTGTACGAACAATATCCTGAAAATAAGACAGCTGTTTAAAATTCATCCCATTTCCTCCTATACTTGCCTGATTTCATTATATCATGAAATGCAAAAAGCCTGTCATTCAAATGAACAGACTTTCATTAAAACTTGGTATATTACGCTTCTTTTACGACTAATTCTTCTCCTAATTGTGTGTAACGTTCTGCTTTTAAGTTCCTAATCGTCCACAAGGCAGCAAAGCTAATCAAATAAAGACTTGCTAGGAAAATCATAACCATTGAGACACTTGAAACATCTAAAATTTTCCCAATAATTACAGATGAAAAGCCTCCAATTGCTCGTCCGACATTTAAGATGACATTATTAGCTGTGGAGCGAATGTGAGCTGGATACAATCTCGTAATCATCGCGCCATAACCAGCAAACATACCGTTTACAAAGAATCCGACAATCGCACCACCGACAATCATGGCTGGCATTGAATTGGCAAATTGGAAGAGGTAAACACACATAGAAGAAGCTAAAAGAAAGATTGAATAAACAAATCTTGGTCCCCATTTATCGAGGATTTGACCGAAGGTGAGCATTCCCAGACACATTCCCAAAATCGTTGAGACCATCCAAAGTGAGGAATCTTTTACAGAAATATGCAGGCTTGTTTGGATAATGGTTGGAAGCCAGTTCATCATTCCAAAATACCCAGCAATTTGTACTGTCGTCATGACCATTAGTGCTACCGTCTGAGCTGTTAGAGCTGGTGTTTTAAACAATTCACTCATTTTAACAGACTGGCGGCCTTCTGCTTTTAATTTCACATTGCCATTATCTCGAATATGATCATCGTCAATCGCTAGCATCATCCACAAAACCAAAGCAATAGGGGCAAGTCCAAAGAGGAAAAGGCCTTTCCAGCCAAGTGCCGGTGCCAGCCAACCTGCTAACAGCGCTGAAGTGATAGAACCAATCTGACCTGCAATTCCGTTCAGAGAGGAAATACGTCCCATTTTTCCAACAGGGACAATCCCTGCCATAATCGCAATGGCAACTCCATACTCGCCGCCAACGCCTATCCCAGCAATAAAACGCATGAGATAGAGATAATAAATATTTTGTGTAAAGTAAATCAACCCTGTCGCCAATGAAAAGATAACAATCGTCCATTTAAAGACTTTGAACTTGTGATAGCGATCAGCCAGTATGCCAAAAAGCAAACCTCCAACCAACATTCCTAAATTGGTAATCGTCGCAATCCAGCCCCCTTGGGCTCCTGTAACGCCCAATTCTGAAATGATAGACGACATCGAAAAAGCTAAGAACATGACATTTAAGTCGTCTGTTCCTGATGCAATAATTGCAGCAACTAATGCTCGCTTATTATTTTTGTCTAAAGACATGCACATTCTCCTTAATCGTAGCTCACAGACTACATTTATTAATTGAATACAGCCTAAAAATCAAAAAGCTCAGGAAGTCCTGAGCCAAAAGTTTACAGTAAAATAGTAGATTAGCGCACTAATCCATTTTAACGATTACTTTTATGCCTCACGGGACATGATTAAAGTTGTATTTAATTGTATTAAGTATAAAATAGATTGAAAGATTTGTCAAGAGATTTTAAAAAAAGAACTTAATATCATGACAAAAAGAATACTGCTCTAAATTGCTTCTGTCATAAAGCTACGACTTTCTAAGACCTTTAGCATGGCATCAGCTGTATCAAGTGCTGTAAATAGCGGCACTCCATGCTCAATGGCTGATTGACGGATAGCCTGACCGTGCTTATCAGCCGTTCGCTTCGTTCCGACTGTATTGATAATCGCCTGAACCTTGCCTTTGCGAACAAAGGCAGGAATGTCATTGTTATCGGCTGTACCAATTTTTTCAACCAATTGTGTCGAAACACCATTTTCTTTAAAGAATTTCGCTGTGCCCTGTGTTGCTAAAATACTATATCCAATCGCTGCAAAACGCTTCGCTAATGCGAGGGCTTCTTCCTTATTTTCATCCGCAATCGTAAAGACAACATTGCCAAAGTTTGGAAGATGTAGATCAGAGGCTTCAAAAGCCTTGTATAAAGCTTTTTCAAGAGTTGCATCTGTTCCCATAACCTCACCTGTCGATTTCATTTCAGGACCAAGAAGGCTATCTACCTTGGCCAACTTGGTGAAGGAAAAGACCGGTGCTTTAACATGTACATTTTGACTTTCTGGATAAAGACCATCTTCATACCCTAGCTCCGCTAAAGTTTGACCTAAAATTAGCCTAGTTGCCACCTGTGCCATAGGGATATCCGTCACTTTAGACAAGAATGGCACCGTCCGGCTAGCACGAGGATTGACCTCAATGACATAAACCTTCTCATCTTTGATGACAAACTGAATGTTCATCATACCGATACAGTGAAGTCCGATAGCCAATTTCTTAGTATAATCGGCGATAGTCCGCTGAACTTGAGCAGATAAGGTTTGCGGAGGATAAACAGCCATAGAATCACCTGAGTGAACTCCAGCCCGTTCAATATGTTCCATAATCCCTGGAATTAAGACCTGATGTCCGTCTGAAATGGCATCTACCTCACATTCCTTGCCAACAATGTAAGAGTCTACCAACACCGGATGATCGGGACTAGCCTTGACAGCAGTCCGCATATAGGAGCGAAGGTCTGCTTCGTTCTCTACAATCTCCATAGCACGACCGCCCAGAACATAAGAAGGACGCACCAAGACTGGGAAGCCAATCTTGCTGGCTGCTGCCACCGCTTCTTCTTCATTCGTCGCTGTCTGACCTGGTGGCTGCGGAATATTCAAATCCTTAAGAGCCTGTTCAAACAAATCACGGTCTTCTGCACGGTCAAGGTCAGCTACCTGAGTACCTAAAATTTTCACGCCAGCTTTTGACAATGGCTCAGCTAGATTGATAGCGGTTTGTCCACCAAATTGGACGATGACTCCCTTTGGCTGCTCCAGTTCAATGACATTCATGACATCTTCAAAAGTCAAGGGTTCAAAGTAAAGCTTGTCAGAAACCGAAAAATCTGTTGAGACCGTTTCAGGATTACTATTCATAATGATTGCTTCATAGCCAGCTGCTTGAATGGCCTTGACAGAATGCACAGTAGCATAGTCAAATTCTACTCCTTGACCAATTCGAATAGGTCCAGAGCCCAACACTAGAACAGACTCTTTTTCTGACTTGATTGATTCATTTTCAAAAGCATAAGTAGAATAAAAATATGGCGTGCTTGATTCAAACTCAGCTGCACAGGTGTCAACCATTTTATAGACTGGAAGAATCCGCTCTTCTTTACGAAATTGACGTATTTCTTCTGCTGTCATTTTCCAAAGCCGAGCTAACTTAGTATCTGCAAAGCCGTTTTGCTTAGCCTGTCTAAGCAGATTTGCATCTCCAACATGAGTCATTAACTCCTGCTCTAATTCATGAATGTGAAGCAATTTATCCAGAAAGAACAAATCAATCTTGGTTAGTTTTGCAATTTCTTCGATATCATAGCCACGGCGAATGGCTTCAGATATATAGAAAAGACGATCATCCTGAGCTTTGACGACTTTTTCTAGTAAATCATCATCTGCCACTTGATTTAGTTCTGGCATTTCATTATGATCAACACCAATTTCCAGAGAACGACAGGCTTTAAGAAGACTTTCCTCAATGTTACGCCCAATAGCCATGACCTCACCGGTAGCTTTCATCTGCGTTCCCAGATGACGTTCTCCATGTTCAAATTTATCAAAAGGAAAACGTGGAATTTTAGCTACAACATAATCCAGAGCCGGTTCAAACATGGCATAAGTTGTGCCTGTGACCGGATTAATAACTTCATCTAGTGTCAAGCCAATGGCGATTTTTGCAGCCAATTTAGCAATAGGATAACCCGTTGCTTTAGAAGCTAAGGCAGATGAACGAGACACGCGCGGATTGACTTCAATGACATAGTAATTAAAGCTATGTGGATCCAATGCCAACTGCACATTACAGCCTCCTTCGATTTTTAGAGCACGGATAATTTTCAAGCTAGCATCCCGCAACATTTGATTTTCATAATCCGAAATAGTTTGCGTTGGCGCAAAGACAATGGAATCACCTGTGTGTACACCGACTGGATCAAAGTTTTCCATATTGCAGACCACCAAAGCATTGTCAGCTGCATCGCGCATAACTTCGTACTCAATTTCTTTGAAACCAGCAATAGAGCGCTCAATCAAACACTGAGTCACCGGAGATAATTTCAGACCATTTTCAGCAATCTCTCGCAATTCTTCCTCATTGGCACACATTCCGCCGCCAGTTCCCCCTAAAGTAAAGGCTGGGCGAACAATGACTGGGTAGCCTATTTTCGCTGCAAAGTCTACCGCTTCTTCGACTGTATTTACAATTTCGGATTCTGGAATAGGCTGTTCCAACTCTTCCATGAGCTGCTTAAACAAATCACGATCCTCAGCTTGATCAATAGCCGACAGCTTAGTTCCTAAAAGTTCGACACCTAGCTCATCCAAGATACCTTTTTTGGATAATTCCATTGCCATATTGAGTCCTGTTTGCCCACCCAATGTCGGCAGAAGTGCATCTGGTCGCTCTTTCCGTAAGATTCTAGTGACAAATTCCAGCGTGATTGGTTCAATATAAACCTTGTCAGCAATTTCCTTGTCTGTCATAATCGTTGCAGGATTGGAATTAACTAAAACGACTGTGTAGCCTTCTTCTTTCAAAGACAAGCAAGCCTGCGTTCCTGCATAATCAAACTCAGCAGCCTGTCCAATGACAATGGGACCAGAGCCAATCACCATAATTTTCTGAATATCTGTACGTTTTGGCATGTTTTTCTCCTATTCCTAATCCATTGATTACAATGAACTATGCTGTTGTTTAAAAGCATCAATCATTTCCATAAACTCATCAAAGAGATAACTGGCATCATGTGGTCCTGGTGCAGCATCAGGATGAAACTGCACTGAAAAAGCAGGGAAAAACCGATGTCGCACACCTTCAATAGACTTGTCATTGATTTCCTCATGCGTAATCAGCAACTCGCTCGGAAAATTTTCCCGACTAACAGCATAACCATGATTTTGGCTGGTAAAATCAATTCGCCCTGTCGCAATCTCTCTGACAGCATGATTAAAACCACGGTGACCGAATTTCATTTTATAAGTCTGAGCTCCATTTGCCTTACTAAAAAGTTGATGTCCCATGCAGATACCAAAAAGAGGAATTTTACCTTGAATCCCTCGAATCATGTCTAGCACTTGCGGTACATCATCTGGATTACCTGGACCGTTGGATAACATGACACCGTCAGGGTGAAGGTGAAGAATATCTGCTGCACTTGTATCATAGGGAACAACTGTCACATTACAATTGCGTGCCGCTAATTCACGAAGAATCGAATGTTTCAATCCAAAATCAACTAACACAATACTAGGACCTGAACCCGGTGCTGGATACGGTGTCTTTGTTGAAACTTGTTTGATATTATCGGTCGGCAAAACGGTCGCCTTCAACTGATCTTGCAGATGCACCATTTGGTCGCCTACATTGGCTATTGTTGCTTTCATCGTTCCATGCTGCCGAATGATTTTCGTCAATGCTCGCGTATCAATACCAGCAATTCCTGGAATTTTCTTGACCTTTAGAAATTCATCTAGCGTCATCTGATTGCGCCAATTGCTCGCTCGGCGTGCCCACTCATAAACGACCACTCCCTTGCAAGTGGGAGTGATCGATTCATAGTCGTCGCGGTTGATTCCATAATTTCCGATTAACGGATAAGTGAAAGTCAAGATTTGCCCATTGTAAGACTGATCCGTAATGGATTCTTGGTAGCCAGTCATACCTGTATTAAAGACGATTTCTCCAGTCACATCTATATCAGCCCCGAATGCCTCTCCTTCAAATACTGTACCATCTTCCAGAATTAACAAGCGTTTTTCCATTTTCCCCTCCGTTTGTTCTTACAGCAATACCTTAGTGTCTATTGCTCTTTTCGTCCATTTAAAACAGACTCAATAATTGCCATACGGACAAATACACCATTTGTCATTTGCTCTACAATCCGCGATTTTGGAGCTTCTACCAGATGATCTGCAATTTCAACATCGCGATTGACTGGAGCTGGATGCATGATGATGGCTGTATCCTTCAGTCTGTCATATCGTTCCTGAGTTAAGCCGTGCAATCTATGATAATTTTCTTTTGAAAAGAGTGAATCATCATCATGGCGCTCGTGCTGCACGCGCAGAAGCATTAAGACGTCTACTTGGTCAACGACTTCATCAAGTGTGACAAATTGCCCATAATCTGCAAATTCTTCACTTCTCCATACTTCTGGACCTGCAAAATAAAGTTCTGCACCCAGACGCTTCAAGATTTGCATATTTGACTTCGCCACACGCGAATGATCTAAGTCACCTGCAATCGCAATCTTCAAGCCATCAAAATGCCCAAACTCTTGATAAATGGTCATCAAATCTAGCAAACTTTGACTCGGATGTTGTCCAGAGCCATCACCACCATTCACAATTGAAGTTGTAATCGTTGGACTTTCAACTAATTCCTTGTAATAGTCCACTTCTGGATGACGAATGACACAGACATCCACTCCGAGCGCTGACATGGTTAAAATCGTATCATATAAGGTCTCTCCTTTGTTGATAGAGCTGGTCTTTGAATCAAAATCCAAAAGGTCACAACCTAGTTTTAATTCCGCTACTTCAAAGGCTTTATGTGTTCGCGTAGAGGGCTCAAAGAAGAGATTAGCGATAATATGTTGTTCATCATAATGAGCTTTCGCTCCATTTTTAAATTCAATGCCACGTTTGATTAAACTTAAGACTTCCTCATTGGTAAGAGTTTCCATAGAGACAACATTTTTAAGAGCGATTTGATTAGATGACATGGTGTATTTCTCCTTTTATTAGATACGGCGTTTCTTTCAATAAAGTTAAGAATTCAAACTAATTTTTAGGTTCTGGCAAGATAAGATAGAGCACAATTCCAAGAACCGTTGACAAGGCAACCCCTGAAATTTGCAGACCTGAAAGTTGCAAGGTTAAGCCGCCAATCCCAGCGACTAAGATCACACTAGCAATCAACAGATTTTTCTTATTGTCAAAGTCCGTTTGCTTTTCAATTAAAATTTTCAAACCACTAGAAGCGATGACTCCAAAGAGCGCAATAGAAATACCGCCTAGAACTGGAGTTGGAATGGATTGCAAGAGGGCAGAAACTTTCCCAACAAAACTCATCACAATCGCAAGTACTGCTGCACCTGCAATAACATAAACGCTATAGATTTTATTGAGAGCCATCACACCGATATTTTCACCGTAACTCGTTACTGGTGGCGCACCGAAAATCCCAGCGATAACTTGTGCAAGACCATCTCCGGCAAGAGTTTTATCCAATCCTGGGTCTTTAAAGAAATCTTTTCCGGTCAAGCTATTCAATACCATAACATGACCAAAGTGCTCTGTCATAGTTACAAATGCAATTGGAGCCATTGTTAAAATCGCACTTGGATAAAATTTTACATTATAGTCTAAGAAAGGAAGGTGCATAGGTGGGACATGGAACCATGAAGCTTGAGAGACTTTTGCAAAGGAAATAATTTCTTCTCCTGTTACCACTCCAAGAATGAGCGCGAAGACATATCCGACAATCAAGCCTAACAGCACTGGAATAATTCCAACAATCTTTTTACCATAGATATTAAAGAGGATGACTGCAAAGAGAGTAACAATCCCAATAATGAAATAAGTTAAATTGTATTTACCATCTTTTAACATGACATCGTTTACCGCTGTGCTGGCCAAACTTAGTCCAATAACCATAATGATTGGTCCTACCACAACTGGCGGCAAAATCTTATCAATCCAAGCATTCCCAGCGAACTTCACAATAAGAGCTACAATGAAGTAAACCAAACCACCTGTAATGGCACCTTGAGCGACTGCTGCGATACCGTCTGTTTTCATCAACATTTGCATAGCTGCAATATAAGCGAAACTAGACCCCATATAAGCTGGCACTTTGTACTTGGTAACTGTTAAGTGTGCCAAGGTTCCTAGACCGCTTGAAAACAAGGCAACTGCTGGGTCGATTCCAACCAGAATTGGAACAAGAACCGTTGCTCCAAACATGGCAAACAAATGCTGAAAGGACAATCCTACAAGCAAACCAGGTTTTGGCATATCGTGTACATCATATTTCACATCTTGACTCATTTTCTTATAACTCCTCCGCAATCAAGACACGGTCTTGACCATCCTGTTCTATCATTTCCACAATAATTTCTTCTGTTCGACTAGTTGGAATGTTTTTGCCCACATAATCTGCTCGAATCGGCAATTCACGGTGTCCGCGGTCTACTAAAACAGCCAAGCTCACGCGTGATGGACGTCCCAAGCTAACTAGATTATCAATAGCAGCACGAATGGTGCGTCCTGTATAGAGGACATCATCTACCAAGATGACTTCGCGGTCTGTAATATCAACAGGAACATGTGTTGTGTCTTCTTCCACTTTAAAATCATCGCGGAATGGTTTGGTATCCAACTCACCGATAGGTACATCAATCTTTTCAAGTTGCGCTAATCGTTCTTGAATCCGCTGTGCAATGTAAACACCCCGTGTTTTTATACCAATCAAGACAATCTTGTCTAGCTCTTTGTTGCGCTCAATGATTTCATAAGTGATCCGTGTAATGGCACGTTTCATTGTCAAACCATCAACAACTTCTTTTGTTTTCATGGAAAACCTCCTGTATAAAAAGTTAAAAGAAAAAGTCTCCTTCACAAGGAGACTTCAGAAAATCTAGGTAAGCATAGAGAAACTGCTAACAGCCTCACTGTACTATACCATCTTATACTTTGACTCCTTGTCTGCCTCACGGGACAGATTTAAAGGATTATTTAATTTTTATTACTATATCACACTTTTTGAAAATTTTCAAGAGAAAACCGTAAAGTTTTAATGGAAATTTTCAAATTGATTCCGCCTATAATATATAATCCCCATTTCTTTGCATTTTCTACAACTCATTTGCGATTTTATTGATTTTCCTCAAGCGATGATTGACACCACTTTTCGTCAAAGGCTTACTAAGACTTTCTGCCAACTGCTGGATAGAATAATCCGGATGATTGACACGCAGATAAGCTACCTCTTGCAAATCAACCGGCAAGCTCTCTAAACCAACTGTGCCAATGATTTTGCTAATGTTATGAATGGTTTTCATGCTAGCTGTCACCGTTCGAGCAATATTCGCCGTTTCCGCATTATTCGTTCGATTCAGATCATTTCTAGCCTCTCGCAAGAGCTTGACCGACTCAAACTCAGTCATTGCTTTCATAGCCCCAATCACAATCAAAAAGTCCATAATGTCCTCAGCTCGCTGCAGATAGGTTACTGAGCCTTTTTTGCGCTCAATTGTCTTGGCATCCAATAAAAACTTTCGCATCAAAGCGGCTAAATCTTCCGCATGGTCAGAATAGACCGACAAGATTTCCAGTTGATATTTCCCAGAATCTGGATCACGCATACTGCCCGTGGATAAAAAGGCTCCTCGTAAATACGATCGGCTCGCTTCATCATCTGATAAAATAGCTTGGTCAATGCCTGCTTCAATCCCAAAAAAGGAGTCTGCCAAGTGTAAATCAGCTAAAATTTGTTCCACACCTTCGTCTAAAAAAACAGTATAAACACGATTTTTCCGAAGATTCGCTTTTTGATGATGACGAATATCCGATTTGACTTGATAAAAAGCTGCCAACAATTCATAAATGTGACGAGCGATTTTTGCATTTTCTGTCGTAACAGATAATGTTAAGCCTTGACTAGAAATTCCTAAACTGCCTGACATCTTAATGATAGCCGATAATTCCGTTTTATCTTTTTTGCCTAGGCCAAGCAGTTCTTCTTTCACTTTAATGGTAAAACTCATTTGCGCACCTGTATAATCTGCATAAGTTCATCGACGACTGATTCACCATCATGAAAAGCTCCGCCATTTTCCAAGCGAAGAAAATTAGACGAAATGACACGAGGTACTTGCTCTTTCAAACCTTTAAAATCATGCTCAACCTGCACCAAATACTCATCAAATTTATTAGAATTCATATACTCTTGAGGAACTTCCTCAATATTCACCAAAACAGTATCAATAAATCGTTTTCCTAAATGTCGATGCAAAACAGCCACGTGGTCACTATCTGTGAAATGCTCGGTTTCACCACGCTGGGTCATAATATTGCAGACATAAGCGATTTCCGCCTTTGTTTCTAAAAGAGCTTGTCCAATTTCTTCAATCATCATATTGGGTAAGATAGAGGTAAACAATGACCCTGGTCCCAAAACAACCATATCACTTTCTAAAATCGTCTCTACCACTTTGCGACTAGCCACCGGCTTCTGGTCATTATAGGTATTGGTGACATAAACTCGTTCAATCATACCTTGGTGTTCTGCGAGATGACTTTCTCCAGCGACTTCGCTTCCATCAGTAAATACAGCATGAAGCGTTAAAGGTATATCACAAGACGGATAAATTTTGCCAGTTGTGTGGAAAAACTTAGTCAATAGCTGCATAGCGTTGTAAGTCGACCCTTGCATTTCTGAAATACCTGCAATAATCAAGTTCCCCAGTGGATGTCCAGCTAAAGCACCGTCTTCATCTGCAAAGCGATATTGAAAAACTTTTTCATAAAAGCGCGGCATGTCCGATAAAGCCACCAAAACATTTCGCAAATCACCGGGCGGTGTCAATTGTTGAATGTTTTTTCGCAATTCCCCCGAACTTCCACCGTCATCAGCGACCGTCACAATAGCAGCAATGTCTACATCTTTCTTACGCAAACTGTTCAAAATGACTGAAATCCCTGTACCACCACCGATAACGGCTATCTTTGGTCTCCTCATGAACGATTCACCGTTTCCTTTCTGCGGTCTTTGTCTCGATGTGATGAGTGAACGGTCCATTCGCTTGCCAAATCATCTGCTAGACGTTGTGCAAAAGCTACGCTTCTGTGTTGACCGCCTGTACAACCAACCGCAATTGTTAAAACAGATTTCCCCTCTTTTTTATAGCCGGGTAAAATCGGTTTGATAAGAGCCACTAAGTGCTGATAAAATTCTTCTGACTCCGTATGATTCATCACATAATCATAAACTGGTTTATCAAGTCCTGTTTGATTGCGAAGTTCTGGTTGGTAATATGGGTTTGGCAAAAAACGTACATCAAAAACAAGGTCGGCATCTAGCGGAATACCATATTTAAAGCCAAAACTCACCACTTCAATGCGAAACGATTGGAGTTTCGTTGGATCTGAAAAATGTTCAGAAATGGTTTTACGCAACCCGCGCGGTGTTAATTCGGTCGTATCTACCACGTTTTGACTCATGTTTTTCAACGGTGCTAGTAACTCACGTTCTAGCTTGATACCGTCTAAAATACGACCGTCTGCTGCTAAGGGGTGGCTACGCCGCGTTTCCTTGTAACGTGCAACTAATTCTGTATCTGCCGCATCTAAAAACAAAATCTTAAAATCAAGTCCAGCGTTACTTTCAATCTCATCTAGAACTTTCTGAATCTCAGAAAAGAATGAACGACTACGCATATCTACAACCATAGCAATCTTGTCGTTGTCTTGTGTCGTTTCGATTAACTGCAAAAATTTAGGAACCAGCGTGGGGGGCATATTATCAATCGTAAAATAGCCCAAATCTTCAAAAGACTGGATGGCCACGGTCTTTCCCGCTCCACTCATTCCCGTCACGATAACCAAATGAATTTGTTTGTCTGACATATCTCCTCCTTGATAAAACAATTAATTTTCAGTATATTAAAACATTTCCAATTCCTTTTTATTATAACACACCCAGTACAATTCGGATAGTAAAAAAGAGAGAACAAAAGCAATGGCTATCTGTACTCTCTCGAATTTATACTACTATGTTTTAATGATTACCAAACCAAAGCGCAATTTCCCGTTTGGCAGACTCTTCAGAATCTGAACCATGAACAACATTTCGAATCGTTTCACCAGCTTCAGCTGCTTGTGCAAAATCTCCGCGAATAGTTCCTGGTAGAGCTTCTTCCGGACGAGTAGCGCCCATCATGTGACGCCAACCTGAAATCACTTGGCTTCCCGATAAAACACCGATAATCACAGGCCCGCTTGTCATATAATCACGGATTGAAGGATAAAAATCTTTCGTTAATAGGGCTTCATAATGCTGATCAATTAACTCATTTGAAACATTGGTTCTCATTTCCAAACGTTCGATTTTGTAACCACGTTGTTCTACGCGCTTCAGTACTTCTCCAACCAAGCCACGTTTTACGCCGTCTGGTTTTATAATAAAAAATGTTTGTTCCATGATTGATACGCTCCTCTTTTGTTACCTTTATTTTATCATAAATGAAAGAAAGTTGAAAGTCCTTTCAAAAATCTTCTTTCACAAATGACTTATTAAGGTCAAAGATGTTAAAAACATGAAGATTGCAAAAATCCAGAACCAAACAGAACGAAAAGCTTGCCTATAGGTTCCTGAAAATGAACGATTTTCTTGTACATACATTTTTATGTCTATTTTGTTTTTTAGCAGGAAAATTACTGCGATACTTGCACCAATTAGCAGGATAAATAAGTGTAAAAGACCACCTATATCGTCCGGCAAAAACGAATACAAATAAGTTAAACCATCTCCGATGACCAAGTTATTAAAAACGTGAAAAACCATTGCCCAGAGAATTGAATACTCCAAGGTCACATAAGAGAAGACAATTCCAACAAAAGCTGCAAAAAAGAACTGCGGGATATTCCCATGAAATAAACCAAATATGAGGGAAGACATCAGAATCGCAAAGACTTTTCCATATTTTTCAAATGTTCGTAAGCCCGCCCCGCGAAAAATCAACTCTTCTGAAACAGGACCGAAAAAACCTGCATACAAAAACATAGAAACACTATCTGAACCTGCCGAAGCTGATTCGACAGCTTTAAGCATAGTAAAACCAAATAAATTAAAGATTGTTTCAAAAATCTGATTAAATAAGACGAACCCTAATTGACCCAGAAGTAAAAAAGATAAAACTAGTCCAAACGTTTTTGGAGTCATGACTCTTTTCTGCGTTCGTAAATCAGACTTAAATAATTTACCATCCCGATACAACCAAAAGATAAAAACTCCTGCACAGACAGCAATTAGATAATAACTACCATCGCGTGACATAAAACTTTCCGTTGCTTTTTGGATTCTCTCAAGATTTCCGGAATAACGAATCGCTTGAAACAAGGTTACAATCGTTTGATAAATCAGACCAATCATTGCCATTACGACCACATACAGTAGACATAAAGCAGAGAACAAACCAATATCTTTTCGTACTTGCTGATTGACTAGCATCAGTTTCCCTCCTTCTTCAAATAGCTTTTTCGACTCCACAGGTATAGCCCCACAGCAAAACCTTCATAAAGAACAAAAAACAAAAGAAAGGCGTGGAGGAAAAATTCTTCTGGCAATATCCAAATAACAGGATCTTTAGCAGGGTCAAATAACCAAGTATTATCCCCAGCAAATAAAATCTGATGAAAGAGAGTGAAAAACGCATCAAAGCCAATCCCCAGCGCCACACCAGCAATTACAATAGGCAACCAAATAATAGCTAAAATCGCCTTTGAAAAGACAGATAGATAGCTTTTTTTTATAATGTTTTTTACAAACAAATAAACCGCTGGTAAGGTTGCTAGAAAAACAACTTGCGCCAAATGAAAAAGATATTTCACGACTTGAAAATGGTGCAGGCCTGCTGCTGATGAGCGAAAATCAGGCATGGAGAGCTTTTGCTGAAATGGATTGGTTAGGTAATTCATCAAAATATTGAAATTGTGCTGAATGGTTGCAGATTTGAGGTAAACTTGATTTTCTAAATGCAACCAAGAAATTTCCAAAGGATAAAACAGCCAAGTCAGATAAATGGTCAACAAAATGGCTGTTGCTAAAAAGCAGAGCATACTCAGCCAAAAGGTCAGTTTAGTGCGCATCAAAATCCCACTCCGCTAGGCTAGAAAGTACATAATCTGGTTGGATTGGCAAGCCTGGCACTTCTTCTGGTTTCGTAAAGCCAGTTGTCACCAGAAGCGTAGGGATACTATTGTCAATCCCAGCCCGAATGTCCGTCAGGTAATTATCCCCAACCATTATCACTTCCTCGCGTGGTAGTCCTAGATGCTCAACCGCCTTTTCCATGATAATTGCATTTGGCTTCCCGATATAAACAGGTTTCACACGAGTTGCTACTTCAATGAGAGTAATAATCGATCCTGCTCCAGGCATGAGACCGCGCTCTGTCGGAATATTAAGATCTGGATTGGTTCCTACGAAATGAGCTCCCTTTTGAATAGCTAAAGTAGCAATTGACAATTTTTCATAGTCCACTTCCCAGTCCAATCCAACAACTACATAATCTGGGTTATCAGTATCTTCGACATAGCCAGCTTCTGCAATGGCTTGCTTAAGTCCGACATCACCGATAACATAGACTTTCTTGCCTAGATTTTTATCATTTAAGTAGTCAACCGTTGCTAAAGTCGCTGTATAAATCGTTTCAATCGGCGTTTCAACATTGAATTGTTCCGCTAGCATTGTTTGAACAGTCTCAGGAGTACGTGTTGTATTGTTCGTCACAAATAAATATGGAATGTTGCGTCGTTGTAATTCATGGACAAAAGCTTCACCCGTAGGAATACGGTCTTTTCCTTTATAAATCGTTCCGTCTAAATCAATTAAATATCCTTTGTAGGTCATACTTCTCTTTCTATTGTTTCTCTTATGAAATTTCTTGCCAAGTTACCATAGCTTGTGCATTGGTATCACCATCGCTGGAAATCTGATGATTGCTCTCTAATCCATTCAAATCATAGCTAGAGGTAATCTGCCCACCAGGTCGTACTTCCTTGACATACTTGAGGTGAACTTTTTTGGGAACGTATTTCATGAGAAAATCAGCTCCCATAACTTCAAAAATCCAGTCCAAATACTTGCTGTTGTTGACATGACCATTCATGTCTAAATCATAAAACCGAACATGATAATCTTTACTGGTCGAATCTTTCAGTTCTGGATATTTTGGACCACGAATCAACTTTTTAGAAAATTCTGCTTCATAAGGTGCGACAATCTTTGGCTCTACAGCATGCACTTTTCGACTGTCTCTGTCCATAAGAACAAAGGTAGCCATCATTTCAATCACGGCAACATCATTTTCATCAAAAACGGTAAAACGACGATAACAAAAGAGACGATTATAGGAAAGCGCTTCTGTTTCAATCGTCATTTCTTCACCAAATTTAGGCAGCCGTACCACATCGATATCATAGTCAGTAATAATCCAGACCAGATTGTATTTCTCCAGCATATACTGGTCGCTAATCCCCAAGTCAATAGACTGCAAACCTGATACCTGTAAGGACAGCAAAATGACAGCAGGCAACTTGATATGACCATTCATATCCGCCATGTCAAACGGAATTTTCATTTTCGTTTGATAAGTTAAACCCATAATTTACTCCAATATAAATTTCTCTGCGACCGTATCACCCAAAAATAGACCCTTTTTAGTCATACGAACGATTTCTTTGTCAGGTACTAAGAGTCCTTGCTCAATAAGTTCAGTTACTACATGACCGTACTGCTGCTCAAAAGAAATGCCAAATTTTTCTTCAAAACGCTTTTTAGAAACACCTGACTTTTTGCGCAAGCCCAGAAACATTTCTTCTTCCATCATCTCTTGCTTACTCAGATGTTCTTCATTCACACGCGCATTGCCTTTTTCAACCGCCTCTAAATAATGACGAATCGGACCATGATTCTTGTAGCGAACCCCATTGACATAACCAGAAGCCCCTGCCCCAATACCAAAATATTCCGCATTATCCCAGTACATGAGATTGTGTTGACTCTCAAAACCTGGTTTAGAAAAGTTAGAAATCTCATAGTGTTCAAACCCAGCTTTTTCCAACTCCTCAATGATATACTCAAACATCTCTGCTTCCAAGTCCTCCTTCGGTAAAGGCAGCTTTCCACGCCGCATCCGGTTCATAAAAACCGTGTGATTTTCTAGAATTAAGCTATAAAGACTCATGTGAGGGATATCTAGTGCAATGGCCTTGGCCACATTTTCCCGCACGTTGTCCATGGTCTGCTTGGGCAGTGCATAGATCAAATCAATAGAGATATTATCAAAACCAGCGAACTTCAGATTAGTGATATTTTCATAAATATCTTTCTCTAAATGGCTACGCCCAATTTGCTTGAGCATGCGATTGTCAAAAGTCTGAACACCCAAAGACACTCGGTTAACAGCCGAATCTTTTAAAACAGCAATCTTATCCGGATCCAAATCTCCTGGATTAGCTTCAATAGTCAGTTCTTCTAACAATGACAAATCCAGCTTTTTCGTCAGCTCTGCCAATAAAAACTCCAGCTGCTTCGCTGAAAGAGCTGTCGGTGTCCCACCACCGATATAAAGCGTCTGTAAATGCTTTATATCATAAGAAGTATATTCTTGAAGCAAGTGCTCTAAGTAGGCGTCAACTGGCTGATTTTTGATAAAGACCTTAGAAAAATCACAATAATAACAAATTTGAGTACAAAACGGAATGTGTACATAGGCAGAAGTTGGTTTGGTATACATAGCATTTATTATAGCATAAATTTAGTATATAGATGTTTCAAAGCACACACTAAAATACATAGATATCTTATCAATATATTCTTGCTAAGCAATAAAAACATAGTAAATATTCAAAAATTTTCAGCTTAATTTTCTACTTCAGTTTGAACTTTTTTCAAATAATAATTTGTCAGTAAAAATGCCATCATTGCAAGAGCAATCAGAAAAGTACCTGCTAACAAATAGCCCACTAAATCTGGTGATACAAGAATGAAATAAGCGCTTATTGCAATAATGATTATGTAAATAATCATAGCAACAATTCCTAAAATCATCTTTAGTGAATTATTTTCACGATTAAATAATTCCGTCACATTTGACCAATTGGTCACTTGTAGGCGTTTATCACGATGATATCCCCATGCACTCCATGCTAAACAGGTCAATGTCCAAGCTACAATCATCAAGACAATAGCAACTGGTTGCACGCCGACAACAAAGGAAAAAATTGTCAATAAAATGAATGGTAAAATGGATTGAATGACAAATAAATTCCAAAACTTAAGTTTAAGATAACGTGCCATATCAAAAGGTAATACTTTCAAATAATCATAATTTTCACGTTCAAGTGAAATGCCAATTCCTGTTAAATTTGCTCCACCTGTATTTAAACTTGCTACAAATGTTGCTATCAACATCAGTGGAAAAGCAAATCTGGTTGTCAAATAAGGAGAAATCATTTCACGATACTGCATAAAACTAGCCATTAACGGAATTAGAATAAAATAAGGTAACACACTAGGCATCAAAAGAGTTTGTAATAAGACGGAGCCATCACTGATTAGGTTTAATTGATAGCGCAACACAAACTGCGGAAAGTTCCTAAGTCCATTCATCTTGAAAATTTTCGTTCGTTTTTGTCTATTGACCGTTGCTGTTGTGGTCATTGCAGCTTCATAAAATTCTGGTAAAACCTTTCGCTTAACAATTATAAATAATATAGCAGCTACGACTACCCAAGCTCCCATTCCCAGCAAGGAATTCAAAGCAAAAGGTTGCATACTGAAAGCATGAAAAATCGTCATTGGCGGAAAATAAGCAGGTTGATCCTGCAATATTGCGTTTTTAACGTTAGAGTTATTTTGCAAATTCACCAATAAAATCGCACCAAAAGCCATTATTGTAGCAAGAGCCAATAAAATATTAGAGGCAAGTTTTTTGTATTTCCTAAAAATAGTTGTTTTTGTAATAAAATGAACACCAACCAAAAGAAGGAAAATAAGTGTCGAAAACAGTACTCCTAACGAAATAAGCAGAATAGGGATTGCAAGCCAGATTGGTTGACCTGATTGCATTTGCAAACCAATAAAGTAAATAACAATGGGAAACACTCCCATTAAAGTAGTTAAAAGAACAGAAAATCCTTTCCCAACCATAATTTCGCTCTCACTAAAGGCATAAGGTCGGTAAGCTTGCAAGTCTTTACTTTCATAAAAAACATTGTAAAAGGAAAGAAATCCCTGTGCAAAGATGAAAAGATAAAAGATGCTGACAAAATTCGAAAACAGCCCTGGATTTTGAGCAAGCGGTAAAAAAGCACCCTGTACACCAAATATACAAGCATACAAAATTCCAACGTAGAGATAGTTCATCACTAGATTTCTAGCAACATTTCCTTTTTTCTTTGGATTTTTTTGCTGTTTTTTACGATAACTAGAAAGCCTAGTTGATTGCGTCGTATAAATGATATTTGCATGAATGAGGGATCGAATCGCTTTAAGACGCATCAGGACTCACCTCTTCTCTACGACCAGCCAAACTGAGGTAAATACTTTCTAATGATTTTTCAGGATGTTGACCTTTCAATTCCTCAATCGTACCGTAAAACAACAATTCTCCCTTTTTGAGAATGGCAATACGGTCACACAATTGCTCTGCCACTTCTAAAACATGGGTTGAGAACAAAACAGTATTCCCTTTATCTGCATGCTCTCGCATCATTTGCTTAAGGTCAAAAGCCGCCTGCGGATCCAAACCAGTTAAAGGCTCATCCAACACCCAGATATCTGGATCAGACAAAAGAGCACCAATGACAAATACTTTTTGTCGCATTCCATGTGAAAACGATTCAATAACTTCATAGCGATGAGCTGTAAAATCAAATAATTCCAGTAGATCCGTTAAACGTTTCTCATAATCTGAAGGACTCATATCATAAGAAGTTCCAACCAATTCCCAGAATTCATTTGCTGTCAGACGTAAAAACAAATCTGGCGAATCAGCTACATAACCAATTTTCTTCTTGATTTCCAACCGATTAGCTGCTAATTCCTTGCCATCCACAAAAATCTGACCATGCGTTGGATTAATCACACTAACCAATGATTTAATCGTTGTTGATTTTCCAGCACCATTGTGTCCAATTAATCCTACAATTTCTCCACTCTGAAGCGTTAAATTCAGATGATTCAACGCTATCTTGTCATCGTACACTTTTGTAACATCCTTAAATTCAATCATAAATTCTCCTATCTACTGAATGTTTTCAGCATGATGAAAATAAAAGTAAAAACTCTTTTTCTTTATTCAAACATATATATTCATTAACAATTTATCATTAGTTTTCCAAAAAAACAAAATAATGCCTCTTTAACTAGTATCTGCCAACTCCAAAATTTTCTGAAAGGTTTTCCCATTGCGAATAGTCAAAGACTTGTAAAAGCTAGATTTGAGTAGCTTCTTGTAGTAGTTGGACTTGAGATAGTCAGCCTGATCGCTATTTCTGTAAAAGAAGGCTGTCTGACCGAAATGCAGCAGCTCCTTGTCATTTGCCCAGCTGCCAGCCAGCTCTTGAACACTCTCCCTGTCTGTCTCCGACAGATAAAAGAGAACATCTCGCCGAAAGGCTGTTTCATCCTGCCACCAAGTAGGCAGATTGGCTGTTTCTTTTTGAAGCATGGCAGAGCTGACAAGGACAAAAGGCAGAGGAAAATCGTAAGACCGACTGAAATAAGCCGTCAAAATCTCCCGAATCCTCTCCTCCTGCTCCTCGCTATCAAAGAAAAGATTGCCACTATTGATGTAGGAAACAGGATTTTCAAACCCCACCCTAGCCAAATCCTTCTTCAAATCAGCCATAACGACCTTGTTTTTCCCGCCAACATTGATGCCGCGGAGTAAAAGTGCATAACGCATGTGTGCTCCTTTCAGCAATTAAATTTCACATCATAAAGTTCTTATCTAGCCCTAACTCATCTATTAACTTGTTTGTCGCTTCAGAAATCCTCTTTTCTTGCGAGTCGAAATCATTCAACTTCATTATAAACCAATATTTCGGACTAATGACAGCTGAAGTAACATCATATTTAATTTGTGTAGCAAGTAGTACATAGATAGCCATCATCCGATATTCATTTTGAGTAATTCTTTTAACCGCAGCCTCATAGTTTTCTTTTTGCATTAACGATACTATCTTTATAGACTCTTTTGAACCGTATGAGTAGATTGTATTAATTATCTCTTTAAAGATTTTCAAATTTTCTTCTTGTTTCTTTTCTTTGAGTTTAGCGTTTTTTAAAGAATTGATTTCAATCATTTCATCAAAAAGCGCTAAAACTTTATAAGGAATTTTGGACATGTTCTCCAGTGCTAATGTATCTCTATTACGCTTAAGTTCATTCTGGAAACTCTGCTTCATTGAAAAATAAGTTACAATAAAACCAACAATTGAAATAACACTAGAAATCATTACACTGATAACTGTTATTAAAGAAGCTTCACTCATTCTTCTATTTATCCTTTCAATCCATCGCCTTTATCTCTAAAATCATATCCCGAATCTGTGCCGCCAGTTCGAAGTCCAGAAGTCCGGCAGCTTCTTGCATTTGTCCCTCTAGTTTCTTAATCATATCTTTACGTTCCTGCTTGTTAAGACTTTCAATATCTACCACTTCTCCCTTGTCTGGTAGAGCAGATTTTGTCACACTGATTAGGTCACGGATTTCTTTCTGGATTGTTTGCGGTACAATACCATGTTCTTCGTTATAAGCCATTTGAATCTGACGACGGCGGGCAGTTTCATCCATAGCTTTTTGCATGGAATCTGTGATTGTGTCAGCATACATGATGACGTGGCCTTCACTATTACGGGCAGCCCGACCAATGGTTTGGATCAAACCACGCTCATTACGTAAGAAACCTTCCTTGTCTGCATCAAGAATGGCAACCAGACTAACCTCTGGCACATCAATTCCCTCACGCAACAGGTTAATTCCGACTAAAACATCAAAGACACCTAACCGCAGGTCGCGGATAATTTCTGTCCGCTCTAAGGTCTTGATATCTGAGTGCATGTATTTGACCTTAACTCCCATTTCTTTAAAGTAATCCGTCAGATCTTCTGCCATCTTTTTAGTCAACGTTGTGATAAAGGTCCGCTCATTCTTTTCAACACGCGCATTGATTTCGCCTAAAAGATCATCTATTTGACCCATAGTCGGACGCACTTCGACTTCTGGATCCAGCAGACCAGTTGGTCGAATAATCTGCTCAATCACTGTATCCGTCTGCTCCCGCTCATAGTCGCCCGGTGTCGCAGATACATAGACAATCTGGTGCACATGACTTTCAAATTCTTCCCGACGCAGCGGGCGGTTATCCAAGGCAGAAGGCAAGCGAAATCCATAATTAACCAACATTTCCTTCCGTGAGCGGTCACCATTATACATACCCTTGATTTGCCCCATCGTCATATGACTTTCGTCCACCATGATTAAAAAATCATCAGGGAAGAAATCTAGTAAAGTGTAAGGTGGCTCACCTTCGCTCCGTCCGTCCATATGGCGAGAATAATTCTCTACACCATTCGTGTAGCCCATTTCGCGCAGCATTTCAATATCATAGTCAGTTCTTTGTTTCAGCCGCTGAGCTTCTAAAAGTTTCCCTTCCTTTTCAAAAAAGGCTAGTTGTTCTTCTAATTCCGCTTGAATCTTGGCAATGGCAATCTCCATATTTTCGTCATTTGTCATAAAGTGAGTAGCTGGGAAAATTGCTAAATGATCCACTTCACCCAAAACTTGTCCCGTCAACGCTTCTACTTCTCGAATACGGTCAATTTCATCTCCAAAAAATTCCACCCGAAAGGCATGTTCATCGCGAGAAGCCGGAAAAATTTCTACTACATCACCACGCACACGGAATTTCCCCCGCTGAAAATCAATATCATTACGCTCAAACTGGATATCCACCAAATCATTGAGAAGTTTATCCCGTGAAATCTCTAAACCCGGCCGCAGACTGACAACGCTATCGGAGTATTCCTTAGGCGAACCCAAACCATAAATGCAGCTGACTGACGCCACTACAATCACATCGTTGCGTTCCAAGAGAGCCGAAGTTGCTGAGTGACGAAGCTTGTCAATCTCATCATTGACAGAGCTGTCCTTCTCAATATAGGTATCACTGGAAGGCACATAGGCTTCCGGTTGATAGTAATCATAGTAAGACACAAAGTATTCGACCGCATTGTCAGGGAAAAATTCCTTAAATTCCCCATAAAGCTGACCTGCCAGAGTTTTATTATGAGCGATGACTAAGGTCGGTTTATTAACCTTTTGAATAACCTGACTCATAGTATAGGTCTTCCCAGTTCCTGTCGCTCCCATGAGAATCTGAGCTTTCTCACCACCCTCTATATTATCCACTAATTGCTCAATCGCCTGTGGTTGATCTCCTGAGGGCTCATACTTAGAAACCAGTTTAAATTTATTGTCCGTAATTCTATTTATCATTATTCTTTTCCTCTATACAATCTTCTCTTATTTTATCATATTTCTAAAAATATCACTGACTTAGGATAATAAGAAGCCCACCTAGTAAAACTAAGTGAGATTTGATTTTCTAAATTGTAATGCTGCTGGTAATTTATCTTCTTTTTTAAGAGACCAATACAGATAGAAAATGCTGAGAATTAACACCAGACTGGTGAAAATAGATCCTTCTGCTCCAAAAGCCCCACCCGAAAGCCAATCTACGTTGGATTTCGTATTGTAAGCAAAGACGGAAGTTTCTGCTCCCTGACCACTGACCTGAATACCATAAATGTTACCTTGAACAAAATTCCAAGCACCGTGAATACCAGCCAGCCCCCACATATTGTCAGTTTTTAGCATGTAAAAACAAGCAAAAGCACCATCGAGAATAATATTGACAATCGAAAGAAGCGTCACACCAGGATTTAGTAAATGGAGAGCACCAAATAGGCTAGCAGAGATTAAAATACCGACCAAAATATTTGACTTGGCAGTAACTGTCGGAAATAGCCAACCACGCGTCACCAGTTCTTCTGTTCCTCCTTGTAACATCCAAAACGGAATCAGGGCGATGATAAAGAGAAATGGCTCCAAACTAAGATGGTTGAGTTCTAACCTACCTACACCTGTCATCAAAAGTAAGACAACTATGAGAGAAAACTGTGCCGCTCCAATCAAAAAACCTTTTCCTAATTCTTTAAACCAATTTTCCTTAAAAAAACCAAGACTTGAAAAAGGTCTTTTTTCAACGCATTTCACCCAAAGAAAGAGAGCCAAAGAAATAAAGAAAAAGAGGAAGAGTTGAATGAAAATCATATAATGCGATATCAGTTCTTGTATCATTACAAAGCCTGCCCCAGAATGAACAAGGCCAAACACAAGACCCAGCAGTATCGAAATTGGAACCAATGCAAGCCCGCCGACAATTTCACCTCCATAAACAAAAACAATCGAGAGAATAACTGCCAACCAAATAGGTGGAATGTAACGGGACTGTTTCACATTATCAAGCATACGAGATTGAAACATAAAATCTCCTTTCCTTTTTTTGATTATTATATCATATTTATTTTACGCAAATCAAAAAAGAAATTTTCGTCTATGTTATAAAATCTAACATAAAAATACAAAATATTTGTATTTTAAAGATATTTTTGGTATAATTTAAAAATATTCTTTAAAGGAGAGACTCATGAAGAAAAAAATTATAGCTTTTTTGTTAGCTTTACTACCACTCTTTGCTGTAACAAGCATTCATGCCGATACAATCAAAGTGGTATCTGATACAGCTTACGCACCTTTTGAATTTAAAGATTCCGATCAAACTTATAAAGGTATTGACGTAGATATCATCAATAAAGTTGCTGAACTAAAAGGTTGGGACATCAATATGACTTTCCCTGGCTTTGACGCAGCCGTTAACGCTGTTCAGTCTGGTCAAGCAGATGCTATCATGGCTGGCATGACAAAGACCAAAGATCGCGAAAAAGTCTTCACTATGTCTGATACTTATTATGATACAAAAGTTGTCATTGCAACGACTAAAGCCAATACAATCAGCAGTTATTCCCAATTAAAAGGGAAAACTGTTGGGGTTAAAAACGGAACTGCCTCTCAACGCTTTCTAGAAAAAATCAAAAACAAATACAAATTTACTATCAAAACATTTGACACAACTGATTTGACTTACAACAGCTTGAATTCTGGTTCGATTGATGCCATGATGGACGACCAACCAGTCATTGAGTATGCTATTAAACAAGGTCAAAATTTAAAAATCTCTATAAAAGGAGAAGCTATTGGTAGTTTTGCTTTTGGTGTCAAAAAGGGAAGCAAGTATGAATATCTGATAACAGAATTTAACGAAGCACTTGCTCAAATGAAAAAAGATGGTTCTCTTGACAAAATCATCACAAAATGGACAAGTTCTACAACTACGAAAACAACTAGTTCTACTCCAGAAACCACTACTCCTGCTGGTCAAAAAGCTACTCCTGTAAAATCAACATATACCATTGCGAGTGACTCTTCCTTTGCACCATTCGTCTTCCAAGACAGCAACAATAAATATACTGGGATTGACATGGATTTGATAAAAGCCATTGCCAAAGACCAAGGTTTCACAATTGAAATCACAAATCCCGGATTTGATGCCGCTTTAAATGCTGTACAATCTGGACAAGCTGATGGAATGATTGCAGGAATGTCTGTGACAGATGCTCGTAAAGAGACCTTTGATTTCTCAGAACCATATTATACTGCAAATGCAATCCTTGCTGTTAAAGAATCTAGCACAATTGCTTCATATAAAGACTTGAAAGGCAAAACAGTCGGCGTAAAAAATGGTACTGCTTCGCAAACCTTCTTAACAGAAAATCAAAACAAGTATGGCTATAAAATCAAGACATTCGCTGACGCTTCTTCTATGTATGACAGTTTAAACTCTGGCTCTGTGGACGCCGTTATGGACGATGAACCTGTTGTCAAATATTCCATTAGTCAAGGTCAAAAACTAAAAACTCCAATCAAGGGAACCCCTATCGGAGATACTGCTTTTGCAGTGAAAAAAGGTAGTAATCCTGAATTAATCCAAATGTTTAACAATGGTTTGGCAAATATTAAAAAGAACGGTCAATATCAAAAAATTCTTGATAAATATTTGAAAAAGACCAGCTCTGCTTCTAGCTCTTCAGACAGTACAGTTGATGAAACAACCATTTGGGGGCTTCTCCAAAACAACTATAAACAATTGTTAAGCGGACTTGGTATCACCATTGCTCTTGCGCTTCTGTCATTTGCTATTGCTATGGTCATCGGCATCATCTTTGGAATGTTTAGCGTGAGTCCCGTCAAAGCCCTCCGCGTCATCTCAGAAATCTTCGTGGATGTCATCCGTGGAATCCCACTTATGATTCTCGCAGCCTTTATCTTCTGGGGCATTCCAAATCTCATTGAATCAATGACAGGGCATCAAAGTCCGATTAACGATTTTGTAGCTGGTACAATTGCTCTTTCTCTCAATGCAGGTGCTTATATTGCAGAAATTGTCCGTGGTGGGATTCAAGCTGTTCCAGCTGGACAAATGGAAGCCAGTCGAAGTCTTGGTATTTCTTACTCAAAAACCATGAGAAAGATTATTTTGCCACAAGCAACAAAAATCATGTTACCAAACTTCGTCAATCAGTTTGTTATTGCTTTGAAAGATACTACAATCGTTTCTGCTATCGGTCTTGTTGAACTTTTCCAAACAGGTAAAATCATCATTGCTCGTAACTATCAAAGCTTCAAAATGTATGCTATCCTAGCAGTCTTTTACTTGATTATCATCACTCTTTTAACGAGACTTGCAAAACGCTTAGAAAAGAGGATTAAATAATGGCTAAATTAAAAATTGATGTCAATGATTTGCATAAATACTATGGGGAAAATGAAGTCCTAAAAGGAATCACAACAAAATTCTATGAAGGAGATGTGGTCTGCATCATCGGCCCCTCTGGCTCTGGAAAATCAACTTTTCTACGTAGCCTAAACCTGCTTGAAGAAGTTACAAGCGGCTCTATTACCGTGGACGGTTTCGACCTAACTGACAAAAAAACAGATGTCGACTTGGTTCGTGAAAATATCGGCATGGTTTTCCAACACTTCAATCTCTTCCCTCACATGACAGTTTTGGAAAATATCACCTTTGCTCCTGTCGAGCACAAGCGAATGACACAAGCCGAAGCAGAAAACCTTGGTATGGAGCTATTAGAAAAAGTCGGGCTCTCTGATAAAGCTGATGCCATGCCAGACAGTCTCTCAGGTGGACAAAAACAACGTGTGGCGATTGCACGTGGACTTGCTATAAATCCTGATATTATGCTCTTTGACGAACCTACTTCCGCTCTTGACCCCGAAATGGTCGGAGATGTTCTCAATGTTATGAAAGAATTGGCCAAGCAAGGCATGACCATGATTATCGTGACTCATGAAATGGGATTTGCTCGTCAAGTAGCCAACCGTGTCATCTTTACAGCTGACGGAGAATTCTTAGAAGACGGCAAACCCGATCAAATTTTTGATAATCCACAGCACCCACGTCTCAAAGACTTCTTGGACAAAGTCTTGAATGTGTAATACTACTTTAGAGGCTGGGACAAAAGTCCGACCTCAAATATAAAAAGCGAACAAAACTAGTTTTCTGGTAATCAGAATTCTGCTTTATTCGCTTTTCGCATTTAATTATAGATTAGAAGGGCTTAATAATTAAGATTTTTAAAAATTAAAATCTTTTTGTCCCAAACTCTTTTTTACATTTATATTCAATTTATTGTTGGTGACAAACTTTTTTCTCGATACTCTTTTGACATTTAACGCCTTTTTTGCTACACTAAAATCAGTAAAATTCGGAGGTAAGGAGTTTATGTACAAGAAATCTATTGCTTAAAGGAAACTTTATCTAGTGGATTTTTTGTTATGCTCTTGCCTATTTTTCATAAAAGAAAATTTTTTCAAACTTCTCAATGATAAATATAGTCGTTGCAAACTACTCTGTTTTGCAATGTTTGTTGGCAATCCAAAAACAAGAACAGCTCTACTAGATAAATAGGGCTGTTTTTCTTAGCTCTAAAATGACAATGAACATCAAAAGGAGACTTGTATGCTACAAATTCGACATTTAACTATTACCCATTTAAAAGATTTGAAAGACTTAGTTAGCGATTTATCACTTACTGTCAATGCAGGCGATAAAGCCGGCATTATCGGAGAAGAAGGAAATGGAAAATCGACCCTTCTAAAACTACTTATGGATGAAAGATTTGTTTCAGATTATATTAGCTATACCGGAGAGATTCAGAAAAGCTATAGTCATTATGCTTATTTGCCGCAAACTTTGCCTGAAAATGAAAGAAGGCTCTCCCTCAACGATTACTTCTTTGGCGATTTGAACGTAGACTTAGATTACAGCAAACTTTACCGCTTTGCTCAAGAATTACATTTTGATAGCGAACGTTTTACTAGTCAGCAAACAATAGCCACTTTATCCGGTGGTGAAACATTAAAAGTGCAGCTTTTAAAAATCCTCTCTACAAATTGGGACATTCTCTTTTTAGATGAACCTTCTAATGATTTAGACATCGATACTATGATTTGGCTGGAGAATTTTTTGCAAAATACACCTCAAACAGTCATGTTTGTTTCACATGATGAAAGTCTTTTAAGTCATGCAGCAACAAAAATCGTGCATTTGGAATTGGTTAAGAAAAAGCAAGAAGCTAAAACAACTGTGAGGAATCTTGATTATGAAAATTACAGCCAGCAAAGACAGACCGCATTTGAAAAGCAAACTAAAGATGCAAAAAAAGAACGAGAAGAATATCAAAAAACAATGGAAAAACATCGCCGTGTCAAACAAAGTGTGGAGCACGTGCTGCGCAACACTCATGATAGCACGGCTGGGAGATTAGTGGCTAAAAAAATGAAAAATGTCCTCTCGCAAGGCAAACGATTTGAGAGAGAAGCGTCTGAACTGACAGAATTGCCAATACAGGCAGATGCTATCAATCTGAAATTTCCTGCTATCACTCCTCTGCCATCTACAAAAAGAGTAGTCACTCTCGAGCAAATGTGTTTGAAGGTAGGAGAGCGCACTTTAGCCCAAAATATAAATTTTGAACTCTTAGGGCAGGAAAAGATTGGGATTATTGGTAAAAATGGTGTCGGTAAATCTACTTTTCTCAAAGAACTGCGACATCTACTGAAAGAAAAGAGAGGCATTACACTAGGATATATGCCTCAAAACTATCCTGATAGTTTAAACGAAGTCGATTCTCCAATAGATTTTCTAACATCCACAAGAGAGGGTATTGAGCGAGAAAAAATCCTCACCCACCTAGCCAGTCTGCAATTCACGCGCAATGAAGTGCAACATTCTATTTCCCAGCTATCTGGTGGACAAAAAGCTAAATTACTGCTTCTAAAAATGGTATTAGATCAAGCAAATGTCTTGTTGCTAGATGAGCCGACACGCAACTTTTCTCCCACTTCTCAGCCACAAGTACGAAAACTTTTTACAGATTATAACGGCGCTATCATTACCGTTTCACATGACCGCACCTTTCTCAAAGAAGTTTGTCAGAAAATCTATCGCTTGACTGAGACAGGAATAGAGCTGGTCCGCAAAGAACAGCTATAAGTTTGTTCTCCTAGTCGATCTTAAACAGCCAAGTTCCCTTGAGCTGTCTGCATTTGGTAATAAACGCCTTGTGCTTGCATCAGCTCTTGATGACTGCCATATTCCACAATATCTCCGTCAACCAACACTAAAATGATATCTGCATTCTGAATGGTAGACAAGCGATGAGCAATGATAAAACTGGTTCGCCCTACCATGAGCTTATTAAAAGCCTCTTGAATGAGTACTTCAGTCCGCGTATCAATAGAGGAGGTTGCTTCATCCAAAATCAGGATTTTAGGAACCGCTAGAAAAACACGCGCAATGGTCAATAACTGCCGTTGTCCTTGTGACAAAGAATCTCCTGCATCTGCTAGATAAGTATCATAGCCATGTGGCAATTGCTGAATAAAGAAATGAGCATTAGCAGCTTTAGCTGCTGCAATTACTTCTTCTCGGCTAGCCTCTGGTCGCCCAAAAGCAATATTTTCATGAATTGTCCCCGTCTTCAGCCATGTTTCTTGTAAAACCATACCAAACTGCTGGCGAAATGAAACTCTGGTGTAATCTGTAATATCTCTGTCGTCTAACTTAATCTTACCCGCATCTACATTATAAAAACGCATGAGGAGATTGATTAAAGTCGATTTTCCAGCACCAGTTGGCCCGACAATAGCAACTTTGCTTCCTGCTGGAACGGTCATGTTTAAATCGTGAATCAAGGGTTTATCTTTTTCATAACCAAAACGGACGTGCTCAAAATGAACCGCACCCTGTACTGCTTCACTCGTGAGTTCTTCTTTTCCAGTTTCTACAACTTCTTTTTCATCTAAAATCATGTACAGGCGCTCTGCACAAGCAAGGGCACTTTGTAATTCAGCCATAACAGACGAAATATCGTTGAATGGTTTGGTGTATTGGTTGACATAATTTAAGAATGTCACTAATTGTCCAACTGTGAAACTAGAGCCATTAATGATACGAACCGCACCAAATCCAACAACAATGGCATAAATAAGAGCATTCACGAAGCGCGTCGCTGGATTGACAGTAGAGGAATAAAAGATAGCATCCTGAGAATAGTCCGCATAGCTCTCATTGCCCTTTGTAAAATCCGTAATGAATTGCTCTTGGGCATTGAAACTGTGAATCAAACTTTCTTGAGAGAAACTTTCTTCAATGAGCTGCGTCTGCAGCCCTCGAGCTGTTGTTTGTTTTTGAAACAGCTTGTAACTTTTACGGGCAATAAAACGCGCAATCAGCATAGATAAGGGAGTTAAAAGCAAGACTAATATCATCATGAAAAAGTCAATCCTTGCCATTGTTACAATCGTTACAAGAATAGTCAACACGCCTACAAAAAACTGATTGAAGACCATGAGCAGACCATTATTTAACTGCTCCACGTCCGTCGTCAAGCGACTCACTAAATCACCACTCCCTTGATGATCAAGATAAGCCAAGGGAAGTCGATGAATTTTTTGAATAACTGCGTCCCGAAGTTTCTGACTATAACTATAAATCAACTGATTATAGATTAAAGGATTGAGCCATTGAATCGCTGTATTGGCAACAATCACCATACCCATTTTCGAGAGAATTGGAAGCAAATGCTGACTTGCATCAGGAAGTAGAACACTATCAACTGCATTCCCAATCAAAATTGGCAAATAAATGGTCAAAGCAACCTGAACAATTGTTCCAATTGTAGCTAGTAGGAAAAGCCAGCGCTGTTGCAACAAATCACTTGCAAGGCGTTTCAGACCACTTTTAGAATACCTCGTTTTCATGCTTTTCCTCCTTACTATGTTGTGAGAGATGAATTTCTCGATAAATAGCGCTCGTTTGAAGCAAATCTTCATGTTTGCCAAGAGCGACCTGCCGACCCTTGTCCAAGACAAGTATCTGATCAGCTGCACGCAAGCTATTGGTTCGCTGTGAAATTAAAATCAAACTTGTGTTCTTTAACTGCTCTTTAATCGCTTGCAATAGTTTAGCTTCTGTTAAATAATCAAGTGCCGAAGTGGAATCATCCAGCACCAGAAAAGGTGCTTTTTGTAAAATAGCGCGCGCAATCGTCAACCGTTGGCGTTGACCACCGGAAAAATTCCGACCAAAAGCTTCTACTACTGCATCTAGCTGACCTTCTTTTTCCTGTACAAAGTCACTAGCCTGCGCAATATCAAGAGCCCACCAAAGTTGTTCATCCGTCACCTTGTCTTCCAAACCCAGCAATAAATTTGAACGAATCGTTCCGCGGAACAATTCTGCTTTTTGTGGCACCAAACTCATCCAAGTGCGCCATTCTTTAAGATTTCGAGGGCTTCGACCATTTTTGAAAATAGCCAACTGACCAGTATCAATCGTATACAAATGCGCTAAGAGCTGCACCAAGGTTGATTTTCCTGAGCCTGTTCCACCAATCACTCCCAAAGTCTGACCAGATAGTACGTCAAACGAAATATTTTCCAAAGCTGGACTAGCAGCTTGTGGATAGGTAAAGGTAACATTTTCGGCAGAAATAGATTGAGCACCAACAGAATGCCGTATTGACAGTTCTGCTAGTACATCTTCCTCTTCCTGTTCAAAAACCTCTTGGATTCGTCCAGCGCTGATGTAACTTTGGTTCAAAGAAGTGACGAGCATAGCTAGTTTCAACAGTTCTATCAAAATTTGCAAAAGGTAATTGACTAAAGCGACTAATTTCCCTTGCGTCAGCAAATCCTGTCCAATAACTAGATTCCCATGCCAAATAACCATGACTAACGTGCTATTTACCACTAAAAAAGTCAACGGGCTCATCAAGCTAGACCAAACTCCTGTTTTTATCTGCCAGGTCTTATAAATTTCATTGGTATCTCTAAACTCATGAATTTCTTTATTTGTTTGCCCAAAGGCACAGATAACACGCATACCTTGCAGTTGCTGGCGTGTCATATTGACAATTTTATCTGTAATCTGGCGAATTTTAGCGTAAAGCGGATTCACCAAGCGTGACATGATATAGATAATGCCCGTTAGGATGACAACCATGAGTAAAAACCAGACTGTAATACTTGGACTAATCAAAAATGCCATGATTATTGAGCCAAAAACAATAATCGGCGCGCGCAAAAAAAGACGAAGAAATCGATTGATACCAGTCTGAATTTGATAAGTATCACTTGTTAAACGAGTGACCAGACTAGATGTCGTCAAGCTATCTCGACTAGCTTTTGGCAAACGCATGATTTTTTGATATAAATCTTTAGTTAATTGACGTGTAAATCCTACCGCTGCTTTTGAAGAATAATATTGAGCAATAACCGCCACAACAACACCAAATGATGCTAGGACAACCAACAAAAAGACCATGGTATAAAGATGCACACTATCTTTTTTAGGGATTGTTTGGTCCACAATTGTTGCAATCAAAATTGGCACCAATAGTTCAAAACTAGCTTCTAATAATTTAAAAAGTGGCCCCAACAAGGATTCCTTGATATAACCTTTAAAATATTTAAATAAATCTTTCATGAAATCTCTTTTCCTACACAAAACTAGTTCTATTTTATCATAATCTAGCCTTCTCTGTGATTTGTTAGCGGATACAATTATTTTTATAGGAGAATTTTTGTTAGATGAATTCCAGATAAAAAGGAGAAGAACGATGTCGCTCTCTCCTACTAAATTTCTTTCAAATAAAATATTATTGATGACGATTTGCCCAAGCAACATCCAAATCTAACACTTCTTGTGTTGTGTATTGTTGGCGATAAGGATTGTAGACTTTGTTAGTTGTTGCAACATTGGTTGCTTGCACATTTGGTACATCGTATTGTGTCAAATTATATTGTTGAATCAAATTATTCAACTTAACATTATAGCTTGTATCCGTTGCATAGACACCTGTTAAAGCAGCAGTCGCATTCATATAGCTAGTCGTATTACTCTTCCAAGCATAAGTGTAGCGGCTATGTTTTAAAATCGCCACATAGTCTTGTAAAGATTCAACATAACTTGGATAGGATCTAAATTCTGCATTGACATTATAACTATTTCCTTGTCCATCATCTTCTAGTGTAGGCATTGTGGCTGACTGACCAGCATACTGTCCTTTGATGCCAAATAAATTATGATGAGGAGCGGCTGACAAAGCGGAACGTCCAGAATTGCTTTCCAGAATGGCTTGTGCAATCATAACCGAAGCATACAAATCATTCTCTTGTCCCAATTGACGAGCAGTCTCACCAATTTGTGAAATAAACACTTCTGTTTGGGTCAACGGACGTTGGTAAGTCTCGTCATTGGCACTAGCTGGGTGAACTTGCTTGGACAAAACTGCACTAACCAATAAAGCAGCGGTCACCAAAGCTAGAACTGTTAAAATTCCTTTTTTCAATTTTTTCTTTCTCATAGCTTATTTCTCCAGTATAATATATTTTGATTATAACATAAAATTCCCAGTTCTTAGTTACAATTTAGTGACAGATTCATTATAAAAAACCGAGAAAATGATTCTCAGTTTTTCTTCAATTCCTAAATTTTTTCCAAAATCGCATCCCAAGCTGCATCTAAACCATCTTTATTAACAGATGAAAAAATAATAAAATCATCATTTTTATCAAAATCTAACTTTTTCTTAATGACTGATTCATACTTGTTCCATTTGCCGCGTGGAACTTTGTCAGCTTTCGTGGCTACGACAATGACTGGTATTTCATAATATTTGAGAAATTCGTACATTTGTACGTCGTCTGTACTTGGCTCATGGCGAACGTCCACTAGACTGACAACTGCTCTAAGATTTTCCCTGCTCGTCAGATATTCCTCGATCATCTTGCCCCACTTCGCTCGTTCTGTTTTAGAAACTTTAGCATAACCATAGCCTGGGACATCCACAAAGCGGAGCTTATCATCAATGTTGAAAAAATTAAGCAGTTGCGTTTTTCCTGGTTTACCAGAAGTTCGAGCTAAATTTTTTCGATTTAACAATGTATTGATAAAGGAAGATTTTCCAACATTGGATCGTCCTGCAAGGGCAATTTCAGGAATCTCGTCTTGCGGATAATGAGATTTGTTGGCTGCACTTAGCAAAATTTCTGCATTGTGTGTGTTAATTTCCATTGCACACCTCTTTATGCTGTTTCTAAAATCGGCTTATCCGTTCCGTCAACTGCTTCCTTGGTAATCCGTACCAGCTTCACATTTTCTTGACTTGGAACTTCAAACATGACATCCATCATAGTTTCCTCGATAATCGAACGTAATCCACGCGCACCTGTCTTGCGTTCAATGGCCTTGTTAGCGATTTCCTGAAGAGCATCATCATCAAACTCCAATTTGACATCATCATAAGAAAGAAGAGTCTGATATTGCTTCACTAAAGCATTCTTTGGTTCGCGAAGGATTCGCACCAAATCATCAACTGTTAAAGGCTCAAGCGCTGCAAACACAGGCAAACGACCAATCAATTCAGGAATCAAGCCAAATTTTTGAATATCTTCAGAGATGATTTCTTGCATATAAGAACTAGTTTCATCAATGGCCTTGTTGTTTTGACCAAAACCGATAATTTTTTCGCCTAGACGTTGTTTGACAATTTCTTCAATACCGTCAAATGCACCACCAACGATAAAGAGAATATTTTTCGTATCTACTTGAATCATCTCTTGTTGAGGATGCTTGCGACCGCCTTGCGGAGGTACGCTGGCTACAGTTCCTTCAATAATCTTGAGGAGTGCTTGCTGAACACCTTCACCAGACACATCACGAGTAATAGAGACATTTTCGCTTTTCTTCGCAATTTTGTCAATCTCATCTACATAGATGATACCACGTTCAGCACGCTCAATATTGAAATCTGCTGCTTGCAAGAGTTTCAAGAGAATATTTTCAACATCTTCTCCGACATACCCAGCTTCTGTCAAAGCTGTCGCATCTGCAATCGCAAAAGGAACATTCAGACTTTTTGCTAAAGTTTGAGCGAGGAAGGTCTTGCCAGAACCAGTTGGACCAATCATAAGGATATTGGATTTCTGCAATTCGACATCTTCCTCATCTTCACGATTATCATGAAAATTGATGCGTTTATAGTGATTGTAGACAGCCACAGCCAAAGCACGCTTAGCACGGTCTTGTCCAATCACATAGTGATTCAAAATATTGAGTAGTTCTTGTGGTTTTGGCACTTCTGACAAGTCTGCTAGCACTTCTTCTGCTAGTTCCTCTCTGATGATTTCTTGTGCTAATTCCACACATTCATTACAAATAAAGGCATTATTTCCTGCGATAATCTTTTGCACTTCTTCTTGGCTTTTACCACAAAAAGAACAATAAACCATCATTTCGTTCGTACGATTTGTAGGCATTTTTCACTCCAATTCTATTCGTTGTTTATTCTGTTTCTCATTTAAATAAGGTCATATAAAAAGCATGAATACTATTCACTAAATTTGTAAAAGCATTCAGCCAAAAGAGCACTGACAATCCATACCGTTTTTTACGAAAAGCTTGCGTTGCCGCCATAACACAAACGACACACAAAAGAGCCGTAAAAAATCCGAAAATACTACGTTCCATTACGACTCCTTTCTCTGAAAAGTTGTGACAGTAAAGTCATACTCATTCTTTTCATCTTTGGCATGAAACTGATGAGACAACTCCTGAAATTTCGTCATATCAAAATCTTTCGGGAAATAAGTATCACCTTGTACACTAGCATGAATACGGGTAATAACTAATTCATCTATTAAGGGCTCGAACGCAGAAAAAATCTGACCGCCGCCGATAATATAAAGAGTTTTTTCCTGAGTCTCATACCATTTCATAACCGAGTCAACATCATGAAACACCAGAACTCGCTCATTCTCTGCTTGATATGATTTGTCTCTCGTCAAAATAATTGTCGTGCGATTGGGCAATACTCTGCGGTTCATCCCATCAAATGTCACTCGCCCCATTAAAATAGCCTGCCCAGTTGTCATTTCTTTAAAATGCTTGAGATCAGCTGGTAAATGCCAGGGCAATGTGTTGTTTCGCCCAATCAAGCCATTCTCATCTTGCGCCCAAATAGCTACAATTTTCTTTATCATTTCCTCATCCTTTGAATTGATATTTCTATTTTATCAAATTTCACAAAAAAAGGCTGACTTTAACTATCAAATCAACACTAATTTATATCGCACAAGAAATCCATTCTTTTATGATGTCTGGTGAAAATAGTTAGATACAGCCCTTTATTTTTTAGATTTTGAAAATCTGAAAATTACTTCATTCTCAAATCGCTAAATCAAATTTCAACTGCGGCTTAACAGGATCATAATCAACTAATTCAAAATATTCTGCTTTAATATCAAAAAAGTTGGTTCCGTCTGGAACATTTAAAACCAAGCGTGGCGTACAGTTAGTTGGTTCACGTCGAAGTAATTCTTCAGCTTGTTCAAATTGATTATCATAAATATGCAAATTGTTGACAAAATAAAATAATTTACCAACTTTCCAGCCAAAATGCTTGGCAATCATCATTTGCAATGCTACATACTGCATGGCATTGATGTGATGAGCTACCAACATATCATTTGAGCGTTGTGTCAGAGTTACATCCAGATAAATGTCACCGTCTACACGGCGTACGTCAAACATGGTCTGAAAAGCACAAGGCAATAGACCTTCTGTTTCCTCAAATGCTTCGTAATCCCAAAGCGAGATAATATTTCGTCGATTCCAAGGATTGATTTCTAGCTGTTTCAAGATTTTATTGATAATATCATGTTTCTTAACAACAGCGCCATAGCGTAAGCCAATCGTGCGAGTATCTCCCACTTCCCAATCATTCCAATAATGAACATTGTACTTTTCTTCTAAAATATCTAAGCTATTGGATTGGTCTTGGTAAATCCAGAGCACCTCTTTGATTGCTGATTTGATAGCAATTGGGCGAAGCGTTGTAATAGGAAATTCTCCCTTGCTCAAGTCGTATTCAGCAAAAGAACCGGTGATATACTTAGAGTTAGCCACTTTCCCGTTTTTATAACGAGGGCGAGCATTTTCAGAAAAAACACCTTCAGTCAAGATTTTTCGAATATTTTCTTTAAAAATAGTATCTGCTTTTGTCATGATTTCCCTTTTCTAATATTGCTTTTTCTAGTATAACACAAAATAAAAATCTCCTACAAGTCAAAACCTCGCAGGAGAACATGCTTTAATATCGAATTTTTTGAGCTCCATAAATCGAATGCTGACGATGTAGAGAAAACGCCACCGCACACACTATGAAAAAATAGGGGAAATTAGTAAAGCCAAATACTTCACAGCCGATTAGAATAGGTCCTAAAAAAGTAGATGTTGCACTTCCAAAAACAGCAGCATAACCTAGTGCAGCAACCAAACCAACTGGAAGTCCAAATAAACCCGCTAGCAACACACCTAAGCTTGCACCAATTGCAAAAAGCGGTGTCACTTCTCCGCCTTGAAAGCCAGCAGCTAATGTCAAAACTGTCAGAAGTAATTTGAAGAGCCAATCATATACATAGACGGGCTGACCAGCAAAACTGGCTGCAATCAAATTTGTTCCAAGCCCTGAGTATCGTCCTTTATCCAACAGTAAAAAAACAATGCTCAAGACAACTCCCATCACCACAATCCGTTTGTAGGGATTTGGAAAAATAATTGCTGCTTTCTTTTTGCTCCATGAGAGAGCATAAGCAAATAAATTGCCGCAAAGTCCAAATAGAACTCCGAGAAACACTAATTTGATAAGAAGCGTCGGTGACAATACCAGATGCACAGAAATTGGTTGTACAAACTTTTCAAGCCCTAACGCATGCGATGTCCAAGAAGCAACAAAGGAAGCAATCATTGCAGGATACAGAGCCGTCAGTTGCATGGTTCCTACAACCAAGACTTCCATTGCAAACAAAATTGCCGCCAGCGGTGTTTGAAACAGTCCAGCAAAACCAGCAGCCATTCCTGCGACTAAAAAGATTTTTGAAGTGTTGGGGATAGAAAATTTCTTGCCAAACCGATGAGAAACTGTTGCTCCTAATTGTACTGCTACTCCTTCTCGACCAGCTGAGCCACCAAAAAGGTGCGTCATCCAAGTTGTCAATATAACCAAAGGAATTAAGCGCTTTGGGATATGTTCCTCTACACCATGTCCTACATCAAAAATCAAGGTCATCCCTTTGCTACTGCTTCCACCATACTTTTGATAAAGAAATACAATCCCTAATCCCGCAACAGCTAAAAAAGGAATCAAATAGAGTGGATACATAGAACGAATATCGCTTAAAAAGATAAGGGTTCGCCCAAATATCGCATCAATAATCCCAACTACTAGACCTATAAAAATGGATAACACTGTAATAGCCACTGTTCGCTTTCCAATATCAAGCCATTCTACGCTATCTACCTTTTTCATTTTATCGCCCTCATTATTAGACGTGTTGGTCTTGATAAGCACGCGAATGTTTCAAAATATCAGAAAAAGTCTGAACAATGCTTTCTTCGTACTGTTTTTCATGTACACTATTTGCAATTTTCTCTAAAATTACTTGTTCTCGCTGAGTGTCTAATACAGCTTTTCCAGTCTGACGTTTATAGAGAGCAACTTGACTCACCAAAGCCATTCTTTTCTCTAGTAAGGCAATCAAATCTGCATCTATTTGATCAATTTCTTTTCTAATTTCTACTAAATCCATGATTTCCTCCTAATTGCTTTCTATCTTAACAAAATTTTTCACAATATGCTAGTAATCGTCAGGTTTTGAATCTCAAGTCCTAATTTTCTCAATTTTAGCAGAAAAATAACACTCAAATTGAGAAAAGTTCAAATAAAGCCTATTCTTTCAGCTCTAAAACGAAAAGTTAATGTGAGAGTCGTTTTTATACAGATAAAGATCTATTGGGATTACAAGTGCTATAACTTCATAGGAAAGTGTGGGGGCAAATTTGACACAAGATTGTTTTTTATGATGAATAATTGACTAAAATATAATAAAAAGTTGATGTAAAGCCAAAAAAACAGAAGTACACATTAGTAGAACTTCTGATTTTTAATTTGAGAACCTTTCTATATATTATATTCTCAGTTTGCATTTTTATGAGAGTGATGATGATAGAATTATGAGAATATATCTCAGGTTTTACCTATTTAAAATTTTTTTAATTATTTGAATAGTTTTATGTTTAAACGGGGAAGGATAATATCTAAAAGTTCCCATTTTTCTTAGGACATAACCATTGAAATTTTGTTTAAAACGAAGTACACTGTCAGAACCATCAAAATGACCAGTAATACCCAAAAGGTTGTAACAGGGAATACCTCGCTTGATTGATTCTCGCATTACATAATCTTGCAAAAGAGCGGGCGCGTAGAATTTGTTAAATTCAGGATAGGATCCAGAAAAGAGATAGACCGTTTCTTTGGGAGTGTATACAAAAAGACTGCCAGCTAATATTGTACTTTCGTCTTCATGCTTTTTGAATAGTTGGTATGCTTCGTTTTTTCGTATTTCAAACGTTTCGAATTGACTAGATAGTTCTCGAATTTGATTCAGTTTTTTTTCAGAGGAATGGTTGTTTTCTTCAAGATAATCTTGTAGTAATTTAATCTTTTTAGATAATTCATTCTGATTAATTTGTAAATGCTCCAAATAATTTTTGAAATTTATGCTAGCTATGATAAATTCTGCATTGTTTCCAAAGCTATCATAAAATTTTTCATAATAATCTAAAGTCTTATCATTATAGTTGCGACGTTCAGAAGTTGATGAAGTAATCTGCTTAAATTTATAAAGCTCATTACGTTTAAGTTTATGCAGTTCTATACCAAATGTTTTAGCTTTTTTACTAATGATTTTCTTTGTTTAGTAAAAGATTTTAACAACGTTTCTTCTGTTAAGTCATTTAGGTCTTTTACAAAATGCCAATCACCTTCACCTCCAGGATAGTCCTTTTGTAAGCCATCAAATTGGTAATTCAGGTTGGTGAGCATAGATACAAGTTCCTTCTTTTCTGTACTAATAGGCTCACCTTTACTATTGAAGACTTGATAAATATCATAAGGTTTTACAACCAGCTCCATAGCCTTTAACTTTCTTGCATAGATTTTTAATTCTTCATAAAATTTAGGTAAGAACTCATAATTAGTAACAACAGGTCCAGAGTTGATTTCTAGGTATAGACCACCTGCCATTTTTGCACTAAATAATAATGCTGATACTTGTAATTGATTGTTAGTAAAGAAACCAATAAACTCAACATTATACCCTCTTTTTTTCAATAGATCAGACATTTCTACTGATTGGATAAAAGATTTTCGTTTCGCTTTTTGATAATGTTGTTTAAATACTTCTTTAGTAATTATTTCTAAAGGCATTGTTCTGTACTCCTTGAGCTTTTGTAGTTTAATAGACAGAGCTGGTGAAGCTACAGAATAAAAATTATTTCCTATTTGACATCGCTTTTATTTTTAATTATCTTGTCATTATGAATTTAATGATGTCAAAATATTTGCTTTTAAATTCCTAAATTGTCAAATTAAGTTAGACTTTTCAAGTAACTCAGAAAAACTTGGTATGGTGTTTGATAA